>Ga0224483_100335_pt1 | contig 14396 bp, 28 predicted proteins | sample hydfratestSal1_FD_181453 | JGI IMG/M metagenome (GOLD analysis project Ga0224483, IMG submission 181453) | Metatranscriptome of mouse feces microbial communities from Columbus University, Ohio, United States - Sal1 (Metagenome Metatranscriptome) ... | reverse complement strand
GGCCATCGGTGCAGCATCTCCGCGGCGTACTCTCGTTTTGATAACACGAGTATATCCGCCATTACGATCTGCATATGCGGGACCAATTTCAGTAAATAACTTCTGTAAAGCTGTCTGTCCGGTTGTTTCATCAGCAACAACATCACGAACGAATGCAGCAGCCTGACGGCGTGCATGCAGATCTCCGCGTTTTGCCAACGTAACCAGTTCATCAGCAATTGTACGTAACTCTTTCGCTTTCATTTCCGTAGTTTCTACCTGACCTTTGATGATCAAAGAAGTAGCAAGGTTACGGAACATCGCCTTGCGGTGATCAGCAGTACGTCCTAATTTACGATTCCACATTGGTTATATCCTCCTTGTGATGCTATTCGTATGATTTAAAGCTAAGACCTAAATCATAAATCTTATCTTTCACTTCTTTTAATGACTTCTTTCCTAAGTTTCTGACTCTCATCATTTCGTCTTCTGTTCTCTGTGTCAGCTCTTCTACCGTCTGAATACCAGCACGCTTTAAGCAGTTATAAGAGCGAACGGACAGATCGAGATCTTCAATCATCATGACAAGCCCTTTGTTCTGGGTTTCACCCTGTGCTTCTTTCATAACGGAATCCAGATCATTTACCTGCTCATGAACGCTTGTGAGAAGTTCCAAATGATCGATCAGAATCTTACTTGCCATCGCAATGGATTCTGCCGGACTGATAGAACCATCGGTCCAGATCTCCAAAACGACTTTATCATATTTTGCATCCTGTCCAACACGGGCAGGTTCTACATTATAAGATACCTTTTCAATCGGAGTATAAATACTATCTGTATAAATTGTACCCAAAGGTTGATTCGGTGTCTGATACAGTGATTTATTTGTATCAGCACTGACATATCCACGTCCAATGCGTGCCTGCAGTTCCATTTCCAAAGAACCGCCCTCTTCCAGTGTACAAATATGTGTATCCTGACTGAGCATCGTAACGCCTTCCGGACATATGATATCAGCACCAGTTACCGTTCCCGGCCCCTGTTTTGAGATACGTAGCGTATACACTTCATCATCCTGAATTTCCATGATCAATGTTTTGATATTCAAGATAATAGATGTCACGTCTTCTACAATTCCCGGAATGGCAGTGAATTCATGATACACGCCATCAACCTTAATTGAAAATACGGCAGCTCCCGGTAAAGAGGAGAGTAAAACACGTCTCAGTGCATTTCCAATAGTTGTTCCAAAGCCTCTTTCCAGAGGTCCAAATACAAACTTACCATAATGATCGGAATCTACATATTCTTTAATCTCAAAATTTGCACGTTCGAATTTTTGCATACAATACCTCCTCAATTAAGGTTTCTTAACCACGTGGTCGTTTTGGTGGACGACATCCATTGTGAGGGATCGGTGTTACATCGTTGATCATTGTAATTTCCAATCCTGCTACCTGTAATGCTCTCACTGCGGCCTCACGTCCGGGACCAGGTCCCTTCACATCGACTGCAATCGTCTTCATTCCATTTTCAATCGCTGCTTTTCCAGCGGCTTCACCAGCCATCTGTGCAGCATACGGTGTGGATTTACGTGAACCCTTGAATCCTAACGCACCGGCGCTAGACCAAGCGATTGCATTTCCATTTTCGTCCGTAATAGTAACGATTGTGTTATTAAACGTTGAATGTATATGTGCACACCCGCGCGCAATATTCTTGCGAACTCTGCGCTTACGAGAACCAGCTTTTGTTGCTTTTGCCATTGTTCTTTCCTCCTATCGTCCTATTTCTTCTTGTTTGCTACCGTACGAACCGGACCTTTGCGAGTACGGGCATTCGTTTTCGTACGCTGTCCGCGAACAGGCAGTCCCTTACGATGGCGGATACCGCGATAGCATCCGATTTCCATTAAGCGTTTGATATTCAATGCAGTTTCACGGCGCAGATCACCTTCTACTTTGATCTGATCCACTTCCTGACGTATAGCATTTACCTGCTCATCACTCAGGTCTTTTACGCGAATATCTTCACTGATGTTTGTCTTTGCTAGAATCTGTTCTGCCGTAGGACGGCCGATTCCATAAATATAAGTTAATGCGACTACAACACGCTTATCGCGTGGAATGTCTACACCTGCAATACGAGCCATTGTTTTACCTCCATTAGTTTCCTTGTCTTTGTTTGTGTTTTGGATTTTCACAAATTACCATAACGCGACCTTTACGTTTGATGATACGGCACTTATCGCATATTGGTTTGACAGATGGTCTTACTTTCATGCGTTTTCCTCCTTATTCGCGACTATTTATGTCGGAATGTAATTCGCCCACGTGTTAAATCATACGGTGAAATTTCAACAGTTACACGATCCCCTGGTAGAATGCGTATGTAGTGCATGCGGATTTTACCAGAAACGTGAGCCAGTATCTCGTGACCATTTGCTAATTTCACTTTAAACATTGCGTTGGGGAGCGTATCTTCAACTACTCCATCAATCTCAATAACATCTTGTTTACCCATTATCGGATAATTCCTCCTTGTTTGCTGTCGTGAGTATTTCATACCCATCCTTTGTAATTACAATGGTGTGTTCATAATGTGCACTCAGACTGTTATCTTTCGTAACGACTGTCCAGTTATCATGCAGCACTCTGGTCTGTGGTTTTCCCATATGAACCATAGGTTCTACCGCAATGGTCATCCCTTCTTTCAGCAGGATACCATGACCTGCCGGTCCAAAATTGGGAATGGTAGGATCTTCGTGAACTGAAGAACCGATGCCATGTCCTGCATAATCACGCGGTATGGAGTATCCATGTGCATACACATATTCTCCAATCGCATGGGAAATGTCAGTTACATGATTCCCCGCCCTTGCCTGATATAAACCTTCAAACAGAGACTGCCTGGCAACCTCCATCAGCCGATGTGCTTCTTCACTGATATTACCGCAGGCATATGTCCAGGCGGAATCTCCATGATAACCATGATAACAGGCACCAATATCTACAGAAACGATATCCCCGTCCCGCAGTTTGGTCTTCCCTGGAATACCATGAACCAAAGTCGAATTGATCGATATACAAGAAGCTGCCGGAAACCCATATAATCCCTTAAAGGAAGGAACTGCTCCAGCATCACGGATCACCCTTTCACAGACGCTGTCCAGATATTCCGTTGTCACACCAGGAGCGATCGCCTTAGAAACCGCCTGATGTGCAAGAGCTACAATTTCCCCCGCTTTTCTCATATATGCCAATTCATGAGATGATTTGGAAGTAATCAAACCTCAGCCTCCAAAGCTTTTCGGGTATCATTCCATACGTCTTCGATAGACTGGCTCGCATCAATTACCGATACGAGTCCCTGCTTTCTGTAATACTCAAGAACAGGCATAGTAGATGTTCGATATTCCTCTAAACGGACTTTCAAACTTTCTACGGTGTCATCTTTACGCTGGTATAATTCCCCGCCACATTTATCACAGATTCCTTCTTTTTGAGAAGGTTTATTTGTCACGTGATAGATCTCGCTGCACCCTCTGCATAAGCGACGTCCCGTAACACGAGCAGTTAGCTCATCCAAACTGATATCCAAGGCAAGCACCTTGTCAATCACCAGAGAAGTCCCTTTTGACATTTCATCAAAAGCTTTCGCTTGATCGATCGTACGCGGATATCCATCTAACAGGAAGCCGTTTTTATTATCCAACGTTTCCAAATAGCTTTTCACCATGGCGTTGGTAACTTCATCCGGCACAAGCAGCCCTTGATCCATGTAGCCTTTCGCCTTCATACCCAATTCGGTCTGCTTTCCTATTTCACTACGGAAGATATCTCCTGTAGAAATGTGGTTGATTTTATATTCTTCAACAATTTTTTCAGACATGGTACCTTTGCCGGCACCAGGTCCTCCCATGATCAAAATGTTCATTTGCTTTCTCCCCTAACGCTGAATAAATCCCTTGTAAGATTTTTGCGTTAACTGCCCTTCCAGCTGTTTTACCGTCTCCATGGCAACACCGACCACGATGATCAGTCCTGTTCCACCAAATCCCATTGATGACGGCAGATTGGTAAACAGCGGCAGAGCATGCGGCAGCACGGCAATGAATGCCAGCCCCAAAGAACCCAAAACCGTTATTCTCATCAATACCTTATTTACATACTGCTTTGTTTCCGTACCCGGACGAATACCCGGAATATATGTTCCGGATTTTCCTAGATTTTCAGCGATCTTTTCCGGATCCACCTGCAACTTCGTATAGAAGAAAGTAAACAGGATCGTCAAGATAACATAGATGACAAGACTGTACCATGTTTGCATTCCCAGCCAGTTATTCATAGCGACCGTAAAATCATTCTGAGTAAAGAAAGAAGCGATCGTTATCGGTGCGATCATGATCGCATTCGCGAAAATGACAGGAATCACACTGGCTGAATTAATCTTTAACGGCAGGTATGTCATATCTTTCCGACGTGTGCTTACCGTGCTGGATGTATACTGAATCGGTATTTTACGTTCTGCCATCTGCATAAAGACGACAAGAAGGATAATACCGAGATAACAAAGCAAATATAACCCGAACATCAGAATACCGTTAAATACGGCGCTTCCCTGCGCATCACCCAGCAGCTGCTGCAGCGTTGATGAAAACTGCGCCGGCATGCGGGCAACGATACCTGCGAAAATAATAATGGAAATTCCATTTCCGATGCCGCTCATAGAAATACGGTCACCGATCCATAACAGGAACATGGAGCCGGCTGTCAATAAAATCGACACATATAAATATGTAGCCAATGTATCAGCACCGAACAATCCGGTCACTTTTGTACTCATCGCCTTCATCATGGTAAACGCTTGTACAAAAGACAACACGACAGCCAGATAACGGGTATAGCGATCCATCTGTTTACGCCCGTTGGCACCGCCTTTGGCAAGTTCCGTCAAATGCGGAATTACATCCATAGACAACAGCTGGATCACGATGGATGCCGTAATATAAGGACTGACACCCAAAGCAAAGATAGAAAGCTGTTCAAGAGCGCCTCCTCCCAGCATATTCAACATGCTGAGAAAGGAACTGTCTCCCATACCGGCCTTCAAAGCATCGATATCCACACCGGGCACCGTAATGGCAGCCCCAATGCGGAAGACAAACAGCATGGCAAGCGTAAAGAGAATGCGTTTGCGTATCTCTTTATTCTTCAGCATGCTGATGAATTTGGCAAACATATTAGATTACCTCAGCTTTTCCGCCTGCCTGCTCAATCACGGTAACAGCAGATTTAGAAAATTTATTGGCCTTAACCGTCAGACTCTTTTCTAATTCGCCCTGTCCCAGGATCTTGATTCCATCCAATTCTTTTCTTACCAATCCTGATTCTACCAGCAATTCAGGAGTTACTTCTGTACCAGCGTCAAATCTGTTTAAAGATTCTACATTGACGATAGCATATTCTTTACGGTTAAAGTTGGTAAATCCACGCTTAGGAAGACGTCTTGCCAATGGTGTCTGACCACCTTCAAAGCCTAAACGAACACCTCCGCCGCTGCGGACTTTCTGCCCTTTCTGCCCTTTACCGGCTGTTTTCCCGTTACCGGAACCATGTCCGCGTCCAACGCGTTTTGCGTTGCTGCGAGCACCTTCCGTATACTGCATTTCATGTAATTTCATGTTTCACTTACCTCCCTGCTTAACCGCGAATCTCTTCCGGTTTTTTGCCACGAAGACGAGCAACTTCATTTAATGTTTTCAATTCCTGCAAAGCAGTGATAGTAGCACGAACCATATTGATCGGCGTTCGGCTTCCTAAACATTTTGACAAGATATCATTAACTCCCGCCAATTCGAGAACGGCACGCACAGGACCTCCGGCAATAACACCGGTACCTTCAGAAGCCGGGCGAAGGAAAACCTTTCCTGCACCGAATGTTCCAGTGATCTCGTGAGGAATCGTCGTTCCTACGATAGGTACGGTAAAGACGTTTTTCTTAGCATCTTCGATCGCTTTTTTAATAGCGTCCGGTACCTCGTTAGCTTTTCCAGTTCCGAATCCGACACGTCCTTTTTTATCACCGATAACAACAAGTGCTGCAAAGCGGAAACGACGTCCACCTTTTACTACTTTCGTTACACGGTTGATTGTTACAACACGTTCTTCAAATTCTTTATCGCGGTCACGATCTCTTCTCGGCTTGCGGTCCATTGGCTTGCGGTCCATTGGCTTGCGATCCATCGGTTTACGATCTGTTGTTTTATTTTCCATTTAATCGCCCTCCTAAAATTTCAATCCGGCTTCTCTGGCCGCATCAGCTAATGCTTTTACACGTCCATGATAGATATATCCACCACGATCGAATACTACATTTTCAATTTTTGCTTTCTTTGCACGCTTTGCAATCTCAGCTCCTACCTTAGAAGCAGCTTCTACATTTCCTCCGTGCTCTAATTTCATATCCACACTGCTTGCGGATACCAGTGTCTTTCCATTCACATCATCGATAATCTGTGCATGAATGTGCGCATTTGAACGGAAAACATTTAGGCGGGGACATTCAGGAGTACCGCTGATCTTTGTACGGACACGTACATGACGACGCTTGCGTTCAACATTTCTTGCAACTTTCTTAAGCATTGTTCTATTGCTCCTTTCCCACTATTTCTTACCTGCTGTTTTACCTTCCTTACGGCGAACGTATTCCCCTTTATAGCGAATACCTTTTCCTTTGTAAGGTTCTGGCTTTCTCACAGCACGGATATTGGCAGCCATCTCACCGACACGCTGCTTATCAATGCCTGATACATTGATTTCCGTATTGGACGGGCACTCTACTGTAAGTCCGTCTTCTACTTCAAATACAACAGGATGTGAATATCCGACATTCAACGTCAATTTCTTTCCAGCTACAGCAGCACGGAAACCGATACCGACCAATTCAAGGCTTTTGGTAAATCCAGCAGATACACCTTCTACCATATTGTTCAGAATCGCACGTGTTGTACCATGCAGCTGTTTTGTATGCTTTTCCTCGTTCGGACGAGTAACATGACATTCTGTTCCTTCCACCTGAATTCCAAGAATCGGTGAGAACTGACGAGTTAAAGTTCCCTTAGGCCCCTTAACAGTCACCTCATTCCCTTTTGCAACATTGATCTCAACGCCGGCAGGAATGGTAATCGTTTTATTACCGATACGTGACATTTCAAAATCCTCCTATAGCTTACCAAACATAGGCGATCACTTCACCGCCGACATGTTTCGCTTTTGCTTCTTTGTCTGTCATCAGACCCTGACTGGTAGAAATAATGGCGATCCCCAATCCGTTCAGAACGCGAGGAATCGCATCCACTTTCGCATAAGCACGAAGTCCCGGTTTGGAAATTCTTCGTAAACCATTGATGACTTTCTCACCATTCGGCCCGTATTTCAATGTGACTTTGATCGTTTTCTTAACATCTCCGTCCACTGAATAATCTGTAATAAATCCTTCGTTTTTCAGGATTTTTGCAATTTCGATTTTTTCTTTGTTTGCAGGGATTTCCACTTCTTCGTGACGTGCTTGCAGCCCGTTACGAATTCTTGTAAGCATATCTGCAATCGGATCTGTCATAATCATGACTATATTCCTCCTTCTCTACCAGCTTGCCTTTTTCACACCCGGAATCTGGCCTTTATAAGCCAATTCACGGAAGCAAATACGGCACAGTCTGTATTTACGCAAAACGGAGTGAGGACGTCCACAACGCTCACATCTCGTGTACTCACGCACAGCATACTTCTGAGGACGGTGTGCTTTATTGATCATCGCTTTTTTTGCCATATCATTAGTCCTCCTATTTCTTGAAAGGCATGCCCATAGCAGACAGCAGCGCCTTTGCCTCGTCGTTGGTCTTTGCAGTGGTAACTACGACGATATCCATACCACGCACTTTATTTACCTTATCATAATTGATTTCAGGGAAAATCAGCTGTTCCTTAACACCCAGCGTATAATTGCCGCGGCCGTCAAATGACGTTGTAGAAACACCGCGGAAATCTCTTACGCGAGGCAATGAGATGTTCATCAGCTTATCCATAAACTCATACATCTTTTCTTTGCGAAGCGTAACCTTGCAGCCAATCGGCATTCCTTCACGAACCTTAAAATTCGCAATGGATTTCTTTGCTCTGGTAACGACCGGTTTCTGACCGGTGATCGTTGCCAGATCCGCAACAGCTTCATCCAATAATTTAGAGTTGGAAATCGCATCACCAACACCGATATTGATAACTACTTTCTCAATGGCAGGCACTTCCATAACAGACTTGTAGTTAAATTCCTTCATCAGTGCGGGAATAACGGTTTCTTTGTATTTCTGTTCTAGGCGGTTCATCGTCTACCTCCCTATTTCACAATCGCGCCGGTTTTCTTGTAGACGCGTACTTTTTCTTTATTGCCTTTTTTATCCTCTTTTATCTCATATTTCAAACGGCTTGCTTTTTTCGCCTTTGCATCATATGCCATAACGTTGGATACATGGATCGGCATCTCTTTTTCCACGATACCGCCGTCAGGGTTTGCCTGCGTCGGTTTCATATGTTTCTTCACGATATTGACACCTTCCACGATAACTTTGTCTTCCTTTGGAAAACATTTGGTAATCTCACCTACCGTGCCCTTGTAAGCACCGGTGATGACTTGTACTTTATCACCTTTTTTTAGTTTCATACACGGACACCTCCTACAGCACTTCTGGTGCCAAAGATACGATCTTCATGAAATCTTTGTCACGCAGTTCTCTGGCCACCGGTCCAAAAATTCTGGTACCGCGCGGCGTATTGTCGTCTTTTATCAATACGACAGCATTGTCATCAAATTTGATATAAGTTCCATTGCTTCGGCGAACACCGCGCTTCGTACGCACGATAACGCCTTTCACAACGTCACCTTTCTTCACAGTTCCACCAGGAGCTGCCTGTTTTACCGTACAAACAACGATATCACCGATGTTTGAAAATTTACGAACGCTTCCGCCTAAACAACGGATAACCAAAACTTCTTTAGCTCCCGTGTTATCAGCGACGCGCAGTCTGCTTTCATTCTGAATCATGAACGTTACCTCCCAGCGTCTTAAAGCACAACAGCTTTTTCAACGATCTCAACAAGGCGGAAACGCTTCGTAGCAGATAATGGTCGTGTTTCCATGATCACTACCTTATCACCGATCTTCGCTTCATTGTTTTCGTCATGAGCTTTGAACTTTTTAGAGTATTTCACACGCTTTCCATATAATGGATGTGTCTTTTTCGTTTCAACGATTACTGTAATCGTCTTATCCATCTTATCGGAAACAACTGTTCCACGATATACTTTACGGTTAGATCTTTCCATAGCTTATTGATCCTCCTTAATCCTGAACGCTGTGCTCACGCTCAGCCATCACAGTTTTGATACGGGCAATCGTCTTTTTTACCGTTCTCATACGAGCGGTATTCGTCAACTGGCCGGTAGCTTGCTGGAAACGAAGATTAAAGAGTTCATCTTTAAGCGTTTCGATCTCTTGCAATAATTCCGTGTTGCTTTTTTCTCTGATCTCTTTCGCTGTCATTATTTTTCGTCTCCTTTTTTAATAAACTTTGTTTTCACAGGAAGCTTATGAGAAGCAAGACGGAATGCTTCACGTGCCACTTCTTCAGAAACACCTGCGATCTCAAACATTACACGGCCCGGTTTCACGACTGCTACCCATCCTTCAGGAGCACCTTTACCAGAACCCATACGTACTTCCAGAGGCTTTTTCGTCTTAGCTAAATGCGGGAAGATACGAATCCATACCTTACCGCCACGCTTCATATAACGTGTCATAGCGATACGGGCTGCCTCGATCTGACGGTTGCTTACATAATTTCCAGTATCCGCAACCAATCCAAATTCACCAAATGCAACGGTACGTCCTGCTTTTGCACGACCCTCATAGCTTAAACGGTGAGGTCTTCTATATTTTGTTCTCTTAGGCATCAACATAGATTAGTTACCTCCTTCCGCGTTTGCTGCCGGCTGCGCAGGAGCAGCAGCTTTCGGTGCAGCATTTCGGTTTCCTCCGCGGTTATTTCCATTGCGGTTACCACGGTTCCCACGACGACGATTTCTATCCATAGGAGGATTTTTCGGCGCCTCCGGTTCCGTTACCATCTGTCCCGGCAGAACTTCGCCGCGGCAAATCCAAACCTTTACACCTAAACGACCATATGTCGTATGTGCTTCTTCCCATGCATAATCAATATCCGCACGCAGTGTATGAAGAGGAACAACACCTTCTGAATATCCTTCCGTACGAGCCATATCAGCACCGCCCAGACGTCCGGATACAGCTGTTTTGATACCCTTCGCACCACAGCGCATCGTTCTTTGAATCGCTTTTTTCTGAGCTGTACGGAAACTTGCACGCTGTTCCAACTGATCCGCAATGCTTCTAGCAACAAGCTTTGCATCCAGATCCGGATTGGCGATCTCCAACACCTTCAGATAAATGTTTTTTCCGCCGGTAAGCTTTACCAGCTTCTTTTTCAAGTTTTCGATATTCTCTCCGTTGGTACCGATGATGACACCCGGACGAGCTGTGCGTATCATAATTTCCACACGATTTTTTGAACGTTCGATTTCAATTCTTGAAACAGACGCAGCTTTGCATTCTGCAAACAGGAATTCACGAATCTTAACATCTTCCAACAGCAAATCGGCAAAATCTTTGTCTGCATACCATCTTGACTCCCAGTCACGGATGACACCGACACGAAGTCCGATTGGACTAACTTTCTGTCCCATGGGTTACCTCCTTAATCACGTTCATCAACCACTACCGTAATGTGGCTGGTGCGTTTGTGGATCGCGCTGGCAGATCCTTTAGCACGTGGCATGAAGCGCTTCAGAGTGATGCCTTCATTTGCATAACATGCTTTTACATATAATTTTTCTTCATTCAAATCATTGTTGTTTACTGCGTTTGCAACTGCGGACTTCAGCACTTTAGCGATCGCCTCAGCAGCAACATTCGGTGTAAACTTCAAGATTGCAGCGGCTTCTTCAACGTCTTTCCCGCGAATCAAATCAAGCACTAAACGAGCTTTCCTAGCGGGGATACGTAATGTTTTTGCGGTTGCTTTAACTTCCATCATCATGTCCTCCTATCGTTTTGCTTTCTTATCATCGCTGCCGTGTCCGCCATATTTGCGGGTCGGCACGAATTCACCTAATTTATGTCCTACCATATCTTCCGTAACATATACCGGAAGATGCTCTTTTCCATTATAAACGGCAAAAGTGTGTTCCACGAAGTCTGGGAAAATAGTTGAACGACGTGACCAGGTCTTAATAACTTCTTTTTTGCCAGATGCATTCAGCGCTTCCACTTTTTTCATCAAGTGGTCATCGCAGAACGGGCCTTTTTTCAAACTACGACTCATTTTTCATTTCCTCCTTTGCCTACTTGCCATTGCGGTGGCGTACGATCAGTTTTTCTGACGCCAGCTTATTCTTGCGTGTCTTCACGCCCATAGCCTTCTTACCCCAAGGAGTCATCGGTGATTTACGTCCTACCGGAGTACGTCCTTCACCACCACCGTGAGGGTGATCATTCGGGTTCATAACAGAACCGCGGACCGTCGGACGAATACCCTTCCAACGAGAACGACCTGCCTTACCCAAATTTACCAGACTATGATCTTCGTTTCCAACCTGACCGATCGTTGCACGACAGTTCGCAAGCACCTTGCGAACTTCGCCGGAAGCAAGACGAAGGATGGCATATTTATCTTCGATACCGAGGATCTGAGCAGATGCGCCAGCAGAGCGAGCCATCTGACCGCCCTTTCCCGGTTTCAATTCGATATTATGAACGACAGTACCTTCCGGCATATCTTTCAGTTCCATGCAGTTTCCGACTTTAATATCAGAACCCGCACCAGATACGAGCTTCGTCCCTACCGTCAATCCCTTCGGAGCGATGATGTATCTCTTTTCACCATCTGCATAATGCAGTAATGCAATATTGGCAGAACGGTTCGGATCGTATTCGATCGTAGCTACCGTAGCAGGAACTCCGTCTTTATTTCTTTTGAAGTCGATGATACGATAGGATCTTTTATGTCCGCCGCCTTTATGACGGGTTGTAATACGTCCGTTACTATTGCGTCCGCCTTTGCTTTTCAAAGGCGCTAATAATGACTTTTCCGGCTTGTCAGTTGTGATTTCTTCAAATGTCAAGCTCGTCATACCACGACGACCAGCAGTGGTCGGCTTATACTTTTTAATCGGCATGGCCTACATTTCCTCCTTACGCATGTTTATACAGGAAATAGCGTGTTTCTTCCTGTTTATTTCTCATTGTTTTCACCGAACAGATCGATATCCTGCCCGGCTTTGATCTTAACGATTGCTTTATGTACAGCAGATGTTGTACCAACGTATTTCCCCATTCTTTTTTCTTTCGGTTTTACGTTCACAATGTTAACTTTTTCAACGTCGACATGGAAAATGTTTTCCACTGCCTGACGGATCTGTGTCTTATTCGTTCCCTTCTTCACTTCAAAGGTAACCTTGTTATCCGCGTCCATATATTTCATTGTTTTTTCTGTAATGATCGGACGAATAATAATATCCTTGTAGTTGTTCATTATGCGAATGCCTCCTCAACATCTTTCACAGCGGCTTCCGTAAAGACAACTTTATTAGCATTGGCAATGTCATATACATTGATGCCATCCGCTGTCAACATCTGCATGCTCGGGATGTTTCTCATGGAATAAAATGCATTTTCAAAATCTTCATTGGCAGAAACGACGAACAATGTTTTCTTCGGCGCTTGGATCGCTGCGATGATCTCATTGAATGCCTTTGTTTTCGGAGCTTCCAGCTTTAATGCGTCTACGACGATCATATCGCTGTTCAACACCTTTTCAGACAAGATAGATTTCAAAGCCAAACGACGCACTTTCTTATTCAGTCGATAGCTGTAGCTGCGTGGGGTAGGTCCGAATACGGTACCTCCGCCTCTCCACTGTGTAGCACGCGTACTACCCTGACGGGCACGTCCGGTACCTTTCTGACGCCACGGCTTGCGTCCGCCTCCGCTTACTTCACTGCGGCCTTTTGTATCATGTGTCCCCTGGCGAAGTGATGCTCTCTGCATGACGATAGCATCAAAGATACACTGCTGATTTGGCTCGATGCCAAACACTTCTTCGCTCAGAGTAATTTCATGCAGTTCTTTACCCTGCTGGTTTAATACGACCATCTTAGGCATCTTCTATTCCTCCTCCGTAGTATAATCGACCAAAGTTGCAGGAGTCTTCGCAGACTGTCCGCTTTTAGCGTTCTGCACCATAACCATACCGCGTTTCGGTCCAGGAACGTTTCCCTTGATCAACAAGTAGTTGTTTTCTACATCAACTTTGATAACTTCAAGATTTTTATTCGTAGTTCTAAAACCACCATGCTGTCCGGCCATCATCGTACCTTTCAGAATCCTACCCTGACGGGATGTGATACCGTTAGTAGCCAGAGATCCGATATGACGGATGTTCTTAGAACCACCGTGTGTCTTAGGCCCCTGATGAGCATTGTTGCGGACGATCGTACCGCTGTAGCCATGTCCCTTGCTCGTTCCGATAACATCTACGATATCACCGGCCGCAAAGATATCTACCTTGACTTCTTCTCCCAAACCGGCTGTAATGTCATTCCCGCGGAATTCTCTTACAAATCGCTTTGGAGCAGCATTAGCTTTTTTCGCATGTGCGATCTCTGCCTTCGTGCTTCTTTTTTCCTTTACGTCTTCAAAACCTAACTGGGTAGCTTCATACCCATCGTTTTCCACTGTTTTTTTCTGTAATACTACGTTTGGACAAGCTTCTACAACGGTAACCGGAATCAATGTTCCATCTTCCGTAAACACTTGCGTCATCCCTAGTTTACGTCCTAAAATTCCTTTCATTGTCGCACCTCCTACAGCTTGATCTCGATGTCGACACCGCTCGGCAATTCCAATCGGCTCAAAGAATCAATCGTCTCTGCCGTAGGTCCAACAATCTCAATCAAACGTTTGTGTGTTCTCATCTCGAACTGTTCACGAGAATCTTTATATTTGTGTACCGCACGCAGGATCGTCACTACCTGCTTTTCAGTTGGAAGAGGTACCGGTCCAACAATTTTCTTTGCGCCGTGAGCTTGCGCAGCCTGCACGATCTTTTCAGCAGATGCATCCAAGATTCTGTGCTCATAAGCCTTTAAGCGAATTCTTACGCTATTTTTTGCCATGAATTTTTTCTCCTTTCGTCTATATCGAATTATAGACTTGCTCGATGCAAATTCCCTGACACGCCATCTCATGACAACGTCTTTCGGTGTGTCAGCAACCTCGCACGTCC
>Ga0224483_100334_pt1 | contig 14455 bp, 14 predicted proteins | sample hydfratestSal1_FD_181453 | JGI IMG/M metagenome (GOLD analysis project Ga0224483, IMG submission 181453) | Metatranscriptome of mouse feces microbial communities from Columbus University, Ohio, United States - Sal1 (Metagenome Metatranscriptome) ... | reverse complement strand
GATCTAATGTCCGCGGCCCCCAATGGATTTTTCTCTCCCGGCCGGCTGCCTGTTCGATTTTGTTGAGGGCTTCTAAGAGTTCCTCCGGTTCTAAAAGAGTACGCAGCTTCAGGCAGGCATTCAGAAAATCATCCTGTTCTGTCATTCCATAGGGCGCTGTTTCATAAAAAGAGGAAACGCTTACCACATCCGTATCGGCAAGCAGCTCTAATGCCCGGACTGCCCCGTCAAGATAAGCTTTTCTTTTCCCTATATTAGAGCCAAGTGCAATATATGCAGTGTGCCACCGGCGGGTTATCTCCACGGAAACCGTCTCTAAAGGAAGCCCCACGGGCGCCCACGGTTTTTTTATCTCCAGCCGCACCCCTTCAAGGCAGGCTGTGTGAATCAAAAGCTCTCTGGCCAGCCCTTCTGCCGCACACTCCAAAAGCTTACATGTATGTTTTTTCATATAGTCGTCTATGAACTGACAGATACCGCCGTAATCCACAGACAAAGCAAGATCATCTGTCTTTCCGGCTTTTCTCGTATTCACAGAAAGCACCGCCGACACTAAAAACTTCTGTCCTAATTTGTTCTCCTCGGGAAATACGCCGTGATTAGCGTATACTTCCAGATTTTTTATTTTAATTTTATCTGTCATTCCGTCTGTATACCTTCTTCCTTATATTTTTTCCCAAAAGACTGCCTAAAATCATGACTTAAGGATTGCCTCTGTCATCCTTACCGCCCGCAGATTTTCTTTTACGTCATGTACACGCACAAAAGAGCAGCCGTTCATAACCGCCACCACTGTAGTCGCAAGGGTTCCTTCCAGTCTCTCCTCCGGCACAAGATCAAGAGTAAGCCCGATCACAGATTTCCGGGATGCCCCCAGCAAAATCGGATATCCCATACTTTTGAGTTCTCCAAGCCTCCTTAGCATCTCAAGATTCATCTCATGGGTCTTCCCGAAGCCTATCCCGGGGTCCAGCATGATCCGCTCTTTCCCGATTCCAGAAATCTCTGCAAGTCTTACGCTCTCCGCAAGATCCGCACAGACATCTGCCACCAGCTCCGAATACACAGCCTCTTTCCGATTGTGCATCAGACAGCATGCCGCCCCGCTTTCAGCGATTACCTTTGCCATATCCTTATCATACTTAAGCCCCCATATATCGTTGACCAGATCCGCTCCCGCAGCCAGAGCCACCTTTGCCACCCGGCTTTTATAAGTGTCAATAGAAACCGGTACGTCAAAATTTTTCTTAAGATTTTCAATAACTTCTGCCGTCCGGCAGATTTCTTCCTCCTCGCTTATCATAACATGCCCGGGTCTCGTAGACTCACCGCCCACATCCAAAACATCTGCTCCGTCGTCCACCATCTCCTGCGCATGGAAAAGTGCAGAATCCATAGAAAGATAACGGCCTCCATCTGAAAAAGAATCCGGGGTCACATTCAGAATTCCCATAATGTATACTCGATGTTCTGTGTCAAATATTTTTTTTCCTATTTTCATAAATTCATCTCCTCAAATGGTTATCTCCAGATTCTTTTTTTCTGCACTCCAGTTACATTCTGCTTCCATCCCGCAGTCAAAGCACATCCGTGAGCGCTTGTCGCTGAGATAAAGCAGCCGCTCTAACTCCTCCATATCTTCTCTCTCCCGGCGGTGTCCGAGAACAGCCCGGAGCATTGCGTGCTTTTCCTCCTCAGAATAATATGTCTCCGGCAAATCCTCTAAAATGATTTTTGCAATCTTTGCCGAGGCTTTCTCGTGGGGGATTCCCTCCTCATATTGTCTTGACTTCCCGATATCATGAAGAAGTGCAGCCCCGTAGATGACCTCCTTGCGTATCCCCATATTTTTCTCCAGGTTACAGATATAAGCGATACGGGCCACATCCAACAGATGTTCCATCTGATGACAGCAAAACTTACGCTCTTTTTCGGATTCTTTTAATCTGTCATAATATTCCGCATAAAGCGGATGCTTTCTGATTGCTTCGACTTCCCTCATCTGCACATCTCCCGCTATTCTTTTCCTATCTTACCATCTGGTAAAATTCTTGCACTAGCTTTGGCTCTTCAAGAAACCGTCCCCGCTTCGCTACCGTTACTGTCTGGCTGCCAGGCTTTTTAATTCCCCGCATAGTCATACACATGTGCTCGGCTTCTAACATCACCATCACTCCTTTGGATTTCAAGTTCTCTGTCAGCGCGTCCGCAATCTGTCCTGTGAGCTTTTCCTGTATCTGAGGGCGCCTTGCGAAGACTTCCACTGTGCGGGCAAGCTTGCTTAAACCCGCCACCTTTCCCGCCGGAATATAGGCAATATGCGCCTTTCCGTAAAAAGGCAGAAGATGGTGCTCGCATGTAGAATAAAATGTAATATCTTTCTCCATTACCATCTCATCACTGCCCACACGGAATGTTTTTTGCAGATGGATCGACGGGTCTTCTGTGAGACCGCCATATATCTCTTCATACATTCTGGCAATCCTCTCCGGCGTTTCTTTGAGACCTTCCCGCTCTGGATTTTCGCCGATTCCCTCTAAGATAAGCCGAACTCCTTGCTTGATTTTTTCCTGATCCATCATCACTCATCTCCTGACTTTGTTATCGCTCTCAAATTCTCAATTCTTTTCACCTCTTGCATGACTTCCCCAAGATAGGAAAGAGAGCCAAATGCAAGTATTACGCACTCTTTCTTTTCACATGCCTCCTGCCAGGAAGCGAGCACTGCATCTTTGATACCTGCCACAGCGCGAACCTCTCCTGTACAGTAAAAGGCACAGGCTTCCTTTAACTTTTCTGCTTTGAGCGTTCGGTCTTTATCCGGCAATTCAACTGTATAGATACTTTCCGCTAAAGACGCCGTCTGCCTTGCAATCTCTTCATATTCTTTATCCCGGAACACACCCATAATAAAGATGATATGCTTTCCCGAAAAATACTGTCGTACAGACTCCGTCAAGCGCGCTGCGGCATCCCGGTTATGGGCGCCGTCTATGATAAATAACGGTTCCTCACAGATACAAGTAAACCGTCCCGTCCAGCGAGCCTTCTCAAATCCATCCAGGACAGCCCCGCGTGGAATCTCAAGCAGCTTTACCAGCTCTAAGACCACTGCTGCATTTAAAAGCTGATATCTTCCTGCCATCCTTATATTGACCGGCATGTTCCCCCAACGCGGATAAGTAAAAGTCATCCCCTTATACGTCTCCTCATGTATCACAGACTCCTCGGGGCTGGCAAATACAATCGGACAGCCTAAACTTTCTGCCCGCTTTCGAAGTATATGCTCCGCTTCTGGTTCCTGCGCAGCCGACACAACTATGCAGCCAGGTTTGATGATGCCTGACTTATTCTCAGTAATCTCTTCTAAAGTCTCTCCCAAAAATCCCATATGGTCCCGGCTTATAGAAGTAAAGACTGCGAAAACGGTATTCTTAACAATATTCGTTGCATCGAGATTTCCGCCAAGCCCTGTCTCAAGTACTACAAAATCACACTTTTTTTTCCGGAAATGCAAAAAAGCTATCGCGGTCTCCATCTCAAAAACAGTAGGACATAATATCCCCCTTGTCTCCATACGCGCAACAGCCTTTTGAACTTCTTCAACATATCCTGCAAATTCCCTCTCGGAAACCCACATTCCGTCTACCTGGATTCTCTCCAGATAAGAAATCACAGTCGGGGAAATATATCTCCCGGTTCTATATCCTGCCTCACTTAGAATTGTTGAAGTAAATGCAAGCACAGACCCCTTTCCATTTGTTCCTGCTATATGGATAAACTTAAGAGCATCCTGCGGATTCCCAAGCTCATCAAGCAATTCCCGGACTGTATCCAAGCCAAGTACACTTCCGTATTTCGACACTTCGTCCAAATATACCCTTGCTTCTTTATAAGTCACTCTTTTTTTCCTTTCCCATTATGACACTGTAATGCTGCCCTCAGTGGACAAGAATCCAGAAGCCCCTGGAACTTTTGTCTCCCTGAAACCTCTGGATTCTCTGACATCTGCATCTTTTTGATGCAATTATTTTCTCAAGCCTAATCTCTCAATAAGAGTACGGTATCTCTCGATATCCATCTTCTTCAGATATGCAAGAAGTCCTCTTCTCTGTCCAACCATCTTAAGAAGTCCTCTTCTGGAATGATGATCCTTCGGATTTGCCTTAAAATGCTCTGTCAAATCATTGATTCTTGCTGTCAGGATTGCAACCTGCACCTCCGGTGAGCCAGTATCCCCTGCTGACCTTCCATAATCTGCTACAATCTTTTCTTTCATCTCTTTTGAAATCATGTTCAAAATCCTCCTTAAAACTATATTACACCGCCAGGTATTAAGTAATGGTTGGAGTATCCGATTACCGAACACCGGCTCTCACCAAAAAAGTATAGCATAAGTATTCCACCGTGTAAAGGAAAAAATTACAACTCATCCTCTATCTTTTCCTCTTCCCGGCTGTCAAAAGGTTCCGTAATCGCAAACGCAATATTGGTTGCATGATCAGCCACACGCTCAAGTCCGGAAACAGTATCGGAAAAAATCATTCCGGACATAGGCGTACATTTATTCTTTGCAAGGCGCTTTACATGTACCTTCTGAAGGCTTCTCTCCTGCTCGTCAATCTGATCTTCAAGCGCAAGAATCTCTTTCATATGGCTCTGGTTGCTGTTCGTAAACATATCCAAAGAGTATTCGAACAACTCGATAACATCCTTCATCATATCTCTGAGCTGCTTCTTCGCCTTGTCGCTTAAATCCACGTTCTCCCGAATACGTGTAGAAGCCGAATCCGCAAGATTCTCCGCATGGTCCCCGATTCGCTCAATATCATTCACTACATGGAACAGGCCGCCAAGTTTCTCGGCATCTGCCAGCGGCAGATCGATTTCATTCACCTTCACAAGATAATCGGTGATCCTGCTGTTCATAAAATCAATATAATCCTCAATTTTGTAAACCTTTTGAATCTTCTCTTCATCTTTTTCACACAGGGCATCCATTCCAATCTCAAGATTGGCAATAGCTACTTTACCCATATGCTCAATTTCATGGATAGCATCCATAACAGCAGTTGAAGGCGACATCAACGACTTGCGGATATAAAGAAGCTCATACTCTTCTTTTCCTTCATCATCTGTGCCGGGAACAGCCTTGTAAGTAAGTTTCACGATAAAGCCCATAAACGGAAACAACATCGCAACCTCGAAGACTTTCATCAAAGTATGTACATTGGCAACCGCCCGCGAAAGACTTCCACCCGATATATACAAAAGAGCGTCTGTAATAGGGTTAAGCGCCACAATCAAGATTACAAACATAATCGCGGAGCCGATGACATTAAAGAAGAAATGAATAAGCGCCGCGCGCTTTGCATCTTTCTTCCCGCTAAGGCTTGCTGCTAGCGCAGATACACAGGAACCTATATTACATCCAAGAATCATAAATGGGCAGATTCTAAAGTCCAACAGTCCTTGCGAAACCATCAAAAGAATGATTCCCACTGTGGCCGAGGAGCTTTGCAAGACAGAAGTGATCACAACTCCTACTAAAATTGCTGAAAACGGATTTTTTAAAGAAGCCAGAAAATTCAAAATCTCCTGAGAATCCTTGACAGCCTGCATGCTCTCTCCCATAATCCGCAGTCCCATAAACAAAACGCCGAATCCTAAGATAACCTCACCAATCTTCTTGACACTCTGCTTTTTGCAGAACATCGTCATAATAACTCCGATAATCACAATCAACGGTGCAATATCTGACAGATTAAAAGCGATGAGCTGTCCCGTCACCGTCGTACCAATATTAGCTCCCAATATCACGCCTGATGCCTGCATCAGATTCATCAATCCAGAGTTAACAAAACTTACTACCATTACCGTCGTTGCATTAGAAGACTGGATGATCGCGGTAAATACAATTCCTACCACCATCCCGATAAAACGATTCTGTGTAAAAAACTCCAGAATCCTTCTCATCTTCGCACCGGCTGCTTTTTCCAGCCCCTCACTCATAAGCTTCATGCCATAAAGAAAGAAGCCTAATCCGCCAAATAACAAAAACACCTCTGTTATGCTCATTTGTAATTCTCCTTCGTTACTCTATCCCAAAGTATCTCTTCCCGTACGCGATATCTTTATCAACACAGGATTTCATCTCCTCTATGCTGCCAAACTTCTGCTCCGGCCGCCTGAACTCAAGAAACTCTGCTTTGATCTTTCTTCCGTAGGCATCGCTCCCATAGCCGAACAAGAAACTTTCTAAAACGATCCTTCCCTCATTTGATACTGTCGGTTTGACGCCGACATTAGAAATACCCGGATATTTTATCCCGTCAATTGTTATCTCACTGACATATACGCCTCGCGGCGGAACCAGTTTATATTCCGGCCATGCCACATTCATCGTAGGAAAGCCAAGTGTCCTGCCAAGCTGTCTGCCCCGCTCAACCCTGCCGTTCACCTCAAAGGGATAGCCAAGCAGATAATTCGTCAATCGAACATTTCCTTCCTTCAGCACATCACGGATATAGGTACTGCTGATCACATTACCATAATAGCGCTCTTTCTCAACTACTACAAGCTCATATCCATACTCTTTTGAGTACTCCTCCAGCATATGGAGATCTCCGCCCTGATTCCTTCCAAAGTGAAAGTCTGTGCCCACCACTACATAGGATGCATGAAAAACTCCGCAGATTACGTCACGTATGAAATCCTGTGCAGTCACATTTCGGAATTTTTCTGTGAAAGGACACTCTACCAGATAATCCATCTGACTGTTGAGATGGTGATACCTTTCTTTGCCTGTCATCAACCGCTCCATATGAAGGTGCTTTGATTTCCACAGCGGACGCATGTCAAATGCACATACAACACCGACCGTATTCTGTTCTTTTTTAAGCTCTAATACCTTCTCAATAAGCTTCTGGTGTCCAAGATGAAGCCCATCAAATTTACCAAAGGTTACAGCCGACCTTCTCCTGTCCAGATAGTGGGACAGCCATTTTACATAGCGCATAGACACTCCTTGTAACTTTATTTTTCAGGGAAAAACATCTTTTCCAGACCATATTCCCCTGTTTCTTCTCTCCACCTGTACAGAGCGATAAAACGCCCCTCTCTGTCATAAAGCCGAACTCTTTCTTTGTCCAATACCACCTTCTGACACGTCACGGCATCTTTGGGCAGAGAACCTCCGTTCCTGGCCGCGATCTCCCATGCATCAGCCACAGAGCCGCGCACTGCTCCATCGAACATCTCATCAACCGGTACGATAAGCTCCGCCGTTTTTCCTTCCAAAATATGATGCTCAATCTCCTCAAGTGTCCGGGAATCCTCTATAGCAAAACGTCCTACACGGGTGCGGGTCAGTTCTTCCATACACCCTCCGCAGCCAAGTTTCTCCCCGATGTCATGACACAGCGTCCTGATGTAAGTACCCTTAGAACATGTCACCGCCATACGTACTCTCGGAAGACTTAGCTCTAATATCTTAATATCTGCAATATTCACCCGGCGAATTTTTCTTTCCACTGTCTGCCCGTTTCTGGCCAATTCGTAAAGTTTTTTGCCATTCACCTTTAAAGCGGAATACATGGGGGGCATCTGTCCGTACTCGCCCAGAAAAGAAAACACTGCGTCCTCTACGTCCTCTGCCGTCAGAAAATCCGCACTTTTTTCAGACAGTACCTTTCCAGAAATATCCTGCGTATCGGTAACTTTTCCAAGCAAAAGAACTGTCTCGTAAGTCTTATCCTCATCTGTAAGAAGCCCACAGAGCTTTGTTCCTTTTCCGAGACAGACGGGAAGTACTCCCGTGGCATCCGGGTCAAGCGTCCCCGTATGCCCGATTTTTTTCTGCCCGGTGATCCGCCGAAGCTTTGCTACTACATCATGGGAAGTATAGCCCTTTTCTTTATGGACATTCATAACTCCATGTATCATGCTTTCTTCTCCAACTGCAGCTCAATCTGCCTGGAAAGATTGTTGATCACGTCGTAAGGCGTTCCTGTCAAAGTAAACCCGGCCGCCTTTTTATGTCCGCCGCCTCCGAAATACCGGGCGATCACACTCACATCCACGATATCTCCGGAGCGCAGGCTTACCTTATAGACATTGGGACGTATTTCGTCCATGAAAATGGCTACTTCCACGCCTTTGGTATTGCGAAGCTGACTTGCGATACCGTCCAGATCGCTCCTGTCTACTCCAAAAAACCGCATCTCCCGCTCCCGGATATAGGATGCGATACATCTTCCGTCCAGAAACAAGATGCTTTCTAAAAGCGCACGCCCCAGCACCTGATGCTGCGCGTAAGTTTTCTCGTAAAATGTATCCCGGATAATTCTCGGCGCATCCACTCCCGCTTCCAAAAGTTCAGCCGCCGCCCGCAAGGTAGAAGGAGCGGTACAGGAATACTGGAACACGCCTGTATCATGAAGAATCCCTGTATAAAAGGCCTCAGCCGCCGCCCTGCTCACGCACTCTTTATCGACCAGCTCATACACCAGCTCCGAAGTAGAGCTGGCATCCGGCACGATGTGATTTTCCTGGGCAAACCCGGGATTGCTCACATGGTGGTCGATACACAGTGTGTTCTTAGCGCTCTCGAACAGAGGAGCCGAAAATCCAAGACGTTCTAAGTCTGCGCAATCAAGACAGATAAACAAATCATATATTTTCTCTGCCGGGATTGCATTTCTGACATTTTCTGTCCCTTTTAAAAATCGGTATTTCTCCGGAATCTCCTCCAGATATACATCTACTTCCTTGTCCTTATAGTTATCTTTAATATACTGACACAGTCCCATACCGGAGCCGATGCAGTCACCGTCCGGCCGTACATGGCCGCCTATAGCAATGGTATCTGCCTGTTTTAACAATTTATTCAGCATCATTCTCTCCTTTATCTTCTCCATCAATATCTGTCACTTTCAAATCCTTCGTGACCTCATCTATCTTTTTTGACATATTCACACCATATTCGATGGATTGATCCAATATGAACCGTATTTCAGGTGTATTGCGCATATTCAGAGTCCTTGCCAGCTCCCGGCGTACAAACCCCACTGCGCTGTTAAGCCCGTCAAGGGTATCAGCCTGTGCCTTCTCATCCCCAAGCACACTGATATACGCCTTGCACGTCTTAAGATCCGGCGCAACTTCCGCTGCTACCACCGAAGTCCACGGTGCAACCCTGGGATCTTTGATGCCGCTTCGGATAATATTACTCAGCTCCCGCTGCACCTCGGTGTTAATTCTTGTGTTTTTAATACCTCTCTTTTTCATTCCACTTCTCCTTTACCAAAACAGGAGAATATCTCCTGCTATCTCGGAATCTCTACCATCTTAAATGCTTCAACAAGATCGCCTTCTTTAACATCATTAAAGTTCGCGAACACAAATCCGCACTCATAGCCGGTTCTTACTTCTTTTACGTCATCTTTGAAACGTCTGAGCGAAGCCAAAGCCCCCTCAAAGACTACGACACCGTCCCGTGTAATACGCACAGAGCAGTCTCTCTCAAAAGTACCGTCAAGCACATAGGAGCCTGCGATAGTTCCGACACCGGACGCTTTGAAGAGCTGACGCACTTCCGCATGGCCAAGTATCTTCTCTTCAAACACCGGATCAAGCATTCCCTTCATGGCAGCCTCCACGTCCTCAATTGCGTTGTAAATCACGCGGTACAGACGGATATCTACGCCCTCACGGTCTGCTGTTTCCTTCGCAGTAACATCCGGCCGGACATTAAATCCGATGATAATGGCGTTAGAAGCAGACGCAAGACTTACATCCGACTCATTAATCGCACCGACTCCGCCATGGATGATCTTTACTACAACTTCATCATTGGAAAGCTTTAAGAGACTCTGTTTAATAGCTTCTACAGACCCCTGAACATCCGCTTTCACAACAATGCCAAGTTCCTTTAAGTTGCCTTCCTGAATCTGGGTAAACAGATCGTCCAGAGAAAGCTTGGATTTTGTATCTTCTAAAAGCTTCACTTTGCTCTGTGAGATAAAGATCTGCGCAAAGCTTCTCGCCTCTTTATCATTTCCGCAGCCAACGAATACCTCTCCGGCGTTCGGAACATCATTTAAACCTAATATCTCAACCGGGACGGACGGCCCTGCTTCCTTTACACGCCTTCCCTTGTCATCCATCATAGCCCGGACCTTACCGAATGCAGAACCTGCCGCCACAGCGTCGCCAATGCGGAGCGTACCTTTTTGTACAAGGACAGTCGCCACAGAACCGCGGCCTTTATCAAGCTGCGCCTCAAGGACAAGTCCTCTTGCACGGCGGTTTGGATTCGCCTTAAGTTCCATTACCTCTGCAGTGAGGACGATCATTTCCATCAAATCTTCAAGACCTTCCCCGGTCTTTGCAGACACCGGAACAAAGACGGTACTTCCGCCCCAATCTTCCGGAATCAGTTCATACTCTGTAAGTTCTTGTTTCACACGCTCAATATTCGCGCTTGGCTTATCAATCTTATTGACCGCAACGATAATCTCAACCCCCGCTGCCTTGGCATGGTTGATCGCTTCTACGGTCTGCGGCATAACTCCGTCGTCTGCCGCAACTACAAGAATCGCGATATCTGTGGAGCTTGCACCTCTCATACGCATAGCGGTAAATGCTTCATGACCCGGGGTGTCAAGGAAGGTAATCCTTTCTCCGTTCACCTCTACCACATAAGCTCCGATATGCTGTGTGATACCTCCGGCTTCCCCACCGATGACATTCGTATGGCGGATTGCGTCAAGAAGAGAAGTTTTTCCATGGTCTACATGACCCATAACACAGACTACCGGAGGACGTTTTTTCATCTTCTTTACATCCTCTTCCTCCTCTTTGAGAAGCTCTTCAATCACATCTACAACTTCTTCTTTCTCGCAGAGAATGTCGAATTCCAATGCAATCTCTTCCGCGGTTTCGTAATCAACTTCCTGGTTCACGGTAGCCATCTTCCCCTGCATAAAGAGCTTTTTAATAATTACAGACGGCACAATCTTCATCTTATCAGCCAGTTCTTTGATGGTAAGCAGCTCAGGAAGAACGATAGACTTGATGGTCTCCTCTGCCTGCTGCAGTTTCTGCTGCGGTTTCTGCATCTGGGGCTTCTGTTCATTCTTTCTGCCCTTTCCTTTTGGCATTCTCTCTTCTTCGTCTCTGCGGTAGTCTTTCTTTTTATGATCGTCTTTACCTTTGCTCTTACTCCGCTGCGTCTTCTGCGCCTCGATCGCAGGTGCCGGAATTGCAGAGGAATCATTTCTTCTTCCATTGCGCCTGTCGTCAGACCTTCCGCCGGCTCCCTGGTTACGGTCTCTGTCACGGCCCCTGTCTCTGTCCTTATCTCTGTCTCTGTCTCCAAAGCGGCGCTCTCCCGGACGGCCCGGTCTTGCATTTGCGCCCTGTCCGCGCTCATTATTTCTGTCACCGGGGCGGCCCTGACGGTCTCCCTGTCGATTTGAACGCTCTCCCGGACGGCCCTGGCGGTCTCCCTGGCGGTTTGAACGCTCTCCCTGGCGGCCCGCTCTGTCGCCCTGACGATCGTTTTGCGGTCTTCTATCTCCCTGTCCGCGCTCATTAGACGGACGGTGGCGCCCCTCCTCCTGCGGCTTATGGGACGTCTGGGCCGGCTGCGGCCTATTCTCTGCCGGTTTTGCAGGAGACGGTGCCTGCGTCTTCTCAACATTCTGAGGTTTTGCTGCCTCCGGCTTTACTCCAGATATTTTTGCTGCCGGCTCTGCCTTTTTCACCGCTGTTTTTTCCGGCTCCGGCTTCTCGACCGTCTTCCTGATTGCCAGCTCCGGCTTGGAAACGGGCGCTGCCTTCGACGGACGGCCGTTATTTACCTGCATCGGTTTGCCCGGCGTATGCCCCCCTTTTCCTTTTTGCCTGTTTCCTCCCTGTCTTACACCTTTTTGTGTGTTCTGCGGGCGAAATACATGGACGATATTCTTCTTTTTCGGCGCTTCCTCCGATTTCTTCTCTGCCGGCTTTTCTTCTTTCAAAATCGAGCCTCTGATCTGGTCTGCCTCTGTATCATCAATCGAACTCATATGGCTCTTAACCTCGATATTCTTTTTGCCAAGCAGCTCGATTACTTCCTTACTTGTCACCTGAAGCTCTTTTGCTAACTCGTATATTTTAATTTTTGACATAAACACTACCTCCTCTATGCAATTGTATCCTCTTTCGTATTCATTGCTTTCTTCATTCCTTTTGCAAACCCCTCGTCTAAAATTGCAAGGGACGCCCGAAATTCCTTTCCCATTGCATGCCCCAAGGTATCTTTATCCGCGTAAAAATAAATTGGCACTTGATAAAAATCACACATATTCTTAAATTTCTTTTTCGTATTATCGGATGCATCCTTCGCTACAATAACCAAAGCCGCCCGGCCGCACTTCACTTCCTTCTCAGTAGAAAACTCACCGCTTGCCGTCTTTCCCGCTTTTGTTGCCAGACTGATAAGTGACAGAACCTTATCTGGTATCAATATCGATCATCTCCTTTTCCAGAGCTTCATACACCTCATCGGGTATCGCCTGCTTAAATGACCGCTCTAGCCCCCGGTTCTTCACTGCCTTTTTTAAACACTCTCTGTCTGGGCAAAGATACGCTCCCCGTCCGTTCTTTTTTCCGGTCGTATCCAGCACAAACTCATTCTCTGCAGTCCGTATAATGCGAATCATCTCTTTTTTATTCTTCATTTCCTGACACCCTACGCACTTGCGCACAGGCACTTTTCTATTTCCACTCAAACTCTCACCTGCTTTTAGATTATATTCCGGATTCTTCTACTTCTTGAAATGTAATTTCTTCACTGCTGTCATAGTCCTCATTCACTTCAACATCAGTATCAATCTCCTCAGAATACTCTTCTCCATACTCTTCGTCGTACATCTCTTCTTCATAGACGCCTTCTGAAAGCTCCATATAGTTCTCCGGAAGTTCTCCGGATTCGATTGCCTGAGTCTCACTCTTGATGTCAATCTTATATCCTGTAAGCCTTGCCGCAAGTCTTGCATTCTGCCCTTCTTTACCGATGGCAAGAGATAACTGATAATCAGGTACAATGACACTTGCCGCTTTCTCGTCCGGGTCTGCCATAACAGAAATAACCTTTGCCGGGCTCAGTGCGTTCTCAATCAGAATGGCCGGATTATCACTCCAGTTGATAATATCAATCTTTTCTCCCCGAAGTTCATTTACAATGGCATTCACTCTCGCACCGTTCATGCCGACACACGCCCCTACCGGGTCTACGTCCGGATCGTTGGACCATACAGCAATTTTTGTTCTGCTTCCTGCTTCTCTTGCTATGCTCTTAATCTCTACAATTCCGTCCTTTACTTCCGTCACCTCGGATTCGAACAGCCGCTTTACAAGCTCCGGATGGGTACGTGAGACTAAAATCTTCGGCCCTTTTGTCGTATTCTTAACCTCCACCACATAAAGCTTCACACGCTCCGTAGGCTCAAACCGCTCTCCTTTTACCTGTTCATTCTCCGTCAGCATGGCGTCCGCTTTACCAAGGTTGATACTCACATTCCTTCCCACATAACGCTGGACAATTCCTGTTACAATATCCTTTTCCTTTTCAAAATACTGATCATACACAACCTTGCGTTCTTCTTCACGGATTTTTTGCAAAATCAGATTTTTCGCGTTCTGTGTCGCGATACGCCCGAAAGATTTCGATTCGATGGGAATCTGCACGATATCACCAAGGGTATAAGAACCATCAATTTCCTGAGCTTCCTCAAGGCTTATCTGTTCTAATGTATCTTCCACGTCCTCCACTACGGTCTTTTCTGCAAACAGGCGGTAATCGCAAGTCTCTCTGTCCATAATGACTTTCACATTGTCCGCTTTGCCGAAATGATTCTTACAAGCATTCAGAAGGGAATTCTCGATTGCATCAAGCAGTGTTCCTTTGCTGATATCCTTCTCTTTTTCCAAAATATTCAACGCTTCTAATAATTCTGTGTTCATTTTTTTGTATCCTCCTAAATTAAAAATCAAACGCAAGGCGAATAAGCGCAATGTCGCCCTTATCAAAGTTCCTCTCTGTTCCGTCCCCGAGCTCCACTGTTACGCTGTCCTTGTCATACGCCTTCAAGATGCCGGTAAACTCCTTCTGTTTATCAATCATACGGTATGTCCGGATCTCTACTTCTTCCCCCATACTCCGTTCAAAATCCTTATCTTTCTTCAGCGGCCGTCCAAGGCCAGGAGAACTCACCTCCATAATGTAGCTGTCTTCGATATAATCCTTCTCATCAAGAAGATCTGACAGTCTTCTGCTGACTGCCTCACAATCATCAATACTTATCCCTCCCGGCTTATCTATGTAAGCCCTTAGATACCATGTGCCGCCTTCCCTTACATATTCCACATCAACCAGTTCATAGCCATACTCCTCCACAATGGGAATCAG
>Ga0224483_100333_pt1 | contig 14464 bp, 14 predicted proteins | sample hydfratestSal1_FD_181453 | JGI IMG/M metagenome (GOLD analysis project Ga0224483, IMG submission 181453) | Metatranscriptome of mouse feces microbial communities from Columbus University, Ohio, United States - Sal1 (Metagenome Metatranscriptome) ... | reverse complement strand
TTTTGTTCTGGGTATGATATGATGAAAGCTGATATTTTCATAAACCGGGCATCATATAGTTTTCCATGCCAAAGTTTGGGATTGCAGAAGCTTCCGAACAAGCGGGATTTTCATATACTAATATGGAATAAGCAAAAGGCAGGGAATACATGGGAAGACTTCAGGGGGCCGATATGGTTACGATTTTAATAAACCTATTGATTCAAAACAAAGAGGATGTGAAAAACCCCAAAGTCCGGCAGCAGTATGGGATGATTTGCGGGCTGGTGGGGATTGCCTTGAATATCCTGCTGTTTGTGGGCAAGTTCGCAGCAGGCGCCATCAGCCATTCCATTTCCATTACGGCAGATGCATTTAATAACCTTTCGGATGCAGGCTCTTCTTGTGTAACGCTGGTGGGCTTTAAAATGGCGGGGGCGAAGCCGGATGTAGGCCATCCTTTTGGGCATGGGAGGATTGAGTACATTGCCGGGCTGATTGTTTCCGGGGCTATCCTGTTGATGGCGGTGGAACTTGTAAGGACTTCTATAGATAAAGTCCTGCACCCGCAGCCAGTGGAGTTCAAGGCATTGACGGCAGTGGTATTGCTGGCTTCTATTCTGGTCAAAATATATATGGCATATTATAACTATAGGATTGGGAAGAAGCTGAGTTCTGCTGCAATGCGGGCCACAGCCACAGACAGTTTGGGCGACACCTGCGCAACAACAGTGGTCCTTGTGTCTGCCATAATAGGGGAAGCGTTCCACATCCAGATTGATGGGTATTGCGGCATCCTGGTTGGGCTGTTTATTTTCTATGCAGGGGTTAGCGCGGCAAAAGAGACGTTGGACCCGTTGCTGGGGCAGGCGCCGGAAGAGACTTTAGTCCGCCAGATTGAAGAGATTGTGCTGTCCCATGAGGAAATATGCGGCATCCATGACCTATTGGTGCATGATTACGGCCCGGGGCGGCTGATGATTTCGCTCCATGCGGAGGTGCCAGCGGAAGGGGATATCTTAGAGCTGCATGATGTGATAGACAATACGGAGGTAGAGCTGCGCAGGAAATTAAATTGCGACGCCGTCATCCATATGGATCCAGTGGTTACAGAAGATAAGCATATCTTATATTTGAAAGAAAATATAGAAGAGATAATTAAAAAGATTGACCCAGTGATTTCTATGCATGACTTTCGGGTGGTGGCTGGCCCGACCCATACAAATTTAATCTTTGATATCGTGGTCCCTTATGATTATAGGATAAGCGATGAGGGTTTGGTGGGGCAAATACAGGAATGTGCGGCAAAGAAGTTGGGCGAAGGCCATTTTGTGGTGGTTCAGGTAGACAAAGCATACTGTAAATAGGAATGAAACTGGTACTTTAGGGAGATAATTAGAAATCGCAATAGAAAAATGTCTAAAAAATTGTTCAATTTTTCTTGACTAAAGGACATTGTTTCAGTGGAAATTACCAGTTTTTCAGAAACTACTTGAAAAGGCGGGATGGTTGGAGTATATTTATTACGGTATATGGTATTTAATACAGGTGAGTAGTTGTATGATAGTATTACATGAGAAAGAGAGATAAGATGAGCGAGAAGAAAATTATTGTATCTAATGTAGCTAAAGAGTACAGCAATCCAATTGCAGAGCTGGTGCAGGTAGCTTGTCAGTTTGACAGTGAGATCAGGCTGGAGAGCAGCGAAGCAAGAATCAATGCAAAAAGTATCATGGGAATCATGGCATTTAATCCGTCAAAGGGAATGACTGTAAATATAGTGGCCGATGGAAGCGATGAAGAAGAAGCACTGTTGGCAATGGAAAAATTTTTAGTCTGTCAGTAATTATCAGGGAGGAAATGAAAATGGCAATGGAAAAGAGAGATGCAAAAGTAACTCCAGTAAAAACAACAACGGCGAAAGCGGCAGAAGCGAAAGAGGAAGCCGTTGCAGCAGCAAATGTAAAAGCAGAGGAACCGAAGAAGGCTGCCGAGAAAGCAGCAGAGGAAAAAAAGGAAACTGTAAAAAAAGAGGCTACCGCAAAGAAGGCAGTAAAGAAATCCCCGGCAAAAAAGACAGAGACTAAAAAAGCGGAAAAAGTAGAAGAAATATACCTTCAGTTCCATGGGCAGGAAATCTTTACCAAAGAGATTATGGAAAAGGCAAAGAAGGCTTATATTGCAGAAGGCCATAGAGAATCTTCCATTAAGTCCATTCGTTTGTATATTAAGCCAGAAGAAAACATGGCATATTATGTTATCAACGAGAAGGTTGCAGGCGGCGTTGCACTGTAAATAGAGAAATAGTACAGGAATTTGAGGGTCCACTTGTTATGTGAATGACAAGTGGATTTGTTTATTTCCGCGAGCAATGAGCCAAGCAGCCGCGCTTGCGCGGATATTTGGCGAATGCCGCGAGGGGCGCTGTGTGCCGGCGGCATACGTTCAGCGCCGACCGAAACGGAGTGCAGACCAAATACCCCGCCCCTTGGGGCCAAAAGAACAAGCTAGGCCATGACCCGTAGCTTGCTGCGGGGTATTTGACTCTATAGGAAAAGTTAAAGCTCCTGCTAAAGGGAGGCCAATATGCAAAGGATAATTGTAGCAGATGATGTGGAATTGAACCGTGAAATACTGCGCAGCATGTTAGAAGACGACTATATTGTTGAGGTGGCGAAAGACGGGGAGCAGGCAATTGGGAAGCTGCGGGAATATTATAGGGAAACGGCCGTGGTGCTTCTTGATTTACAGATGCCCCATACAGATGGCTTTGCCGTAATTGATGAAATGAAAGGCAAAGGCTGGATAAAGAAAATCCCTGTGCTTGTAATAAGCGGGGACTATGCGGTGGAGGTTGAAAACCGATGTTTTGAGATGGGCGTTGCAGACTTTATCCATAAGCCCTTTGAGCGTTCTATTGTAAAGAAGCGTATCAAAAATGCGGTGGATTTATTCAATGGCAAAAACCAGTTGGAACGCAAGGTGCAGGAGCAGGCAAGGGCCTTAAAAGAGCAAAACCGCATTATACAGGCGCAGGCAGAGAAATTAAGGGAAGGCAGAGCCTTTGGGCGCTTGATGATGGAATACCGCTCTGCCATTATGGAAGTGGAGACCAGGCTCAAGGTTTTGAATGATGAATTTTCCATAGAATACAACAGGAACCCATTTGAATCCATCAAAAGCAGGCTGAAATCCCCGGCAAGCATTTATGAAAAGTTGGAACGCAAAGGGTTCCCCATTTCTGTGGAGAGCATCAAGGAGAATTTGAACGATGTAGCGGGGCTGCGGGTAATCTGTTCTTTTCCAGACGACATTTACCGGTTGGCAGAATTATTTACCAGGCAGGATGATATTTCGCTGATTCGGGAAAAGGATTATATTAAGTTCCCCAAATGCAACGGGTATCGGAGCCTCCATTTGATTTTAAGCGTGCCAATCTTTCTGTCGGATAAAAAAGAACATGTGAGGGTGGAAGTTCAGTTCCGAACGATCGCCATGGATTTCTGGGCAAGTTTGGAGCATAAGCTGAAATATAAAAAAGATTTGGATGAGGCGGATGAGATTGGCCTGCAGTTAAAATTATGCGCAGATTCCATCGAAGAACTGGATTACCAGATGCAGGAAATCCGTGATAAAATTGACCGTTCCCGGAGTTAATGCAGCGCTAGGAAAGGAGGCAGGGGATGTATAAACTTCTAGTTGTGGAAGATGACGAGGTGATTGCAAAGGCCATTAAGAAACATATGGAAGGGTGGGGCTATGAAGTGACATGTGCAGAAGATTTCAGGGATGTGCTGCAAATCTTTGTGGATGAAAAGCCGCAGCTTGTGCTGATGGATGTTTCCCTTCCGTTTTATAATGGCTTCCATTGGTGCGATGCAATACGCAAGATATCCAAAGTCCCCGTGGTGTTTATCTCTTCGGCTTCTGACAATATGAATATTGTGATGGCTGTAAATATGGGAGGGGATGACTTTGTTGCCAAGCCCTTTGACTTGAACGTCCTGCAGGCAAAAGTGCAGGCTATGCTGCGGCGTACCTATGATTTTGCAGGGGAGAGCCATCTGATAGAACACAAGGGGATGATTTTTGACAGCAGCCGTGGCATAGTGACCTATGAAGGGGTGCAGGTAGAGCTGACGAAAAATGAGATGGGGATCTTAAAGATGCTGTTGGAGCAGAAAGGGAATATTGTGGCGCGGGATAAGCTGATGGAGCGGCTGTGGGAGTCGGATAGCTTTATTGATGACAATACGCTGACGGTAAATGTGGCGCGCCTACGCAAAAAACTGGAAGTTGCAGGCATTGAGAATATGATAAAGACCAGAAAAGGGATTGGCTATGAGCTGGGTTAAGGCGTATGCCAGGCGGCATCGGCTTGGGATTTTTTTATTCCTGTTATTCGGCATTATTTTTGCAATGGTGGTCTTTCTGTACCAACTTCCAATGGAGCCGGCAATTTACGCCATAGGGCTATGCTGCGCCGTTGGGGGTGCCGTGCTGGTTGTGGACAGCGTCCGTTACCGCAAAAAGGTAGAAGAACTCGAGTGGCAGCTAGAAGCCGTGAAGAATGGGACCCAAAAACTTCCGCCGCCAGGGGATGAAATTGAACGTCTGTACCAAATGCTGTTGGAGAATGCACAGACAGAGTGGTTTTGCCAGGTAGGGGAAATCATGAAAGAAAAATCTGAGGTGACGGATTACTTTACGCTGTGGACCCATCAAATTAAAACTCCGATTGCCGCCATGCATTTGCTGCTGCAGCAAATCCCGCCAGACCAGGGGCAGTGTTACGGGCAGGTCAGGGAAGTGGAGGCGGAACTGTTTAAAATTGAACAATATGTGGATATGGTGCTGCAATACCTCCGTTTGAACAGCAATGTCAATGATTTTGTCTTGCAGGAGTATGGGCTGGACAATATCATCCGCCAGGCCGTGCGCAAATATGCGCCTATGTTTATCCGCAAAAAGCTTACGCTCCACTATGAGCCATTGCAGAGGAAAGTGGTAACAGACGAAAAGTGGCTGGTATTTGTACTGGAGCAGATTTTAAGCAATGCCATCAAGTATACTTCTTCTGGGGATATTTTCATTTATATGGAAAATGGATGCCTTGTGGTGAAAGACACTGGCATCGGGATTTTGCCAGAAGACCTTCCAAGAATATTTGATAAAGGGTATACAGGATACAACGGCAGGAGCGATAAGAAGGCGTCTGGCATCGGCTTGTACCTTGTCAAAAAGATATTGGGGAAGCTGGGGCATAAGGTCCTGGTGGAATCTGTGCCTGGGGAGGGGACCCAGGTGAAGCTGCTGTTTTGACAGCCCTTATCTTATTCCCACCAGCAATGAGCCAAGCAGCCGCGCTTGCGCGGATATTTGGCGAATGCCGCGAGGGTACCGCCCTGCGGGTGCAAATACCCAGCCCCTTGGGGTGGGAAGAACAAGCTAGGCCATGCCCCTTAGCTTGCTGCGGGGGATTTGGCTTTTTTGATATTGCTGCTGATTTGTCTGCCAAAGGAAGCTTTGTAAATTATATGGTATTCTTCAAAGGAGATGCTTGCGCCGTGCGCCAAGACCTTCATCTGTACGCCAAACAGGCTTACCAGGTAGGGCATGGCTGACATGCCGTTTTTCAAGTAAAAAGATTCCCTGCGGATACGCTCCTGCTGGTTCGGGGCGGCTTCTGCGGGGTCTTCAATTTCCAGCACAAAGCGTTTCCCAGCATAGCGCCCCTGCAAGGCCTTTAGGGCTTTAGAGCCTATATTCTTCCCGCGTAGATGGGGGCAGACAGCAAAGTAGTCCAGCAATACGTCATTGCCATGCAAGACTGTAATGGCAAGCCCAAGGAAGCTTCCATCCTCCTCCTCTATGGCAAGCAGTTCTATAATGCCTTCCTGGCTTTTTTGGACCATAAGTGGGAACGGTTTGCGTTCCACAGCAGGGAATGCTTCCAGATATAAACGTTCTATATTGGCAAGCTGTGCAGATGCAGCGCAATTTGTTAATTTCATGTGTAACCTCCATGGTTGTTCAGATTTTATCAATAATGATTCGGGCGCTAAAAGGGTGCGTTGCACCCGCCCTATACCATATATTGGCCTGCAAATTCATTTGCAATAACAATATATGGTATGGGCGCAACGCCAAAGGTGTTTTTGGCACCCTAATCCTATCATACAATTCTGTTTTTGATAAATCAAGTGAAAGTTTCCCATCCTTACAAAACAGTAAGAAATAGCCTGAAAAATGTAAGCCAAAGTTAAGGCAAAGCTTGCAGGGATTCGGTATACTTTCTTTAGAACAAAGGCAGAGGCAAGGAGGACGATTATGGCAATCTTAGAAGTGAATAATGTAAAAAAAGTATATACTACAAGGTTTGGGGGGAATCAGGTGCAGGCCCTTACAGACGTAAGCTTTTCTGTGGAAAAAGGAGAGTATGTGGCGATTATGGGGGAATCCGGTTCCGGCAAAACAACCCTTTTAAATATTCTGGCGGCGCTGGATAAGGCGACATCGGGGCTTGTGCTGCTGAATGGGAAGAACCTTTCCACGCTCCGGGATGCAGAAGTGTCAACGTTCCGCAGGGAGAATCTAGGGTTTGTGTTCCAGGATTTTAACTTACTGGATAATTTTAATATCCAGGATAATATTTTCCTTCCATTGGTGCTTGCGGGGAAGAATTATAATGAAATGCGCGTGCGCCTGATGCCAATCGCTGAGAGTTTGGGCATTCAGGCAATCTTAAGGAAATATCCCTATGAGGTGTCCGGCGGCCAGAAGCAGCGTGCGGCAGTGGCGCGCGCATTGATTACCGGCCCCCAGTTAATCCTTGCGGATGAACCGACAGGGGCGTTGGATTCCAAAGCGGCGGAAAGCCTGCTGTCCCAATTTCAGGAAATCAACGAAGCGGGGCAGACCATATTAATGGTTACCCATTCCATAAAGGCGGCAAGCTGCGCCAAACGTGTGCTGTTTATCAAAGATGGGCAGGTGTTCCATCAAATTTATAAAGGCAGCAGCACCGATGAGGAAATGTACCAGAAGATTTCTGATACCCTTACAGTAATTACGACAGGTGGTGGGAAGCATGAATAGATTTTTTTATGGAAAACTTGCATTTGGGAATTTGAAGAAAAACGGAAGGCTGTATCTGCCCTATATGCTGGCAGCAATTGGGATTGGCGCTATGTTTTATATTATGCTGGCATTAACCGCGGATGAGGGGATTGGGAAAATGCCAGGCGCCGCGGAGTTAAAAATGATTATGGGCTTAGGGTGCGGCGTGATCATGGTTTTTGCAGTGATATTTTTATTTTATACCAATAGTTTCTTGATGAAGCGGCGCAAAAAGGAATTTGGGCTGTTCCATATCCTCGGCATGGAAAAACGCCATATTGGTAAAATGATGTTTTGGGAAACCTGCATGGTTGGGTTTATCAGTATTGCAGGGGCGGCGGCAGCAGGCGTTGTACTCTATAAACTGGTGGTTTTGGTGCTGCTGCGCATCACGGGGCTGGAGGTTCCGTTTGGGTTTACAATTTCTGTGTCAGGGATTGGGAATATGGCAATTTGCTTTGCAGCCATTTTTTTAGCCACAATGCTGTATAATTTGGTCCAAGTGAAAAAAGCCAATGCCATTGAACTTTTGCATAGCGCCAACCAGGGGGAAAAAGAACCAAAGACACGGTGGTTTTTGGCAATTCTGGGCGTGTTGGCTTTAGGCGGCGGGTATGTGATTGCCATTGTGGCAGAAGATCCCCTTGGCGCGCTGCTTATGTTTTTTGTGGCTGTGCTTTTAGTGATTCTCGGGACATATTGCCTCTTTACGGCTGGCAGCATTGCATTGCTGAAAATTATGCGTAAAAATAAAACATATTTTTATAAGACCAAGCATTTTATTTCGGTATCTGGGATGATTTACCGTATGAAACAGAATGCAGTAGGGCTTGCCAATATCTGTATTTTAAGCACGATGGTGCTGGTTATGGTATCTGGCACAATTTCCTTGTATCTGGGCATGGAGGACATTATTAACACCCAATATCCCAGGGATATAGCCATTACAGGTTCTGGCAGTCTGACAGATGGGCAGAAGTCAGATTTAAAAGGGATGTTCCAGCAGGCGGCGGCGGAGTCCGGGCAGTCAGTGGAAGGGATGGTGGAATATACTACCCTCGACGTCGCGGTATGGAAATCTGGTGGGAATATGGTAATCGCCAATCCAGAAGACGAGCAGCCGGAAGGGACTTTGTGCGTGTTGGAAATCCTTACCTTAGAAGAGTATAACCGTGTTGCTAAGGAACCAGGGCAATTGCAGGATGATGAAATTTTTGTTTGCGTAAGGCAGGGGGAGGCAGGGGATACGTCATACAGCCTGAATGGAAAGAATTTGCGGATTAAAGAGTATTTAGAGGATTTTCAATTGGAAGGCATGGACAAAATGATAATATACGATGGCTACTTTCTCGTGGTGAAAGACAGGCAGGTTATGCAGGAATTGTACGAAATGCAGAAAGCGGTTTATGGGGAAAGGGCAAGCGTAGAAACCTATTCCATATTTGCGGATTTATCTGGAGATCCTGGCCAGATGGAACGATATGAGGAGCGCTTTTTAGGGCTGCTAGAAGAATATAACCAAACGAAGGGGGAAGGGGAAACCATTGCCGCGAAGCTAGCCCTTAAGGATGAGAGAAGGGAAGAGATGATGGTTTTCTGCGGTGGTTTTCTATTCCTGGGAGTGTTTTTAGGGTTTGTGTTCCTGATGGCAACGGTATTGATAATTTATTATAAACAGGTTTCGGAAGGGTATGAGGATAAAGGAAGGTTTGAGATTATGAGGAAGGTGGGCATGAGCCCAAAAGAGGTGAAAGCTTCCATCCACATCCAGATTATGAAGGTGTTCTTCCTCCCGCTTGTTATGGCGGGCGTCCACCTGACAATGGCATTTCCAATGATGAACCGGCTGCTTATGCTGTTCAATTTGAGAAACCCAGGGTTGTTTGCAGCCTGCACGGTAGTTGTTGTATGCATTTTTGCAGGGATTTATGGCATTGTATTTGGCATTACGGCAAAGGCATATTACCAGATTGTAGGGGAGCAGCGGTAAGGAAAGGATATGGCGCTTCTGCATGTTGCAGGGGCGCCTATACTGATACAAAACAAAAGGCTTGAGGGCAGCCTAGCTTTAAGGGGGCTGGCTGCCGTTAAACTTTTTTGATTGGCGAGTCCAGCCCCCATCGGTTTATTTTACTTTTTCTCCTGCTTTATAGCGTTTTACCAGCCCTTCGATCCTCTCGTAAGGGTCGAGCAAGTCGCTAATAGAGGTGTCATGGTTCAGGGTGTCTATAATATAGGCAATGTATTTGCTCATGTCACAGTCGATGTAGTAAGGCCGGTTTAAAAGCTCTGGCGTCTGGTAGGTCAGGTTGGTTGTGACAACCTTGTAAATAATCCCGTCTTCCACAGCTTTGTCGAATTTCTCAAGGCCATTGGTGAATAAGCCAAAGGTGGCGATTACAAAAATCCGGTTCGCTTTTCTTTTTTTCAGCTCTGTTGCCACGTCAATCATGCTGTCGCCAGAAGAAATCATGTCATCAATAATAAAGACGTCCTTGCCTGCCACAGATGAGCCAAGGAATTCATGGGCTACAATTGGGTTGCGCCCATCCACGATTTTGCTGTAATCCCTACGCTTGTAGAACATCCCCATATCCAGCCCAAGGACATTTGCAAAGTACACGGCGCGGTTGGTCCCGCCTTCGTCTGGGCTAATTACCATCATATGGTCGCTGTCAATCTGCAGGTCATTAATTTCCCGCAGGATGCTTTTGATAAACTGATATGCAGGCTGCACTGTCTCAAACCCATGCAACGGGATTGCATTCTGCACGCGTGGGTCATGCGCATCGAAAGTAATTATGTTGTCCACGCCCATATTGGTCAATTCCTGCAGCGCAAGCGCACAATCCAACGATTCCCTGCCAGTACGTTTGTGCTGGCGGCTTTCATAGAGGAACGGCATAATAACTGTGATCCTTCTGGCTTTCCCGCCTGCAGCGGCTACAATTCGTTTTAAGTCCTGGTAATGGTCGTCAGGGGACATATGGTTCTCATGCCCGCAGACGGTATAAGTAAGGCTGTAGTTAGTCACGTCCACCATAAGGAATAAGTCATAGCCACGGACAGAGTGCCGGATAGTGCCTTTGGCCTCTCCCGTGCCAAAGCGTGGGGTAGAACAATCCATGAGGTAAGTATCCCGCTGGTATCCACGGAATGCAATGTCATTTTCATGTTCATGTTGCCGTTCTGCACGGAACCGTACCAGGTACCTGTCCACCATTTCGCCCAACTGCCGGCAGCTTTCTAATGCGATCACGCCTAAGGAGCCTGCAGGGATTGTTTCATAATTTCTTTCGTTACGCTGCATTAAAATGTCCTCCATTACATATAAATTGAAATTGTTTAAGTTGTGCCTATGGATAGTAAACCGTTATCATGTTCAGCCGCTTATGGGCGGCCTGTCCTGCCCAAGCTTTTTCTGCAGCCGGATATCGTTGCCAAATAGCTTTATTACGGTATAATTGCTGGATATTCTAGAAAACACCCGCTCGGAATAAGTGTCAACCAATTGCCTCAGGCTTAAATTAGTCGAAATAATTGTGGATTTTTGCCGCAGGATGCGTTCATTTAGGCATAAGAACAGTTGTGAGGTTGTGAAGGAGTTAGAAAGCTCCGTCCCTAAGTCGTCTATAATCAACAAGTCGCACTCAAATATATTCTGGTAGTCCTCGCTGACGTCGCCTGCTTTTCTGAAAACATTTTTTTCAAAAATATGGAACAGGGAAGAGGCGGAAAAATAGATGACAGAATGTCCAGAATCCAACAGTTCTTTTGACACGCAATTAGACAGGTATGTCTTGCCAATACCTGTATCGCCATAAAAAAACAAATTTTTAAATTCATTGTCAAACCCATCTATGAAATCCTTGCACAGGCTGACCGCATGCTTTGCCGTGTCGAGGCTGGTCATGCCTGTGGAAGGGTTTGTTAGGGAATCAGAATAATAACTATAAGAAAAGTTCTGGAAATTTTCTTGTTCCAACACCTGCCGGAGGTTGGACTGGGTATATACCAAGTCAATGGCGGCCTGTTTGAAGCAATGGCATTTTTCCCTGCCAATATATCCTGTGTCTTTGCAGTCCGGGCATTGATAAGGGGGTTCAAAATAATTTTCAGGGTACCCATGGCTTGTCAAAATCTGCTTTTTCTCAGCGGTTAGCGCGGAGAGTTCCTTCCGTAATTGGGAAAGGGCAGTGTCGTCCCCGTCAATCAGCTTCCTTCCCTGGGCTACAGAACGGGAAGAGATGGATGTGTCAATTTCCGTGAGCCGGGGGAATTTGCGGTAAAGGGATTGGATGCGCTCCATTACAATATGCTGGTTCTCCAATTGCTTTGCCTCATAGCGCCGGATTAACGTGTTGTACTGAGTGTTGCTTAAAGCCATGGGTGCCTCCTTAACGTGTACTGTTTAATAATTCTGCCTCCAATTGGTCAATATTATAAGTGCGCTGTGGAAAACTGTTAAAACGGTTTGCAGCAGCAGACCTTACGGCGGAAGCTTTTGCAGATTTTTCCGCGGCCTTTGCAGCTTTTGCCGCCTGGAAGGACTCATCTGCCTTTCGGATGTCAGAAAGCGTATGTATATTTTGCTTGTTCCAGTTTAGCAGGATCCTATCTGTGTATTCAAAATTAGGCTGGTGTATGGTGAGGATTGTGCGGCTGCATGCTTCCGTAATCATATCCTGCCCAAATCCCAATTCTTTACTCCATTTTTCCAAGTATGCAGATTCTGCAGGCGCCAGGCTGCGCCCCTTTATCCCAAGCGCCTTTAGGACGGCATAATGGAGCTGGCTGTGGGTGTTCACGCTGCGCTTTGCCTGCGCGACTGTCTCAATGCCGGATTCTTTCCAGCTTAGCGCAACCTTTTCCATATAATGCAGGCTGGAATGCCCTCCAGCGATGCAATATTCCAACAAGTAGACAATCAGGTCGGAAGATAGCCCAAGGCCGTCATACCAGTAGAAAAGGGACTGCATATCTGTTGAGGTGAGTGGGCGCGCCAGGTAGCTTTCCGCTACAAACAGCAGCTCGCGTACTTCCTCATGTTCCTTAAGGCGTGCCATTTCGCCAGGGGTATAGGCAGCTTTTTTCGGCGCGGCTTTCTTGCCGGAAGTTTGGGAAACCGGCGGGATTACAAATTCCGCTTTCTTTAAAGGCACAATGTCATCTTTTGGCGCGGCTGGCTCGGAATCCAGGAAATAAATGCCGGAAATGGACTTGTCCTCATCGTATTCTAAGCGCAGCAGGTTCATTTTTTCCCAATATTTTAAAGCGCGCCGGATATCTTTTTCTGTGTGGTCAAACTTGTCCGCAGTCCTTGAAATGGAAAAACTGCAGCCAGGCGAATTCATGCAACGGAGAAGGTATAAGTATATTTTGACAAATTCCCCATTGGCGTTCGTCATGTATTCGTCAATAAATTGGTTTGGGATTTCCGTTGTGGAATTTCCATTGTCCTTGTGTAATGTAATATCTGCCATAATACCCTCCAGTGGAATATACTTCTTTATCTGTTGTGTGTTCTGCTCCTTAATGTGGATTAAAGTATAGCACATAAAAATCAAAATGAGAAGCATAATTTTTCCTAAAAATCCAGTAAAATCAAGGGATTGCGGAAATGTGGAAAGGGTGGATAATGTGGATAAAAGGCATTCCAAACATTATGGTAACACACCGGGCCCTTAGGAAACCGGAAAAATGCAATATTTTGTAAAATAAAATTATTTGCATTATGTAAACTTAAAAATCCACATTCAATTTGGAAAGTTTTCCCCAATTGAATGTGGATAACGTTGATAACTATGTCCCAAGAAGGTGTTCGCCCACTTGCACAATGTCTCCAGCGCCCATAGTTATCAACAAATCACCGTTTATACATTTATTTAATAAAAAATTTTCAATTTCGTCAAAAGATGGAAAATAGTGGCATTCGCAGCCTAATGATTGTAACTTTTTCTGCAGGTTTTGGGAGCTTATGCCTAAAGTGTCCGTCTCACGTGCAGCATAAATATCTGCCAGGACCACGGTATCCGCTAAGGAAAGGGCGGTGGCAAAGTCATCCAAAAACGCTTTGGTGCGGGTATATGTGTGGGGTTGGAACACACATATAATGCGGTGGTTCCCATAGTTTTTTGCCGCAGTTAAAGTTGCGGTGATCTCAGCGGGGTGGTGGGCATAGTCGTCAATAATGGCAATGCCGCCTAAATCGCCTTTGTACTCAAACCGCCTGTTTGGGCCTTTAAACTCTTCAAGCCCTGCCTGGATATGCGCAAAGGAAATGCCAGCTTGAAGCGCCAGGGCGCAGGCGCCAAGGGCGTTGCTTACGTTATGGATGCCTGGGACTTTCAGGGAAATGCTGCCCAAGGCGGACTCGCCATGCATTAAGGTGAAGCTGGCGCAGCCAAGTGTATTAAAAGCGACGCCTTCGGCATAATATGAACAAGAGGGGTCCAGGCCATAGGTTAAGGCGTTGCAGGGAAGCCCTTCTGTTATTTCCCCTAAGCCTTCAATCTCCCCATTGAGGACCAAGGTGCCTCCTTCTGCCACATTTTCGGCAAACTTTCGGAAGGAATGGCGGATATCCGCAAGGTCTTTGAAAAAATCCATATGATCCTCTTCAATATTCAGTATCAGGGCATATTTTGGGTAAAAGTTCAGGAAGCTGTTGGTGTATTCGCATGCTTCCGTTAAAAAGTATTCAGAGCCCCCAACACGGATATTCCCGTTGATGGAAGGGAGGATCCCCCCTACAGAGACCGTAGGGTCGGTGGACGCATTTAGAAGTATCTGGGTAATCATGGAAGTGGTGGTGGTCTTTCCGTGGGTGCCGGATACGGCTATAGATTCTGTGTAATTGCCCATAATCTGCCCTAAAAGCTCTGCCCTTGTCAGCGTGGGGAGCTGCCTGTCCTTTGCGGCCTTCAATTCTGGGTTCTCTGGGTGGATAGCGGCAGTGTATACCACAGCATCGGCATTTGGCGGGATGTTGGATGCGCGCTGCCCAAAATAGATGTCAGCCCCAAGCCCTGCCAGTTTTTCAGTCAGTTCGGAGCTTTTGGCGTCAGACCCGGAGATTTGGAAGTTTTCTTTTAACAGGATTTCGGCAAGGCCGCTCATGCTAATGCCGCCGATTCCAATAAAATGAAGGTGAATTGGTTGTTTAAAATTAATTTTGTACATATTGTTTACCTGCCCACTCTTTTTAGTATTATCATTATTTTATACTAATATAAGGTATTTTGCAAATTGAAAATGAAGGGGAATAGGGAAATGGGATAGCAATTTGAAAAATATAACAAAGAAAAGTTGTATAAAATGACAAATTTGCCTACTTTTTGCGAAAAAAATTGTGAAATATGTGTAC
>Ga0224483_100332_pt1 | contig 14518 bp, 9 predicted proteins | sample hydfratestSal1_FD_181453 | JGI IMG/M metagenome (GOLD analysis project Ga0224483, IMG submission 181453) | Metatranscriptome of mouse feces microbial communities from Columbus University, Ohio, United States - Sal1 (Metagenome Metatranscriptome) ... | reverse complement strand
CTTTTCTATGCATAGTCACTCCACTGTTACGGATTTAGCCAGGTTCCTAGGCTTATCCACATCACAGCCCTTGCCTACCGACACATAGTAGCTAAAAAGCTGCAAAGGGATAATTGCCAGGGAGTTTGTAAAATATTTATTTGTCTGAGGGATATAAATCACATAATCTGCAGCTTTCTCAATATCCCGGTTCCCTGCATTCGTCACTGCAAGCACAAAAGCGCCCCTGCTGCTTAATTCCACAATATTGCTGATCGTCTTTTTATATAAGTCCTCCTGGGTCACGACCGCCGCCACCAAGGTCCCTTCTTCTATCAGGGAAATTGTGCCGTGCTTCAACTCCCCAGCCGCATAAGCCTCAGAATGGATATAGGAGATTTCCTTTAATTTCAAAGAGCCTTCCATGGAAATGGCATAGTCAATCCCCCTCCCAACAAAAAATACATCCTTTGCGGCAATATAGCGGTTGGCAAAGTGCTGGATCTTCTCTTTATTGCTTAAAAGCATCTCAATCTGCTCAGGAAGCTTCTGTAAATCCTTCAAAAACCCATTTACTTCCTCCTGGGACACAACGCCCCGCGCCTGGGCGAACTTAATTGCCAATAAATATTCTGCTATTAATTGGGCGCTGTATGCTTTGGTGGTGGCCACTGCAATTTCTGGCCCTGCCCAAGTGTACATTACCTGATCCGCCTCCCTGGCGATAGAGCTTCCAACCACGTTCACAATCCCAAGGGTTTTTACGCCCTTTATCTTGGCCTCGCGCAAAGCTGCCAAGGAATCTGCCGTCTCCCCGGACTGGCTGATAATAATTACGAGTTCATCCTCCCCCAAAATAGGGTTCCGGTAACGGAACTCTGACGCCAGGTCCACTTCCACTGGGATCCTTGCCATACCTTCAAAAACATATTTTGCGGTAACGCCTGCATGGTAAGCAGACCCGCAAGCCACAATGTGTATCTTACGGATTGCGCGGATTTCTTCCTCGCCCATGCCAAGCTCCTCAATCACAATCGCTCCATCTTTAATCCTAGGGCTTAAGGTATCCCGGACAGTTTGAGGCTGCTCATACATTTCCTTTAACATAAAATGCTCATAACCGCCTTTTTCCGCAGCATTGATGTCCCAGTCAATCGTGGTGGGTTCTTTGGGGATCTCCTCCCCGTCCACATTATAAAATGCAATTGACTCCCCAGTCAAAAGGGCAATCTCTTCATTCTGGATAAAATATACATTCCTGGTATAGCGCAGGACAGCCGGCACATCAGAAGCAATCAAGTTCCCGTCCTTCCCATGCCCTACAATCAGCGGGCTATCTTTGCGGACCGCATAAATATGGTCGGGATGCTCCTTAAAAATGATTCCCAACGCATAAGAGCCTTCTACCCGGTGCATAATCTTAGTGATTGCCTCCACTGGGTCGCCTTTGTAGTAATAATCCAGCAAATGCGCCACCACTTCTGTGTCTGTATCAGAAATAAATTGATATCCCTTCCGCTCCAGGCGTTTCCGAAGCTTTAGGTAATTTTCTATAATCCCGTTATGCACTACTGCAATTGTTTCTGTTTGGTTATAATGAGGATGCGCATTCTGATTAGAAGGCGCCCCATGGGTCGCCCAACGGGTATGCCCAATCCCCGAAACCCCTGGCATAGTCGCCCCATCATGGGTCAGCTCGCTAAGGGCTTTCAAACGCCCTACCGCTTTCTGCACTTTTATATTTTCCCCGTCATACACCGCTATCCCCGCTGAGTCATACCCTCTGTATTCCAGCTTGGACAGCCCATCCAATAAGATAGGCGCTGCCTGTGACTCACCAATATAACCTACTATTCCACACATATATGAAAACCTCCTGTCGTCAATCTTCTTCCTCACCAATGCCCGTCCGGTATTCAATTTCGTCACTGATGCCCTGTACGCTGTCTGTCACCTGATAGCTTGTGGTGCCAAACAAAAAATCATGGAGCTGCTTCACATTTGAGGCCAAATCAGCAGGGATTACGCAATCCTGGCGCCCCTTTTGGTAAGATATGCTTACCACTTCATTTTTCCTGTCAAATGGGAACCCAGCATTATCCCCTAACTTATAATTAAATGCATCCGCTGCCAGGCTTAGGATTTGCGTCTTGCTTAAACTGGTCTTAATCTTAGGGAATACCACGTCGATCAATTTATTAATTGTCCCCATATCTGAGGATAACGCCTGCTCTACCATTTTCTCTACAACCAAACGCTGCCGCTCTGTCCGTTTGAAATCATCCCCCGCAGTATAACGGATCCTGCCATAAGAAACTGCCTGGACCCCATTTAAGGTATAAGTCCCGGCTCCTGGAAGCGTTGTATAGCTCTTGCCCGTCACTTTGGAAGTTTCTATACAGTAATTATTCAAATGGACCACTTCCGCATCGGTAACCTCGATTTCCACGCCCCCTAAAATATCCACTGCCTCTGCAACTGCCGAAAAATCAAAAGAGACATATTCCTGGATATCTAAATCGAGGTTCGTATTCAGCATACGCACCGCCTGCTCAGGCCCCCCAACCGCATAGGCCGCATTTGCCTTACTATAGGCATTGGGGTTATCCAGGTCAGCCATCTTCAAAAATGTATCGCGGTAAACAGAAACCAGCCTGACCTCTTTTGTCGCCTTATCAATCCTTGCCACCATAATCACGTCTGAATTCCCGCTATTATAAGAGTTCCCCTCACGGTTATCCAACCCAAATAAAGCGATGGTCGTATATTCAACCAATACGTCTTTTGTTTCCTTTGGAAGCTCCACCCGCACGTCCTGCCCCTGGAAGGAAACATCTGTATTCAGCTTATCCATTTTGCTGTTTAGCCATACCCAGACCAAAACCCCCAACAGGACAATGAGCTCAATTGCCACAATAATGACTTTGCGTTTCCTTCTCTTCTTATTTTTCTCCTTTTTACTGACAGGCTTCTGTTCCTGTGCCTTATTCTGATTTGCCATACCTTCACCCTATCTGTTTTATTCCCGCGGGCAGCAGGCCAAACAGCCGCGCTTGCGCGGATGATTAACGGCTGCCGCGAGGGTCAAATACCCTGCCCCTTGACACCTGTATATAGATAAAGAAGCTACGCCCTACGCCCCGTTGCTTACAGCGGGGTACCTGACTTTTTGCCTTTCATTTGTTTTGCAAATTTATGCATGTTTGATACATATGACTTATCTTATAATATTTCAGGCCATTTATCAATCGTCATTTTTCTTGAATTTTCCTAAAAACCTATGGCTTTTATGGCGAAATTGTATAATTCTTGCAAAAAAATAAACGAAAAAAACCAAGCGGTTTCGTAACATTTTACCAATTCCATAATGTTTCATGCTAGAATTATTGTCCCCATGCCTGCGGTACAATAACAGTGGTTTATGCAAGAAACAAGATTTTCCAGCAAAATAATCCCCCAAAACGCCAATCCACTGGTCATGCATTTCAATTGGGGCTGGGATAGGGAGGATAATCCTTTTCAATTCCCTGCGAAACGCCATACAGCACCCAATATAGCTGTTTTTTGCTATGTTTTTTAAAACGCCTGCCCTAGACCCGCGGAATGCAAAAAAAGAGTCCATTACAACCTTTTTAGGGTCCTCTCCCTCAAACACTATGGCGTCATGGACCACCACCGCCGCATGTTCCCTTTCAAACGCTTCCAATACTTCCCCTACCTTGCCAGCACACCAGATATCATCCTGATCTGCCAGGAATATATATTCCCCCCGGGTATGGCGGATGGCATGTTCCACATTTTTCTTAATCCCTTTCCCTGGCCCTTTCAACAGGCGAATCCTTGGGTCTTTCTTCTGGAATTCCTTGATTGCCTCTATGGCGCCGTCGGTGGACCCATCATCTGAGATAACCAGCTCATCTTCCTTTCCAAGCTGCCCCATCACAGATTCAATCTGCTCCTTGATATAGTTCTTTCCCTGGTAAGAAACCATTGCCACAGAGACTTTGGGCAATTTCCCTTCCTTGCCCTTTACCATAGTTTCCACCCCCATTTCTGAAAATATTTTACCATAGAAGCAATATGCACCCGAAACAACTTCCAGTCTTTGTGGGAGCTGCGCTCCCATTTGTGGATAACGGCCGTGTCGGGGCAATACCATAGGCTGCTTTTCTGGTTGACCTGCTTACACAAATCTGCATCTTCCATATACATAAAATAACGGCTGTCAAACCCCCCCAGCGCCCGAAATAATTCTGTACGGACCACTAGAAAGCTCCCTTGGGCAAAAGGGACAAAAAAAGGCTTCCCAAAATCCATATCCTGCATGGTATGGCGCCATTGGCGTTTCTTAAAATGGGATGGGCAGAACATTCGAACCGCCATATCCCACACCGTCAGTTCCCGGCGGTAGGCTGCCTGCAACTTCCCTTTCCCATCCTCCAGCCTTGGGACTGCCATCCCTATATTATGTTCCTGGATAAAATCCATTAATATGGACAGGCTGTCCTCTGTCAGTATAATGTCTGGGTTTACAATGGCGTGGAACTTAGAGTCCAGCCTGGGCAGCACATAGTTATGCCCTTCCCCAAACCCAAGGTTTGTTCCAGGATTCAGGTATACCACCTCTGGATACTCCTTCTCCAGACCCTGCAGCCCATTCTCCTTCGTGCTGTTGTCCACAATATATAGTTTCTTAGAAATAGTGACAGCGGTACATCCCATAATGGAACGTACCGCATTCCTTACATCTTCCTCATTATTGTATGCTACTATTGTAATTGATATATCTGTAGTGAAATTATCCGTCATGACGACCCCTTACCTGACAGCACCACGCCGATGGTCCGAAATAAAATCCGAATGTCCATCCCCAGCGACCAATTAGAAATATACTGGGTGTCCAGTGCCACAATCTCTTCAAAATTTTTGATGTCGCTCCTTCCGCTGACCTGCCACATCCCGGTAAGCCCTGGGCGGATCCCAAGCCTCGCCTTATGGTGAAGCTCATATTGCTCAAATTCCTCTTCGGTAGGGGGCCTTGTCCCAACCAGGCTCATATCCCCTTTCAGCACATTCCAAAACTGGGGCAGCTCATCAATAGAAAATTTGCGCATAAACCTTCCCACGCCAAAGATCCTTGGGTCATGCTCCATCTTAAACATCAGCCCTTCCATCTCATTTTGTTCCATCAATTCTTGCTTCATGGCGTCCGCCCCAACTACCATAGTTCGGAATTTATAAAATTTAAACCGCCTGCCGTTGCGCCCAATCCTGGTCTGGGCATAGAAAATCGGCCCTGGGGACTGAGCCTTAATGATCGGTGAAAAAACCAGGAAAGCAATCCCTGTCAGCATCAGCCCGACCAGGCTGCCTATAATATCCATGCAGCGCTTGACAAACACCTGCCTTGTCGTTGCAATTTTCATGCTAGTGGTCAGCACCAAATATTTCCCGCAGCGCTCCACCATCTTATTTGGCATCAGCCTGGACTCCCTGACAAGGTTAAAATGCACGGTCAGCCCCAGCTCCAGCAGTTCATTCGCCAATGCTTCGCTGCTCTCCCTGGTATTCCCATTGATAAATATTTCGTCCACCACATTGATGCGGGCATATTCCAGGAAAGTGTCGGCGCAGGCCACCACAGGGACGCCGCATACTTGGTCGCCCACGCGGTTTTTATCCACAATCACAACGCCGATTACTTCAAATTCTTTATAACGGTCGTGCTGGAAATCTGAAACGCACTCTTCGGCATAGCATTCTTCCGTCACCACAATCAATTGCGAAAATTTCTTCCCCTTTATCATGCGCTGGCGGATATATATTTTCCAAACACATCTAGAGAAATACTCAATCACAACTGCAATTCCCCAGAACACAAAAATAATCTGCCTGGAATAAATCTCTGACTGCTTCAAGGCCCACATATAGACTGTAAGCGCCGCAAATATCACACTGCAGTGCATAATAACCGCCTTTAATTCTTGCACCCGGTTCCTCCGCAAGATTCCTGTATATGCCTCAAAGAAAAAAACAATGCAAATGTCCAGCAATAGAAGCACGACTGCCAAACGGTTGTAGTATTCCATCAGTAAGGGCAGCCGCTTCATATTCCCTAGCCTAATCAGGCAGGAACCATAATATGCCGCCTCCAAGCAAATAATATCCAATATCAGAAAATCCAGATGCTTTACCCAACTTTTTTTCTGTCTCTTATACATAATCTTCCGTCCCCATCATAAGCATTTCCCTGCGCCTCCTAACAGCCGGCGCAGGTTCCTGTAGGCAAATACCCCGCCGTAAGCTGGGGCTGGCCTAGCTTGTTCTTTTGTCCCCAAGGGGCGGGCATTTGCACCCACAGGGCATTTACCCTCGCGGCATTCGCCAAATATCCACATAAGCGCGGCTGCTTGGCTCATTACCCGCGGGAATAAAATGATACGAAATAACCATACACGATCTTTTGATAGGAAAACAATAGAAAATCTATTAAATTTTCCTTAATATTATACATCCACACCTATCTTCACAGGTATCAATTCCTAGTTTTATTCCGTATGTACAGCCAGCTTTCTGAGTAATCGCGCCTTTGCTGCTCATCCATGTCTGTGTACTGTGAAAAGGTCAGCTTGGAAGGGAGCATCCTGGTCCCCCCGCATTTATGGCAATAAATTACTTTCCTTCTGGATACAGTTGTAGTGGTGCCGCATTCTGGGCAGATAAATACTTTCATCATATGTCTCTTCTCACATCCAACTCTGCATTTTCTTTCAACTACCAATCAACTTTCTATTCTTATTCCAATACCCTGATTCTCTCTATTGTAGCATTGAATCAGAAAAAGGGCAAGTTCTAAAGAACCCGCCCTTATGGTTTCAGTGCGTAATTGCATTTTTTCAACGAAAAATTAGGGTTATAATAAGGATCCCCTTTTTTCAAAAGACCTATCCAACGGGTACGGATAAACTCAATCTCTTCGCCAAACCTCCGCACTTTTTCTTCCGTATCTTCTTTCCCTCTGGTCTTGGACTCATAGTGGTACGCCTCCACAAAAGGGTTGTACACTACAAGATAGCCGGATTTTACCGCCCGCAGGCAGAAATCCACATCGTTGAAGGCCACCGCCAACTGTTCCTCCAACCCCCCCAGCCGCTCAAATAATTCCCTTTTCACCATCATGCATGCCGCTGTGACTGCACTGTAATTTAACTGGATTGCCGCTTTGTGGTAATAGCCTTCCTGGCCGCGCCGCAGCCCTGGGAACATATTTGCCGCAATCCCGTCAATGCCAACCACAATCCCCGCATGCTGTACGGTATTGTCTGGATAGTAAAGCCGCGCCCCCACAATCCCCACTTCTTCCCTTTGGCAATTGCCAAGCATCTCTTCCATCCAATCCTTGGTAATAATTTCAATATCGTTGTTCAAAAGGATAAAGTAATCGCCGCTGGCATAGGAAGCCCCAAAGTTATTGATGGCTGAATAATTAAACCCATCCTCCCAAACAACCACCTGCACCTTCTGCCCGCCAGGCAAGGCGCCTGCCCCGCAATGGCTCCCTGGGCTTCCCAGCAGTTCCTGGTAATATGCAAAGGTCTCCTGCTCCACACTGTTATTTTCAATAATAATAATTTCATAATTCTGATAGGTGGACGCTTGGACAGAATTTATGCAGCGGCGAAGCACGGCCGCCTGGTCTTTGTTCGGGATCAGCACAGAAACCAACGGCTCTCCTTGCACGGCATACCTGACCCGGTAAAAGCCAAAATGTGGGAGCTGGCTGACTTCCCCCTGCTTCCCTGACCGGGCCAAATGCCCCTCCACTGCCCTTTGCCCCGCCTCATAAGCGTATGTTTTGCTTAAGGGGTTATCAGCAGTGGAATTGCTGTGTACCCGCCAATGGTACAGAACCTTCGGCACATGCCCAACCTTTTTTGCGCTTTCTGTACAGCGCAGGATGAAATCATAGTCCTGCGCCCCGTCAAATTCCTTGCGGAACCCCCCAACACGTTCCAGGACAGCAGCCTTCACACAGAAAAAATGGGTGATATAATTATTGGAACACAGCAGGTCAGGGCTAAAATCCGGCTTAAAATGCGGCTTTTTGTACTTCAAGCCCTGAGGCGTCCCTTCCACCTGGTCCTCGTCTGAGTAAATAGCTTCTGCCTCTGGTTCCTGGTTGATTAAGGCTGCCACCTCATACAATGCCTCAGGCGCCAGCAAATCGTCATGATCCATAAAGCCGACCCATTCGCCCTGCGCCAATTTCAGCCCTTCATTGGTATTTTCCGCAATCCCAAAGTTCTTTTCTAGGTGGCGGTAGAGAATCCGTGTTTCCTGGTGCTTTTCACAATATTGTTGGACAACCTGCCCCACATCTTTGGATGGCGTTGCATCTGCCAGGCAAAGCTGCCAATTTCCATAAGACTGCATACGGACAGAATCCATCATTTCCAGCAAATAATTTTCTGGCGTCTGGTAACAGGGTACTACCACGCTAATTAATGGCTGGCATGCAAACTTTTTGCCCTGCTTGCGTTGGCGTTCTAATTCCTCTTCGCTGGCTTTATGGCGTTTTTGCCATGGCCCATAAGGCACCTGGTCCGGCTCCATCTTATCAAGAAGGCGGTTCCAGAATGCCTTTGGCCCGTAATGTTTCAAATAGCGGAACCCTTTTTTTATTTTATAGGGTGTTACTTTCATTCTTTTTCCCCCATGCCTTACCTGCAGGCGCCTGGCTTATTTTGCCCGGACGCTCTTTTTTGCAGAATATGCGGAATACTTAATTTTCCCTTTGTTTACTGCATAAGCCCTTATCTTGTAATAATATTTTTTCCCTGATTTAACCGTTTTATCCGTCCATTTCACGGTCCCGTTCTTTGTTATTTTCTTTATTTCTTTATATTTTCCATTTTTGGAGGTTGCACGGTATATTTTATAACCAGCGGCATTGGCATCCTTCTGCCATTTCAAAGTCACCTTCTTTTTGGCGGCAGTCAATGCCACCACAGGCTTTTTCAATGCTGTGTTGACAGACACCACATTAGAATATGCAGAGGTTTTGGTCCCTACTGACGATTTCACATAAGAACGGATTTTATAGTAATATGTCTTCCCTGTGGTTATCTCTTTGTCTGACCAGCTTACGGTTTTATTGCTGGCGATGTCCTTTACCTTTTTGAAAGTGCCATTTTTTGACACTGCACGGTAAACATAATATCCATTTGCTTTGGAGTCACGTTTCCATGTGACTTTCACCTTGGTTCCGCCAGAAACGCTTGCTTTCTCCGCCTGAGGCTTCGCCATACTCAGTTCCGCATTCTTAATCGCAGTATAGACAGAGTAATAATTTTTTCCATTTACCATCACAAAACCGCGAATTTTATAAGAATACGCATTATTCGGCGTTACGGTCCCATCTATATAGCTGCAGGAGCCGCTCCCTGCCAGGGTCTTGATATGGGAATATTCCCCAGAGCCAGTTTTCCGATAGATTTGGTAGCCATCCACAGATTTTTTCTGCCATGACAGCTCAATAGAGCTATAGCTCTTTACCTTAAAGGTATTCCAGGATGTTGCTGGCACAGTTAAGTCAACCGTTTTCACTGTGGAGTAGGAAGAATACCTGTTCCCATCACTGAATTTTTTCAAGGCGCGTACTTTATAGCTATACTGCTTCCCTGGCTCCACGGCTTTATCTTCATAGGAAAGGCTGCTAGTTGTCTTTACCTTACTGTATTTCCCGTCCGCCCCTTCTGCACGGTATACCTGATAGTTTTCTGCAGACGCAACCTCTTTCCAGGACAGCTTAATTGAGGAATATCCATTTTTTTCTGCTGTCACAGAAGGCTTTGCCAATGTTTCCTCTGGCTTGGGGCATGGGGAAGAAGGCATATTGTTATATACTGGAACCTTAAACACAAATCCATTGTCCAGCGCGCCCATGGCAGCATAGCTCCTCTGCACGCTTTTGCCCTCGCTGTCTGCCGCCAGAAGGTTCTGCATATACTGATGCCAGTACAGCCCGTCGTAGGAAGGGTCTACATCAAATTTCTGCAGGTAGAATGTGTCCTGCCCCCTTGCGATATACCTGGAAGAAACTTTTTCTGCCCCGCCCCGCAGTGCTTTATAACGGGTGTTCCATCCAGCGTTCTTTGCCTCTGTCAGCCCGGAAATAATTACCTCGGTGCCGATTCCAGTAGCTCCCATATTAAAATAGTTATAATACCCTTTATATCCTGGATAGGTACCAGAAATCAAAGAGGAAGTCCCGCTCACGCCCTGCTCCTGGCGCACCCGGCTTGCCAAAAAATAGGGGCTGACTTTTAATTCTTTGCCAATCTTAAGGAACGCCTGGGCGTAAGTCACACCATCCCCGGATCCGTCCTCCAGTTTCTTATTCGCCATAAAAGTCCCGCTCAAAATTTTCTCCACGCCAGACTCCGTATGGTATGTATTGTATGTTAACTGCTCAAATTGGAACACAGATTCCTCATTCAGGAAATTCCGGGGGTCCAAATAATGCTTTACAATCGACTCGGATGCCTGCACCCAGTTTGTGCCATTTTTAATCACCCACTCCCCCGTTTCCATATTATAATCTTTTGGTTCCGTAGATTTCCAGGTATCCGGCTGGTATGTCTCCACCAAGTTCCTGGCGTCCACCATCTCATTTTTCAGCACTTCTTCCCATTCCAAATTCGTGTTCATTGGGACAAAGGTCCAATTTGGGTGGGCTTGTATTAAGTTCTGGATAGCGCTCTGATAACTTTTTGGAAAGGCAGACAGCTCTGTGCTTCCCCGGGCGCTTCCCCTGTTGAATAATTGTACGCCCCCTGCCAGATACTTTCCTTCCCACTCTGCCAGCCGGGCATCCTGGGTCACAACATATTCTCGCTGGATATACCCCGTATATTCCACATCATCCACTGCAAACACAATCTGGAACCATACGCCTGTTTCTGCCAGGGCAACCCCGGTAAGCTTCACCTGGTACCCACTGGTCAGTTCTTTTACAATTCCAGACTCCAAAGAAGCCTCCTGGTACACTGGGAATACCACATCATTTGCCAGCATCCCATACATCTCATAATCATTTAACAGCTCTGCAAATGCTTCTTCCGCAAGGGAAGCTGCCGCCCGCCCTTCTTCTGCTGCCTGCAGGGCTTCTTCCCCTTCCGTTTGGAAAACCCCCTCTTCCTCTTTTCGATTTTCCTTTTCCTGCGCATTCCCTTCCGTGACATCCCATGTTTTTGCATACGCTACGGTTCCAGCCCCAGAAAAATCGGAAGCGCAGATGGACGCGGCCAACAATAGTGCCGCAAATTTAATACTTTTCCTATTTTTCATAATATCCCTCCTTAATTTCCCTCTGCCTGTTGAGAGACAGACGGAGTCACATCCCCATTGCCTGCCTCATCTTTGTTTATTTGGGCAGAGACAGGCGGGGTTTCATCCCCATTGCCTGTCTCGCCCCCGTTATCCCCAATGGCTGACACCTTGTAATAATACACGGTTCCCTGGAGAAGCTTTTCATCTGTATAGGTTGTTACGCTGCTGCCAATTAATGTGGTAATGCTGTCATAAGCCCCGTTCTCCTCTATGCTTCTGAATATTTCATATCCAGACGCCTCTGGCACTTTCCCCCAGGACAGCTTCATTTTATCTGGCTTCACTGGGGTGGCTGTCAGGTCTTCCGGCGCCGCCAAAGCCCATTTTTCCATCACTTTGCTATAGCTTCCATATCCGGTATGCTTGCCTGTGCGAATTCCGCGGACTTTATAATAATAGCGCTTCCCTACCTGTGCCTTTGTGTCTGTATAAGAGGTGTCGTCATCCGGCCCGAGCTTTGCAATTTGCGTAAAGGGGCCGCTTTTTGACTCGCTGCGCATAATTTGGTAGCCATTTGCGCCCAGCACTTCCTCCCAATTCAGGGTCAGCCCTTCTTCCACCATTTCCATAGACTGCATGACAATCCTCCGGATATTCCTTGCTGAAATTGGGCTGGATTTCGTACTATAATGTTTTACGCCGTTTTTCTCAATCACGCTCTCCACTGCATAATAATACTTTTTCCCGCTGCTAATGGTTTTGTCCACATAAGAAACCGTGCTGTTTTTGCTTATATTCGCCACAACCTGGTAGGTTCCATTCTTGGCTGTGCTGCGCTTTAACCGGTACCCTGTGGCATTTTTATCCTTTTTCCATTTCACTTCCATGCTGGTGCTGGTTTTAGACCGGACATACTCCATGGATGTTCCCGTAATGGCCTTGCCGGATACCTGTTTGCAATACCCGCTGTACCCTGTTTTCTTGTTTACCTTGTTCATGGCCTGCACTTTATAGTAATAGGCCTTGCCAGTTTTTAACTTCTTATCAATATAGGAAGTTGTCCCTCCCGAATTAACGGTTGCAATTGTTTTGTACCCTTTATTTTTGGATGTGCTTCTCTGGATACGGTACCCAGACGCATTGGGAATCTGTTTCCATGTAATTTCCAAAGCAGTGCTGTTGTTAGAAGCCACGCTGAGGATTTTCGTCTTCATGACTGCCCAGCTTGCATAAGCGCTGGAGTAGTCGCTAGACCCATTCCCTTCCCCGCCCCTGGCACGTATCTTATAATAATAGGTTTTTTGGGAAGCAACGCTTTTGTCCAAATATGTAACTTTATCTGACTTCACAGTTGCAATCTTCTTATAATCGTCCCCACCTGTCTCGCTGCGCAAAACCTCATATTTTGCTGCGTTCTCCACTCCGCTCCATATAAGCTCGATTTCTGTGCTTGATTTGCAGGCAGCTTTTGTGATTTTGGGCTGAACCAGCGTCCTTCCAGAATGGGCGCTGGAAAACCCTGATGTTTTTCCATCCTGGTACACGGCGCACACCTTATAATAATATACCTTCCCAGGCTCCGCGCTGCTGTCGTCATATTTATTCCCTGTCGCTGATGCAATCTGTGTATAAGCCCCATCTACTGTATTGCTGCGGTGTACCTGATACGAAACGGCATCCGCCACTTCATTCCAATTGACCCGAAGCTTTCGACTATTTCTGGACTGTATGGTGGAAATCTCTGGAACAGCCCCTTCGTTTCCCTTTAAAACCAGCCCGTAATAGTTCACAATCCCTTTAGCGTCCGCAATGCCTAGGTTCTTTAATTTCGTATCAGAATTCAGGAATTTACTTACATCCCCGGAATTGCTCAAAAACGCATGTTCAATTAAAACTGCTGGAAATCCTGCCAGCTTACTCCTTCGGATTACCGCTAAGTAATCCGCCAGGGACCCATCTGGATATTGGGTATTCGTCTCCGAATTGCGGATTAATATGCCAGAAGCCCAGGTAGAAAGCCCCAATGCCGCTAATTTCTTATAGATTTCTGTGGCAAGCCCTTTGCCTTCTTCCCCAATTGCCGGGCGGTAATTGCTGTTTGGGTAATATACGCCTACCCCATTGGCGCTGCTGCTGGGGCTTGCATTCAGATGGAAGCTTACATATACATCCGCCCCTTTTGCGGCTGCAAGTTCCACCCTTTTGGCATTGCATGTCGCAGTATCCACAATCGCGCCCCCATTGGGGCAGCTTTGGGTATCCCTGGTCATATAAATTGTGGCGCCAGCATACTTTTTCAATTCCTCCCTGCAATATAAGGCAATTTTCAATACTAAGTCCTGTTCCTTATATCCATGGTAGTTAGCCCCAGAGTGGGTGCTGTCATGCCCCGGGTCCAGCACAATTACCATATTTTTAGCGCCTTTTGTAAAGGCTTTCCTAGAAAATGCAGAGCCGCCCTCTGCCTTCCCAAGAATATTCTCCACTGTGCTTTCTGAGGCTGGGTTACCATTTTCATCCATAGTCACCACATTTGCCTCCACCTCTTCCAGCACTTCCTTATCCAACAGCACCTCATCTGGTTCTGCCTCAATCTGCTGGTTTACCCCATACTGCACCTGCATACCCAAATCTGCAAGGGCTGCCTGGTATAATTTCCCACCCTGTTCCCAAGAAAGGCTGGTCAATTCATAAACCCCGGCGCTGGCTTCGTCCTGGTACTCCATAGAAAACCGAACCATATTGCCTGCAATGGCTGCTGACTGCGTGGTTAGTTCCTGCCCAGTTGTAACATTCCGGTACAGAAGGCTGGCGTTTTCCACTGAACTCCCATCTTCCCCAAGGCTTGCAACCACATTTTGCACCCCTGGCGTTTGAACCTGCCCACTCTCCTCCATAATAAAATTCAACGTTCCTGTTTCCATCTTATCTTCCGTAACTCTTTGCGCGCTGGAATCTGGCTTAGGCGCTTCCTGCCCCATTTGCTGCGTCTTTGCCTGTTCCAACTCTTCTTCCCCAAAACCTTCTAACTCTTCCTTCCCCGTCTCATGTCCTGCTTTTACCGATTCCGGCTGCACCCCATCCTTATTCGACGCTTCCACCTGCATCCCCATGGAAGTGACAACCATACAAACCGATAAAATGGCTGCAGCTATCCTTTTTGACACTTTCATCCCTGCACACTCCATTTCTTTTTCATAGATCTTAT
>Ga0224483_100327_pt1 | contig 14616 bp, 8 predicted proteins | sample hydfratestSal1_FD_181453 | JGI IMG/M metagenome (GOLD analysis project Ga0224483, IMG submission 181453) | Metatranscriptome of mouse feces microbial communities from Columbus University, Ohio, United States - Sal1 (Metagenome Metatranscriptome) ... | reverse complement strand
GGATAGCATGGGGAATCAGGATTGGAACCAATTAGGAAATGATATCAAGGATATGGTGCAGGATGCCATCAATTCCCAGGATTTCAGCAAATTGAACCAGGGCATCAACCGTGCCATCAATGGTGCAGTGGACGGGCTTGGCAGCATTTTGGGGACGAAGCCGCCGGGGGGATACTGGGAGATCCGGGATGATGGACAACCCCGCCCGCAGGGACAACCTGCGTATGGACAGGAGGCCGCAGGCCGGACGCAAAAAGAGCCGGTCCGTCCGCCGAGAGATCTGTATAAGAACAAGAGCTGGTCCCAACAGGGCTCACGTTTTAATGATCAGAGGGTCAACCAGGCAGCTGAACGGGGAAAGAAATTGCTCCCGGGACCATACAGGAACCCATCGGGCATGTCAGCGATCGGGTACACGATGGCGATCTTAGGCGGCCTGGTGGCCTCCGGGACGGGCATCGCCCTGGTGATCTGCCTGATCGTGGCGCTGGCGGGCGTGCCTATGGATCATATTGCATCTTTAGGATTGACTATCGCAAACAGCATATTGTTCTTTGTCACACTTGTGTTTGGCGGGATCTGCTGGGGCGGGATGAAGAAGCTTGGACTGGCGAAAAGGTTTCGGCGGTATGTGGCCTGTATCTGTGGGAGAGGGTACTGCCAGTTGGAGGAATTATCCAGGAGTGTGGGGCGGTCGGAGGCGTTTGTTTTAAAAGACGTAAAAAAGATGCTGCACAAGGGCCTGTTCCTGGAAGGGCATCTGGACAGGCAGGAGACCTGCCTGATCACCACCAACCAGGCGTATGACCAGTACAAGACGGCCCAGAGACAGTTGGAAGAGAGGCAGATGCAGGAAAAGATGGCAGTGCAGGAAGAGCCGAAAGAAGATCTAAAAGAAGAATCAGAAGAAAGACCAAAGCCATCCTCCGAGGTGAGAAGCCTCCTGGATGAGGGCAATGCCTATCTGGAACGCATACGCAGATGCAACCAGCTGATCCCCGGACAGGAGATTTCCGATAAGATCTCCCGGATGGAGCTGATCGTGCAAAATATCTTCAAGCGGGTACAGAATCACCCGGAGGTGGTGCCGGATCTGAAGAAGATGATGGACTATTACCTGCCCACCACGGTAAAATTGCTGGATGCCTATGCGGAACTGGATGCCCAGCCCGTGCAGGGAGAGAATATCACCAACTCCAAACGGGAGATCGAGCGGACGCTGGACACATTGAATGAGGCATTTGAAAAACTGTTGGATTCGATCTTCAAGGATACGGCCTGGGATGTGTCCACAGATATCTCGGTCTTACAGACCCTGCTGGCACAGGAAGGTCTGATCGGAGATGATTTTAAATTAAAGTAAGATAAAGGAGAAAGAAGGATGAGCGATGAGATGAATGGACTGCAGTCATTTGCAGATGAGATGCCGGTCCCCACACTGACACTGGAACCGGCGATACAGGAAGAAAAACCACTGGCAGAAACGATCCAGGAAAAGCCGGAGCCAAAGGTGGAGGAACCCAAGCTGACACCCCAGGAACAGAAGATGGTGGATGATTTTGCCCAGCAGATCGATCTGACCAACAGCAACCTGATCTTGCAGTACGGGGCGGGCACCCAGAAGAAGATGGCGGATTTTTCCGAGGCGGCCCTTGCAAATGTGCAGACCCAGGATCTGGGGGAGGCCGGGCAGCTGATCACGGAGCTGGTCAAGGAGTTAAAAGGTTTTGAGGACCAGGAGGAGGAAAAAGGATTCTTCGGTTTCTTTAAGAAAAATGCCAATAAAGTCACCGCGCTGAAAGCCAAGTACGACAAGGCGGAGGTGAATGTGAACAAGATCGTGGATTCCCTCCAGGAACATCAGGTCCGGCTGATGAAGGACACGGCCACACTGGATAAGATGTATGCGTTGAACCTGAATTATTTCAAAGAACTCTCCATGTACATCTTAGCCGGTAAGAAGAAACTGGAAGAAGTGCGCAGCACCCAGCTTGCGGAGTTGATGGAAAAAGCGCAGAGGAGCGGCCTTCCCGAGGATGCCCAGGCGGCAAAGGATCTGGACAGCATGTGCAACCGTTTTGAGAAGAAGCTCCACGATCTGGATCTGACCCGGATGATCTCGATCCAGACCGCGCCCCAGATCCGACTGGTGCAGAACAATGACACCACGATGGTGGAGAAGATACAGTCCACCTTGGTCAACACGATCCCGCTGTGGAAGAGCCAGATGGTGCTGGCGCTGGGCATCGCCCATTCCACCCAGGCGGCTCAGGCCCAGCGTGCGGTGACGGATATGACAAATGAACTGCTCCGAAAGAATGCGGATACCTTGAAGATGGCAACGATCGAAACGGCCAAAGAGGCAGAGCGCGGCATCGTGGATATGGAGACACTGAAACATACCAACGAATCCCTGATCCAGACCCTGGATGAGGTGCTGAAGATCCAAAAAGAAGGTCATCAGAAACGAGTGGAGGCGGAGGGCCAGATCCAGAAGATGGAGGCAGAGCTCAAGAACAAACTCCTGGAGATCCAAAGGTAAGAAAGGGAGGCTGAAGATGCACCGGGAACATACGAAAGTGGTGAGGATCGGGGACTGCAAGATCGGAGGCGGGAATCCGATCCGGATCCAGTCCATGACAAATACAAAGACTGAGGACGTGGCGGCTACCGTCCGTCAGATCTTGGAACTGGAGGAGGCCGGATGCGAGATCGTCCGCTGCACAGTCCCCACCCAGGAGGCGGCCCTGGCCTTAAAAGAGATCAAAAAACAGATCCATATCCCGCTGGTGGCGGACATCCATTTTGACTACCGCATGGCCATCGCGGCAATGGAAAACGGCGCGGACAAGATCCGGATCAACCCCGGGAACATCGGCGGGCCTGAGCGGATCCGAGCGGTGGTGGAGACAGCCAGGGAGCGGGCCATCCCCATACGGGTGGGCGTCAACAGCGGCTCCCTGGAAAAAGAACTGATCCAAAAATACCAGGGCGTGACAGCCGAAGGGCTGGTGGAGAGCGCACTGGATAAAGTGCGCATGATCCAGGACCTTGACTATCATGAGATGGTGATCAGCATCAAATCCTCGGATGTAAATATGTGCGCACGCGCCCATGAGCTGCTGGCAGAACAGACAGACTATCCCCTCCATGTGGGCATCACTGAAGCGGGGACGCTCTATTCCGGGAACATCAAGTCAGCTGTGGGACTGGGCATCATCCTGTATCAGGGGATCGGGGATACGATCCGTGTCTCCCTGACCGGTCCGCCGGTGGAGGAGATCCGCGCGGCAAAGACGATCCTGCGGGATCTGGGATTGCGGAAAAAAGGCGTGGAGGTGATCTCCTGTCCCACCTGCGGGCGCACAGCGATTGATCTGATCGGGCTCGCTGATCAGGTCGAGCGGATGGTGGAGGCTTTCAGTGCGAAAAATCCCTCCCTGCATCTGAAAGTGGCGGTCATGGGCTGTCCGGTAAACGGCCCGGGCGAGGCCCGGGAGGCAGACCTTGGCATTGCGGGGGGAAAAGGTGTGGGGATCCTATTTAAACATGGAGAGATCCTAAAGAAAGTGCCGGAGGGAGAACTTTTGGCCTGTTTACAAGAAGAATTGCTGCACTGGGAAGGACAGGCATAGATCTGGATGGAAAAGAGATTTTTCGATGTATTCCCGGATCTTAAAGTGGATCCCGACATCAGAGGCTGGCTTGAGGAAGCCGTCGTCACACGGGTGACCTGCAGCCAGGACCGGACGCTCTTGCGCGTCTATCTGTCCTGTGACCGCTGGATCCACAAGAAATATATCTTTCAGATGGAAGAGGAGATCCGCCGTCAGTTTTTTGGGCAGACATCTGTGAAAGTCAGGGTCATCGAACGTTTTTTACTGTCTAAACAATACACGCCCGAGAATTTCATGGAAGTCTATAGACCCAGCATGCTGGCGGAGTTAAAAGAATACAATCAGCTGGAACACAATCTGTTTATGAGCGCCCAGGTGGAATTTCCCCAGGCACACAGCCTGCGGCTTCTGATCCCCGATTCCATGCTGGCGCGGGAGCGGGGGGAGGTGCTGGTGGAATACCTGGAAAAAGTTTTCTGTGAGCGCTGCGGCATGGACTTAAAAGTGGAACCCCAGTTCGTGGCCCACGAGGAGAGCCGGTATCGCAAAAATGCAGAAAAGAAATTGGAGCAGGAGGTAGAGCAGGTCTTACAACATGCCTCCCTGGATACTGAGAGCGGTCAGAAAGAGAAAGAAAGCAAAACACAAAAAGCCCAGAACATGAGAAAAGCAGCATCCGGCAAAGATCCGCAGTATCCGCTCAAGAGATCTGGGAATCCCGATATGGTCTACGGGCGGGATTTCGACGGTGAAGCTGTTCCATTGGAGACGATCACCGGGGAGATGGGTGAAGTGGTGATCCGCGGACAGGTGATCTCCTTTGACGAGCGCGAGATCCGCAATGAGAAGACGATCTTGATCTTCGCTGTCACGGATTTCACCGACAGCATCGTGGTAAAGATGTTCCTGGAAAATGCCCAGGTCCCACAGATCAAAGAGTCAGTGAAAAAAGGCGCGTTCTTGAAGATCAAAGGGGTGACCACGATCGACCGTTTCGACGGGGAACTGACGATCGGGTCCGTACGGGGGATCCGGAAGATCGGGGACTTTACGTCCAAGCGGATGGATACCAGCCCGGAGAAGAGGATCGAGCTGCACTGCCACACCAAGATGAGCGATATGGACGGGGTGACCGATGCCAAAGACCTGGTGGAGCGGGCGTACAAATGGGGACACAAGGCCATCGCGATCACAGACCATGGGGTGGTGCAGTCCTTCCCGGAGGCTCATCACTGTTTCGACGCCTGGGGCGGCTGTGTGCCGCCGGATGCGGATTTCAAAGTGATCTACGGCATGGAAGCCTACCTGGTGGACGACACGAAAGGGATGGTGCAAAACGGCAGGAAGCAGAGCCTGTCCGGCCGTTTTGTGGTCTTCGACCTGGAGACCACAGGCTTTAGCCCGATCGCCAACCGGATCATCGAGATCGGGGCGGTGCTGGTGGAGGACGGGGTGATCACAGACCGTTTTTCCACATTTGTAAACCCCAAGACGCCCATCCCCTATAAGATCGAGCAGTTGACGGGCATCAACGACCAGATGGTCATGGACGCGCCCACGATCGATCGGATCTTGCCGGAATTTATGGAGTTTTGTAAAGGGGCGGTGCTGGTGGCCCACAATGCGCCCTTTGATGTGGGATTCGTGGAGAGGAACTGCCAGCAGCTGGGTCTGCCTTTTGATCTTACATCGGTGGACACCGTGGGGATGGCCCGGTTCCTGCTCCCGGCCCTGAACCGTTTTAAACTGGATACGGTGGCAAAGGCCCTGCAGATCCCGCTGTATAACCACCACCGTGCGGTGGACGATGCGGACTGTACGGCCAAGATCTTCGTGAAATTCGTGGAGATGTGTGCCGAGCGGGGGATCCATGACCTGGAGGAGCTGGATATCCAGGGGAGTGTGTCCGTGGATCAGGTGAAGAAGCTGCCCACATACCATGCGATCATCTTGGCCACCAGTGAGGCAGGACGGATCAATCTATATAAATTGGTCTCCCTGTCTCATTTGAAATATTACCACCGCAGTCCCCGGGTGCCCAAGAGTGTGTTCTTAAAACACAGGGAAGGGCTGCTGATCGGGAGCGCCTGTGAGGCCGGGGAGCTCTACCAGGCGGTCCTAAACGACGCCCCGGCCCCGGAAATTGCCAGGCTTGTTACGTTTTATGATTATTTAGAGATCCAGCCTTTGGGGAATAATAAATTCATGATCGCCAGCGATAAGACGGAGGTTGGCTCCATGGAGGACCTGATGGAGATCAACCGGAAGATCGTCAAGCTGGGGGAACAGTTTGACAAGCCGGTGGTGGCCACCTGTGATGTGCATTTTATGGATCCGGAGGATGAGGTCTACCGGCGGATCATCATGGCGGGAAAAGGGTTCAGCGACGCGGACGACCAGGCGCCCCTGTATCTGCGCACCACGGAGGAGATGCTGGAAGAGTTCCGTTATCTGGGCGATGAGAAGGCGGAGGAAGTGGTGATCACCAACCCCAACAAGATCGCGGACCTGTGTGAAAAGATCTCCCCGATCCACCCGGATAAATTTCCGCCGGTGATCGAGGATTCGGATAAGAACCTGCGGGAGATCTGTCTACATAAGGCCCATGAGATCTACGGGGACCCGCTGCCGGCGATCGTGGAGGAGCGTCTGAATAAGGAACTGCATTCGATCATCTCCAACGGCTACGCGGTGATGTACATCATCGCCCAGAAACTGGTCTGGAAATCCAACGAGGACGGTTATCTGGTGGGCTCCCGTGGATCGGTGGGCTCCTCCCTGGCGGCGACCATGGCAGGGATCACAGAGGTCAATCCCCTGCCGCCCCACTATTATTGTAAAAAGTGTCATTACAACGATTTCGATTCCCCGGAAGTGAAGGCTTTCGTGGGCCGGGTGGGGTGTGACATGCCGGATAAGACCTGTCCCAAATGCGGGGAGCCTTTGAAAAAAGAGGGGTTTGACATCCCCTTTGAGACGTTCCTCGGTTTTAAGGGGGATAAAGAGCCGGATATCGACCTGAATTTTTCCGGGGAGTACCAGGCCGTGGCCCACCGGTATACGGAGGAGATCTTCGGGAAAGGCCAGACCTTTAAAGCCGGGACGATCGGTACATTGGCGGAGAAGACAGCCTTTGGATATGTGAAGAATTATTTTGAGGAAAAAGGGATGCGCAAGCGCAACTGCGAGATCAGCCGGATCGTCCAGGGCTGCACGGGGATCCGCCGGACCACGGGGCAGCACCCGGGCGGGATCATCGTCCTGCCCCTGGGGGAGGAGATCGAGAAATTCACGCCTGTGCAGCATCCCGCCAACGATGTAAATTCAGACATCACCACCACCCATTTTGACTATCATTCCATCGACGGCAACTTGCTGAAGCTGGATATCCTGGGGCACGACGATCCGACCATGATCCGTATGCTGGAAGATCTGACCGGGACGGATGCTAAGGAGATCCCGCTGGATCAGCCGGATGTGATGTCCCTGTTTTCCAGTACGGAGGCCCTGGGGGTCACGCCGGAGGATATCGGCGGGTGTCCGCTGGGAGCTCTGGGCATCCCGGAGTTTGGGACGGAGTTCGTGATCCAGATGCTCTTGGATACCAAGCCCACCTGTTTTTCCGATCTGATCCGGATCTCCGGGTTGTCCCACGGGACAAATGTGTGGCTGGGCAACGCCCAGGTGCTGATCCAGGAGGGGAAAGCTACGATCTCCACGGCGATCTGTACCCGCGACGATATCATGACCTATCTGATCAACCAGGGTGTGGAGAGCAGCCAGGCGTTTACGATCATGGAGAGCGTGCGCAAGGGAAAAGGACTTAAAGACGAGTGGATCAAGGTCATGAAAGAGAACAACGTGCCGGAATGGTATATCTGGTCCTGCCAGCAGATCTCCTATATGTTCCCCAAAGCCCACGCGGCGGCCTACGTGATGATGGCGTACCGGATCGCCTGGTATAAGATCTTCCATCCGCTGGCTTATTACGCGGCTTTTTTTCAGTATCCGCGCCACATCGTTTTCCTATGAACTGATGTGCCAGGGGAAAGAAAAGCTGGAATACCACATACAGGAATTTAAAAAACGGGGGGACGCACTGACGAAGAAAGAGCAGGATACCATGAAGGATATGCGGATCGTGCAGGAGATGTACGCCCGGGGGTTTTCCTTCGTGCCGATCGATATCTATGAGTCGGAGGCCCATCGCTTTCGGATCGTGGATGGGAAGTTGATGCCGTCTTTGGACTGTATCGAGGGTCTGGGGGACAAGGCGGCGGACGCGGTGGTGGAGGCGGCCAGGGATGGGAGATTTTTGTCCATCGATGATTTCCGCCAGCGCACGAAGGTGAGCAAATCTGTCATCGACTTGATGGAGAGTATGCATCTATTCGGGGATATCCCCCAGTCGAACCAGATCTCTCTATTTGATATGGGTTTCTCTTAAAAAGGAGGGTAGCATGAAGAAAGAAGAATTAAAATATCTGCAGCGTCTGGCAGAATTGTATCCGACGATCGCCCAGACAGCCACAGAGATCATCAACTTACAGTCGATCCTGAATCTGCCGAAAGGGACAGAGCATTTCTTGACGGACTTGCACGGAGAGTATGAAGCCTTCTCCCATGTGCTCAAGAATGGTTCCGGGGCCATACGCCGGAAGATCGATGATGTATTCGGCCATACCTTGAGCACGGCGGATAAGAAAGGGATCGCCACATTGATCTATTATCCCCGGGAGAAGATGGATCTGGTGAAAAAAGAAGAGGATGATATGGAGAACTGGTATAAGATCACCTTATACCGTCTGATCGAGATCTGTAAGACGGTGGCGTCCAAATATACCCGCTCCAAGGTACGCAAAGCTCTCCCCAGCCAGTTTGCCTATGTGATCGAGGAGCTGATCACAGAGAAAAAAGAGGTGCTGGACAAGGGGGATTATTACGATTCCATCGTGACCACGATCATCCATATCCGTAAAGCGGAGGATTTTATCATCGCCATGGCAGAGCTGATCCAGCGTCTGGTCATCGACCATCTCCATGTGCTGGGGGATATCTATGACCGGGGGCCTGCGCCGCATTTTATCATGGATAAGCTGATGAGCTATCATTCCCTGGATATCCAGTGGGGGAACCATGACATTGTGTGGATGGGCGCGGCGGCCGGGCAGCGCTCCTGTATCGCCAACATCGTGCGCATCAGCGCCCGGTATGGAAATCTGGATATCCTGGAGGACGGATACGGGATCAATCTGCTGCCGCTTGCCACCTTTTCCATGGCCACATACAGGGAGGACCCCTGTGCCTGCTTTAAGATCAAAGGTTCCGGAACGGAGAACCAGGAGGAGGCCAAATTAAATATGCAGATGCACAAAGCCATCTCCGTCATCCAGTTCAAACTGGAAGGCCAGCTGATCGCGCGGCGGCCTTCCTTCCAGATGGAGGACCGCCGTCTGCTCCATAAGATTGACTACGAAAAGGGCACGATCACGCTGCGGGGAAAAGAATACCCGCTCCTGGATAAGAATTTCCCCACGATCGACCCGAAAGATCCCTACGCGCTGTCGCCGGAGGAGGAAGAGGTGATGGAACGTCTCCAGTCCGCTTTCATAAAATGTGAGAAGATGCAGCAGCACATGATGCTGCTCTTGAAAAAGGGCAGTCTGTATAAAGTCTTCAACGGCAACCTGATGTACCACGGCTGTGTCCCCTTAAATGAAAACGGAAGCTTAAAGGAAGTCCGGGTCTATGACCGGACGTATAAAGGGAAAGCCTTGTATGACGCGCTGGAAGTGTATGTGCGCAAAGCCTTTTTTGCCCAGGATCCGGAGGAGAAGAAGAAAGGCGAGGATATCATGTGGTATATCTGGTGCGGCCCGAATTCGCCCCTATTTGGAAAGGATAAGATGGCGACCTGGGAGCGGTACTTCCTGACGGAGAAGGAGACCCACAAGGAGATGAAGAATCCTTATTACCGGCTGCTGGAGGATGAGGCCGTGATGGACGGGATCTTGGAGGAATTTGGCCTGCATGGAAAAGATGTGCATATCATCAACGGACATGTGCCGGTGCATCATGCGTCCGGGGAGAGCCCGATCAAATGCGGGGGCAAGGTGCTGGTCATCGACGGCGGATTTTCCAGGGCTTATCAGAAAGAGACCGGGATCGCCGGCTATACCCTGATCTACAATTCCTACGGGCTCATGCTCTCCGCCCATGAACCTTTTACCACAACGGAGGCGGCTGTGCGGGACGAGGCGGATATCATCTCGAACCGGGTGGCTGTGGAGCTGACCCAGAGGCGGAAGCTGGTGGGGGATACGGATACAGGAAATGACCTGCGGGAGCGCATCGAGGAACTGAAGCGGCTGCTGCAGGCGTATAGGGACGGTATCATCATAGAACAGTTTTAAAATATATTTAAGGAGGGTGATCTTTATGTTGCTTGTCACAAAAGACCAGATTGGGGAACGGAAATTGGAGGAACTGGGCATCGCCAAGGGCAGTACGGTGCAGAGCGTCCATTTTGGTAAAGATTTTATGTCCGGATTGAAAACCTTGGTGGGCGGGGAGCTGACATCCTATAATGAGATGATGGCCGCTGCCCGCACGATCGCTACAAAGCGCATGGAGGAGGATGCGGCTGCCATGGGTGCAGACGCGGTGGTGTGTGTCCGTTACGTTTCCGCTCAGGTGGCGCAGGGCGCGGCGGAGATCATGTGCTACGGCACGGCGGTGCGGTATCTGGAGTAAGTAGTCTGCGGACGTCCTTTTTGGCTGCCTATTTCTCAAAAGGAAATGACTTTTCGGGTATCATATGGTATAATCATCTTAAGAGCGTGTTTGAAGATCCATTCATGCAAACTGCATACCTCGCTTTGCGGAAGGGCTGCCTCTTATATGGCTGCCGCATCCCGCTGTGCCACATCCTCATGCGGAACAGGTTTTCATAAATTGCGACATACAGTTGGCATAAAGCGGTTTTCAAACATACTCTAGTTTTATATAGGAAAAGGTTTATAGAAATAAATGAAAGAGAACAGAAAGCGGATAAAAGAGGGCGGAGGGGGACGGGGTTTTTTACTCATCGTCCCGATCATATTGGTGTTTTGTGTGCTGGGCGGCGTAGTCTTTTCAGTTTCAAGAAAGCTCGCCACGGAAATGTCCCAGTCGGCGGTGGATAATCTGGAGGAGAGCCTGGATCTGATCAAAGGGACCGTGGAGGTGATCATAAGAAAAGAAGCGGAATTCCAGAAACTGATGGCGAAGGAGATCGCTTCCATGGAGGATCCCTGGCAGTTTATCTATTCTTATGAAAGAGGCCAGAGTATCGTCATGCTGTCGATGATACCCGCAGGGGAGACGGAAGGGATCTCCAATACGGGGGAGAGGTTCTCGGAGGAGGGATTGGATTTTTCAGCGGGGAAGACGGTGGATGACCTGCCGATCTCGGAGTCGTATCTAAATAGCCTGGGTACGTGGGCATATACGATGAAATGTCCGGTATCTAGGGACGGTGAAAAGATCGCCACACTGTATGTGGAATATATATTTGACTCATTTGAAAGGACACTCCCAAACAGGTTTTATAATGGCAGTGCGACCATTTATATCATGGATGGAGAGAGCGAGCGGTTTGTGTTAAAGCCGAGGGGGGCCGGGGAGCGTGAGGCAGGTCATATCAATCTGAGTGATTTTTATGAAGCGAATATCATCCAGGAACCGGATATCCAGGAGCACATCGCAAGCAGCATAAAGGCTGGGGAAAATGTCATGTTCTACCATGATATCCAGGAGAAGGAGTCCCTGGTCTATATGTGGGCGGTCAATGACGGAGGGCTCTATCTCATCGGATATGTGCCGATCGAGGCGATCCAGCAGGAAGGCCGGACAGTCAACCAGAATATCTTTATCGTGGTGATCGTTATGCTCGTGGCATTTGTGAGCTGCTGCACGCTGTATCTCATCAACAAGCGGCAGCAGGATAAAGTCCGCCTGGAAAGAGAACAAGAACGAGAGATACATAATAAGCAGCTGGCGGAGGCTCTGCAGACGGCCCAGATAGCCAGCAGCTCCAAGACCACATTCCTCTCCAATATGTCCCATGATATCCGTACTCCAATGAATGCGATCTTAGGATTTACCACATTATTGGCGAAGGACGCAGACGATCCTGTCAAGGTCAGGGAGTATACGAAGAAGATCACATCTTCCGGGCAGCATCTTCTGAGCCTGATCAACGATGTGCTGGATGTCTCCAAGATCGAGAGCGGGAAAGTGGCGCTCAACATGGGAAGGTTCAACCTGAACAGCATGGTCTCTTCCGTGGATACGATCATCCGTCCGGCTGCCAAAGCGAAAGGCCAGAACTTAGAGGTCATTGTGACGGGCATACGGCATGAAAACCTGATCGGGGATGAGACGAGGCTGAACCAGGTCCTGATCAATCTCCTTTCCAATGCTGTAAAATATACGCAGGAGGGCGGGGATCTGTATTTCCGGATGATCGGGCTTGCACAGCGCACCAGTCAGTATGAACATATCCAGATCGAGGTGGAGGATAACGGATATGGGATGTCGCCGGAATATCTGGAGGTGCTTTTTGACGCGTTCACCAGGGCGGAGAACAGTACGACGAACAAGGTCCAGGGGACAGGGCTTGGCATGGCGATCACGAAGAACATCGTGGAACTGATGGGCGGGACGATCGATGTGTTGAGCGAGGTGGATAAGGGCACTTTATTTACAGTGGACCTGGAACTGCGTATACCGGATGGGGAAGCGGATGAGGAGTTCTGGAAGAAGAACAACATCTCGCGGATCCTGGTGGTGGATGACGACGAAGACATCTGTCGGAATATCCAGATGCTCATGGAGGATACCGGCGTCCAGGTGGACACTGCCCTGTGTGGGGAAGAAGCTGTGCGTATGGTCCAAGAGGCTTTTGAGGGGAAGACGCGTTACGAGGTGGTCTTGCTGGATCAGAAGATGCCTGGGATGAACGGCATGGAAACGGCAAAACAGATCCGGACGGTCATACCAGATCCAGTCCTGATCATCTTTTTGACAGCGTATGACTGGGATGAGATCAAGGATGAAGCGTCCGAGATCGGAGTGGATGGATTCCTGGCCAAACCGTTTTTCGTATCCGCGTTCAGGGAAAAACTCCATGAGATCGGTTCAGAGGAGGAGACTGTGCAGGATGTGGAAGGAGAGGATGAACATATCCTGGAAGGACGGCATTTTCTTGTGGCAGAAGACAATGAGATCAACGCGGAGATCTTGGAAGAACTCTTGGATGTGGAAGGGGCGACTTGTGAGATCATGGAAAACGGTCAGTTGACGGTAGAACGTTTTGCAAAGGCGGAGCCGGGCGAGTTTGATGCGATCTTGATGGATGTACAGATGCCGGTGATGAATGGATACGATGCAACGCGGATGATCCGGGCCATGGAACGGGAGGATGCAAAAAATATCATAATAATTGCTATGACAGCAAATGCGTTTGCTGAAGATGTCAGAGATGCCATGGATGCTGGTATGACTGCCCATATCGCAAAACCCATCGATATGGGATTATTGAAAAAAATGGTCGAGCTATATCTATTTAAGGAAGGTGTGTAAGAGATGAAAAAGAATACGATCAAAAAAAAGGCAGCACTTTTGTTGGTTGGAATGATGGCTCTTACAGCATCTGCCTGTGGCGGAGAGAAACCGGATATCAATGAAAATCTGGCAGACAACACAGAAAAAGTGGAAAAGGTGGTCAACTTATTTGGGTCGATGGAGCGGTCCAGTCCAAATGCAAAAAATACAGCGAGGACAGCCCATGAATTGACTATGCGCATGGCAGAAAAAGAGCTGGGGTTATATGTGGAGTATCGGACGTACACAGCAGAGGACTATCAGGATAAGACATACGATGATGTGACGCTCGACAGGGCGCGCAACAATATGGATGACTTGTATCTCTTAAATCCGGATACGATCCAGACTCTTGGACGGGAGGGAAAACTGGCAGACATGTCTGGATTGGACAGCGCAAAAAATCTGCGGGAAGTTGTAAAGACAGCGAACACTGTGGATGGAAAACTGGTGGCGATCCCTCAGGAGGTGGTCGCGTACGGCCTGTTTGTAAATAAAGATATGTTCGATAGATATGAGCTGGAACTCCCCGATACACCGGAAGAATTCTTAGAGTGCTGCAGGGTCTTTAAGGAGAACGGGATCGAGACACCGATCGGTGCAAACCGTTGGTGGCTGGAATGCTTTGTCTTGGCACAGGGCTATGCGGATATGTACAACGGGGATACCACCGAGGAGGAGATCGCCGCGCTCAACAGCGGGGAGGCACGGATGAGCGACTATATGCGCCCGGGTTTTGAGTTTTTAAAAGAGCTGATCGACCAGGGGTATATCGATGCCAAAAAGGCATTCGTCTCCGAGGCCATCGAGGGCGAGAAGGATGATTTCCTGGCGCAGGAGACGCCGATCGTCATGGCCTACTGGGGCGCGGCCAACACGGAGACCGCTTACGGTGCGCCGGATTTTAATATGCAGGTGATCGGGTTCCCCAGCAGCTTGGGACAGATGCCGGTGATCTCCATGTCGGGCTATGGCGTGAGTACAGATGCGGAAAACTTTGACGATGCGATGGACGTGATGGATGTGATACTCTCCGATGAAGCTCTCCAGGTGTACACAGAGACAAATCAGGTGATCTCACCGTCTAAAAATGTGGAGGTGGACTGCAAAGATGCGCTGAAGCCGTTAAATGACAGGATCAATGAGGACATCTATGTGTTGGGCTCCAATGCGAGTATGAATGTGGAGCAGTGGGGGAATATCTGTCTGGTCGTGCGCGATCTCTTGGATGGCGCATCGGTGGATGAGTGTATGGCCGAGTTTGATAAACTGCAGGATGAGTCATTGGATAAATAGGAATAAGGAGACATTTGACTGGGAATACGTCGAATGTCTTTTTAATATTGCAAAAATG
>Ga0224483_100326_pt1 | contig 14635 bp, 12 predicted proteins | sample hydfratestSal1_FD_181453 | JGI IMG/M metagenome (GOLD analysis project Ga0224483, IMG submission 181453) | Metatranscriptome of mouse feces microbial communities from Columbus University, Ohio, United States - Sal1 (Metagenome Metatranscriptome) ... | reverse complement strand
GGTCAAGAACAGTTAAAGATACCGTTTTATCGCACAGAAAACTGTATCGCAGATTATGGTAATCTGCGAAATCTATCATTATCGAAACCCGCAAAGATGGAGGTGCAGGCAGGATGGCTATATGTTTATATGAGCATAATCAGAGTGCCTATCTATCAGTGAAGGCTATGCTTTCCAGCAAGGGGAAGGCGGCCGTGATCCATCCCACCGGGACGGGCAAATCTTTTATCGGTTTTAAGTTATGTGAGGAGCACCCGGATAAAAAGATATGCTGGCTGTCTCCGTCTAAATATATATTTGCCACCCAGCTTGAGAATCTTGCGAACGCCAGTGAGGGATATCGGCCGGAGAATGTGGAGTTTATCACCTATGCGCGGCTCATGAACATGACCGACATGGAGATGCGGAAGATCGAGCCGGACTATATGATCCTTGACGAGTTCCACCGGTGCGGGGCATTGGCCTGGGGGCAGGGGTTGGGGAGACTCCTCGATATGTATGAGGGTGTGCCCCTCTTAGGGCTTTCAGCTACGGCGGTCCGTTATCTGGATAACCAGAGGGATATGTCGGACGAACTGTTTGACGGGCACATTGCCAGCACGATGACCTTGGGCGAGGCCATCGTGCGAGGGATCTTAGATCCGCCCAAATATGTCCAGTCCGTCTATTCCTACATGGATGATCTGGAAAAATACGGTGAGAAGGTCCGCCGTATCAAGGATCAAAAGCGCAGGGAGCAGGCGGAGGATCATCTGGAGAAGTTAAAGAGGGCTTTGGATAAAGCGGAAGGGCTGGATGTGCTCTTTGACAGGCACATGACGGAGCGGTGCGGCAAATATATCGTCTTCTGCGCGAATCATGGAGCTATGCTGGAAGCGATCGGGAAGGTGGGAGAGTGGTTCCATCTGGTCGATGAGGAGCCTCATATCTATTCCCTGTATACGGAAGACCCTGCCGCCAGCGAGTCTTTTCAGAGATTCAAAGAAGATGGGGATGCAGGTCATCTGAAGCTGCTCTTTTGTATCGATGCCCTGAATGAGGGCGTACATGTGGAAAATGTATCCGGGGTCATACTCCTGCGTCCCACCGTGTCCCCGGTCATCTACAAACAGCAGATAGGGAGGGCTCTGTCCGCATCCAGGCAGACAAGGCCGGTGATCTTTGATGTGGTGAATAATATCGAGAATCTCTACAGCATCGATGCCGTCAAGAAAGAGATGGAGGATGCCCTTATATTTATGAGGGGAAGCGGTTCGGAAAGCGAGATCGCCAATGAGACCTTCGAGGTGACGGGCGAGCTGAAAGACTGTCTGCGGCTTTTCAAGGCCATGGAGGGGACCCTGACTGTTTCCTGGGATACGATGTATCGGGAGGCCGAGAGATATCATGAGGAACACGGTGATCTTCTTCCCCTTTTGGCTTATGAGACGGATACGGGATATGCCCTCGGGAGATGGATCTCCACCCAGCGGACGAACCGTCGGCGGAAGGATCCGTCTATGACCGAGGAGCGGATAGAAGCCCTGGATAAGATCGGGATGGACTGGGATACGGCGCAGGATCGGACCTGGAATACCTTTTATAAAGCGGCTGCAGAGTATTACGGAGAGCATGGGGATCTGGATATCCCGGCCCAATATGTGACAGAGGACGGCGTAAAGCTGGGACGTCTGTACCGCGGGATCCGGAAGAAATATGCGGAAGGGAAGCTCTCGGAGGAGAGGATCGCGCAGCTGGAAGGGATCGGCATCGAGTGGGATCCTGTGCTGGTACGCAAATGGATGCGGTATTATGAGCTTGCTGCAGAGTATTACGAAAAACATGGGGATCTGAATATCCCATATGATCATGTGGCCGATGGCCAGAAGGTGGGTATATGGATCTCGTCCCAGAGGGAGAGTTACGGCGTAGGCAGGCTTTCAGAAGAGCAGGTCAGGCTCCTTGAGGGCATCGGCATGAGCTGGGACCGGTTCGAGAGCAAGTGGGAGCGGGGCTTCCAGTATTGCCAGCGTTATGTCAGCGGATATGGGGACATCAACTGTGTCCCGGAGGATTTTCAGATCGATGGTTTCAAGCTGATCGTCTGGCTCCGTACGCAGAGGTATCGGAAGCGGATCGGGAAGCTGTCCCAGGAGCGGATCGAGAGGCTGGAATCCATCGGATTGAAATGGGATAAGAACCAGGCCTTTTGGGAAAAGGGGTATGCCCATGCCATGGAATATGTGAAAGAACATGGGAGTATCCGGATGCCGGTGGGGTATATCTGCGAGGATGGCTTCAAGCTGAAAGGGTGGCTGAATAATCAGCGCACGAGGATGAAGGGCGGGAAGCTGTCTGAGGAGCAGGTGGAGAAACTGAGAGGGATCGGGGTTGTGTGAGGAAGATGACAATGGATGTTTTTTTGGCAGATCCGAGATTCAGCGGGATCGAGCCGTTTGAAAATAGATTGTGGCTGTCAAGCCCCACCATGCACGGGGAAGAGATGGCTTTTGTCCAGCATGCCATTGAGACCAACTGGGTCAGTACGGTCGGTGAGAATATCAATGAACTGGAGGATATGGTCGCCGGGTATCTTGGCGTGGGGTACGCGGTGGCTCTATCCTGCGGCACGGCTGCGCTGCATCTGGCTGTCAAGCTGGCTGCGCAGAAGATCTATCCCGGCGGTGTGGAGGGCAATTTCCTTATGGGCAGGAAGGTCTTTTGCAGCGATATGACCTTCGATGCCTCCGTGAATCCGATCCTTTATGAAGGTGGCACGCCGATCTTCATCGATACGGAGCCGGACACTTGGAATATGGATCCTGTGGCGTTGGAGAGAGCATTCGAGATGTATCCGGATGTGAAGCTGGTGGTCCTTGTCCACCTCTATGGTGTACCGGCCAAGATGGATGAGATTAAAAAGATCTGTGATGACCACGGTGCGCTCATTGTGGAAGACGCCGCGGAGGCATTGGGCGCCGGATACCAAGGCTCCTATGTGAGCGGGAAATGCGGCAGTTTTGGGTCGGGAAATGTCATCAGCTATAATGGGAATAAGATCACCACGGGCAGTTCGGGCGGGATGTACATAACGGATAATAAGGCTGATGCGGAGAAGATCCGCAAATGGTCTACACAGAGCCGGGAAGCTGCACCGTGGTATCAGCATGAGGAGCTTGGATATAATTACCGGATGAGCAACATCATCGCAGGGATCGCCCGGGGGAATATGCTCCATATCGAGGAACATATCGAGCAGAAGCGCAGGATCTATGAGAGATACAGAGAGGGATTGAGAGACCTTCCGGTAGTCGTCAATCCGTTTGAGGATAAGGCAGCGCCGAATTATTGGCTGAGCTGTCTGATGATCGACCGGGAGGCCATGTGCAGACAGGTGCGTGGGGATAGGGATCATATGTATCAGTCTGAAGCGGGTAAGTCCTGTCCGCAGGAGATCTTAGATGCACTCAGTTCTTTCAATGCGGAGGGCCGCCCGATCTGGAAACCTATGCATATGCAGCCGCTTTATAGGATGAGTCCATTTGTAGTCTGTGATGGAGACGGTGGGGCTGGGAGTGATGTGTATAAAAGTGGAGAGGGCTTTGATGTCGGGGCGGATATCTTTGAACGCGGTTGTTGCCTGCCATCGGATAATAAGATGACTGCAGGACAGCAGGATGTGGTGATCGATATCATCCATCGGTGCTTTGAGTAAAGGGGCCGGAGGATGTACGCAAGATATATAAAGCGTTTCTTAGACCTTATATTTTCAATCTCCGCGATCATCGTCCTCTCGCCTTTACTCTTGATCCTCTGCATCGTAGGATCTGTAAAAATGGGCGGGAATCCCTTCTTTGTCCAGGAACGTCCTGGTTGGCATGAGAAGATATTTACATTGATCAAATTCAGGACAATGGACAATAGAAAGGATAGCGATGGGGGTCTTCTACCAGATGCGGTCCGATTGAACCCATATGGCCGTTTCCTCCGGTCAACGTCACTGGATGAGCTGCCGGAACTATTTAATATCTTAAAGGGGGATATGAGCATCATCGGTCCCAGGCCGCTGCTCGTGAGATACCTTCCGAGATATAGTGAGGAGCAGCGCCATCGGCATGATGTGCGCCCCGGTCTTACCGGGTATGCGCAGGCGCATGGGCGCAATGCTGTTTCCTGGGAAGAGAAGTTTGAGATGGATGTATGGTATACGAAGCATGTTACGTTTAAGACGGATGTGGGGATCTTCTTTGCTACGATCAAGTCGGTGTTTAAGAGAGAGGGAATCAGTTCAGGGACTTCTGATACGATGGAGGAATTTATGGGGGATGAGGGATGAAGTTGACGATCATAGGTGCATCGGGCCATGGACGGGTTGTGGCGGATATCGCGGTCTTATGCGGATATGAAGAAGTTGAGTTTTTAGATGATGATCCATCCATAAATAATTGTGGCAGATGGCCTGTGGTTGGGGCATCATCTCTTGCACAGAGTGTAGAAAATGATCTATTTATCGCCATAGGGAATGCTAAGATCAGAAAAAAGATGATGGAAGGATCATCCGATAAAAAATTTCCCGCCCTTATCCATCCGAAAGCAGTGGTCAGTCCTGAGGCTGCGGTTGGATCTGGAACAGTTGTAATGGCCGGAGCAGTTGTGAATCCGGGGGCACGTGTGGGAAAAGGATGTATCATCAATACTTGCGCGTCTGTTGACCACGATTGTATGATCGAAGACTTCGTACATGTTTCGGTTGGGGCGCATATAGCGGGCGCTGTGCGGATAGGTGAAAGAACATGGATCGGCGCAGGGGCAACTGTTAGCAATAGCATTGCCATTAGTCAGGATTGCGTGATCGGGGCAGGTGCGGTTGTGATAAATGATATTGAGATCAAGGGAGTGTATATAGGGATGCCAGCAAGGATCATGGATAAATCTAAAATTTCGTGGGGGGGGGGGACTTCTCCGCCCATATAATGTATAATTTCGGACCCTCCAAAGCAGCAGTGCTTTATCACGGCGAGCAGCGTAGGAGGGGCGCATGATGAAAGATCTGATCATTTTTGGAGCAAGTGGATTTGGCCGAGAGGTTGCATGGCTGGTAGAGCGGATCAACAAGATCTCTCCAACATGGAACTTACAGGGATTTATGGATGACGATGACAGCATCCAAGGGTCTGAAATAAATGGTTATAGAGTACTTGGAAAGTTGGGTGATATAAGAAGATATCAAGATACTTACTTTGTATGTGCAGTGGGCTCATCGAGGATACGAGAAAAGATCATTAACAGAATGGAAGAGGTTGATCCGGATGTAAAATTTGCTACGCTGATCGATCCGTCTGTCGAAGCATCTGATCTCATTGCGATCGGTGAAGGCACGATAATCTGTGCCCATACAGTCCTGACAGTAAATGTCTCCATTGGTAAACATGTAATGGTCAACCTTGATTGCACGATAGGTCATGACGCAGTCTTGAACGATTTTGCTACGCTGTATCCGAGTGTGAATGTATCCGGAATGACGAACATTGGATATGGCAGTGAACTGGGAACAGGAATGCAGATCATCCAAGGAAAGACTGTTGGAGAATATTCGATCGTTGGGGCAGGAGCGGTGGTTGTCAAGGATATACCGGCAAAATGTACAGCTGTGGGAAGTCCGGCTAGACCGATCAAGTTCTTTGAGTGAGGGTACCAGTATGGAAACAAAAACAGTAACTGTTATTGGAGCAACTGGTACAATGGGTTCAAATGTTGCGGGTATTTTTGCTTCTTTTGGTAATGCGAAAGTATATTGTGTCGGACGTGATATTGAGAAAGTAAAAAAAACACTACCACGTATCGTGAAGTCCGTGAGGGCGGACGCCATTGCGGAAAACCTCATCCCTGCCGACCTTTCCATGTTGGAATCCTGTGTTTTTGATTCCAATCTGATCTTTGAAAGCTCCGCGGAAAATATGGAAGTTAAGGCCGGGATTGCGCGGCGGGTGGGACAGGCAATGAAGAAAACGGCAGTTTCCTGCACAGGAACGTCCGGTTTATCCATCACCGATCTTGCCGGATGTTATCCAAAAAAGCTCCGCGAGAGGTTCTTCGGAGTACATATGTTCAATCCTCCGTACAATATGCCGCTGTGCGAGGTTACCCCAACGATATATTCGGATCGTACTGTGCTTGACGAGCTGAAAACTTATCTGAAAGACGTTCTGTTCCGTACTGTGGTGGAGGTCAAAGATTCCCCCGCATTTCTCGGCAATCGGATCGGGTTTCAGTTTATCAATGAGGCGCTCCAGTACGCAGATAGATACAAAGACAACGGTGGTATAGACTACATCGATGCCATTCTCGGCTCATTCACAGGCCGCGCCATGGCTCCGCTGACTACATCAGATTTTGTTGGTTTGGACGTTCACAAAGCTATTGTAGACAATATCTATCAGCATACCCAGGATCATGTCCATGAGACTTTTCTGCTGCCGATGTTTTTTCGGAAATTGCTCTCAGAAAAAAAGCTGGGGAGAAAGACAGGTGGTGGATTGTATCAGTTGATCCGTTATGAAAACGGGTTGAAACGGCAGACGGTCTACGACATCAACACGGAGACTTATCGGGATGTCATTCCCTATGTGTTTCCATTTGAGGACAAGATGAAAAAATATCTTGCGGAGGGGGATTATGCTAAAGCTTTTGGCCAATTGGTGAAAAATCGCTCGCAGGAGGCGGAGATCTGTGTCTCTTTCCTGTTAAAATATATCGTTTATGCTTTATATGCCACGAAAGAAGTGGGTTATTCCATCGAAGCGGCGGATGATGTGATGGCTGCTGGATTCAACTGGTGTCCGCCTCTTGCTATGTTCCAGGCTTTCTCAACGGCGACGGACGTCTCCGCGCTGATTAGGGAACGCCTTCCAGATATCTGCGCGAAGGTGGATATCGACAGGCTGCTGATGGATATTGAGCCGTCAAAATATGATTATCGGATCTATTTCAAGTCGGGGAGGTAGGAGAGTGGATCGAAAAGTATATATCCTCGGCGGGGCGCAGACAGATTTTGAACGAAACTGGACGAAGGAAGGCAAGAATATGCTCGCCCTTCTGAAAGAGGTCACAGCGGATGGACTTGATGGTGCGGGATTGTCGTTTGACGACGTACGGGAGCTGAAACGGGAGGACCGTGTAGCTTGTTTCGTCGGAAATTTTATCGCGGAAAAGTACACGGAGCAGGGACATCTGGGCGCACTGCTCACGGAAGTGGATCCCGTTTTTTATGGGGTGCCGTCTGCGAGATATGAGGCAGCATGTGCCTCGGGTTCTGTAGCTATTGACGCCGCCCAGACAAAAATCCAGACCGGGGACTATGACGTGGCTATTGTGATCGGCTGGGAGTTGATGAAAACCGTTGACTCTAAAGTAGGAGGAGACTTTCTGGGGCGGGCTGCGTTTTACGATAAGGAAAGCAAGGGCATCGACCTTCCTTTTCCGAAATTGTTCGGCAGACTGGCGGATGAGACGATCCGAAAATACGGTGTGAACGAAGAGCGCTATATGGATTCTCTGGCGCAGATTGCCGTAACAAACTACGCCAATGCAAAACGGAATCCATTGTCTCAGACGAGAAAGTGGTTTATGAGTTTGGAACAGGCGAAAATGCGCGGGACGGAGACAAATCCTTATATTGGCGGCAGACTGGCAGCTTCGGATTGCTCACAGGTCACGGACGGCGCAGCGGTGGTGGTCCTGGCATCGGAGCGGTTTGTAAAAGAGAGATATATTAAAGAAAAGCCAATCCTGAAGGGATACGGTCATCGTGTAGCGCCGATGTTGTTCGACAAGAAAATGCAGGAGCAGCAGGGTTCCAGATACATTCTTCCGTGGACGAGACAGGCGGTGTTGGACGCATATCGAAGAAGTGGTCTGTCGGTGGAGGAGATTGACGTTTTCGAGACACATGACTGTTTTACATCGAGCGAATATGCTGCAATCTCCGCGTTTGGATTGACGGAACCTGGGCGGGAGTATGAAGCCGTGGAAAGCGGTATGATCGCTTTAGGAGGAACAAAGCCTATCAATCCTAGTGGCGGGCTTATCGGATGTGGACATCCTGTGGGTGCATCTGGGGTGAGGATGTTTTTGGATCTGTATAAGCAGGTGATGGGGATTGCGGGAAGATATCAGGTTATGGGGGCGGAGAACGCTATGATGCTCAATATCGGTGGGAGTGCGACGACAAACTATACGTTTGTTGTTGGAAGGCCCAAAAAAAGAGAGGAAGATGTGGGATAGAAGATTGTGATTAAAATAAATCGAAATATGTTTTAGGAGATTGATCGATGAACGTTCTCTTTTTAACGTTGTTGGATTTCGCGTCATTAAAACAAAGTAATATTTATACGGATCTGCTGAGAACCTTTACAAGTTATGGCCATTATATATTTGCGATTTCCCCGATTGAAAGACGAGTGGGGAGAAAAACACATATAGTTATGGAAGATAATGCTACCATCTTGCGCCTTCAGATTGGAAATATACAGAAGACAAACATCATTGAGAAGGGTGTATCCACTGTGATGATCCAGCCGCAGTTTAAAATGGCGATTAAGAAATACTTCTCCGATGTTAAGTTTGACTTAGTGCTCTATTCGACACCTCCAATAACTCTTACAGGCGCAGTTGAGTACGTTAAGAAGAGAGACAAAGTAAGAACTTATCTGCTCCTAAAAGATATTTTTCCACAAAACGCTGTGGACATCGGGCTGATGAGCACGAGAGGTATGAAGGGATTACTATATAGGTATTTCAGAAATCAAGAAAAAAAATTGTATAAGATTTCTGACCGTATTGGTTGCATGAGTCAGGCAAATGTTGAATATGTGATAAAGCATAACCCGGAAGTTGATCCCAATATCGTAGAAATCTGTCCGAATTCTATTGAAATTGTTGATAAGAGCGTAGATGAGGAGATGAAAAAGAGCATACGCCTTAAGTATGGAATTCCTCTTGATAAAACCGTATTTGTCTACGGCGGAAATCTCGGAAAACCGCAGGGGATTCCATTTTTGATTGATTGTATGAAAGCATGTAGAGATAAAAATAATGCTTATTTTTTGCTTGTGGGATCTGGTACTGAGTATGGGAGATTAGAACAATATGTTAACACGGCAAACCAGGATAATCTTAAACTCATGAAGAGTATACCTAAAGAGGATTACGATTCCATGGTTGGAGCATGTGATGTTGGTCTTATATTCTTGGATTATAGATTTACAATTCCGAATTTTCCAAGTCGGTTGCTTGGATATATGCAGGCAAAACTTCCAGTGTTAGCTGTAACAGATCCAATTACGGATATTGGAAAAGTGATTGAAGCTGGTGGGTTTGGTTGGTGGTGCGAAAGTAATGATGTAAGGAAGTTTCAAAAAATTGTAAATGATATTAACACAGACAGATTAGATGCTTATAAAGAAAATGCTTATAAGGTTTTAAATGAAAAATATAGTACAGCTGATACATATAGGATTATAGCAAATTCCTGAATAATGGAGGAAACGCAGATGGGCGTACCAGTAATTAAAATGTCCAGTAGAACTTATCAGATTTGCGAATGTTGTGTCATGGATACTACTGATGAAGATATTGTATTTGATGAAAATGGTGTTTGTGAACGCTGTAATGAATATAAGACGAGGATTGAACCTGAATGGAATCACGGAAAAGGGCATGAAGATGAGCTGAAAACACTCATAGCGGATATCAAACGTAAAGGTGAAGGAAAAGAATATGATTGCATTCTGGGGCTTAGCGGCGGCTTAGATAGTTCCTATATGATCCATCTGGCTGTAACTCAATGGGGACTCCGGCCATTTGTCTTTCATATTGATGCTGGTTGGAATTTGCCTGTTGCGGAAGAGAATATCAAACGGCTATGCAATAAACTTGGTGTAGAACTGCACACGGAAATGATGAACTGGCAGGAGATGCGCGAGATGCAGCTGGCTTGGTTCCGTACAGGGATGGAAAATCTAGACTCACCTCAGGACCATGCATTTATTGCTCTGATAGATCGATTCGCGCGGGAACTTGGAGTTAAGTATATCCTTAATGGTTATAATATCGCCACAGAAATTGTTGCTGATCCGGCTTCATGGGCGAAAGATGGTGGACCGACTGGTGATGGCACTTTTATGAAAGATGTAATCAGGAGGTACTGCAATATTCCGATTAAAAAGTACACGTTTACAAATGGTTTTAAACATAAATTCTGGATTCCATTTGTACTTGGTGTGAAAACAATCAAACCATTGAACCTTGTTCCTTTCACAAAGAAGGAAATGATAGAGACATTGCAGCAAGAGTATGGATATGAGCCGTATGGACAGAAACATTTTGAAGATTTGATCACTAAATTCCTTGAGGGTTGGTGGGTTCCGACACGTTTTGGTCATGATATCAGGCGAGCACAATTGTCTAGTCTTGTGATCACCGGCCAGATGAGCAGAGATGAAGCTTTGAAGATTCTTGAGGAGCCTCCGCTTACGGAAGAGGAGAGTGTGGATATTTTCAAGGAAATTGCTAAGAAACTGGAAATTAGCGAAGAAGAGTTGATGCAATTTCATGATATGCCTAAGTGTACAGAAAAGTTTAAGAGTCAGGAGAAATTGTACAATTTTGGAATTCGGCTTTATGAGAAACTTGGAATTGAACAACGGATTAGAAAGTAAATGTTTTTAATCTGATAAAGAAATGGATGGAAATCAAATATGGATCAAGAATTACCAAGGTATTTGAAAAAGAGAGTGATGAGAATAGCTCTGTATCCAGTAAAATTATTTCCTATAAGAAACAATAGGATTCTAATCCATAATGATTTAGCACAGAATTATTCCGCGAATCCCAAATATATTGCGGAAGAATTGATATCTACATATAAAGGGAAATTTGATATTGTTTTCTCTGTTAAAAATCCCGATAAATATGCTGATTGCGGACTGCCAATCCGATTTGTAAAATATAAATCATGGTCATTTTTTTTTGCGGCTTTAACTTCGAAAGTGTTTATTTCTAATAGTGGTGGTTATAGTTTCCTTCCATTAAAGAAAAAACAGTACGTAATCAATACTCATCATGGCGGCGGCGCATATAAAACGGCCGGATTAGATATGTTTGGAGATACACCATTGTTTCGAAAGGATATCCTAATGTCATCTAATCCCTGTGATATATTTCTTTCAACATGCAGAAAATTTACAAAAGTTATCAGCAAAGCTATGTTGATTCCAGAGGAGAAATTTTGGGAAATTGGAATGCCGCGAAATGATATATTGATCAATAATGATGATAAATTGCGGCAAAAAGTTAGGGAAAAGATTGGCTTAAAAGAAAATGAACATCTTGTTCTATATGCGCCAACATATAGAAAACCGGAGGACGATTATTTTAACGAATCAATTGCGATATCTTACGATATTAATTGTAAAGAAGTGTGTGAAGCACTAACAAAAAGATTTGGAGGAATTTGGAAATTTGCATTTCGGCTACATCCCTGTGTGACAAATAGAAATGAGTTACCAAAGGGAAATGTTATAGATTTGTCTGATTATGAAGAAATGCAGGAATTGCTTATGGTTGCTGATGTTATGATAAATGATTTTTCTTCTTCGATGTGGGATTTTATGCTTACCAGTAAGCCTTGTTTTATATATGCAAAAGATTTAGATCATTACATTGAAACAACAAAACTGTATACCCCGGTAGAAGAATGGCCGTTCCCAAAATCAATATCAAATGAACAACTGATTGATTGTATAACTTCATTTGACGAAAATATGTACAGTGAGAACTGTAAAAAACACTATGAGGCACTTGGTGGATGCGAAACAGGAAAGGCAACGAAACTCGTAGCTAAAAAGATTTGTGAAATTACGGGCATAGAATAAAAGGTGTAGTAAAATGAAGATAGCATATTGTAGTTTACTACTGCCAGAAGAAAAGCATATTACGGAGCGTGTGAAAGGTCACTTGTCAGGAGTTTCGCTCCATAGATTTACTAAGGCGATTATTAGTGGGCTAGATGATAATCTTACAAGTCCCATTAAAGTTTTTAATATAATTAATACTTTAAATTATCCCAATTTTCCCGACCTAATATTCCATACAGAAAAATGGAGTCACATGCAAGGTGCAGAAGACTTGCATATTGGTTATATTAATTTATTTGGGGTTAAATATATTACACAAGAGATTAATTTAAAACGAAAACTTAATAGATGGGTTAGAGAGCAAAAAGATGATAAGGTGATTTTATGTGTTCATGATTGCTATTATCCTTCTGTTCGAGCGGTATTAAAGATAAAGAAAAAATATCAAGATAAAATTATAACATGCCTGATTTCTGGAGACATACCTGGGAAATTTGAGCTTAAATCTCAGTACAAGGATAATATTAAACAAAAGTTAATAAACAATATGAGTGTAAAAATACGCGAAATGGCGAAAGAATTTGATTCTTTTGTTCTTCAAACAAAGTACATGGCGGAGGGATTCGAGGTAGAGAATAAACCGGTTTGTGTTGTTGAATGTGCTTTCTTATCATCAATTTACACTGTATCATCAAATTATAAAAAATATGTGCAGCCTGAAAAAAAGATTGTTTTTTACGCAGGATCCCTTCGTAAAGAATACGATATTTTACACCTTGTTAGAGCATTTGAGTTGATTCAAGATGACCAGTTTGAATTGTGGATGGCTGGCGGGGGAAATGCAGAAGATGAAATAAAACAATATGCAATGAAGGATGACCGTATTAAGTTCCTTGGATTTATTCCAGCTCAAGAGGTTGTTGATAGACAAGAGGCCGCTACGATTCTTGTAAGCCCAAGGAAATCAGATCATGATTATGTGAAATATAGTTTCCCGAGTAAAACGATGGAGTGTCTAGCTTCTGGAAAACCTTATATTGCGCATAAACTTCCGTGTGAACCAGAGGAATACAGGGAATATATATGTTATCCGGAATCAGAAACTGATGAAGATTTAGCAAAGAAAATAGTTGAAGTATCGACTATGGATGTGTCAAAACGGGAACAAATTGGTGAGGCAAGTAAGAACTTTATTTTGAATAAAAAAAATCCAAAGGCCATTTGTGAAAGAATAGTCCGATTTTGGAGTGCGCTGATACGAGGTGATGAGAATGGATATGTTGGTAAATAAAGTAAGCAAAAGGACATTATATTTTCCGATGAAAATAGTTGTTGCTTATTTGATATTCACTCTTTTCTTATACGTTGTTGGTCCGTTTGCATGGGTGACGTATTCACCTGTAGTTTTTTGGACATTAAATATAACATATATTTTAGTTTTTATTATAGGTTGGCATATTGGTATAAGAAATAAAAGTGCCACATATATATGGCGAGAGTATGATGATAATAGAGAGCTTCTTATACTTAAATATCTTATCACTGTCAATTTTGTATATGAGTTGTTGAACGCATATCGGAGAGTACAAGCTAGATCCGTTAGTATATCAGGATTGATAACTTCAATAATGACAAGAGCATCTAATATGGGTGCATCCTATAATGAATATATAGAAGTCACAAGTGAGTCATCAGATGGATTTGGCGGAACAATAGGAACATATTTTCTTTTTTTTATAGGTTTCTTTGCGTTCAACATTACAATTATGGGTGTCGTATATTTTAAAAAGTTGTCAAAGTATAATAAAGTTATGGTTATTCTAACATATACTGTGATCATTGGACAATTTTTAGCTATAGGTACAAATATTGGCATATTTAGAATTATTCTTATTTTTGTTGTTCTTTATGGTATTTCCGTAGCCAAGGGGCGATATACCAAAGTTAGAGTGAAAAGAAAACGCACCAGAAGACAGAAGATTCGTTTACTGAGTTTGACAATTGCTGGAGTGGTAGGGGTATTAGTGCTTTTTGATAAAACAATGCAAAGCCGAGGTGGCATTTTATTTTGGCAAACATCAGTATATAATGTAGGTGGAATTGGCATTGATAGAGATTCGGTCTTGTTTAAAGTTTTGCCACCGACCTTTCATATGCTTTTAGTCTCAATATCCAGTTACTTATGTCAAGGGTACTATGGAATGTCATTAAGTCTCCGAGTGCCGTGGGCACCCTGTTATGGAATGGGTTATAGTAGGGCGCTTCAAGGCATGCTCAGAGATTATATTCCTGTAATATATGAGAATTCCTATCAATATCGGGTGCAGCAGTTTGGGTGGAAAGAAGGTGTACAATGGCATACAATGTACAGTTGGTTTGCAAATGATGTCTCATATGTAGGTGTGATATTAATAATGTTTTTGATAGGGCTTTTATTTGCGAGTGCATACAAAGAAAGCCTGACGACGAACAATCCTTATGCAAAGATGCTTATATATTATATGGCTCAACTTGCTTTTTTTATTCCTTGTAATAATCAATTATTTCAAGCTACATATATTATGTTTCCGTTCATTATAAATCTGATATTATGGATTGTGACGAGATCTCATCGGATAGTGATAAATGTTTGATATTATAAACAAAGTGGAGTGCAGATATGGAAAAAACCAGAAATAGTTTATATAATGCTATCTCAGCACTGCTATTCACATTGACCAATGGATTGTTAGGTATTGTAG
>Ga0224483_100324_pt1 | contig 14640 bp, 10 predicted proteins | sample hydfratestSal1_FD_181453 | JGI IMG/M metagenome (GOLD analysis project Ga0224483, IMG submission 181453) | Metatranscriptome of mouse feces microbial communities from Columbus University, Ohio, United States - Sal1 (Metagenome Metatranscriptome) ... | reverse complement strand
GAAAAAACTCAAACGGATCTTAGCCTTGATCGGCGCGCTGCTGCTGCTGGCACTCTATGCCTCCACCCTGGTCACCGCCCTTATGGACAGCCCCCAGGCGGGAAACTGGTTCAAAGCTTCCCTCGCATGCACGATCGGCATACCAGTCCTTCTATATGCTTTTATGCTGGTCTATAAATGGACGAAAAAATGAAGAGAGAACGGGAGGGTTGGCGTATGGCTAAAGATGTGAGGATCGATACTGTTATTTTTGATGTTGGAAATGTGCTGGTGGATTTTAAATGGCGGGAATACCTGGAGAGTTTTGGATTTTCCCCAAAGGTCCGGGAGGCTGTGGCGGCGGCCATGTTCTTGAGTCCCCAGTGGGATGAGATGGACAGGGGGCTGCGTCCTGACCAGAAATATCTGGAGGCTTTTATCCAGAACGCTCCGCAGTATGAGAAGGAGATCCGGGAGGTCTATGCACATTGCGGGGACTGTATCCATACATGTGCTTACGCCGTATCCCTTGTGCAGGGATGCCGTGAAAAGGGCTGCCGCACTTATATCCTCTCCAACTATTCCCGGTATCTGTTCCATGAGACGGAGCATAAGATGCCTTTCCGGGAATATATGGACGGGGAGTTGTTTTCTTTCCAGACGGGACAGATCAAACCGGAGCCGGAGATCTATCGGACATTGCTGGAGAGATATGATATCGACCCTCGGCGTGCGCTGTTTTTGGATGACAGAAAAGGCAACCTGGATGGGGCCTCTAGGATGGATATCCATACACTGCAGTTTTTTACCTATGAGAGGGCTTTGGAGGATCTGGTGGATTTCGGTATCTTTTGACCATGTGAAGATAAAGAAATCCCTGCATTTTCAAGTATCTTTTCTGTCCTGCTGTCTGCACACCGCATATCCTCATATATGAAGATATGCGATACTTTATATCCGCCCGTGATCAAAAATCCTTTTATCGTCCGCCATCCTGTTAGGAAAATGACCACTTTTTTACAGTTTTTATTTTTATAAACCGCCTTTCTCCGGGAAATATATATCTATCATCATTTTATTTACCACTGCTCACCAACTGCCTGCGTATGGATATATATCTCGTCCCTACATTATCATCTGAAAAAAGCCGCCAGACTTCCTCCTCTGCGGCTTTTTTCAGACTCTCATCATCTATTTTCTGTATATGATATCCTCCCGGCCCGGACCGTTGGAGACCATGGTGATCGGAAATCCGATCTTCTCCTCCACAAACTCCACATATCTCCGGCAGTTCTCCGGCAGATCCTCGTATTTCCGGATGCCCCGTATATCACATTTCCAACCTGGCAGCACTTCCAGGACAGGTTTTGCCTTTTCCAACTTGGAGGTCACAGGAAATTCGGTGGTCACTTTCCCATCGACCTCATAGCCGGTGCAGACCGGGATCTCATCCAGATACCCCAGCACATCCAGGACTGTGAACGCCACATCCGTCGTCCCCTGGATCCGGCATCCATACTTGCTGGCCACCACATCGAACCAGCCCATCCGGCGGGGCCTGCCTGTGGTCGCACCGTACTCGCCGCCGTCGCCGCCTCTGCGGCGCAGCTCATCCGCCTCATCCCCGAAGATCTCAGACACGAACGCCCCCGCGCCCACGGCGCTGGAATAGGCTTTCACCACGGTGATGATCTTCTTGATCTCATAGGGCGGTATCCCCGCTCCGATCGCGCCGTAACCGGCCAGCGTGGAGGAGGAGGTGACCATGGGATAGATGCCGTGATCCGGATCTTTCAGGGAACCCAGCTGACCCTCCAGCAGGATCTCCTTCCCATCCTGGACGGCCTGGTATAAAAATGCCGACACGTCACACACATACGGCTCCACCATCTCCTTATAAGACTGCAGTTCCTGGAAGATCTTCTCCGGTTCCAGAGCCGGTTTATGATAGAGGTGCTCGATCAGCGCGTTCTTCAACTGACAGACATTTTTTACCTTGTCCATCAATGCGTCCTCGCTGCCGAACAGTTCGCTGACCTGGAACCCGATCTTCGCGTATTTATCTGAATAAAAGGGGGCAATCCCAGACTTCGTGGAGCCGAAAGACTTGCCCGCCAGCCTCTCCTCCTCATAAGCATCCAATAGGATATGGTAGGACATCACCATCTGGGCGCGGTCTGAGACGAGGATCTTCGGCTGGGGCACGCCGCGCCCGATCAGATCTTTGATCTCCTGGAACAGCACGGGGATGTTGAGCGCCACACCGTTCCCCAGGATACTGGTGGTGTGGCCGTAAAATACGCCCGACGGCAGCGTATGGAGAGCAAATTTCCCGTAATCATTGACGATCGTATGACCTGCATTGGCCCCGCCCTGAAACCTGACTATAATGTCAGACTCTTTGCTCAGCATATCCGTGATCTTCCCCTTACCTTCATCTCCCCAGTTTGCACCCACTATTGCTCTAACCATTTGGCATTACCTCCCGTATTTGACTTTGCAGCCGCAAGCCTTTTTTGCTCGTCGGCCTATATCTTCGCGTTACTGGTCTATTATAGTATATCAGGGAATGATTTTCAATGATCATTTCGCTGGTCCATGTATCGTTTTCTTTTTTATGATCCCTACCAGGAACCGCCGCCCCCGCCGCCAAATCCGCCGCCGGAGAAACCACCGCCCCCGCCGCTGGAGAAGCCGCCCCCGGACGTGCTGATATCCGACCCTTTCGGCTGGGCCGGGACAGCCAATGACGCCGACGCCGTATCCATATTGCGCATGAGGGAGCGATAGAACACATAATAGTCAAAATATCCGCCCCCATAAGGCCCCGCATACCAGTGAGGCGGCTCCAGCGCCAGCCCCTTTAATTTACGGGCAAATATATCGGAAAGCCCCATCACGTACGCAAACGGAAGGATATGGTAAAACAACTCCGGCGTTTCCTCCGCCATCGCCTGCAGTCGATCCAGCTCCGCCGTCTCTATGAAATCCCGCAGGCCCAGCAGCCCTCCCATCCATTCCGCACAGACATGAGTCCTCTTGCGCATAAACGCCGTCAGAAAGACCATCGCCGCTGAAGCCGCGCACACCAGCACATACAGCCCTATGTATGAAAAGATCTCCCTGTCCTGTACATGCTGCAGATAGCAGCCCCCGTAACCCGCCAGTCCTATCCCCACCAGGCTCAAGCCTGCGATCATCAGTTTTTCCCGTTTACCGGCGGCCTCACTATGCCAGCTATCCACATCACCGCAGACGATCAAAGCCCCCGCCAGGAAAGCGATAAAGCAGAAAAAGTTCATGATCCACAGCCCGGCGCCTGTATAAGAAGTCCGTCCCACCAGCAAGAGAAAACTCCCAAAGGGAACGGCGCACAACACCCCGGATACCCACCGGGACAGACGGGAACTGCCCGTATACAGAGCCGTCGGCCCTCTAAAGCACATCTTCACCTGTGTTTTGGCCTCCATCAGCGTTTCATAGAACTTTCCTTTCAGCTTCTCAACTTTACACACGTCCCCCTTTTCAAAGAGTTTCCCGAACATGGTCTGGGCGTAGGCTGGGGCATCAGCGGGCAGATTGCATTTGCGATGGAGGCGTATCTTCCCTTTTTCATTCTCCTCGATAGCCAGATAGCCCTGGTCCGCCCAGTAGATGATCAGGGAGAGCATATCCCTATCTTCCACAGCCCCGTCTATGATGTAGCCCACCGCGGCGCTGTCCAGCCCCTGGGGCGGCTGATACTGGATAGATGGGTAGATCGCCTCATCCCGCCCAAATGCCAAAAACAGCACGGCTGCGATCACAACGGACAACAGAGTCAAGCTCAAGATCACCCTCCCCAGGGGACTGCCTTGCTGCATCTTAGAAAAATAACCTTCCGGCAGATCCACAAAGAAAGTGATCCCCTCCCCAAGTGCCAGGTCTTCATCCAACACCCCTTCCAGCGTATTGCCGGACCATTTTAGATCCAGCAGTGCGGCCCCGTCTTTTTCTGAACCGTAGGCCCCCGCATAGAATTTCAGGGCTTCATGGTCGAAGTCTTTGGGAAAGACCAGGGAAAACGAACTCCCCTTGGGGATCGGATTCTGCCACATGCCCGGAAATACATTGTAATAGGCGTTGGAATAGCCTTTTTCCTGGAAGCGTGGCGTAAATTGATAACGGATCTCATATTCCACCGGCCCATAGACTGTCTCATCCTCACTGCCCAGACGGAAGACCGTGCAGCCATTTTCCGTGGATACATCCACCGGCGCATTGGCATCCAGCAATCTCACCTTTCCATAATACGGGATCTTCTGCTGTTCTCCATTTCCATCACGGTACACACTGGGCCCGTACTTGGGGATGTACCGATAAATCCCATGTTTTTCCTCCAGCATATCCACATAGATCCGCTCCTCGACCCGGTAGGAACCATCCTCCAGGATCTCTACCTGTGTACTGTACTGTTCTGTCTTCATGGCCGTGTCATACGATGGCTCCTGTCCCGCCTGGGATGCTGAGCCGATCAGGCCGCCTCCCACAAAACAGAGGATCACCACCGCCAGACCAAAAAAGACTGCCGCTGCTCTTTTCATACTCTTCCCTCACCCATGATAAAAAACCAGTGCTGGCCAGATCTTCCCGCAGATCCGCCAACACTGCACATACTCAAACGTGTTTTAAAACGTAACCTTCACATTCTCCCGCTCATAGATCTCCTGCACCTCATACAGCGGCTTTCTCTGGAATCCAAAAAGTCCCGCCAGCAGATTCCCGGGAAACATCTCTATACGGGTGTTGTATTTGTTGATCACCCCGTTGTAATATCTGCGGGAACCCGCGATCTCCTCCTCGATACGGGAGAGCTGGTTCTGGAGCGAGAGAAAATTCTGATCCGCCTTAAGATCCGGATACGCTTCCGTGAGCGCGAACAGATCTTTCAGGGTCGCATCCAGCACATTCTCATTTTGGATCCTTTCCTTTGCGGAATCGGACTGGACAGCCCTCTTCCTGGCTGCGATCACCGCCTCCAGTGTCTCCCGCTCATGTTTTGCATACCCTTTGACCGTCTCCACAAAATTCGGGATCAGATCGTATCGTTTCTTCAGTGAAACATCCATTGCCGAAAAGGCTTCTTCCGTCTTATTGCGCAAGCGCACAAAAGCATTATACGTCCCGATCAGCCAGAATGCCAACAGGACGATGATCACTATGACTGCTATCCCTATGACCATCCGAAAATACCTCCCCCAACATACAGCGTCTATCTATCCTTTACACATGGATATCCGCTTTCAGACCCAAAAACTCCCGGTTTTCCTCCAGGATCGGATCTACCACCTTCTCCAGGAACACATCCACCTGGCGCGGCGCGCAGCCCACATACCGGGCCGGATCCATGGTCTTTTGCAGTTCTTCCAGTGTCAGGTTAAAAGCCCCATCCGCCGCGATCAGTTCCAGCAGATCATTCTCCCTGCCTTCCGCCTTCACATGTCTGGCCGCCTCCATGGACAGTTCCCGGATCCGCTCATGCAGTTCCTGACGGTCCCCTCCGGCTTTCACCGCGTCCATCAAGATATTTTCCGTCGCCATGAAGGGAAGCTCGGACATCAGCCGCTTCTCGATCACCTTCGGATAGACCACCAGGCCGTCCGCCACATTTAAGCATAAGTCCAAGATACCGTCCACCGCCAGGAACCCTTCCGGGATGCTCAGGCGTTTATTGGCCGAGTCATCCAGCGTCCGCTCAAACCACTGGACAGCCGATGTGATCGCCGGGTTTAAGGCATCCACCATCACATACCGGGCCAGGGATGCGATCCGCTCACTGCGCATGGGATTCCTCTTGTACGCCATGGCCGACGATCCGATCTGGTTTTTCTCAAAAGGCTCCTCCACCTCTTTCAAATGCTGCAGGAGCCGTATATCATTGGAAAATTTATGGGCGCTGGCCGCGATCCCCGCCAATACATTCGCCACACGGGTATCCACCTTCCTTGAATACGTCTGCCCGGACACCGGATAGCATGCCGCGAATCCCATCTTCTCGGCGATCATCGCATCCACCTTATCCACCAGCTCCTGGCGGCCTTCAAAGAGCTCCAGGAAGCTGGCCTGGGTCCCCGTGGTCCCTTTTGAACCTAAGAGCTTCATGCCCTTTATCACATGCTCCAGGTCCTCCAGATCCAGCAGGAATTCCTGCATCCACAGCGTGGCCCTCTTGCCCACCGTGGTCGGCTGGGCCGGCTGGAAATGAGTAAAGGCAAGGGTGGGCAGATCCTTATATCCTCTTGCAAATCCTGCTAATCTCTCCAGGACATTGAGCAGTTTTTTCTTCACCAGCTTCAGGGCTTCCGTCATGACGATGATGTCCGTGTTGTCCCCCACATAACAGGAGGTGGCCCCCAGATGGATGATCCCTTTCGCCTTGGGGCACTGGACGCCGTAAGCATACACATGGGACATCACGTCATGGCGCACTTCCCGTTCCCGCTCCTTGGCCACCTCGAAGTTGATATCCTCCGCATGTTCCTTTAACTCATCAATCTGCTCCTGGGTGATCGGCAGTCCCAGTTCTTTTTCCGTCTCAGCCAGCGCGATCCAGAGCTTTCTCCAGGTCTTGAATTTCATGGAGGGGGAAAAAATATACTGCATCTCTTTACTGGCATAACGTTCTGACAGAGGGCTTTGATAAATTTCTGTGTTCATGTACATCTCCTTTTACTCTTCGTAGTCTCCCCGGATGTCCTCCGTGGGCGGATCCATGGGGTATCTTCCGGTAAAACAGCCGCTGCAGATGGCAAGGCCCGGCGCAAGATCCGAGAGCCGCTCCAATCCCAGATAGGCAAGGCTGTCCGCTCCGATGATCCCACAGATCTCCTCCACCGTCCTGTTTGGCGCGATCAGCTGATCCCGTGCCGGCACATCCGTGCCAAAATAGCAGGGCCACAAAAAGGGCGGTGAACTGACGCGCATATGCACCTTGCTGGCCCCCGCATCCCGCAGCATCCGCACGATCCGGTCGCTGGTGGTGCCGCGCACGATGGAATCATCGATCATGATCACCCGCTTGCCCGCCACGGCTTCTCTCAATACATTTAATTTGACCTGGACGCTGGATTCCCGGCTGCTCTGCTTTGGCTTGATAAAAGTCCTGCCCACATAGCTGTTTTTGACAAAAGCCGTTCCATAGGGGATACCCGACTCCATGGCATAGCCTAACGCCGCCGCATTGCCGGACTCCGGCACACCCACCACCACGTCCGCCTCCACCGGCGAATCCTGGGCCAGAAAACGCCCCGCCAAGATCCTGGCGGCGTACACACTGGCCCCGTCGATGACACTGTCCGGCCGGGCAAAATAGATATGTTCGAAGATACACCGGGCCTGTTCCCCGGGCTTTAAGCACATCCGTTCATCTGAGAGGATCTCCCCGTCTTTTGTGATCGTGACGATCTCCCCGGGCTGCACATCCCGCACAAACTCTGCGCCTATCGTATCCAGGGCACAGGTCTCCGAGGCGGCGATGTAGGTATTTCCCCTTTTTCCGATGCAGAGCGGTTTGAAACCATAGGGATCCCGGGCCGCGATCAGTTTCCGCGGAGACATGATGACCAGGGAATAGGCCCCGCGGATCTTTCCCATGGCATGGGCCACCGCATCCTCCACCGTCTTTGTGCGCACCCGCTCCCGGGCGATATGGTAGGCGATCACCTCCGAATCGATGGTGGTCTGGAAGATCGCGCCCCCGTATTCCAGTTCCCGGCGCAGCTTGCGGGCGTTGATCAGATTCCCGTTGTGGGCCACACCTAAAGTCCCTTTGATGTAATTGAGCACCAGGGGCTGGGCATTTTCCCGGGTGCTGGCCCCCGCGGTGGAATAACGCACATGGCCCACGCCGATGTCCCCGTGGAGGGCCTCCAGCGTCTCCTGGGTAAATACCTCGTTGACCAGCCCCATCCCCTTGTGGACGGACACACTCCTCTTGGGTCCTTTCGTATCGCTGACGGCGATCCCGCAGCTCTCCTGTCCCCTATGCTGCAGGGCAAACAGGCCGTAATAGATCGTGGACGCCACATCGTGCCCGTCCAGATCATAGGCCCCAAAGACCCCGCACGCCTCTTTCAATCCACTGTCACACTCCTGTTCTTTTTCCATGTGGCCTCTTCTTTCTACTGGATCCCCAGACGTTTGAACACTTCCTCGTAGGCCTCCTCCACATTTCCAAGATCCCGGCGGAAGCGGTCTTTATCTAATTTTTCATTAGTCTTTACATCCCACAGACGGCAGGTGTCGGGTGACACTTCGTCGGCCAGTAAGATCTCTCCGTGAAAACGCCCGAACTCGATCTTGAAATCGATGAGCTTTAAGCCCAGGGATAAGAAATAGTCTTTCATCACCTGGTTGATCGTCCGGGTGTAGCTCTTGATCTTATCGATCTCCTCCTGGGTCGCCAACCCTAAGGCCAGGGCGTAATCGTCGTTGATGAATGGATCGCCCAGGTCATCGTTCTTGTAGCTGAATTCCAGGATCGGGCACAGGAGCTCACGGCCTTCCTCCACGCCCATGCGCTTGGAAAAACTCCCGGCCGCCACATTGCGGACGATGACCTCCAGGGGCACGATCTCCACCTTCTTCACAGCCGTCTCCCGGTCACTCAGTTCCTCCACCAGGTGTGTGGGGATGCCTTTCTCAGCGATCAGCTTGAACACATGGTTAGTCATCCGGTTGTTGATGGCCCCTTTGCCCACGATCGTGCCTTTTTTCTCACCGTTAAAGGCTGTGGCATCGTCTTTGTAGTCTACGATCACCACATCTGGATCCTCGGTTGCATATACTTTCTTGGCTTTTCCTTCGTATAGTAATTCTTTTTTCTCCATTTTTTTCCATCCTTTATTGATCCATGTTGATTGTTACGGATATAAAAATTATAAGGCATGACCGGGTAAATTACAATAGGGAAAGATGCCTACGCCGTCAAGAGGCGGATACCGGCCTCACGCCCCCGTATTATGATGATACTCCTTCGTCATCTGACTCAAGAGATCCTCCACACCATGTTCCTGCACATAGATATCCGTACGGTCATAAAACTCTGAGATCGCATCCTGGATCTCCTTTCTCGTCTGCTCATCCACCTTCATCTCCGCCATCCGGCTCTCATATTCGATCGGCGTCTTGGCATTGCTGTACGCCAGCAGATAGTGTTTCAGAGCCTCCCGGGTATGCAGATACTCATACGCCTTTTCAAAACACACAAGGGCCTCCTCCTTCTGGAAGAGCCGGCTGTACGCACACCCCAGGTTATGGTAGATGCTACCGGAAAACCGGGGATGCTCCGGGCGGCCGGCAACTTGTTCCAGGATCGTGCGGTAGACCCGGATGGCATTGACATACTTACGGTTCTCCATCAGGCAGTCGCCTTTTAATTTTTCCCGCACGGGGACCGACTGTTTCTCCAGCGCACAGATCTGGTTCCGATACGCACGCATCTCCTCCTGGGACAGGTAATTGATGGAACGCAGGATCTCGCAGGCAAAATCCTCCAACGGGACCGTATTGTGCTCCATCAGGATCGACAGCCGCCTGGCCAGCTCTTTCATCCTCAGCTCCCGGCCGATCCATTTACACAGTCCCACGTTCATCAGGCTCTCATCCACCAGATACAGGTTCTGATAGAGATAATAGCACAGTTCCTCAATGGAATAGATGTTCGTGCCCACGTTCTTGATATAGTAGGGGACCGATGCCATCGGCGTCTTGCATAATATATAACCGCTCATGTGTACCTCCTTACGCTTGGATCGTCTCTGTCCACATCTTCTTGCTGGAGGGATACATCTCCCCGAAGCCCATATCTTTGACTGTGATCTTGCAGACGGTCTCCGACTGGCACTCCAGGCACACCTGCAGGCGCGTGGTCCGGTTCGGCCGGGGCGGGAGCCCGGGCAGGGACATGGAGACCTTCTGTTTATCATTTGACTGCATGGGGCTGATGAAAAATGTCAGCTGATCCGTGTCGTCCAAGATCAGCTCGAAGACCGTCCGGCACTCATACCAGTTTTTTCCTGCCTGGATGATCGGATAGTAGGCCGGGGAGCCCATGATCATCATCTCCATGCCGATGTTGTATTTGACCAACGCATCGCTCAAGTAAAGATAACGGCGGAGGTTCTTATCTTCCAATCTCTCTTTTGCCGTATAGCAGGCCCCTTTGGCAAATAAGTTATTGCCATAAAAGACCTTCCTCTGGTGTTTGCACAGCAGGCCGACAGATTTCACCGCCCACTCCTGGTGGAACCCGTTCCCGGTGAGCAGGATGCTGGAATACATGGTCGTCCCCAGGGTGTCCTGGATGAACCTGTAAAATTCCATGTCCCGTTTCGCCGTCTCCGCCGACAGTGTGGCGCAGACAGGCTTCTCCAGCGTCACCAGGACCGGTTTCGTGTTGTTCGTCATAGACAGCCTGCGGAACCGGATGTAATCCTGGTCAAAAGCATACCAGCCCACGCTGCGGCTCCAATACTCCTGCTTCTGGCACAGTGTATAGTAGTAAAAGCTCTCGGAATAGTCCTGGAGCATATAATTTTCCCTGGAGAACCCGATCTTTTCACATGCCTTCTGCAGGTTCTCCACCATATTCCCGGTCAGCCTCTCCACTGTGATCACCAGACATTTTGTATGCTTGACCGGCTCCACCGTGCCCAAAGCCTTCAGCACTCGGGTCAGGAAGATCCCCATCAGCTCCCAGGGCTTTTTCTCCTCCGGACCCACCTGGACGGCCTTGGATCCCCGGCATATGTCATACAGGTCCTCGATCAGGACCCCGCCCTGCTCCTCGGCATAATAGGCCGCCTCCCGGCCGAAATACCAGACATCCTGCTCCATGCTCCTGCAGATGCAGGTGGGAAACTCATACTGGCTGGTCCCCACCTTCATGGACAAGGACACCGGCTCCTTGGCCTTCCGGTCATAATAACAAAGCTGTGATTCTATTTTCCCAAAATCGATCCCTATCAGGATATCTCTGATCTCATTCATAAGCCGTTCCTTCTTCGATGGGGAACATATTCTCCACGAATCTTTCCTGTTCCAGATATTGTGTCATCTTTTCCCGCACTGCATCCATCTTCCCCAGTTTTTTTGCCGCCAGGATCTCGTTGATCAGCTGATATTTTGTCTCCTGGACATGGTGGGCCATGGATTTTGTCAGGGTCTTCTCCGCCGTCTTCTGGACCTCCCCATCCAGCTCCTCCGTAAAATGATAATGGATGGACTCCCCGTAAAAAAGGGTGAACGTCCGCCCGTGTATGCCCTCGAACAGATCCGGCAGAGGCTCCTGGCGGTACTCCCGCCCCGCCCCGATCCCGGTGTCCAGGGCATAGTGGATCGTGACCTCTGCCCGGGGGCTGGTGACATACTCCACGAAGACTTTATCCTCCAGCTGGTACGCACTCAGAAGCTCCCTGGGCAGCTTGCGGAAAAAGGCGAAGGCCAGGTTCCTGTGGTAGCACTCCTCCAGCAGGCTTTTCACCTGCCCGGCCTGGGACGCGCTCAGTTTCCTCTTATCACAGAGATAGGCCAGCAGAGCCAGATGGCACACCAGATCCAGGGGCCATTCCCGCTCATAAGCCGTCCCCAGATATTTTGCCACCGTCTCCGGCAGGGGCTTCTGACGTACGAAATACCCGTAGGACCAGAAAGTCAGATACGCCACGATGACCGCCTCCCGCCCTTTCTGCCGCACATAATGCTCCAGGATCTGGCTGCCCTCCCAGAAATAGTCCCGGACAAAGACGCTGACCAGCAGGATATCCTCCTCCAATTGATACGTATCCATCTGGAAATCCCGGGCACAGGTCCATAGCCGATACATCTCCGGCACCGGCCCCAGATAATGCATCATCAGATACTGGAGGACCACCTCGTCGTAGAGCTTATTTTGGAATACATACTGGGCCAGACCTAAGATCTCCTCGTCCTCCTCGAACTCCCGGATCAGGATCCACCGGCTGCACAGTTTCACCAAGGATTCCAGGCACACGCCCTCCAGGCCGTACGCACAGTAGATCTGACATGCCTTCTCATAGAACCCATATCCGATCAAAAGCTCCGCCAGCTGTATCTTATCCACCGCCGTGTATTCCTCCACATCCAGGGATGACAGGAAATCCTCCACCTGCCCCTTGTCCTCCAGGGACTGGTAATAGTCCAGGAGTTTTTTCCGGATCCCATCGCGGTATTCCGGTGTAAAAGCCTCCGACCGGGTGATCTGGATGAAAGCGTCCAGATCTTCAGCCTGCAGTGCATCCGGATCCCCGCACTGGTTCAGCAGAAATCCCGGGTGCGCCGCCCCCTCCTGCCAGCATGCCTCCAGCATCTCCTTGTCAAAGAGCCTGCGCAGGTTATAGTCGATCGTCGCCTGATACCGCCGCTTCTTGTCGTCCTGGAATAAGATCACCGCGTCCTCGCTGTAGATCTGGGGATAGGCCACCCCGTTGACACAAGGGTATGACCGTTCCTTCTGCAGAGGCTCATGGCGGATGATCACATATCGGATGTCCGGCCGATCACAGTAGAGCCGGTGGGTGAAGACGATCTTCTGCAGATCTTCCGCCTCCAGGATGTCCATGCAGTCGTGATAGAGGACCGCGTAATTCTCATCCATGACCCCGTCCTTGATCTTCCTCTTGCTGAACTCCTCGATGATCTTCCGGTAATCCCCATAGGAGTGCGGGTCCTCCTCCCTGTGACGGATGATGTTGGCGTAGACCAGAGCCTTTTTGTTATCGCTCAGGGTATTGTTGTACAAAAAATAGATCCGCAAGTTCTTCGGCAGCATTTTCTGATAATCTATATCGATCGTATCCATATAATACTCAAACAGGCTGGTGATCCGCAGGTTCTCCTCCACAGCTCGGGCGAACCAGGGGAAGAACCGTTTCTCCCTGGGGCTGCCCTTCATGATCAGTTTGCAGACAGCCTCCAGGATATCCCTCTTGGGATACCGCTCATAGAGCCCCTCCAGGAGCTGATACAGACAAGGCTCAAAATGCTTCCGGTAGCTGCTCAGATAGGCGATCCGCACCGCCAGCTCCTCTCCGATCAGCGCGTTGCGCCCCGCAAACAGCAGGACCTGGATCCAAAACCCGTTCAGATGGGGGAGCAGACTGATATCCTTCTCCACCATGGAAAAAGCCTCCAGGTAGAGGAGCGGGCCTCTGTTGCCGTAGTCAAACTGCTCTTCCATCATGTACAGCGTCTTGGCCGTGGACAAGAGCAGATCGTCGTCCAGCTGGGACATGACCCAGAACAGCAGAAAGCTGTTAGGCTTCTGCCGGTGCAGGGCCCGCAGTTTCTGTACGATCTTTCCCCGGTCTTTTAAAAGCCCCGCCAGATGGCAGGCGTACAGATAGATCCCGGCCAGCTCCAGGTCATCAGCGGTAAAATTTTTATCCTGGTATTTCAGCAGGATCTCCCGGGCCTGCTCTGGCACGTCATCCATATAATATACATAGGCTTTATAGACCTGATACACCGGATAATCACAGCCGGCCTCCTCCATCTCATCCAGGGCCTCGATGCTCTCTCTGACCCAGATCTTATAATCCTGCTGATGCAGCCGGAACCTGAGATAACTCTTATACAGCTTCAGCTTCTGTTTCTTCTCATAAAAGTCCATGTCCACCTGGATCTTCGGATTCTGGGAGGCCGTGATCTGGAACTCCTGTATTTCATAAGCGTCTTTGACCCGGATCTTCCCGAACTTCTTTCCTTTTCCCAGACTCTCCCCCTCGATCCGGTACTCCAGGCGGAAAGAGCTGCCGATGAAATCCTCGTCTGTGACCACCCGTTTATCCACCTGGATAAAATCCCCGATCACCTCGATCTCCATCCGCAGGTGCCCCCACCCGCTGCGCTTGATCAGAAAAGACTCCTGGATCGTCTCGGTCAGCTGGTAATGCTCCGCCTGCTCCTCCCCCAGGGAGATATACACCGGATCTTTCTCCCCCGTCCCGATCAGGAACTCCTCCATGTGCTGATAGGTCACCGGGTTATGGGACATCCCCTTGTACAGCGTGCGCGCCTTCTTATCCTGGAGACCGATGATCTCCAGAAACGACGGGTCTGTGAACAGCCGGAAGGCCTCCCGGAAATTGCTGCGCGCCAGCCGCACAAAATCCTCCCGTCCCCGGATGCGCCCCACAGAAGACTGAGGCTGCTCCTCCTCCACCTTGACGGAAAAAGGGATATGGCACTCGCCAAGATCCGTCAGCAGGGCCAGCTCCCCCTGGAAGCCCTCCCCGGGGTGCAGGCCCTCCACATCGATCCCGTAGGGGATCTCCACGGCCGTGCCCGCGAACGTCTCCACGCCGGGCACAAAACGCCGATGGGAGGAGACAGCAGCCCCGCGGATCTTCACATCCTCCCGCGTCCCCATATAGAGGACGCCCTGCTCGTTGGCCCCGACCGGGATCGTGGCACGTATCTCCTCCTGAGAAAAGAGCAGCTCCGGCACGTCGTATTCAAATTTGTCACTGAGTAATCGCTCTATCCGTATCTTCACAAGTATCTCCTATATCAATAACAGATCCCAGAGTGTGTCTTAAGACCTCTCTAATAGAATGATCTTTAATGGAATGATCTTTAAAACACGCTCAAACTTGACTTTTT
>Ga0224483_100319_pt1 | contig 14684 bp, 11 predicted proteins | sample hydfratestSal1_FD_181453 | JGI IMG/M metagenome (GOLD analysis project Ga0224483, IMG submission 181453) | Metatranscriptome of mouse feces microbial communities from Columbus University, Ohio, United States - Sal1 (Metagenome Metatranscriptome) ... | reverse complement strand
TGCACATATAATAAAACCATAACAAAAGAGAATACCAAGTAAATAACTTTACTAGTTTGAATAAACTTTTTCATAATAAATGCCAGGTTGCGGGAGCTGCCTGGCATCCTCCCTTTTTAGGGGATACCGCCCGCCATCCTACAGATGCGGGCAGGCAGCGCCCAAAACTATCCCTATACTTCAAAAATCAAATCCCCATAAGACGGCATCGGCCACATATCCTTATCTACGATCATTTCCAGCTTATCCACTGGCGCACGCAATGCATCCATAGCGGCCTTTACTTCATCACGGTAGCATATTGCCTGCTCCCTGCCTTCTTTGACTGCGTAGGCCCTTTCAGCAGCCTCGGACAGCCTGCCCAATGCAGATTTTGCTTCTGCAAGCAATCCAGACACTTCCAGCAAAAGCCCTTCTTGGACGCTGGTGTCCGCGCTGCACGCCGTCTTGACAGAGTTAATTGAATTTGCTAGGGCTGTGGTATATTTAATCACAGCTGGGATAATCTGCTTCCCTGCCATGTCGACCATAGCGCGCGCTTCAATATTGATTGCCTTTGCATAGCTTTCATATAAGATTTCCCCTCTTGACACCAACTCTGCTTCAGTAAACACATTGAATTTTTCAAACAAGGCAATTGCTTTTTCAGTCGTCAGGGCTGGCACTGCATCTACCATATTTGTAATATTTGGAAGCCCCCTGCGTTCTGCTTCATCCATCCATTCTGGAGAATATCCATTCCCATTAAACACAATGTCCTGATGGGCTGTGGCTTGTTCCTTAATTAAGTCATGCACTGCCTTTTCAAAGTCGTCTGCCTGCTCTAGGACATCACAGACATCGGAAAATGCTTCCGCGACAATTGTATTCAGCACAACATTAGGCGCCGCAATGGAATCGTTAGAGCCAACCATACGGAATTCAAATTTATTTCCCGTAAATGCAAATGGGGAAGTACGGTTCCTGTCTGTCGCGTCTTTCATAAAATCAGGCAATGTCTTAACGCCTGTCTGTAACACCTCGCCTTTCAAGCTCCTGGTGGCCTCCCCGGTACTGATTAACTGGGTCAGCACGTCCTGCAGCTGTTCCCCAAGGAAAACGGAAATAATGGCGGGCGGCGCTTCATTGGCGCCCAGCCTGTGGTCATTCCCTGCATCTGCAGCAGATTCCCGCAACAGGTCTGCATGTTTGTGGACTGCTTTTAACACACAGGTCAGCACTAAAAGGAACTGCACATTGTCATGGGGGGTCTTCCCTGGATCCAATAAGTTAATGCCATCATCCGTGATAAGGGACCAATTGTTATGCTTTCCAGAGCCATTTACGCCTGCAAACGGCTTTTCATGCAGCAGGCAGGTCATGCCATGGCGCCCTGCAACTTTTTTCAATGTCTCCATTACTAGCTGATTGTGGTCTACTGCAATATTTGCCTCTGCATAAATTGGGGCAAGTTCATGCTGTGCTGGAGCCACTTCATTATGCTGCGTCTTAGCGCTGACCCCTAATTTCCACAATTCTTTGTTCACATCTTTCATATACGCCGCAATACGTTCCCTAATCGCCCCAAAATAATGGTCCTCCATCTCCTGGCCTTTTGGCGGCATTGCGCCAAATAATGTACGCCCTGTAAATATTAGGTCTTTCCTTTTTAAGTATTTTTGACGGTCTACCAAAAAATACTCCTGTTCCGCCCCTACGGAAGGGATAATGCTTTTGGACGTAGTATTCCCAAACAGGCGCAGCAAGCGGATAGACTGGTTATTGATTGCCTCCATGGAACGCAGCAGCGGCGTTTTCTGGTCTAACGCTTCTCCGGTATAAGAACAGAAAGCCGTAGGGATACAAAGCGTTGCGCCTGCGGCGTCCTGCCTTACAAATGCCGGCGAGGTGCAGTCCCATGCGGTATAGCCCCGCGCCTCAAAGGTTGCGCGCAGCCCCCCGGATGGGAAGGAGGATGCATCCGGCTCACCTTTAATCAATTCTTTCCCAGAAAAACCCATCAGCACTTTCCCATTCGGCATAGGCGCTGTGATAAAAGAATCATGCTTCTCCGCCGTAACCCCCGTTAACGGCTGGAACCAATGGGTAAAGTGGGTGGCCCCTTTCTCAATCGCCCATTCTTTCATCTCATGGGCAACCACATCCGCCGTCTCAAGATCCAGCTCCCTTCCTTCGCTGACAACGTCTTTTAGCCTTTTATATACCTTCTTGGGAAGCCGCTCCTGCATCACGGCGTCGTTGAATACGTTTTCCCCGAAAATTTCTGCTACGTTGTAATATTCGCTCATATTCCCTACATCCTTTCCGAAAAAAAGGGCATTCCAAGCCTCTTGGAACGCCCTTGTTCTATCGTTTGTTTTATGTCTGGTAATAAGATACTCTACTTTTCACAAAAAAGCAATAGAAACTTTAGAAATAGTTTATTTTTTGCTATTTCGGATAAATTTATACATTTTTCTAAGTATTTTTATTCAAAACTCACAATTATTCTGCCTTCCCTACGGAGCCAAACAATTCCATCTTCTCTTTTACAGTCGCCTTGATTGCTTCTGCGCCAGGAGCCAGTAATTTCCTTGGGTCAAAGCCTTTGCCTTCCAAATCTTTGCCTGCCTCGATATATTTTCTGGTAGCTGCTGCAAAGGATAACTGGCACTCTGTATTTACATTGATCTTAGCCACGCCAAGGGAGATTGCTTTCTTAATCATATCTTCTGGGATGCCAGTGCCGCCATGGAGTACTAATGGCATATCGCCTGTTTTCTGCTGAACTGCATCCAAAGTCTCAAAGCTAAGGCCTGCCCAATTCTCTGGATATTTCCCATGGATATTGCCGATGCCTGCTGCCAGCATGTCTACGCCCAAATCCGCAATCGCTTTGCATTCGTTCGGGTCTGCGCATTCCCCAGCGCCAACCACGCCGTCTTCCTCGCCGCCGATAGAGCCTACTTCTGCCTCAATGGACATCCCCTTGTCATGGGCAATTTTCACCAGCTCTTTTGTCTTTGCTACATTTTCATCAATTGGATAATGGGAACCATCAAACATAATAGAAGAAAATCCTGCCTCTACGCATTTCAAACACCCTTCATAGCTGCCGTGGTCCAAATGGATTGCAACAGGGACTGTAATGTTCTGCTCTTCCAGCATCCCCTCTACCATCCCTACTACTGTTTTGTAACCTGCCATGTACTTCCCAGCGCCTTCTGACACACCCAAAATCACCGGTGATTTTAATTCCTGTGCAGTAAGCAAAATAGATTTTGTCCACTCCAGGTTGTTAATGTTGAACTGTCCCACAGCATAGTGCCCTGCTTTTGCTTTCTGTAACATTTCTTTTGCAGATACTAACATTTCTCTTCCTCCATTTCTGCTCCCCACCTTATGGATGGGAAACGCTCCTTAATTTCATCCGGTCTATCCCAGGGCATGCTTATAAATTTCCTCCTTACACTCCCTACGACAAATACCGTTCTTATTTTACCTCATTTTTGCCAAAAAGAAAAGGACTTATCATAACAATTCTGACTTTTTTACCATAATCTGGACTGCCTGCTTCTCATTCCATATCTCTACCTCGCTGTGGGTCCCTCCATATTCCCCATCCAGGGTCCAGGGAATTTCCTCCAAGGATTTTATCGAGAGGCTGCTAGCCTTGAACGTATAAATAGAGTCCGTATTATCTATAAGGTTTGTAAGGCTCCCAATAATTTCATTTAACTCTATCGGGTTTCTTGGCATCCGAATCAAGGTGACCTCAAACACCCCGTCGTCTAACTGGACATTTTTCCCAGTAATGTTTTTAAACCCGCCTGCAGAAGTGGAATTCGTGACCATGCCATAGATAAATTCATCCTCTATCGTACATTCTTCACAAATAACTTTAAGGTGGAACGATTGTACGGCCGGAAGCCGCTTTACCCCTTCCAGGATATATGCGATATGCCCAATCCGGTTTTTCAATTCCTGGCTTGTGGCATAAGAGACGTCTGTAAACAGCCCAAATGCCGCAATGTAGACAAAATAACCCTGATTGAACCTCCCGATGTCGCAGGCAAAGGGTTCCCCTTCCACTGCAATTTTTGCCGCCTGTTCCATAGGCTTTGGGATATTCAGGGAATTGGCAAAGTCATTCGTGCTTCCTGCTGGGATATAGCCAATAGGAACCTTATCCCCACGCTTCATCATGCCTGTGACTGTCTCATCCAGCGTGCCGTCGCCGCCGCTGCACACCACCAGGTCATATTCCCCCGCCCGTTTTTCTACCAATTCCATGGCGTCCTGTGGCTTTTGGGTTGGGTATATGGTAACTTCATACCCGCTTTTTACAAATAGGTCTACAATATCCAGCAATTTGTTCCTAATCTGCCCTTTTCCAGAAAAAGGGTTCAGTACAAATAGAAGCTTCTTCCTCTCCATAAAGGCCCTCCCTTTAATCTTTCAAGAACTGTCGGATAGATTCCATCGCCTCTGCTTCCCGTTCCCCATCCGCCAACACCAGAACCTCTTCCCCTTCTATAAGCCCCATACTCATCATCCCCATCATGCTTTTGGCATTAATCCTTTTTCCATCTTTTTCCAGATAAATGCCGCACGAATAGTAATTTGCCACCTGCACAAATTCTGCCAATATCCGCGCATCGGACCCATTCTTAATCTTTATTTGCATGTTTTCTTGTAACATGGCACCTGCCTCCTTATTTCCCGCAGGCGGTCTCCGCCTTACAAAACATCTTTTTGCCTCATTTCTTCTGCCATTTCACCCAGCCGGCGCAGCCTGTGGTTCACACCTGATTTCCCTACTGCCGGCTCCAAATATGTCCCCAGTTCCTTTAGCGGCGCCTGGGGGTATTGCAGCCGCACCAGAGCCACTTCCCTCAGGTTCTCCGGCAAGCTGTCCAAACCACTTGTGTTTTTAATGTAATTGATATCCTCTAACTGCTTCACTGCCGCGCTTACCGTTTTATTGATATTCGCCGTCTCGCAATTTACCTGGCGGTTGACGGAATTGCGCATTTCTTTTATAATCCTGACATTTTCCAAGTTCAGAAGGGATATATGGGCTTCCATAATATTCAGCATATCCACAATCTGCGCCCCTTCTTTCAAATATACCACATAACTCTTTTTGCGCATGACAACTTTGGCGTCCATATCAAAACTATTGATAAGGTCCATCAACTGCCTTGCCTTCTCTTCCCCTGCACAGACAATCTCAAAATGGTATGATTTCTCTGGGTCGCTCATAGAGCCAGCGCTTAAAAACGCCCCCCGGATAAACGCCCTCCTACAGCAAGACTTCTGCACCAGCAGCCTATGCACCAATTCCCTGGTGCGGATATCTTCATTTTTCTCATTCCGCCATTTCACCGCCTGCAGCACCCTTCGGATCTCTTCCTCCCCAAACAAAGAGATCACAAACGTCCTGCTTTTATGGAGGTAAATATTCTGCCTTACAGCAATCCGGCAAGTTACCTGGAATGTCTTTTTCATCAGGATAAAATATTTCCGGGCAAGAGGGAGGTTCTCCGTGTAAACCCGCAGGACGCTTTCCCCGCCCGCTTCTTCTAACTTCCCTGCAAAACCCAAGACCGCGGCAATCTCCGCAATCTGGCAGTGCCTGCTCTTATGGATATGGCGCGATAGTTCTTCTTTCACCTGTCCAGAAAAAGACATAACGCTTTCCTCCCCTGCTTCGCCTACTTGCCCCGCATGGCATCCTTTTGGATGTCCCTGTGGTCAATTTTAGTACCGAATTCTTTCTGGTTCTGCATCCTTTCATAAAGCCCATTGGCAAGGGTAACGGAACGGTGCTTCCCTCCGGTACACCCAATGCTGATTACAAGCTGGGTCTTCCCTTCTGTGATATAATGGGGGATTAAAAACTTCACCATCTCTTCCAGCTTATCCAGGAATTGCCCTGCTTCCTGATGCTGCATCACAAAGTCCTGAATTTCTTTATCATTCCCTGTTTTGGCGCGGAGCCCCTCCACATAATATGGGTTGGGCAGGAATCGGACGTCAAATACCAGGTCGGAATCCGTGGGGATGCCATATTTAAATCCAAAAGACACAATCGTGACAAAAAGGTTCTTGTAATCCTGGTTCTGGACAAAAATCTTCTCCAGCTCTGCCTTTAACTCCCTGGTCAGCATATTGCTGGTATCTACAATATAATCCGCCTGTTTCCTCAAAAATTCCAGGCGTTTGCGTTCCTTCTGTATGCCTTTATCTACCCGATCCCCTCCTGCAAGGGGGTGGGTGCGCCTTGTCTCTTTGTAGCGTTTAACTAACACTCCATCCGCCGAATCCAGGTAGAGGATATCAAAGGAAATGCCTGTCTGCCCAAACCTGTCCAAAACGTTCTGCAGCTCGCTCAATGCCTGCCCGCTTCGGATGTCCACGCCCACCGCGACTTTCTGAAGCTCCGCGCCTGGCACATTAGCAAGCTCCGCAAACTTCTCAATCAAAACAATTGGCAGGTTATCCACACAGAAATAGCCTATATCTTCCATAATTTTCAATGCCGTGCTTTTCCCTGCCCCCGACATCCCTGTCAATATTACAAATTTCACCGCATGACCTCCTTAAAATTCCCCTATGAACTTTACCTCCGGCTCCAGGCGTACCCCGGACTTTTCCTCTACGCGGTCTTGCACATCGGCAATTAACTGGCGGATTTCTGCGGCGGACGCCTGTTCCTTATTGATAACAAAGCCACAATGCTTCTCTGACACCTGGGCGCCCCCTACCTGGTAGCCCAAAAGCCCTGCATCCTGGATCAGCTTTCCAGCAAAATACCCTTCTGGGCGCTTAAATGTGCTTCCGGCGCTTGGGTATTCCAATGGCTGCTTTTGTACCCTTCTTCCTTTAAGCTCTTCCATCTTCTGGTAAATCGCGTCTTTATTGCCTTTGGCAAGCTGAAGTTCTGCCTGCAGCACAATATAGTGGTTTTCTGGGATGCAGCTATGGCGGTACCCTAAATCCAGTTCTTCTAAACCCAAGTATTTTTCTTCCCCTTCTTCTGTGAGGACTGCCACCCTGTCCAGGATATGCTTCATCTCGCCTCCGTAAGCCCCGGCGTTCATAACTGCCGCGCCGCCAATGCTGCCTGGTATCCCTGCCGCAAATTCCATCCCGGTAAGCCCATGCCCTGCCGCCAAATGGGCCACCGTGGACAGCAATGCCCCTGCTTCTGCCGTAACCCGGGTGCCATCTACAGAAACCTTGTCTGCCATTTTCCCGATTTCCATTACCAGCCCACGGACGCCTTTGTCACCTACCAGTATATTGCTCCCATTCCCAATAACCATCCATGGGACTCCATATTGCCTGCAGAGGGACAGCACTGGCTGTATCTGGCGCCGTGCCGGGCGTACATAGTAATCTGCCGGCCCCCCTGCCCGGAACGTGGTGTGCCTGCCCATTGGCTCCTGGGCAAAGCACTGGCCTTCCTCTAATAGTTCCTGTAAATGCCTGTAAAAAATCCCGTCCACGTTACGCCTCTCTCAAAAATGCCGTATAGCCACGTTTTGCTTCATATAAGTCCACTTTGCTGATAATTTCCCATGGCGCATGCATATTCAGCACTGCCACGCCGCTGTCAATGACAGACATATTATAATTTGCCAGGATATAGGCAATCGTCCCGCCGCCTCCCTGGTCTACTTTGCCCATTTCAGAAGTCTGGAACGCCACCCCATTGTCGTCCAATATCCTTCTGAGTTCCGCCATATACTCTGCATTTGCATCATTCGAGCCTGATTTGCCCCTGGAACCTGTATATTTGTTGAATACTAGGCCATTCCCAAAATAAGCGCAATTTTTCTTCTCCATTACAGAGGAATACAGCGGGTCATAAGCTGCGCTCACATCAGAAGAAAGCACTTTGGAATTGGACATAGCCCGGTTGAATTTAATCTGGTCATAACCGCCCATGCTGTGGAGCAGCTCTGCAACCATATAGGAAAAGAAACTTGATTGCATCCCGGTTGCCCCTACGCTTCCAATCTCTTCTTTGTCCACCATAAGGCATACGCTCGTTTTGCTGCACATGCCTGCTTCCAGAATTGCCGCGAAAGATGGGTAGGCGCACACCCTGTCATCATGCCCGTAGCCCATAACCATGCTGCGGTCGATGCCATAATCCCTTGCCTTCCCAGCCGGAACCACTTCAATTTCTGCAGACAGGAAATCATCCTCTTCTATATTATATTGCTCCTTTAGGATATTCAGTACATTTGTTTTCACAGCCTCTTTGGCTTTCTTTTCCTCTTCTTCGGATTTAAATGGGATGCTGCCTACCAGCACATCCAGGTTCTCCCCCTCAATAACTTTGGAAGCCTTCTTTTCCATCTGCTCACTGGAAAGATGGACTAAAAGGTCGCTAACGCCAAATACTGGGTCATCTTCTTTCTCCCCAATATTCACAACTACCTTGGCGCCATCCTTTTTCACAATTACGCCATGGAGGGCCAATGGAAGCGCTACCCACTGGTATTTTTTCACACCGCCATAATAATGGGTGTCTAAAAGCGCAAGCTCAGTATCCTCATAAAGAGGCACCTGCTTCAAATCCAGCCTTGGGGAATCAATATGGGCGCCCAAGATATTCATGCCCTGCTCTAGCGGCTGCTCCCCTATTACAAACAGCGCCAACAGTTTCCCCATATTTTCCGCGTATAATTTATCCCCTGCCTTCACGGGCTTCCCAGATGCTATCACTTCCTTAAAATTCTCAAACCCAGCGGCTTTGGCCTGTGCAATCAGCTCTGTGACGCACTCCCTCTCGGTTTTGCAGTTAGAGATAAATTCCTTATATTTCTCCGCAAAAGCAAACACTTCCCCACGTTCCCCTTCTGGATATTTGTTCCATGCATTCTTTCTTTCCATTGTCGTTTTCCTCCTATTCCATATCTGGTTATTCTTCCACTTCATCCTCATCTGACTTCTGCAGGTTTTCCTGTACCCGGCGGTATAATTCTTTCGCCGCGTTATAGCCCATTTTTTTCTGCCTGTGGTTAACTGCCGCAGACTCACAAATCACGGCGAGGTTCCGCCCCGGGCGGATTGGGAGGGAATGGCATACCACTTTATTCCCAAGGAATTCTGTATACTCCTCCTCTAACCCAAGCCTGTCATACTCATTTTCTTTTTTCCAATCTTCTAATTTAATCACCAAGTCGATGTTTTGCTTCTCCTTCACACACTCAACGCCAAACAGCGTTTTGACATCAATAATGCCCACGCCCCTCAGCTCTATAAAATATCTGGTGATGTCAGGGGCTGTCCCTACCAGCGTATGTTTGTTGATTTTACGGATCTCCACCACATCATCGCTGACCAGCCGGTGTCCGCGCCGTATCAGCTCCAGGGCAGCCTCGCTTTTTCCAATGCCGCTTTCCCCCATTATCAGCAGCCCTTCCCCATATACATCCACCAGTACCCCATGGATAGAAATGCAGGGCGCCAAAGCTTCCCCCAGATAGTAGATTAACTCTGCCATAAATGCAGAAGTCCCGTAATCTGTGGAAAGCACAGGGGTATCGTGTTCTGTTGCAATCCGAAGAAGGTCTGTATCTGGTTCCAGGTTACGGCTAAAAATCACACATGGGACATTATGGGAGAAAAATTTCTGGTATAAATCCAGTTTTTCCTCATGCTGCAGCTTCTGCATATAAGTATGCTCTACCATGCCGACAATTTCAATGCGGCTTCGTTCAAAATAGTCAAAATAGCCAGCCAATTGCAACGCCGGGCGGTTCACTTCCGCAGTGGTCACTTTCCGGTTCCTGATATCCACTTCTGGATTCAGCACCTTTAAATTCATTTTCTCAATAATTTTCTTAACACTTACACCTTTCATCTGCGCCTCCCTTTCTCCGATGTGCGGTTTTTATCTTCCCTATAGGCATATTATCATAGTTGTTACTCTTGTTCAATATCAGCCCTGTGGAAAAATTCATAAACCGCTTTTGCCGCCTGCCCATTCATAGAGGGAACCTCTGACAACGCCTCCACATCCGCCCCACGTATGGCGTCCAGCGATAAAAACGCTTTCATCAGCGCCTTGCGCCTTGTGGCGCCAATCCCTGGGATATCGTCCAACACAGAATGCACTTGCTCCTTGCCCCTTAAGGAACGGTGGTATTCTATGGCAAACCGATGGGCTTCATCTTGGATTCTAGTGATTAGCTTAAACCCTTCGCTATGCCTGTCAATTGCAATTTCCTGATTATGATAGTATAACCCGCGCGTGCGGTGATTATCATCTTTTACCATGCCGCAGACTGGAATATTTAGCTTTAGTTCCTCTAATACTTTCAACGCTATATTGACCTGCCCTTTCCCGCCATCCATCATAATTAGGTCTGGGAACCGGGTAAAACTCCCATAGCCATTATCTATCTTGCGCTTTTTCAATTCCTCCTGTTCTTTCATCCCATGGGAAAAACGCCTTGTCAGCACTTCATGCATTGAGCCGTAATCATCTGGCCCAGTAACGGTACGGAGCTTAAACTTACGGTAATCGCTCCGTTTGGGCTTTCCTTTTTCATAGACTACCATAGAGCCTACTGTTTCAAAGCCGCTAATATTTGAAATGTCATATGCTTCCACACGTTTCAGCCCCTCTAACCCCAGCAGCTTCCCTACTTCTTTTAGGGCGCCGATAGTCCTGCCTTCTTCCCGTTTTATTTTCTCTTTATCCTGGGACAGCACTATGGCGGCGTTCTGCGCTGCCAGTTCCACCAGTTTCTCCTTTGTCCCCTTTTTCGGCACGCGGATATACACCTTCTGCCCCCGTTTCTGGCTCAGCCATTCCGCAATGACCTTTGCTTCCTCAATCTCTTCTTGAAGCATCAGCTCCCTTGGGATAAAAGGGGTTCCTGCATAAAATTGCTTTAAAAATGTGGCAAGCACCTGCTGCCTGGTGTCTTCGCTTCCAATATTCACATGGAAATGGTCCCTGCCTATCAGCCTGCCGTCACGCACGAAAAATACTTGGACAACCGCGTCCTCCCCATCGGAGTCCATAGCTATAATATCTTTGTCCTCCCCATCGGAACTGGTAATTTTCTGCTTCTGGGCAATCTGCTTCACTGCTTTGAGCAACTCCCTGCACTCAATCGCTTTTTCAAAATTCATTTCCTCAGAAGCTGCCTGCATCTTTTCTTCCAGTTCCCGGGTCACCGGCTGGTAATTCCCATTTAGGAATTCCAGCACCCGGCTAATCTGCTCCCGGTATTCTTCTTTGCTGACCTTTCCCTGGCAGGGCGCCATACATTGATGGATATGGTAATTCAGGCAGGGGCGCTCCTTCCCAATATCTTTGGGAAGGGAACGGCTGCAAGTCCGCAGGCAATATATTTTCTGTATCAGCTCTATTGTATCCTTCACCGCTCCCCCGCTGGTATATGGCCCAAAATAACGGGATTTATCTTTTTTCATCTGACGTGAAAAGAGGACTCTGGGAAAATCCTCTCCCAGCGTCACTCTAATATACGGATATGTCTTATCATCCCTCAGCATGGTATTGTATTTTGGGCGATGCTCTTTGATTAAATTGCATTCCAAAATTAAGGCTTCTAACTCAGAATCAGTAATAATATACTCAAACCGTTCAATTTGCCTTACCATCTGCTCTTTTTTTAACCCTTCGTTATGGCTTGGGCGAAAATATTGCCGTACCCGGTTCCGCAAGCTGACTGCCTTCCCAACATAGATAATAGCGTCCTGCGCGTCATGCATGATATACACCCCCGGCTTCTGGGGGAGCTTTTTCAATTCTTCCTGAACATCAAACATTATTTCAACCCTTTTAACAACTCATCCAGATAGCCTTCCCCACTATCTTCTTCTGCCTTCTTCTGAAGCTCCACAGGTTCAGGCTTTTTCTGCTCTGGCTGAGCCTTTACTGGCTCCTGCCCTGCAGGCATTCCTTTGCGTTTCTTTGCGCTGCCTTTTTTATTTGGAAAAAATCCCAATTCTTCCGGTGTAGACGCCTTGGCGGGCTGTGCCTCTGCTTTTGCTGCTGCAAACTCGGTTGCCCCTTCCTTGGCTTCCTCTATTTCAGACGCCTTGGCGGGCTGCACCTCTGCTTTCGCTGCCGCAGCAAACTGAGCCGGCTCTGCCTTGGCTTCTTTGAGTGGGTTTTCCTGTGGCTCCTCCTTAGCAGTCCTTTCTTCTATCCCGGGCTGCCCCTCCGCTTCTTCGGACTGGCTCGCCTGTAGCCCTTTCTGGTCAGTTTTCCCTTCCTCTATTGGCTCTTCCTTAACTTCCATTGGATGGCTTGCCTGTGGCTCTTCCTTAACTTCCATTGGATGGCTTGCCTGTGGCTCCTCCTTGGCAGTCCTTTCTTCTATCCCGGGCTGCCCCTCCGCTTCCCCTGGCATTTCTGGCGCCATGGAAGTTGAGGATGACTGTTGAAAATGCGATTGCTGCTGCGCTTCCCCTGGCATTTCTGGCGCCATGGAAGTGGCCGCCCCATTTACCACTACAGGAATAATTTCAATCTGCGCTTCTGTTTCCTGCACCTTAGGAATTTGCCCCTCTGCTTCCTGCAAGCTCTCCAACTCTTTTGGGATCGCCTCACCTTCTAGCGTATTCACTTCCAAAGGTAGTTCATCTTCTTTCAGCGTGTTTACCAGAAGCTCGCCTTCCTGGATTTCTGCTTCCAGCCCTGCAGGACGGGATGGCCTGCCCTGGTTTGTTTCCGGCTTATGCAATTCCTTGCTTAATTCCCCTTCTTCCTGGAACCTTTCAGCAGCCTTTTGTGTATCTGTTTTTTCCTCTGGCTCAGGGATCCCTTTTAACTCACGGAAAATTTTCATAAATTCTTTGCCAGTGATGGTTTCATTCTCATACAGATGCTGGGCAATCTTATCTAAAATGCTTCGGTTTTCCTGCAGCAGACGAACCGCCTCGTCATAGCTCTCTTTTAATATCCTCATTACTTCCTGGTCAATCTGCGCTGCCGTCTCTTCCCCGCAGTTCAGGCTTGCCCTTCCATCCAGATATTGGCTTTCCACCGTCACAAGCCCCATCAGCCCAAATTTCTCAGACATGCCGTATTGGGTCACCATAGCCCTTGCAATCTTCGTTGCCTGCTCAATATCGTTAGAAGCCCCAGTAGTCACTGAGTCAAAGACAATTTCTTCTGCAGCGCGACCGCCCATATAGGTAACAAGATGGGCTACCAGCTCGTTCTTGGTCATTAAAAATTTCTCTTCTTCCGGCACCTGCATAGTGTACCCCAACGCCCCCATAGTCCTAGGGACAATCGTTATTTTCTGCACTGGCTCTGCATCCTTTTGCAAGGCAGTGACCAATGCATGCCCAACTTCATGGTATGCAACCATTTTCTTTTCTTTCGGCCCCATAATGCGGTCTTTTTTCTCTTTCCCTGCAATGACCACTTCCACTGACTCAAATAAATCGCTTTGGTTTACATGCTTGCGCCCCTGCTTCACCGCATTAATAGCCGCTTCATTAATCATATTGGCAAGGTCTGACCCCACCGCGCCGGAAGTCGCCAGGGCAATGGCGTCCAAATCCACAGAATCATCCATCAGCACGTTCTTTGCATGCACTTTTAATGTTTCCACCCTCCCTTTTAAGTCGGGCTTATCCACAATAATCCTCCGGTCAAAACGCCCCGGCCGCAGCAGCGCCTTATCCAACACTTCCGGACGGTTCGTCGCCGCTAAAATTAAAAGCCCTTTGGAGGTGTCAAACCCATCCATTTCCGCCAAAAGCTGGTTTAACGTCTGTTCACGTTCGTCGTTGCCGCCATACCTGGTGTCACGGCTTTTCCCAATGGCGTCAATTTCATCAATAAAGATAATGCATGGCGCCTGTTTTTGCGCCTCCTTGAACAAATCCCGGACACGGGACGCCCCAACGCCTACAAACATTTCCACGAAATCGGAGCCAGCCAGGGAGAAAAACGGCACCTTCGCTTCCCCTGCCACAGCCTTCGCAAGTAATGTCTTGCCTGTTCCGGGAGGCCCGACCAGCAGCGCCCCTTTGGGCAGCTTCGCGCCAATATCCGTATATTTCCTTGGGTTATGGAGGAAGTCCACAACCTCCTGCAAAGATTCCTTTGCTTCATCCTGCCCAGCCACGTCCTTAAAGGTAACGCCTGTGCTTTTCTCCACATAGACTTTGGCGGTGGTCTTCCCAACCCCCATCATCCCTCCGCCTCCCATTTTGCGGAAAATCAGAAAATACAGCAAAATCCATACAAGCACCAGCGGAAGGATATAGCTAAGCATATTCCATAAAATAACAGATGAAACGTCTTCCACTGTCCCGCTAAATTTCACATTATGCTCTTTCAGCAGCGGAATGAGCTTCTCATCATTCAATTCCGCCGTATAATAGGTAATCCTGTACAGTTTGTCCTCTTTCTTTGGAGTGATATTAATTCTGCTGGAAGTAAATGTTACGGATTCTACTTTATCCTCCTCCACCATATTAATAAATTCCGAATATGAGATTTCCTTATTGGTGGCATCTTTGGCGCAGCTATTCAAAAGGCTTGTCAAAAACAGAACCAAAAGCGCGGCTAAAATAAAAACCATGATTGTCATGCCGTTTTTATTATTGCCGCTGTTATTATTCCCGCCGTTATTATTGTTGTTTCCTTTGTTCTCCATCTATTTCCTCCTGCATGCCGCAGCCGTCTG
>Ga0224483_100318_pt1 | contig 14705 bp, 12 predicted proteins | sample hydfratestSal1_FD_181453 | JGI IMG/M metagenome (GOLD analysis project Ga0224483, IMG submission 181453) | Metatranscriptome of mouse feces microbial communities from Columbus University, Ohio, United States - Sal1 (Metagenome Metatranscriptome) ... | reverse complement strand
GTGATTTTCTAAAATGAGGAAACTTTTTAAGATTAGGGGGAAGTATGGCGAATATTTTGCAGGTGACAACGCCTAATATTGATAATCGTAACGTGATCAACCCTCAGGACCCCAAGCACGGCGCAGGGAACCCGGCGGTTCGCAACCCGGCTGATCCTACCAGGGTCGTCCGATCTGATGGCCGGGATGGGGAGCAGATGGGGAAGAATACCCAGGATGCCCTTTTGAGCGTGGTGGATTATGACAGCAACTACGGCGCGTTTGTCAAGAGCCTGGGAGAGGGAAGCGGGCTGGCAGACAGCTTAGAACGACTGCTGTTTACGGATATGGCCGGTATTGACAAGGCCGAGGTGGCGGATCTGGTGGAGAAGTTCCTTATGTCCATGCGTATGGATTCTCCAGAGGATCTCCTTACTTATCTCCAGGGACAAGGAGGGCTGCAGGCTAAATTTGCCGGTAGTTTCTTTAATCAATTCCGCTCTATGCTTTTACAGAGCACGTCCAGAGGCCTTCAGGAAGCGGCGCTTGATTTTCTTAAAGTCTATAATAACTTTTCTTCCGGGGAACATCTGCTGGAGCAGATGCATTCTCTGATGGATGATATAGAGCAGCTTCTGCTGCGGTCTTACCGGGATGACTTTAAGGAACTGACGCAGGGGATGGACTGGCAGGCAGCTAACGGGGACACGGCCCACAATGCCCAGGTGCTGAACAAGAGCCTGATCCCCTTCCTCTCCGAGTACATTTCCCGGACTCATGATTACGGTTCCGTGCGGGAGGCCACCATGCTTCTTATCTTCCACACGGCCCGGTATCAGGATGGGGATGAGGGGCGGCTGCGCAGACTTTTTGATGTCATGGTCAGTGACAGAGAGTTTGACCGGCTTTTTGAGGGGGATGCCCAGAAAAGCCTGGAAAGTCTTTTGGGCGCCAGCGCCAGGCAGGGGGCGCGGCCTATGTCGGATTTTGCCGACGGGCTTTCAGGGCTTCTTTTGAAGGGAGCCAACGGCTACGCGGGGCTGGAAAATATCCAGCAGTTCTATAATATAATGAACGGTATGTTGATGAATGAGAGCGTATATATGCCTCTGCTTCATTTTATCCTTCCTTTTCAATATGAAGATAAGAATGTGATGTCGGAGATGTGGGTGGATCCGGATTCTGACAGGGGCGATCAGGAAGGCGCAAGAAGGATCAAGCTTTTTTTGAAGTTTGATATCCAGAACGTAGGCAAGTTTGAACTGGTTCTGGGGCTTCAGAATCGGGAGGCCTCACTGCAGGTGTTTGTTCCGCCTCATCTGGTGAAGGAGGATAAGCGGATCCAGTCCGATGTGGCGGATATCCTAAAGAACAACGGGATTCGGTTCAGCCAGCTTATGGTGCGCCGTCATACCCGGGATCGGCGGGTTGACGAGATTTTCCCTGAGATACGGGAGAGGGAGAGAACGATCAATGTCAGAATTTGATGAGATGATGCGGCAGAAGGCCGTAGCCTTAAAGTACAATCCGGATAAGAACGGAGCTCCGGTGATCGTGGCGTCAGGTATGGGATATCTGGCTGAGAAGATCACGGAGACCGCTCTTGCGGCAGGGGTTCCGGTTTATGAGGATGATTCTCTGGCTACGCTTCTCACTCAGCTGCAGCTGGGACAGGAGATCCCCATTGAATTGTACCAGGCTATTGTGGATATCTACATATATTTTCTGGGCTATGTGCCTGGAGCGCAGGAGCAGGAGGCTTCTGGGGCGCAGGGGGAAGAAATTCAGGAGGAGATGAGCGAACTGTGAGAATGAAGGCAGAGCAAAGTAGTGAGAAAAGGAGCAGATGATTATGTATCAGAATATAAGGAGACTGACAGCGCTGGTTCTTGCGATCCTTTGTCTGGCGGCCGCGCCTATGGAGTGTCTGGCAGCCACAAAGCCCATGAATTCCATAAGCATTAAGATTTCCTCAAAGCTAAAGGCGGGCGTTAAACTGCCTCAGATTGACATCGGCAGCGGGACAGCCTCCGACGGGGGGATCCTGGTGACTCAGAAGGGCAGCCATTTTACAGTGACCTCCGCTACATGGACAGATAAGACTTCCAAGGAGGTGGTGGCTGCGGATGAGCCCAGGATGAGCCTGGTATTGGAGCCGGACGACGTAAGCGAGTACTATTTTCTGGCCAGCTATAAGGCGTCCAATGTAAAGGTCAGCGGGGGATCTTTTGTGTCAGCCAGGCGGGACGGGGATAATTTGGTGGTGACCGTGAAAGTCAATCCCATAAGGGGCGAATATGACAGCCCCAGGGACGCGTATTGGAATGAGAAAAATCTGGGTGAAGCCAAATGGGAGAAGCCGGAGAATGGCTCCGGATACTATGAGGTGCAGCTTCTCAGGGACAATAAAAACGTGTTCAAGGTGGACCGGACTTCTGCTACCAACTATAATTTTTATCCGTATATGACCCAGACCGGAGACTATACCTTTAAGATCCGGACCATCCCTGGAACGGATTTTCAGAAGAGTTATGGAAAGCGGAGCGATTGGCTGGAATCCGGTCAGCTGGTGATCACGGAACGGTATGTTTCCGACGGCAAAGGACAGCAGAATGCCAGAGCCACGGCCGTAAAGGGCGTAGAGGATACGGTGGGCTGGATCAAGCAGGGAACTGAGTGGAAGTACCGTTTTCCCAGCGGCGACTTTAAGACCGGGGGCTGGGAGCGGATCAATGATAAATGGTACTATTTTGATGATGCCGGACTTATGAAGAAAGGCTGGCAGAGCATAAACGGATTTTGGTACTATTTCCATGACAGCGGCGAGATGGCTCTGGGCTGGGTCAGGGTTGGTGATAAATGGTATTATACGCGGCCTGAGAAAGAGGGCGTGTACCCGGAAGGATCCATGTTTTCTTCCGGATGGCGGGTGATTGCGGGGTATTATTATTATTTTAATCAGGATGGCAGCGTTTATACGGGATGGCTTAAGGAGAATGACAAGCTGTATTATCTAAACGTGCTGGACAACAGCCTTCAGGGGGCTATGTTTACAGGCTGGATCCGCCGGGACGAGAAAACTTATTTTGCGGATTCTAACGGGGAGATCGTGGTAGGCTGGTATCAGATCGACGGACTGTGGTATTATTTCTATCCTGGTTCCGGCGAGATGGCGTATAATACGGAGGTTGACGGTTTTTATCTGGATCCTGACGGAGTGTGGCGGCAGTGAGTCTTATGTGGATCTTAGGCGGAAACCGGGCAGTGATTCAGGCTGTCAGGTGAGACAACATTTAACAGTGAAAATGGAAAGGCGGGTTAGACATGAAAGTTTGGGATCGGATAAAAAGGCTGGCTGCAGGTATGTGTGCGTTTGCCCTGGTGAGCGGGGCGACAGGCAGAGCCGGAGTTTTGACGACTTACGGCGCTACATCCTCCAGTGTGGTGGAAAATGTGACAGTGACCTTGACCGGAGCCTACGGGGAGGCGGAGGAGATTTTGGAGCCTTCTATTAAGGTTGGGGGAACGGACTGTACCCTGGGAGATTACCAGTACGGCACGGATTTTGATAAGTGGAGGCCGGGCAAAAAAGTGCGGATCGACATCACGGTGGAGGCGGAAAACGGAAAAGTGTTTCCCGTATCTCTGAACAGTTCCCAGTGTAAGGTCACTGGCGCCAGCTTTGTTTCGGCCAGAGCCCTGGGAGACAGCAAACTTCAAGTGAAGGTAGACTACACGCCGGTTATGGTATTAGGCGGTACCACGTGGGCGGGATGGGACAAGACGGAGAGAAAGAAAGCCACTTGGAAATCAGTGAAATATGCTACCGGATACTCGGTGTCCCTCTATGGGGACAACAAAGTGGTGAAGCGTCAGACTGTGAAAGGCACCAGCCTGGATATGGCGCCTTTCATGAAAAGCGACAGCAAGACCTATTATTTTGAGGTAAAAGCGATCCCTACCACATCGGAGGAGAAGAAATACTTAAAGGAAGGCATTGCTGTGGCGTCCACGGATGACGAGTACGATTACAGCGAAAACTGGAATGATAATACGGACGACGGCGGCTCGATCCGGGGCAATAATTATATTATGCCGGACGGGGAGAAATCCAGAAACAGCTGGAAAAAGGTATCCGGGCGGTGGTATTATTTTGACGAGAACGGCAGCATGGTGAAAGGCTGGAGGTATATCAATAATTTTTGGTATTTTATGGGCAGCGGCGGCGCCATGCAGACCGGATGGGTCAATCCGGCGGCGGATTCCTGGTTTTATATGAACGCCAACGGGGAGATGTGTACCGGATGGGTTGAGCCAAAACCGGGAGACTGGTATTATCTGGACGGCAACGGGTATATGCAGCGAGGCTGGATCAACGTCGGCGGCCGGCAGTACTATCTGGACGGCAATGGAAAGATGCAGCGGGGCTGGGTCATGGTGGATGGAACGTGGTATTACTTCAATGCTGACGGGAGCATGGTGACCAATGCGGTTATTGACGGATGGACTATCGGGGCCAACGGGGCCGCATACCAATAAACAAACGGTTATAGAATAGAAGGAGAAAGAGGAGAGAGGGCTATGGGTTTAGTGTCATCAGTGACGGATTTGGGCAACGTCAGCACTTCTAACCGGCAGGTCGCTCAGACGGAGCAGGTCAGCGACAGCTTTAAGGAGGCGTTTCAAAACGCATATGGGAAGAGTCAGACGGAAAGTATGGACGACATCTTTGAGGAGGCGTCATCCCGATACGGGGTTTCCGTGAATCTGCTCAAAGCCGTCGCAAAAGCGGAATCAAATTTTAATCCTAAGGCGGTGTCAAAGGCCGGGGCTATTGGCGTGATGCAGCTTATGCCGGCTACTGCCAGGTCTTTGGGGGTTTCGGATCCTTATGACGCAAGGCAGAACATTATGGGTGGGGCTAAATATTTAAAGGAGAATCTGGAGCGTTTTGGCGGCAATGTGAATTTAGCTTTGGCAGCGTACAATGCCGGACCAAACAGTGTTCAGAAATATGGCGGGATTCCGCCTTATAAAGAAACCCAGAACTATGTAAAAATCGTCAATTCCTACCTGGATGGTTCCCCCCTTAGTTCCGGAAGGACCGTGCAGACAGGCGGGATGGGGAGTCTGTGGGGGTTCGGTTACGGAAACAGCGGTCTGTCAGGTCTCACGTCAGATCAGCTTTTGAGTCTATATGGAGTTTCGGGAGGCAGTGTGGGAAGTCTGCTGGATAATTCTTACGTTTCATCCGGCAGTCTGAATAACTCCTATGGCCTGTCAGGCCTGGGCAGTGATTATGGAACCAGCATTAACCGTTTGAGCATGTTCCTGGGCATGGCTTCGATAGATGAAGGAGGAGATACGGTTTCTCTCGATAAGGAAAGCTTTGCCAGTATGGTGGAGATCCTGCGGCTTCAGATGTTGATGAATGCCAGCAGGTCCGCAGGCAATGTGACTGTATAGAGAGAAGAATGGATTGAGACATAAAGGAGGGCTACATAATTATGAAGTTTAGAGATTGTGAAACCTGCATGGTGTACGGAACAGATAACAAGCCTCTGTCCAGGGCCAGGGTTGAGACGGATGCAAAGGACAAGGTAACTTTATATTTTAACAACTATAAGCTGCGGAGCGTCAGATTTAAGACTTTTGTGGATTTTTATGATATGCAGCAGGGCCTTATGAGGGCCCGGTGCGAGCTGGTGATCCGGAAGAATGTCAATAAGGATATGGCAGAACCTTGGATGGCCGATGTGAAGGTGCTGGAGGTAGCGGACGTGTTTCAGAGGCAGAAGGATCTGAGAGTGAGGGTGAACATCTCCACCAGCTTTACTACGGATGACGGCCGCTTTTTCTCGGGAACTATTAAGAATATCAGCGCAGGCGGTATTTTCCTGGTGACCTCCCAGGCTCTGCAGCCGGAGACGAGATTTTCGTTTTCTTACCGCTTTGACGGGGAACCGTGCAAGGCCACTGCCAGGGTTCTCAGGGCCAGGGGGGCTACTGCCGGCGGGTTCGGCTATGGCTGTCAGTTCGTCCGGCTGCTTCCGGAGACAGAGGCTACTATCCGCAAATTCGTGTTTGCGAAACAGGTGGAAAATCAGAAGAATCCGGAGAGGAGACTCTAGTGAAACTGAACCTGGTCATGATCGTAAAGAATGAGGAGCGTTCCTTAAGGCGGTGCCTGAAGGCGGCAAAGCCTCTGGTGGACCAAGTGATCATAGCGGATACCGGGTCTTCGGACCGCACAGCGGAGATAGCAAGGTCTATGGGAGCCGTGGTAGTGAATTTTCCATGGGTTCATGATTTCTCCGCTGCCCGCAATTTCGCGCTGGAGCAATCGGACGGGGATTGGAATCTGGTGCTGGACGCGGACGAGTATCTGCGTCCCTGCAGCAGAAAGAACCTGGAGAAGGCTTTGAGAAGTCGGAGCGGGGTGTGGCTTGGAGGGATCACCAGGTATGATTCTTATCGGGATGGCGAGATTATCAGTCAGAGTACATCGGTGCTGCCCAGAGTGCTGCCCAGGGGAGTCAGGTATGAGGGGATCATCCATGAGCAGCCAGAAGGAAATCATCCCTGCTACAGTCTGCCGCTGGCCGCGGACCACGACGGATATCTGGTGGAGGATAAGGGGGAGCGGAATCTGCTTTATCTTGAGGAAGCAGTGCGGCTTCATCCGGATGACGGATATTATCAGTTTCAGATGGCTTCCACCCTTCGAAATCTGAAAAGACTTGAGGAGAGCCTTCTGTATTTTCGGAATTTTTATCGCATGGCAGAGCCTGCCAGCGGATACCGGGCAGGAGGCGTGGTGCTGTATCTGTATACGCTTTTGGATGTGGGCGCTGAGGAGTGTCTTGACGAGGCGGCAAGGATTGTGGAGAGAGAAGAGAGGGTGCTGGGGGATTTTCCGGATTTCTGCTTTGTGTGCGGACTTTTTTATATGAAGAGAGTGCTGTCGGACGTGGAAAGGCATATGGCTCTGCTGCCTAATATCGAGAAGTGTTATCTTAAGTGTCTAAGTTTGGGTGAGCGGCCCTGGATGGGAGGAGTCGTGGGAACCGGGTCCTTCAAGGCGGCTTATAATCTGGGGGCCTGGTATGAGGTGTCCGGGCAGATGGAGATGGCAAAGCAGTATTACCGGGATGCGGCGAAGGCGGGGTATGGGCCGGCCAAGGCGCGGCTGCGGACAATTTAAGATCATTTTCTTTTTTGATGTTTAAAGAGCAGGCAGTTAAAATTTGTGAAAAAAATATGAAAATCTTTCCGAAACCTTATGCACCGTCCGAACCTGCCGATATAATAAACAGAAACGGTAAGACCAAGGATGGTCGCAGTGAGACGGTCCGGCTCCGGTAAGGGAGCTTGAGAGCCGCGACAAGGCAAGGAAGGGGTTGCGGATATATGATTATTCAGAATAACATAGCGGGTATTAATGCCTCCCGCAATAAAGGAATCGCAGAAGGCAAGATGAGAAAGAGTCTGGAGAAGCTGTCATCCGGTTACCGCATTAACCGGGCGGGGGATGACGCGGCCGGTCTCGCTATCTCCGAGTTGATGCGCAGTCAGATCACAGGACTGAATCAGGCTATGAGAAATGTGAATGACGGGATCAGTATGACTCAGACAGGCGACGGGGCTCTGATGGAGGTTCACTCCATGCTGGAGAGGATGAAGACTCTGGCAGTGCAGTCCGCTAACGGCACGTATAACAGTATTGCGAGAGAAAACCTGGACGCGGAACGGATGGAACTTTTTCATGAGATTAACCGCATCGGTGAGACATCGAATTTTGATGAGATTCCGTTGTTTGAGTCTGAAAAACCAGCAGGGCCGATAATAGAACCTCCGAAGCGTTCTGATGAGATTATTACACTGCAGATCGGCCACAGTGACAAAGAACTTTTGGATGTACCGCGTTATTATATGAGCGTTGAAGGGCTGGCTTTGGAAGACATGAAGTTTACGACTCTGGATGAGGCGAATAAGGCTGTCAGTAAAATAGACATAGCGATCGAGGCTGTGGCGGATATACGGGCAGATTTTGGAGCCGCTCAGAACCATTTGGAGCACACTCATAATAATCTAAGCGTTACATCGGAGAATATGACCAGCGCCGAGAGCCGCATCCGTGACACCAACATTGCGGAGGAGTTTACGGAGTTTACCAAGGAGAATATCACGTTTCAGGCAGCTACTTCTATGTCAGCCCAGGCTAATTCAGTTCCTGAGCTGGTCATAAGCCTTCTTAGATAACGGCGGATGATAAGATAAGAAATTTTAGTAAAAGATTGAAAATACCCTTAACTTTTCCAAAGTATTGACGATAATTAAAAATGTAAGGTAAGTGAGATATAAGCTTTACAGACTTTCCGGAGCAGGGCCCTCTTCGGAGAGACAACAGGGACAGGGAAGTTCCTGGTAATAATAGTAATCATAATCAGGAGGGAAATTTTATGATTATACAGCACAATATAGCGGCAATCAACTCTTATAGAAACTTAGGTATTAACCAGTCCGGTTTGAGCAAGAACTTGGAGAAACTGTCTTCCGGTTATAGAATCAACCGTGCAGGCGATGACGCAGCTGGTCTTGCTATTTCCGAGTCTATGAGATCTCAGATCAACGGTCTTAACCAGGCTGCGAAGAACGCTAACGATGCTATCGGTCTGATTCAGACAGCAGAGGGTGCTCTGACCGAGACTCACTCTATGCTTCAGCGTCTTACCACACTGGCTACCCAGTCCGCTAACGGTACTTATAATACTGTAGCTAGAAACAACCTTCAGGAAGAGGTTAACGCACTGATTTCTGAGATTGATCGTATCGCTAACAACACAGACTTTAACGGTATCAAGCCAATTGATTCCGCGTCTCAGAGTCAGAAGATGACATTCCAGATTGGTCCGACCGCTGGTGAGACCATTACTGTAGACAGAGCTAAGATGAATGCTTCTGGTATCGGTGTGTCTGGTCTTAAGCTTACAACATTGGCTAAAGCTAACGCTGCAATTAAGCAGATTAATACTGCAATTGATAAAGTTTCTGCACACCGTGCTAAACTGGGTGCTGCACAGAACCGTCTGGAGCACACTGTTAACAACCTGAAGGTTACATCTGAGAACATCACTGCTGCTGAGAGCCGTATCCGTGATACTGATATGGCTGATGAGATTACTGCATTCACGAAGAATAACATTCTTCTGCAGGCTTCTCAGTCCATGTTGGCGCAGTCCAACTCTGTACCGCAGAGTGTCTTGAGCCTGCTTGGCTAATTGATTTAAATTTTAAACATCAGGCCCGGTCTTTTCCGGGCCTGCGCATAGGGCCATATGTCAGAAAGCCATTTCCGCGGCAAATGCTTGGGAATGGCTTTTTTGTCTTACATGGGTAAGGAGGACCGGGATTGGGGAAAAAAGGTAAGAAGGTAAGAATCTCTCAATGCATGATCGTAAAAAATGAAGAGAGGAATATCGAGAAAGCGCTGTCATGGGGCAAGGCTGTCATGTGGGAGCAGATTGTGGTGGATACGGGCTCCACGGACCGAACGGTGGAACTGGCCCAAAAGCTGGGAGCAAAAGTATTTTATTTTCCGTGGAAGGACGATTTTTCTGCCGCGAAAAATTTTGCTATCAGCAAGGCGAGAGGGGAATGGATCGCCTTTCTGGACGCGGATGAATATATGGAGCCTGGGGACGCTTTAAAGATGGCGGAAGTTATAGAACGCATTTCCGGGGATGGCTTTGACGGAGTATCCACAGGATGTCAGCAGATCGATGATGAGGGAAGGATCTTTGCCTCAGGAACACAGATACGATTCTTTCGGAACCAATCAGATGTTCGCTACAGGAGAAGGATCCATGAACAGCTGGAATCCATAACCGGGAGAGAACTCCGGGTAGGTGATGTTACCAGAGAGCTTTCCGTCTTTCATACGGGATATCAGAATGCGGAGATAGAGGGAAAGAACAAAAATGAGAGAAACCGGAGGCTGATCCTGGAGGAACTGCGGGAAAAGCCGGACAATTATGAGATGATGGGATACATGGGAGATGAGTGTTTGGGTGATGGAGAAAAGGCGGAGGCAGAGCAGTGGTATCGAAGGGCTGTCGAGTTTATGCCTTTGACACTAAAGTCCTATGATCAGAGAAGCGCGGTTACTTTTACTAAGCTTTTAAGGCTTCTAACTGAAAAGGAGACCATCTCCTGGAACGAGGCAGAGCCTCTGTACCAAAAGGCTGTGGAGGCGTTTCCGGAGGAGGCGGATTTTGATTATATTGCAGGACACTTTTTTGCTTCCCGGGGACAGGCACAGCCGGCAGTTAAACATCTGGAGATGGCTATCGGGAAACTGAATGCTTTTGGATGCTATAATAAGGCTCTGCTTTTGGCGGCGAATCTGCTGGAAGCTTACGACATGCTGGTGCGCTGTTTTTACGACTTAGGGGAAGATTCCAAATGTATGAGCTACGGAGCCGAGTATTTAAAATACGACAAGTATAACATGGGAGTGCTGTCGAGGGTTTTGAAAGTACTGCTTTCGAATGGAGAAAAGATAAAGGAGAAGGAGCATGGGACGATTTTGGATTTTTTCTCCAAGCTGTATGATTTCGGCAGCCTGAAAGATCGGCTGTTTCTGGTAAAGGCGGCAGAGCGGTCAGAGTGCCAGAATTTTGCAGGTTATGCGGTGAGACGGTTGTTTACAGATGAAGAAAGGGAAAAGCTCAAGCTTTCCACGAGAGGGCATGGAGAAACTGTGTTATGAAGATCTTAAATATTGAGTTGAATGCCTTTGGAAGTAAGGACATAAAAGAGGCTTTTATCGCGGAAGGTCATACGTTTGTGGATTTTCTCTTTGCGAAGAAAGAGTCAACCCGGAATAACCCGGGAGAAGAGAGAAGACTGACTAGCACACTGCGTAAAGAGACGCCGGATCTGGTCTTCTCGTTTAATTATTTTCCTATCATTTCCAAAGTCTGCAATGAAGAGCATATCCCATATGTTTCCTGGGTATATGACAGTCCTCTGGTGAATTTGTATTCTTATACGATCCTCAATCCATGCAATACGGTTTATGTATTTGACAGGGAATTGTATATGGAGTTTCACAGGGCCGGTATTGGCACAATACGCTATCTGCCTATGGCTGCCAACACAGAGCGGCTGGATGCCATAGAGAAAGGGGCTAAGCTGCCATACTTGTACGATATTTCTTTTGTCGGCAGCCTGTATACGGAATTTCACAATTTTTTTGACCGCATGATCTCGCTGTCAGATTATGCCAGAGGATATCTGGATGGGCTTATGAAGGGTCAGATGGAAGTGCAGGGTGATAATTTTATCCAGGAATGTCTGGAGCCGGTTATGGATGAACTGAGCCGAGCTCTTCCTATGGAGCCTAACGCGGACGGAGTGGAGAGCCGGGAGTTTCTTTTTGCCCAGTATGTAATCAATCGAAAGATCACGGGGCTGGAACGTCCTGGGCTGCTGCAGGCCATAGCCAAGAACCATGTTGTTGATCTTTTTACAATTGATGAAAAGTTTTCTGTGCCGAATTTGCGGAACCATGGAAGTGTAGAGCCTTATGAACAGGCTTACGAAGTGTTTAAGCAGAGCAAGGTCAATCTGAATATTACTCTTCGCAGTATAAAAAGCGGAATACCTCTTCGATGTATGGATATTATGGGGAGCGGCGGTTTTCTGCTGAGCAATTTTCAAAGTGACTTTTTGGATTTCTTTGTGCCTGGAAAGGATTTTGTTTACTACGAAAGTAAGGAGGATCTTCTTCAAAAGATCGATTATTATCTGAGGCATGAAGACGAGCGGGAGGAGATTGCCAGAAGTGGACACGATCGGGTTGCTGCCAGCCATACATTCAGGCATCGGGTGAGAGAGATGTTTAGGGTTTAAACAAACCGGGAAAAGGAGGGTGACGAGACGATTGGAGAAAAACAAGAGGGTAGAGGAATACGAGCGGACAGCGATGCGCTATTATGAGGATGGGAAGCTGGATGAGTGTGTGAACTTGACAGCTGCTTTGCTAAAGGAGGACCCTTATCTTATGGGCAGCCTGGTGCTGTTGCTTTCCTCATATCGGAAGGAGCTGTTTAGAACCGGAGATCATGGGGCTGGAGCCAGACAGATTACAGAATTATTAGGCAGGGCTTTTTATGATTACAATACTTTAAAGGACCGTCTCTTTGTGCTGCGGGCTGCCATGAGGGCCCGGTATCGTGGAGTGGTGACAGCGCTGCGGGAAACTTTTAGCCAGGAGGAATGGAAGATCGTGGAGCGGGCGCTGCTGGGTGAAAATTCGTCAGAAGGTCAAAAAGCCAATGGTCCCAGGATTGTCTTGTTTTATTCTGGTGTAGAGTCTTTTGACTTTTTTACAGACCAGCTGAGGGACAAACTGCAAAAAAAGGGATGTGAAGTTTTCGTGCTGGATCTGGGAAAGATCGGCGTGCTGAAAGACGGCTCTTTTGAGGAAGATGAGCGGTTTGAGCGGTTCTTGCTGGATAAGGTAGACGGCGTGGTCTGCTTTGACGGGCTGGGAATCCGAAGTGAGGATATGGTCCAGATATGGGATGAGCATCAGGCTGTGACCGTCGATATTTTTATGGATCCGCCTCTGCGGTTTCACCCGGTTTTGGAGATGCATCCTAAAGACTACCATTTGTTCTGCTGTGACAGGGAACATGTGGAGTATGTAAAGAAATATTTTAAAGAAGAGGTTCCAATTGTGGATTTTATGCCCCATGTGGGGGTACTGCCTGAGGGGGAGATAAGAAAGATCCCCTACAGGGAGAGAAAATATGATATTTTGTTCAGCGGCACTTACTACAGTCCGGAGAGTAAATTTAAACAGGCTGAGAGAACGGTTCCAAAGGACAGCGATGCCCATGAAGTGTATGCCAGGGCATTTGAGAATATGAAAGCGGATGGCAGTTTGTCCGTGTGGAAGGGAATCATGCTTACCTTGGAACAGCTGGGATGGGAGCTTTCTGGACATGATCTGAAAACATTGCTGTGGGGGGCTGAGGCCATGGATTGGGCTGTCCGCATGTATTACAGGGAGAGCGTTGTGACGGTCCTTGCAGAGGCTGGGATGGAGATCTGCCTTTTGGGGGAAGGGTGGGAGAATCATCCTGCCGCCGAACTGAATAATGTTCACCGGGTTGCCGGTCAGGTGCCGTACAGGGAGACTTTAACGTATATGGCGGATGCCAGGATCAATCTTAATGTTATGCCAGGCTTTAAGGATGGTACGCATGACCGGATTTTTAACACATTGCTGCAGCGCTCCGTGCCGCTGACGGATTCCAGCGCCTGGATTGACGAGAATTTTATGGATGGCGTGGATATTGCCTTGTATGATCTGAAACAGCTTGAGAAGCTTCCGGAGATTGCGAGGAAGCTTTTGGAGGATGATGAACTTGCGGAGAGGATCATTGAAAATGGGTATCAGAAGGTTGCCGGGACTCTGACCTGGGATCTGTGCAGCCAGTGGATCTTGGATGTGATTAGAGGGAATGGAAAATGAGGATTGTTTTATTTTATTCAGAAGTTGAGTCTTTTAATTATTTTTCGGATGTTCTGGCCGCCCAGCTTGAGGCCCGGGGACATGAAACTTTTATACTGGATCTGACAAATCCTGGTTCAGGGGGGGTTCATTCCTTTGACTACTTTATTCCATTTATATCAAAAAAGGTGGATATGGCCATCTGCTTTGACGGATTGGGGATTCTGGATGATGTATATATTGACATATGGAATGAGCATCAGGCCGAGATTGTGGATATTTTGATGGATCCGCCGATCCGTTTTCACGGGGTTTTTAAAAAGCATCCCCGGAATTATCATCTGTTTTGCTGTGACAGAGATCACATGGAATATGTGCGAAAGTATTTTCATGAGGAGGTTTCGGATATCGTTTTTATGCCCCATGCAGGGACTCTTCCGGCAGAGGATGATCCGGTGATCCCTTATGCCAAACGATCGTATGATATCCTGTTCAGCGGCACTTATTATCGCTACCAGGATGAGTTTATGAAATTGAAAACAGTGTTTTCTGTAGAACCCAACACGAAATTATATTCTTTTTATGAGCAGATGTTTAGCAACCTGACAGAGGATAGCTGCCTGACCCTTGACCAGGCATTTCATCTGACTTTGGATCAGTGCAAATGGGAAGTTTCAGAGGATATGCTGAAGCTGATGCTGACATTTACGGAGCCGGTGGACTGGGCCGTCCGTATGTATTATCGGGAACAGGTTATTACAGCTCTTGCAGAAGCAGGACTTAAGATCCATCTTCTCGGACGCGGATGGGAGAACTATCCTCTTATAGACCGCCCAAATGTATACCATATTGACGAGAGGATTCCTTTTGCAGAGACTCTTCCCTATATGGCAGACGCTAAAATCTGTCTAAATGTTTTTCCATGGTTCAAATCCGGCAGCCATGATCGGATTTTTAACACGCTTTTACAGCATTCCGTGCCGCTTACAGATTACAGCCACTGGGTTGCGGATCATTTTACAGATGGGGTTGATATTGCGCTGTATGATCTGGCGCACCTGGAGCAGCTTCCTGGTATTGCAGAGTCTTTACTGAAGGACAGCGCTTTCGCGGAAGCTATGATTCAGAGAGGATATGAGAAGGTGAGTCGCAATTATACCTGGTCTAATTGTGTGGATCGGATATTTGAAGTGATATGTGG
>Ga0224483_100315_pt1 | contig 14750 bp, 19 predicted proteins | sample hydfratestSal1_FD_181453 | JGI IMG/M metagenome (GOLD analysis project Ga0224483, IMG submission 181453) | Metatranscriptome of mouse feces microbial communities from Columbus University, Ohio, United States - Sal1 (Metagenome Metatranscriptome) ... | reverse complement strand
GTTTCATGTAACATGGGCTTTCCGATAAAATAACAAAACAGATGGCCCTATCATTGATAGTAAGCCATCAGTTTTTCCGGCGATATCCCTATCCCCCTTGCCCCCTCCTGAATACAGGCAAGGACTGGCACATCCCCCCGTTTTTCAATTATTTTTATATTGTCCTGCTCCATCTCATTGTCTGGGTGGAAATGGTTTACCACCACCCCCCTGGCTGGGATATGCTTCATCCTCAAATATTCCAACGTTAAAATCGTGCTATTGATGGTCCCAAGCCCTGCATCTGCCACAACCAGGCAAGACAGCCCCAAATCCTTGATAACATCCTCTAACCACAATTCTTTCCCATTTTCACAACATAACGGGCATAGTATCCCTCCGCTTCCTTCCATGGTGATATAGTCATATTCCCTGCATAACTGATGGTAACCTTCCCTTACAGTGGGAAGCTCTACAGGGTTGCCTTCTGCCCTGGATGCAAGATGCGGGGAAACTGCCTGCCCATAGATGTAAGGGATCATAGTATCCAAGGGTTGGGAAATGCCTGCATGCTCTTTTACCCATACCGCATCCCCTGGTATCAGCTTCCCGTTTCCGTCTTTACAATTCCCACTGACTGCCGCTTTATAGTATGCTGATTTAGCCCCTGCTTCCCTCAAAACTTTCACAAGAAGCGCCGACACATATGTTTTGCCTACATCCGTCCCCGTCCCAGTAATAAAAATTCCTTTTCCCATGCCCTTCTCCCTTCCTTTGCCGCAGTTTTTCCTTATGCCGCCCTTAGCGTCCCGCCACCTGATACCCCAGTTCCTGCAGCATTTCCAAATCACGTTTAATTGTAATCCCAGCCGTAGTCAGCATATCTCCAGTGATTGCTGCATTCGCCCCAGATTGGAAACAGTTTCTCCCATGCCCCTCCATCAAGCCCCTGCCGCCTGCCAGCCTGATAAAAGCTTTCGGCAAAATAAAACGGAATACCGCCACTATCCTGCACATCTCTTCTTCTGTCAGCCTTGGGTTGCCCTCATAAGGCGTTCCAGGAATCGGGTTTAACATATTGACTGGGACGGAATCCACCTCAAGTTCCCGTAAGGTAAGCGCCAGGTCAATCCGGTCTTCCATGCTCTCTCCTAACCCCATAATCCCCCCGCTGCAAATACTAAGGCCTGCATTCCTTGCGGCTTTCAATGCATTTATTTTATCCTGCTGGGTATGGGTTGTGCAAACATTTGGAAAATATTTTGCAGACGCTTCCAGGTTATTATGGACCCGAGCCGCCCCAGCAGCTTTCACTTTGCGGAACTCTTCTTCTTCTAAAAGCCCAAAAGACACGCAAACAGAAATATCCACCGATTCTTTGATGTTACGGATGCTTTCACATACCTGCGCAACCTCCTTGCCGCCCAGCCTCTTTCCTGATGTGACAATCGAATACCTTGGCACGCCACGTTCCCTGTTATATCGCGCCTGCGCCACCAACTCTTCTGTCCCCAGCAGCGGATAGCTTTCCACATCCGTCTGGTAATAAGAAGACTGGGCGCAATATTTGCAGTCCTCGGAACATTTGCCACTTTTTCCATTAATAATTGTGCAAAGGTCAAATTGATTCCCGCAAAATTTTTGGCGAACCTCATCTGCCGCTTTACAAAGCCCTTCCAAGGGCATACCTGCCAATGCCAAAGCCTCCTCTTTGCTTACCAAATGCCCTTCCATTACTTTTTCTTTCAGAACCTCTAACTTCCTATCCATAGCCTCTCCTCTATTTACAAATTTACTTCGCATAATTTTCAGGCATGCCTAAAATATCCCTAAACGCAGGGACAAGGCGAACTGCCAATGCTGCAGACAAAAAGCAAAGCACAATATCCCCAGGCATATCCAACGGAAAACAATCTGCAATCACCATAACGAACGCTGTTTTTTCCCCTACATACAAATTCAGCATCAAATATTTATATACCAGCCCAATGGAATATGTAACAAGGAAACCTGCAAACGCCGCCATCAGGTATTTGCCATAGCCCTGGATGCCTGATTTTTCCACAACTGCCCCAACTGCAAAGGCTGCAAGGATAAATCCCAGCAAATACCCAAAGCTTGGCCGGAAAATATAGGCAATCCCGCCTCCCGCTGCAAAAACGGGCAGCCCGCACAACCCAAGCAGCACATACACGCTTACGCTAACTATCCCCATCTTGCGCCCTAACACCATCCCTGCAAGCAGCACAAACAAAAACTGCAGGGTAAAATAATCCATTCCTGGCACCGGAACCTGAATAAAAGCCCCAACTGCTACCAGTGCAGTAAACATTCCCCCGCAGACAATTTCCTTTACTGATAATTTCCTGCCCATAATCCCCTCCTACGTATGCTGTCAATATATTCCATTGCATCTATTGATACTATACACAGGGGCAGGCCTATTGTCAATCTATTTATTAAGTTAGTTTACATTGATATGCATTTGTTTTCAGTGGTGGTTCTGCGAGTGGTGATGCCCGCCCCCTTCATGGCCACAGCCTACTTCCAGTTTCTTTATTTCATCATAATTTACCGTTCCCTTTTTCCCATCTTCATACTGCGCTAACAACAGGCGGAGATGGCACATTGGGATATTTTTGCAGTCATCGGCTGTCAGCCCCGCGCCATACTCAGACAGAAGCTGATAGATTTGGTACTTTCCCAGTGACATCCCACACTGATGGGCAGATGTAACCGTATCCAAATCTGCACTGCGGCACATACCTTGGTAATGGACGGTGACCTCGCTGTTTTGAAGCCCAGCCAGGATTTCTTCTGCATTAGCGGATGCCACCGTAAATGTCAGCTCTGCATCCTTTGTTAAATAATCCTGCATCGCCTCGCACTCCACTAACAGCTCCACAGCCTCCAAATAATCCATGCCTTCCAAGTGCACGTTCTTAAGGACCCGTTCCCCATCTTTGTTCCGGCTTTCCGCACTGGTCACGCGGTTCCTCCTGTTTAAGATAATCTCAATGGAAGGGTTCACATCCACACTTACATAAGATACTGGCATTTCAAAGAAGTACCAATTCCCTACCCCAATGCAGACCATCAGAATGACACAAGCAGAAACCAGCGGCCGCAGAAGAAAGGCATGGGTTCTTTTTGCCGTTTTACGCCTGTTTTGAAGCAGGTACTTTGACACAGATTGTTTCATTTGCTCTGTCGCATGAATTTGCTCAAACGCTTCCCGAATCTCCTCATGCATTCCTGCCACCTCCCAACTTTTGCTTTAGCAATTCTCTGCCCCTTGACAGCAATGAGTATATGGTATTTTCTTTTTTATGCAGCATCATCCCGATTTCCCGGGCAGTATATCCCTCGTAATAATGCAGGTAAATGACGTCTTTATACTTCGCTGGCAAGGACAGGACAATTTCCAATATCCCTATCTGCTCTGGCATTACGCTGGCAGCTTCTTCTGAAAGCACATCCAATGGAACCGTGCTATGCCGGAATAATTTCCGTTTCAGGTCTTTGCAGGCGTTAAGCGTGACGCGGATTAGCCATGCTTTCTCATGCTCCTTACTTTCAAAAACCGAAGAATGGAGGACATACTTCAAAAACACCTCCTGAAGCACATCCTCCGTATCCTCATGGTTATTCAGATGCAAAAGGCAAATCCTGCGAATCATATCAGAGTATAACTCTATTGCCTGCTCAACCTCCTGCTCGCTGCGCATAAGATATCTCCTTCGTTCTCCCTACCAGTGGTGGCGCCCTCCATGATGCCCACCGCCATGATGGCGCCCATAGCCTTGGCCGCTGCCACTTCCGGTATAGTTATCGCAAACCCCATCTCCGTTGGAGTCTGCATAGCTTCCGCAATGGCCGCTCCCATTATGCGTGCAGTAATCACAAACCCCATCTCCATTGGCATCTGTATAATAGCCGCATGCCCCATTATGGGCGCAATGGTCGCAAACCCCATCCCCGTTGGCATCCACATAGTATGGGCATACAGGGGTGGCTTCTGTATCGCCAACATTTGTATCAGCAATTTCTGCGCTGTCTGTATCATCACTATTGCCAGCATCCTCTACAGGAGCGTCATCAACCAAACCTTCCCCATCCACAAATGGGCCGTCGGAAATATCTGCATCCTCTGTGGGGGCGTCTGCATCATCCCCATTTTCAGCAGGAACATCTAAATTATCTGTTTCATCCTGGTTCTCCTGAGGAGCGGGAGCCTCTTCTGGCTCAGGCTCTGTAAATTTCTCCAATGTCTCGCTGGAGCTTTTCACGCTGGTTACTGCAACTGCATTGCTTAACTTTGCGTCCCCTGCTTTTACATTGTTCGGCACATCTGCCTTCTTCATATTTGCCGCAATTACCGGTACGGAAACCCCGCATACTACAATGCAGGCAAATACCGCAATCAGAATTCTCTTCATCTTCTTCATACCTGACCTCCTAAAATATAGTTTGTTTATAAGTTCACTATTGCCCCATTTATTCTACTTCACTTATAATACGACACAGAAGAAGAAATACTTGCATACGTTTGAAAATTATTTTCTTATTTTGGATAAGAATGCTAAAAAACATCACAAACGCCTACTGGATTAGGATGCTAAAAAGCATTGCAAGTACCTATAGAGGTCCAATACCTGCAATGCTTTTAATAGCTTAGTGTTTCATGCCAATACGCACCAATGCCTTTTTCAATGCAATTTCTGCGCGGGCTACATCCACCTCAGCGCTATGGCTGCGGAGGCGTTCTTCCGCCCGGGCTTTCGCTGCCTGTGCGCGGCTTATGTCAATCTCATCGGGCCATTCTGCAATTTCTGCAAGAAATGTGACTTTCTCTCCCAAAATCTGCACAAACCCAGCATGGACTGCCGCTTCTTTTTTGCCGTCTGGCCCTGTGATAGACACAATCCCAGGCGCTAACACCGTAGTTAGGGGGATATGGTGTTTATACACACCCATCTCCCCATCTACAGAAGTAAATTCCACCATGGAAGCCATCCCTTTATAAAACACACGGTCTGGCGTAATGATTTCCAATTGAAAGTTCCTGTTATCCTCTGCCATGTGTCCACCCCCTATTTCATGCGGGCGCGAACTTCATCAATAGACCCTGCGTTCAGGAAATGCCCCTCTGGGACATCATCATGTTTGCCTTCCAGAATTTCTTTAAAGCCTCTGAGCGTCTCTGCAATCGGCACATACTTCCCATCCAGCCCTGTAAACTGGGTAGCTACAAAGAACGGCTGGGACAGGAACCTTTGCACCTTCCTTGCGCGGTTTACCACCAGCTTGTCATCCTCAGACAATTCATCCATACCAAGGATTGCAATAATATCCTGTAATTCCTTATATTTCTGCAAAATTTCCTGTACACCGCGGGCTACCTGGAAATGCTCTTCCCCTACCACACGGGGATCCAGGATACGGGATGTGGAATCCAGCGGATCCACTGCCGGGTAAATACCAAGCTCTGCAATGGAACGGGAAAGGGTTGTAGTTGCATCCAAATGGGCAAAGGTAGTTGCCGGAGCCGGGTCTGTCAAGTCATCCGCCGGAACGTAAACTGCCTGTACAGAAGTGATAGAGCCATTCTTTGTAGATGTAATACGCTCCTGCAGCGCGCCCATTTCCGTCTGCAAAGTAGGCTGATACCCTACGGCGGAAGGCATACGGCCTAACAGGGCGGACACCTCGGAACCTGCCTGTGTGAACCGGAAAATATTGTCAATAAACAACAGCACATCCTTCCCGCCTTTATCACGGAAATATTCCGCCATGGTAAGCCCTGTCAGGCCCACGCGCATACGCGCCCCAGGCGGCTCATTCATCTGGCCGAACACCATACAGGTTTTGTCAATAACGCCAGATTCTTTCATTTCATAGTAAAGGTCATTCCCTTCACGGGTCCGTTCCCCTACGCCAGTAAATACAGAATACCCATCATGCTCTGTGGCAATGTTATGGATCAACTCCTGAATTAATACGGTCTTGCCTACGCCGGCGCCGCCAAACAAACCAATTTTCCCACCCTTTTGGTAAGGGCAGAGTAAGTCAACGACCTTAATGCCGGTTTCCAACATTTCCGTAGACGTTGCCTGTTCTTCAAATGTTGGTGCTTTCCTATGGATTGGCATATGTTCCACATTCTTGGGCGGCGCAATTTCATCAATCGGCTCACCCAGCACATTAAACATACGCCCTAATGTCTGCTCGCCAACTGGAACGCTGATAGAAGCGCCAGTCGCCTCCGCGTCCATCCCCCGGACTAACCCGTCTGTAGAACCCATGGCAATACATCTTACTGTATCATCACCCAGATGTTGGGAAACCTCCACAACCAGACGTTTTCCGCCTTCCAGCGAAATGTTGATTGCTTCGTTGATTTCCGGCAGGCTGCCCTCGGAAAACTTAATATCCAATACGGCGCCGATAATCTGAGTGATTTTACCTATATTCTTCTCTGCCATAATTTCACTCCTTATTGTTAATCTCAGCCTGATTCTGCCTCAGCCTGATTTTGGGATCAGAAGTGCATCCCTGCACTGCTGCGCAGGCGGGCTGCGGCCTTTTTGCAGCTTTCTCCTATTGCCCGCCCTGCAGCCTTCTCAGCCTGAACCTTCCAAAACTGACTCTCTATCAGAACAGCTCATTCGCTGTTCTGCAGCGGCTGCCCCGCCGCTTTGCGGCTTTTTCCTCTGGGGCAGCCTGTGATATAAGGAAGCCATTATCGTAAAACGCAAAGCATTTTACGATATGGCTTCGGCGCCAGCGATAATTTCTGTAAGTTCCTGTGTAATGGAACCCTGGCGCGCCCTGTTATATTTCAATGTCAAATCACTAATTATTTCCTCTGCGTTGCTTGTTGCGGAATCCATTGCCTGCATCCTGGCCCCATTTTCACTGGCGACTGCCTCTACCAGCGCGCCATAGAACAGGCTTGTCATATATTTCGGGATAATCAAGTTCAACGCCTCTTCCTCATTTGGCTCATAATTCATCAGCACATTGCTGTCCGCTTCCTTCAATTCTGCCTCCTCAAATTCCACTGGAAGCAGCTTCATCATGGTAGGGATATGGCTGACTGTATTCTTAAAATGAGTATAAACGAGGTAAATCTCACCGATTTCCCCTTTGGTAAAATCATCCAATACTTTCTTGCAGATGGCAGAGGCATCCTCATAGGTAGGCCCTTCAATTACATCGGAATAATCCTCTTTGACCTCATAACCTTTTCGCTCCAATGACTCCCGGGCTTTGCGCCCAATAATGTAAATCCGGGCATCCTCCTTGGGAATCCCGCTGTCTGTGACAAGCTTCACAATATTGGAATTGTACCCTCCGGCAAGCCCCCGGTTGGACGCAATGGTTATAATTGCCTTCTTCCGGGAATCCCCCGCCTTCAAATAAGGATGGGCCATATTCCCGGAACGTGCCAGCATTGAAGTAACCGTCTGGTACATATAGTTAAAATACGGATTGGATTGTTCCGCACGGTTTTTGGCTTTCTGCAGTTTAACCGTAGAAACGAGCTTCATGGCTTTTGTGATTTGCTGCGTACTTTGTATGCTGCTTTTTCTTCTTTTGATGTCCCTCATGGACGCCATAAACATTCACCACCCGTCTTACTTGAATTGTGCCTTACATTCTTCAATTGCTTTTACCAGTTTTTTCTCTGTCTCTTCCTTAATCTCTTTATCTGTACGGATTGCCTCTGGAATTTCAGGGTATTTTGTATCCACAAACTCGAACAGTTCATGTTCAAAGCGAAGGATATTTTCTACGGAAACGTCCAAAAGGTATTTTTTGGTGGCCGCATATATAATCATAACCTGATATTCCACTGGCATTGGCTGGTATTGGGGCTGCTTTAACATCTCACGTATGCGCTCGCCCTGTGCAAGCTTCTCTGCAGTGTCAGCATCCAACTCAGAGCCAAACTGCGCAAAAGAAGCCAGCTCGCGGTACTGCGCCAGTTCCACACGGATTGGCGCCGCAATCTTTTTCATAGCCTTAATCTGCGCGGAGCCTCCAACTCGTGACACAGACAAGCCCGCATTAATCGCTGGGCGGAACCCTGCATTGAACATTTCTGTTTCCAGGTAAATCTGCCCATCTGTAATAGAAATTACATTGGTAGGGATGTATGCAGAAACGTCCCCAGCCTGGGTTTCGATAATTGGCAGCGCTGTTAAAGAGCCGCCCCCTAATTTCTCAGATAACCTTGCTGCACGTTCCAGCAGCCTGGAGTGCAGGTAGAATACATCGCCTGGGTATGCCTCACGCCCTGGCGGACGGCGCAACAGCAAGGAAAGCGTACGGTATGCAGTCGCATGTTTACTTAAATCATCGTAAACAACCAACACATCCTGCCCGTTTTCCATCCATTCTTCGCCAATAGCGCACCCTGCATAAGGCGCAATGTACTGCAAAGGCGCAAGTTCGCTGGCAGTGGAAGCCACAACGGTGGTGTAATCCATTGCGCCAAACTCTTCAAATGTCTTAACGATTGTCGCAACGGTAGAAGCTTTCTGCCCAATCGCAACATAAATACACTTTACGCCCTGCCCTTTCTGATTAATAATAGTGTCGACCGCAATCGCTGTCTTACCAGTCTGGCGGTCGCCGATAATCAACTCACGCTGGCCCCTTCCAATCGGCACCATGGAGTCAATTGCTTTAATACCTGTCTGCAGCGGCGTATCTACCGATTTCCTTGAGATAACACCGGATGCAACCCTTTCTATCTGCCTGAATTTCGTGGTCTCAATGGGCCCTTTCCCATCAATGGGCTGCCCCAACGCATTTACAACGCGCCCGGTCATGGCATCGCCAACCGGAACCTCAACCACCCTTCCTGTCGTCTTAACGGTATCCCCTTCATTGATACTTTTATGGTCGCCCAACAATACGGCGCCAACATTATCTTCTTCCAGGTTCAATACCATTCCATAGACTTCCCCGGGAAATTCTAATAACTCGCCCTGCATGGCATTTTCAAGGCCGTGAATACGTGCTATGCCATCCGCCACCTGAATGACTGTACCAACATCAGATACTTCAAGCTGCGCCGCATACCGTTTCACCTGCTCTTTAATGACTGAACTTATCTCTTCCGGTTTTAAATTCATGGAGCGCATTCACCTACTTTCAACTGTATTTTTGATAATTCCCTGGTAAGGCTTTGCAATTTGTTTTTCACACTGCTGTCAACCACCCGGTCACCAATCCGAATTACCATGCCGCCGATTAAGCTTTCATCCACATGATAGTGCATTTCAAATTCCACATATCTGGTGGTTTCCAGCAATTTATTCTTGATCTGCTCTTTCTGACTGTCTGTAAGCGGCATTGGTGCAGTCACATAAGCAGTGCCAATATTTTTGTATTCCTTTACCTGGTCAATGAAATATGTGAATACAGATTCCATTTCACCGTAATGCCCTTTGGAGACAAGCATACGCATAAGCCCAGTAATTTCATCATGGACCCTGCCCCTAAAAATTTGCTCCAAAGTCCCTATTTTTTCTTCTTTTACGATTTTCGGGTGATTCATCAGTTTGGAAAGCTCGTTGTCTTCTTGAAGAATCTGCTGTACGCCTCTTGCTTCTTCCAACATTTCATCCACCTGACCAGATTCCACAGCAAGCTCAAACAGTGCATCCCCATAAGTTTTGGATACTAGCTTAGCCATGTGCTCTCACCTATTTCTTTCAATGTCTCTTCCACCAATGTGTCCTGAATGGATGTGTCAATGGAGGCTGCAACTACTTTGCCTGCCATCAAAGAAGCAATGGCAACCATTTCCTGTTTTGCCTCATCCATAATACGTTTCTTCTCCAACAATGCTTCCTCGTTGGCGCGTTTTAGGATGCGGGCAGCCTCTTCCTTCGCTTCATCCACAATTTTCGCTTCATTCTTCAAAGCTTTTTGGCGGGCCTCACTTAAGATTTCCTCAGCCTCTTTTTCAATCCCTTTGATCTTTGCAGTATATTCTGCTTTAACTGCAGACGCTTCCTCCCTATCCTTACGGGCAGTGTCTATATCGTTTTTAATACGCTCCTGCCTGTCTTTCAGCATTTTCTTCGCTGGATTGAACAAAAGGTAAGACATCAGCGTAAACAGAAACAGGATTGCAAGAATCGAAAGCACAGTATCATGTAAAAGCTGAGGGTTTAAGCCAAATAACTGTTCCAAGGCCTGGCCTCCTCTCTATTTATTTGCTTATCGCTTGGGGCTAGCAGCCCAATAAGCATTGCTTTTTGCACTAAGGGATACCTTATTTCAATGGCTGTACAAACATCAAAAGGATTGCTACCAGCAAACCATACAGACCAGTTGTCTCTGCTACCGCCTGACCTAAAAGCATAGTGGATGTAATGTCAGATTTTGCCCCTGGGTTCCTTCCTACTGCGGATGCCGCATGGCCCGCTGCAATACCCTGCCCAATACCAGGCCCGATACCTGCGATAACTGCAAGCCCTGCGCCAATTGCTGAACACGCCCTGATTAATTCTGCTCCTGTAATGTTATCCATAAAATTTTCCTCCTTGAGTTTTCCACTCTTTTTATTTTCTTTGCCTGCCAAGCAGTAAACGCCCGGCAAAATATCATTTTCCAGGTTTTGGCCTGGATGTTTCCTAAGTTAGAAGCCTTCGCGGCTGCCTTGCCAGCCGTTACTCTTCTTCCCCAATTGCATTGCTGATATACGTCATAGTCAGCATACAGAACACATAGGTCTGGATGCACCCTGAGAACACATCAAAATATGCATGCAGTCCGCCTGGCCAGAAATAAGCAACCTTTGCAAGCAAAGCGTAAATCAACGCCATAATGATTGTCCCCGACAATACGTTGGCAAACAAACGCAATGACAGCGAAATCGGCACTGCGATTTCACTAATCAGGTTAATGGGGAACCAGATTGGCAGCCATGGCGGCAGCGGTGAACACATATCCGTCCAGATGGCTTTTGGCGTCTGGTACTTAAACTGGTTAAAGTGAATCAGTATAAAACTCAGCAAGGCCAGTGGAAGCGTCACGCCATAATCGGCTGTAGGCGGCCTCAGGCCAAACAGGCCGGATAAGTTTGAAATCAGGATAAAGATAAAGATGGTCCCAATATAATTGACAAACTTCCCTCCGCTTTTGCCCATAACGCCGTGTACCATGCCGTCCAGCTTTTCCACAATCAGCTCCACTACATTTTGGAATCCTCCTGGAACTTCTGATGCATGTTTCATGGCGCGGTTTGCCGCAACGGAGAACCCAATCAGCACAATCATGACAATCAAAAGGCTCACATGGGTCGTAGTGATCCAGAACGTATGCCCAAATAGCTCGTAGGAAAACAAGCCATGCACCATAATGTCAATATCTGCGCCAGAAGACAGTAAAATTGAACTCTGCACTCTCTCACCTCCTTTTCTGCTACTCTATAAAATTGTACACTTTATCCCTGAAACATATCACCTCTTTTTAATCCTGCGGCTACAAAGGCCTTTGCCCTGTATAGCAACAATAAATTTATGTGTAACAGGCTGTAAATAAGCAGATGCTTTCAGCCCCATCACGCCTGCAAACATAGCAATCACATTGCCCAACCGAAAACGCCAGACAACCACAAACGCCAGGACAACCACAAGATACCGCAATACGGAATACAAAGACGCCTTGCGGGCGGAACGCCCCTCAGCGATGGCGTCTACCGTATCCAGAATCACGATCGCCATATTCACCGCCATCCCCACGGCAAGGGCAACCCCCATCCAAAGCCCTGTGGTATACAATATTTTATCCTGCGCAAACCATATGCCAGCCACCTGGGCCAATACCCCATATACTACAATGCCCAGCACCAATTCTGGAAGCGCCTGGTTAATCCTTCTTAACATGCCCTGAGTCCTTTTCCCCATCCCTACGTTGCCCCCTGGGTACAGAGGTGTCTTTAGAGGACGGTTCTGAATAGATTTTCTTCGCCATTATAAATATATTGCGGAACCCCGCCAGCGCCCCTATGGCAAACAATGGGATTGTAATCCAGTCAATGGAACATTTCTCCCCAATATATATGCCTGCCATCACGCATAAAAAAATAGGCACCAGCATGTTAATTCCAAACTGCGTAATTAATGCAAGGGAACGATATACGCTTTTTTTGTATTTCACATGGGTACCTCCGCCAAACTGCCCGATTAAAAATTGTATTCCGGGAATTCTCCACTAATTTCCAAGATATGAAGCTATTATATCTATTTTCTTTCCAATTGTCCATTCCTTCCGTCTATTTTTGCTACTTTTTTGTGGAAGGCTCTGGCAAACCTTTATAAAATTCCTGCTTTTGTTACTATTTCCATTTTCCACCAGCCTTATACCAGCCTCTGCCATGCAGCCTGCTGCCCTGGCTGGCAAGTAAAAAGCGCCGCCTGCCTATTTTGTGCCAAATATTCGGTCGCCGGCATCCCCAAGCCCCGGGACAATATACCCATGGCTGTTCAGCCCTTCATCCAGCACCCCAACATAAATATCCACATCTGGGTGCGCCTGCTTCATCGCCTCCACACCTTCCGGCGCTGCAATAATGCACATAAAATGGATATTCACAACCCCTTTGTCCTTCAGCATTTGGATTGCTGCAACTGCAGAGCCGCCAGTCGCCAGCATCGGGTCAACTACAAATACCTCCCGTTCTGGGCAGTCCTCCGGCAGCTTACAATAATATTCCACTGGATTCAATGTATCAGGGTCCCGGTACAGGCCGATATGCCCTACTTTCGCCGCTGGGATCATTGCCAGCATGCCGTCCACCATCCCAAGCCCTGCCCTGAGGATTGGCACAATCGCCAGCTTCTTGCCTTTCAGTTCCTTTACTGTGGCGGCACAGATTGGGGTCTCAACCTCTATGTCCTCCAACTCTAACCCCCTGGTCGCCTCATAGCACATCAGCATGGCAATCTCCCCTACAATTCCCCGAAAATCCCTAGAACCTGTAGAGCTTCTGCGCAGCCATCCAATTTTATGCTGTATCAGCGGATGGTCCATAATTTTTACTTTTTCCATTCTATTCTTCCTCCTCGTTCATTAAGTTCACCAGCTTACGTATTGTCTTATTTAACGTCTCGTAACAAAGCCCATAAGACTGCAGCGATTTGCCATATGGGTTTAGTATTTCCAGTTCATCCCCTGTCAAATCCGTCAGGACTTCCACATCCACGCCAGGAATCTCCCCATATTCTTCTAATATTTTCTGTTTGTGGGCAGTTTCTATGGCAAGGACCAATGTGCCTGGAACTAAATCTTCTAAAGAAAGCTGCTGTGACATTTGGTTGGCCACAGTAATCCCATTGCTGATTAGCACTGCCTCTACCTTTTGGTTCAATGGCTCTGGGAACAGTACCACAAGCCCCCGGCTGACGATTTCCACTGGATACTTGATTAGGTATTCTTTTATAACAGCCTCTGCCATAGGCGCGCGTGCCGTGCCGCTCTCACATACAAAAATAATTTTTCTGTACCTTTTCATAACTGCCCCCTTTCACTTCCCCTTCCTATGCTTTTATTACCTGATAACCCGCCGCTTTCAGCATACGGTTCATAATAGCCTGTCCTATTCCAGGCGTGGAGAAACTCTCGGAATAAATTACATCTACGCCCTGTCCGTCAAACTCCCTTAAAATCCCATATAAATGGCGCGCTATTGTATCTTCATCCTTCCTTGTGCCAATGCTTTTCACAATCCCATATTGGTAATTGCAGCATGATTCATCGGTTCCTATGATGCCAACGCTTCTGCCTGCCTTAGAGGCTTCTTTTGCCAGGCTGTTAATCTTCTCCTGCACGTTCCTGGAAGCGCCCTCTACCAGAATCAGGTCTGCGTCCGGCGCATAATGCTTATATTTCATTCCAGGGGCTTTTGGAGGGATATTTACATCCCCAGCGCTAAGGCCAGGGTCCATCCGAGCTTCCCCCGCCGTTTCCCGCACCATATCTAACGTAATATAGCCCGGCCTTAATATAGTAGGGATTCCTTCTGAAACATCCACAATCGTGGATTCAATCCCAATCCCTACTGGGCCGCCGTCCAGAATCATTGGAATCTTCCCCTGCATATCCTCCGCTACATGGCGCGCCTGTGTTGGGCTGGGCTTCCCAGAAGTATTGGCGCTTGGGGCTGCAATAAACCCCCCGCCTGCCTTGATCAGGGCTAACGCCGCTGGATGGCTCGGCATCCGCACCGCCACAGTCTTAAGCCCTCCCGTAGTCTCAAACGGCACAGCCTTTGTTTTTTCAAAAATCATCGTCAACGGCCCCGGCCAGAACTTGTCTGCAAGCTTCTTTGCCTGCTCTGGCACGTTTGCCGCAATTTTTCCCAAATCTTCCCAATTAGAAATATGTACAATCAACGGATTATCCGAGGGCCGTCCCTTTGCTTCATAAATCTTGTGGGCAGCCTGGGGGTTCAGCGCATCCGCCCCCAAACCATATACTGTTTCCGTGGGAAAAGCCACCAGCCCTCCGCTTCGGATTACTTCCCCTGCCGTCTGTATTGCCTTTTGGGATTCCATCTCTGTATTTTTTATTTTAATAATCACTGTTTCCATAAAAATACCTGCTGTTATGACTTTGGTAATTAGATTTCTTTCAAAAAGCCAAATTCCCGTGCCGATACGGCTGCTTGGCTCATTGCCCGCGCGAATAAATCTCCTTCCCTATTGCAGCCAATAGGGAAGGATCTTTATAAAATTGACTATTTCAGC
>Ga0224483_100313_pt1 | contig 14775 bp, 9 predicted proteins | sample hydfratestSal1_FD_181453 | JGI IMG/M metagenome (GOLD analysis project Ga0224483, IMG submission 181453) | Metatranscriptome of mouse feces microbial communities from Columbus University, Ohio, United States - Sal1 (Metagenome Metatranscriptome) ... | reverse complement strand
GATTTCTATGTTTTATAACATAAAGAGATAAAAATAGGGTATAAAAACCGCCCCTGCTTCCGGAATTAACATCACCGTGATGCGGGGGCGGCTGAATCGGTAAGCGTGAAACCGGATGAGAGTTTCGGTTCACTTTTGCTTGTGTTGTGGGAAGCTATTCTTCCTTGGAGCGGTTCTTCGCTTTGGATTTTGACTTTGATGCCGAGGAGTCAATATCCTTTTCTTCCTTCAGGTCTATCTCGTTTCGTTCGCGGTCTACCACACGGTAGGCGAGATAAGCCAGGGATTCGTCCGGAATTATACGGAATGTGAATCCAAATTCAAGTTGCCACTTTCTGTAGAGAGAAGGGAATCCCTTCTTGAGGTATGCAGCCACGTAAGGGTGGACATAGAGCACGAAATGCTTGATGTTGAGAGTGTTCACGAGATAGTCGAGTTTCTCGTGAAGAGTGTCTGTGAAAAGGAGTGAGGGTTGCACTTCCCCTTTGCCGTGGCATGAGGGGCACTCTTCGGAAGTGACGATGTCCATGGCGGGACGCACTCGCTGGCGGGTTATCTGCATTAGCCCGAATTTGCTCAGAGGGAGGATGTTGTGGCGGGCGCGGTCATTAGCCATCACTTCGCGCATGTGCTCGTAGAGTTTCTGGCGGTGGTCAGCCTTGTTCATGTCAATGAAGTCAATCACAATTATTCCGCCCATGTCGCGCAGACGCAGCTGTCGTGCTATTTCGTCGGCGGCGCGGAGGTTGACTTCAAGGGCGTTGCTTTCCTGGTCGGGTGCAGCCTTTGAACGATTGCCTGAGTTTACGTCAATTACATGGAGAGCTTCAGTGTGCTCGATGATAATGTAGGCGCCGGATTTGAACGACACAGTTTTGCCGAACGAGGATTTGACTTGGCGCGTGATGTTGAAATGGTCAAAGATGGGAACGTCGTTGTCATAGAGTTTCACTATGTCGTGGCTCTCCGGAGAGATGAGGTTGACGTATTTGGATATTTGACCGAAAATTTCCTTGTCGTTGACGTAGATGCTTTCAAAAGTAGGGCTGAATACATCGCGGAGCATACCTACGATGCGGCTTTCTTCTTCGAAAATCAGAGCGGGGGCGGTGGCTTTCTGTGCTTTAGCCACGGTTTCCTCCCAGCATCTGAGGAGTGTCTTCAACTCATGGTGGAGCTCACGGACGCTTTTCCCCTCGGCGGAAGTGCGTATGATTACCCCGAAATTCTTGGGGCGGATGCTCTCTATGAGTTGACGGAGGCGTAGTTTCTCTTCGGTGGTCTTAATCTTCTGGGATATTGAAATCTTGTCGCCAAAAGGTATCAGGACCATGTATCTTCCTGTGAATGTTATCTCTGTGGTGAGTCGGGGACCTTTTGAGGAAATGGGTTCCTTGACAATCTGCACCATCAGTTCCTGTCCGGGCTGAAGGACGTCGGTGATTGAACCGTGCTTGTCGATGTCGGGCAGGCGCTTGACTTTCGATACCGAAGGCTCGGTTTTTTTGTCGTCAAGCATTGTTTTCAGGAAGGCTGAATAGGAAGAGAATTGAGAACCTAAATCCAAGTAGTGAAGAAAAGCGTCCTTTTCGTAGCCTACGTTGACGAAAGCGGCGTTGAGTCCGGGCATCAGTTTCTTGACTTTGGCAAGATAGATGTCACCGACAGCGTAGGCGATGTTTCGCGACTCCTTTTGCAAGGAAACAAGCCGCGAATCCTCCAGAAGTGCTATTGACACTTCGGTCGGTTGAACGTCTACAATTAGTTCACTTTTCATTTAACTTGAATGTATAAAAACAGGGATAATTGAAATGACGCAAAGAACAAACCTTTCGGGGGCGACAATCACCCCTTCCAGAGTTTGTTCTTCGTGTATCTCAGCGTCATGCGAGAAGATTTTTTAATTATTTCTTCTTGTGACGGTTTTTGCGAAGGCGTTTTTTACGCTTGTGAGTAGCCATCTTGTGGCCTTTTCTTTTTTTTCCGCTTGGCATAGTTGGAATTATGTTATTGTTAGAAAATAAGAGTTATATTCACATTGAGGTCTGCGGCACCGATTGGCGCGGCAGGAATTTATTTTGCGTCCTTAACCTCTTCCATGAACACCTTTGCGGGCTTGAACGCGGGGATGCGGTGCTCGGGGATGATGATGGTGGTGTTCTTAGAGATGTTGCGGGCAGTTTTTTCAGAGCGAACTTTGATGATGAAGCTACCGAAACCACGGAGGTATACGTTTTCACCGTTGGCAAGTGAATCCTTCACTGTTTCCATGAATTTCTCGATGGTTTCAAGTACGTTGGCTTTGTCGATGCCGGTAGACTTTGAAATCTCGTTAACGATGTCGGCTTTAGTCATTACGGTATGAATTTTATAATTGGTTAATATCTTTATTGTTGCGGTCGGAGTGACCTCTCGAATTTTGCAAGTGCAAATATCGTAACTTTTTTTGAATTAATAACAATGTTTTGAGTAAAATTTTGCTTAAAATTCACTTTTTCACCACTTTAACAGCTATCCTCGCCGCGGTTCACTCCAAAATGCCGGGAATTGAGGTCAAATCGGGGGTGACGAGGTGGGTGTCTGCCCATCGTGCGGAGCCGCTTGTAGAGCGGTCGAGATGGATGGCATGCCAGCCGCTGTCGAGTGCTCCGCGTATATCGGTGGAGAGGTTGTCGCCTATCATGAGATGATGAGATGGCTCGAGGTCGGCGGCACGTTCCATGGCGTGGCGATAGATACGGGTGTCGGGTTTGTTGACACCGATGTCATCGCTAAGCACGAGCAGGTCTATTTTCGGAGCCAGCCCGGTGTTTGTGAGTTTGGCATGCTGCACGGAGGTGAATCCGTTGCTCAGCACACCTATATAATAGTTACGTTCCCTGAGATAGTCGAGAAGCCGGATGGCACCAGGGATGAGGGTCTTTTGTTGTGCGAGGCGTTCGAGATAGATGGTGTCGAGTTCCCAACTGAATTTCACAAGTTCTTCGTCGGTGCCTGTCCACCCTTTGTGGAGAGGTGTGAAGAAGCGGTCCACACGCAGGAATTCCTGTGTGATTTCCTGACGGCTGTAGCGGTCCCAAAGCGAATGGTTGTGTGACTCGTAGGTCTCCACCCATTCATCTACCGAGGGGATAAAACGGTGCAGAGCGCACTCGTCATGGAGTATGCGCAGGGCGGCGCGCGAATTGACCTTGAAGTCAATCAGCGTGTCGTCGAGGTCAAGCCATACCCATGTCACTCCGTCAAATTTCATTTATTTTCCACCATTTATAAGATGTGTCGGGGGTGTCGGTCACATCACCACCCTCGTGGTTTCGCAGGAATTTCACCACCCTCATTGTTACGGGAAGGATAAGTATCTCATAGAGGGTTTTGAGCATGGTCTGGGTGATGATTAGCGCAAGGATTTCGCTCCATGCCAACACTCCGCCAAAGGCGAGGGGGAAGAATATCACCGAGTCAACACCTTCGCCCCAGAGGGTGGAGATGATGGCGCGTAGTGAGAATCCTTTGCCGCCGGAGGCGATTTTCATTTTCGACATCACGTAGGCGTTTACCATAGAGCCACACAGGAATGCTATGAAGCTGGCGGCGAAAATGCGTGGCGTAGCACCGAATATGAGAGCCATGGCATCCTGTCCGGTCCATGAGGCTGCGCCGGGGAGCCATATTCCCAGCTGGAGCAGCAGCGACACCAGGAGGTTCATACCGAAGCCGAGCCAGATTACAAGGCGTGCCTTGCTGAAGCCATAGACCTCCACGATGCAATCGTTGAGGATATAGGAGATGGGAAACACTATCACACCTGCGGTGATGGTGAGCGGACCGAGGTCGACGGTCTTTATCTCCATAAGGTTGCTCACTATGAGGCATACACAGAATGTCACCGCAAGGAGCATGAATGTTACAGATATTTTTACTTCACTCATGATGGGGAGGATTGGTTAATGGAGAGGGATAGGATTTGAGCGGATGGGAGAGCGGGGTGTTTACGGAATGTGGAATATACGGACGCCTGATGGCGCGGGGTGCGGGCGATTAGTCGGCAGGGAGGAGTTCGTTGATGAATTCCCTCACGCATCCTTCGCCCCCTTTTAGGGTCATGATGCGTATGCCGGGTATTGCCTTGACCTGTGGCATAGCGTCGGCCGGACAGGCGGCTATCCCTGCATGGCGCAGGAGTTCGGCACAGTTCACATCGTCACCGATGTATGCCATCTCGGCGAGGGAGATGCCGAGGGTATCGCAGATTTCACGTGCGGCAGCGAGTTTGCCACCGTCGCGTTTGCCTTGTACCAGGAAGTCGATGCCGAGTTTCTCGGCGCGGCGGCTCACTATCGGAGTGTTCTCGCTTGTGATTATGCCTACCTTCACACCGGCTTTCTGGAGCAGCTGCAGACCCATGCCATCGCGGGTGTTGAACTTCTTCATAGTGTCGCCGGTGGCGGTATAGTACATCCCTCCGTCGGTGAGGGTTCCGTCAACGTCGGTGAGAAATAATCGGATGTCGCATGTGGGATTCAGCATGGTTCTCGGTATGTAATGCAAATTGGGTTGCAAAATTAGCTAAAATATTTGGAAAAAACAATCACCTCCGCCCGATGTGGGGCGGAGGTGATATGCGGAATGGAGAGTGACCGGCGGGTATCGTATACAAGATGTCTTTGGAGAAATATGTTTGGATAATCAGGCAGAACCTTCTTAGAACTCAATTTACCAAAGATAGCGGTATCTAACCTTAATTAATAGACCGTGTGGACGAGTAGATATGAAGTGCCGGTCGCTCTCCATGTAGTTTTGACAGAGTGTGTATTACCAGCCGGTGTTCTGCTTGAGGTTGCCGTTCTTGGTAATTTCGGTCTGCGGGATTGGGAAGAGGTTGTTACGTTCGTTCCACTGGCGGCTCACCTGCTGCGGAGTGTAGGTGAATGAGCCGTCGGCATTCTTCACGATGTGCATGCGGGTGATTGAAGAGAAGTATTTGCTTCCTTCCTTCCAGCGACGCACGTCCCAGAAGCGGTGACCCTCAAAAGAGAGCTCAACGAAACGTTCCTTCTGATACTTAGCCCAGAAAGCTTCGCCATTTTCGGTGATGTCGGGCATACCTGCGCGGTTGCGCACCTGGTTCACAGCCTGACGGGCTGTCATTGTGTGACCGGGGAGGGTAGCGTCGGCACTTCCGGTGTACTGGTACACAGCCTCGGCATAGTCAAGGAGCGCACCGCCATAGCGGAAGTTGAGGTAAGTGTGGAATGAGTTGGTCACGCGACCGTTGCTGGCGAGAGAGAGAGCACCGTTGCAGAGCTTCTTAAGATAGTAGCCGGTAGTGGTGGCGTTGGTGAGGGGCTGACCGTTCACACCACCCTGATAAGTCTGAAGGGCGGCAGTCTGGTAGCTGGGCCATACGTCACCGTTGACAGCTACAGTAGCAGCGAGACGGGGGTCACGGTTAGCATAGGGGTTCTTGGGGTCGTAACCTGAACCGGCTTCGTTGATGCCCTTACCGTTGAGCATGTCGTAAGCATCCACGAGGTTCTGGGTGGGGCAAGTACCACCTGTGCCACCTTCGATACCTACGGGGTAGTTGTGCTGCTCTACGTAGTGGTCGCCGTTGGCGCTGCTGTAGTAGCGGAAGCAGAACAGAAGTTCTTTCTCGATTTCAGGATTGTTGAAGCTGTTGGGGTCCCAGAGGTTGGCATACTTCGCAGTCAAGCCTTTGCCCTGGTACTGGCACTCATCGAAGAGTTCCTTGTAGTAGTCAGCGGCAATCTTGTAGCGGTTCTTGTCACCGTCGGGGTTGAAGAGCGGGCTTGCCCAGTAGAGGGCAGCTTGAGCGCGGAGGGCGAGCACAGCGATTTTGCCGGCACGTCCTGATTCAGTCTGGGTGATTACATAGTCACCGAGGTCGCTGTAGCTGCGGATGATTTTATCCTTTATGTCGCCACACTCGTTCATGATGAAATCAAACACCTCGTCAGATGTGTTGCGTGACAGAGAGTTGATTTCAGCAGCCGACATCTGATGGTCGATGATGGGCACACCGCCATACTGACGGTTGAGGATAAAGTAATAATATGCGCGGAGGAAGCGAGCCTCGTAGACATAGTTCTCATAACGGTGCATCTGACCGGCATAGTCGGGGTTGAGCACGAGTTCATCGAAGTTGAGACCCTGGAAGAAGTCGATGTAGTGGTTGGCTGCCTGGATGGCAGTGTACATATTAGTCCAGTAGGAGGACTTGGCATTGGTCGGAGTCCAACCGCCGTTGTAGAAATCCTCGATTGAGTTACCGATTTGGCTGAATTCAGCTTCGTCGGTAGCAGCTGCCTGCATTGCACCGCCGCTGTAGTTGCCGAAGTCGTAAGGCACGGCTTTGTACAGCTGGGTCATAAAGCCGCCGACATTGCCGAAGTTAAGCTCGACATAATCCTTGTCAACGACGTTGTATTCGTGGTAGTCCATTTCATCCTTGCAAGAAGTCGCGGCTATGCCGAGAGCCACAAGGGGAAGGAGCATATATTTTGTTTTCATATCTTATTCGTTAAGGAATCAAGAATTAAAATGTTACACTAAGACCGAAAGCCACGCTCTTGTTGACAGGGTTCACACCATAACATTCGGGGTCGTTTTCGGGAACGTTGCTGGTAGTGAAGAGGTCGATAGCACGGACATAGAGCTTAGCGCCGTTGACAACCTTGAGGTTGTTGTTGAGGAATGCCTTGGGAAGGTTGTAGTAAACCTCGAGGTTGCGGAGCTTCAGGAATGAGCGGTCACGCATCCAGAGAGTAGAGGTCTGGTAGTTGTTGGCATTGCTTGAGCTGCTGAGTGCGGGGAAGAGTGCATCCTGATGCTCGGGAGTCCAACGGTTGTCGTAGGCATACTGCGAGATGTTGGTGTTGTTGATGAGCGGCCAGTACATACCCTTGGTGTTGAGCACTGCAGTGTAGTTGCCTGTACCCTGGAAGAAAGCGTATACTCCGAGACCTTTCCACTCGGCACCGAGACGGAAATTGTAGTAGATTTCGGGGCAAGTGGTGGTGTAGCCAATCGCTGTCTTGTCGTTTGAGTCAATCACACCGTCATTGTTGATGTCGCGGTACTTGATGTCGCCGGGACGAACGGTAGAGAATGACTGCACGGGGCTGTTGGCAATGTCAGCCTCATCCTTGAAGAAGCCGATAGCTTCCAGACCGTAGAGCTGGTCAACTCTGTGACCTGTCTTAACGAGGTTGGGGTAGAGGCGGGGTTCTTCAAGCATGTCGAGGATTTTGTTCTTGTTGTAGCTGAAGTTACCGGCCACGCTTACAGTCCAGTCACCGAAAGTGCGGGTGTAGTCTGCACCGATTTCGATACCCTTGCTGTCAACCACGCCACCGTTTTCGTAGGGAGCTTTCATACCGAGGAGGGCGGTGTACTTACCGGCTGATGATACCCAGATACCATTGCGACGTTCCTTGAAGAGGTCGAGGGTCACGTTGAGACCGTCGATGGGAGAAGCGTCGATACCCACATTATATTTGTAGGCTTTCTCGCGGCTGGGGTTGGGGGTAGCCATCTGTCCGAGCACAGTCATACCGAAGTCTGACTGCCATGCAGAGTTGAAAGGATAGGTGTTACCGGTGAGTACATACTGCTGAGCGAAGTATGTCCATACCCAGTCGCCATTGCTATCCTTTGGAAGGAAGTCAGAGTTGATTAGACCGGCTGACGCACGGAGCTTGAGGTAGCGGTTTGAGTCGCTCCAGAAGTCTTCGTTAGAGATTACCCAACCGAGACCGAGAGTGGGAGAGAAAGCCCACTTGGTGCCGGGAGCGAGACGGCTGCTGCCTGTCTCCACGAGGGTAAGGTCGGCGAGATAGCGGTTCTTGTAGTTGAGGTGTGACCACCATGAGATGTTCTGACGGTATACGGTGTTGTTGATACCTTCGGGGTCAGTGTACTCATAGTCCCATTTGAGCTGAGTGTAGAGGGCGAGGTCACCGAATGTCTGCTGGTAGTTCACACCGGCATCAACATGGAGGTAGCGGTCATAGACAGAAGCCTTAGACTTTGTACCCATTGAAGAGTCGGTACCCTGGATTGAGGTTGAGAAGGTAGGCTCTGTAGCTCCTTCGGGCCAGTTGGGGGTGACTACGGCATACTGGTAAGTCTTAGAGTGGTCCTCGTAGATGTTGGCGGTATTGTCGTAAGCCACACGTACCTGAGCGCTCAAACCGGGAAGCAGAGCGCCGAGGTCCTGCTTGATGGTGAGGTCAGTGAAGAGTGAACGGATGTGGTTCTTGTAGTAAGCGGCACCCATTGACTGAGCCACGGGGTTGAGTGTGCCTGCCCAGGTGTTTGAACCACCCCAGTGACCATCTTCAGCCTTAATAGGGAATGCGGCAGAGGGAACAGTGTAGACCATATCCCAAAGGTTTGCCTGAGCGCCAGGGCGCTGCTGTTCGGTGAGTGAACCGAACACGTTGACTGAGACAAGAGTGGTGGGTGTAAGGTCGATGTCGAGGTTCATACGCACATTACCACGGCTGAACTTATCCTGAGTCGAGTAACCTTCGTTGCTGTTGGGATTCTTGACAAATCCGTCCTCAGTGAGCACATTTGCCATAGCGTAGTAACGGAATTTATCCGAACCACCGCGGAACTGCACAGTGTACTTGTTGACAGGAGCAGAGTCACGGAAAGTCTCATCCACCCAGTTCACGTTGGGATAGAGGTAGGGATAAGTCTGATTCTTGAGAGCCTCGAGTTCCCAAGGCTGGTAGCGCACGCCGAGACCGTCGTTCTGACGACCTTCGTTTATGGCGAGACCGTAGGTGTAACCGTCAACGAATTTGGGGCGGTGAGCTATTGAATTGAACACGTGGTCGTAGGAGATGGTGATTTCACGTGAATTCTTTGAGCCGCGCTTTGTGGTGACAAGGATTACACCGTTGATACCCTTGTTGCCATAGAGAGCGGTGGCTGTGGCATCCTTGAGGATAGTCACAGACTCAACCTCTTCGGGGGAGATGGAGTTGATATCACGCTCGATACCGTCCACGAGGATGAGGGGTTCGTTGTTCTTGTTGAGAGTCTGCAGACCGCGCACGTAGAAAGTGGGGTTCTGAGCGGCGTAGATGCCGGCACCCTGAAGTGACTGCAGACCGTTGCCCTGACCGAGAATGTCGTTACCGATATTTTTGGCGGTGCGACGATTGATTTGGTCACTGCCGATTACCGACACAGCGCCGGTGGTCTCACCGAGGGTGAACACTTTGTCACCACCGATGTCGGCAGGCTGCAGCGGAGACAGACTGCTTTGGATTGAATCGGTTTGTGCCGCTGCCGACATTGAGAATGCGGCAAGAATTGACAGCACGGTTATATGTTTCTTATACATAGTCTAATTTACATTGTTAACATTGCTATTAGATGTTGACATTGCCTGGGATTACCATCCGGGGTTCTGGTCAAGACCGTAATTCTTGTTCACCTCAGTGATGGGGAATGGCTGGAAGTACCATTTCGGGTCGAAGCCCTGGGTCCACCAGATGCGGGCACCGGTAGTGATTTCGAACTTCTCGTAGTCGAACTTGGTGGGCTGATAGAAACGGGGGTTAGAGGGGTCCTTGGCAAATTTCGAACGGTCACCGTTGTACCACATAGTCTCATCTCTCTTACCGTCAACGAGGCGGTAGATGCGGATGCCATGGAGAGGCATTTCGAAACGGTCGGCACGTTTGTAACGGATAAGGTCGAAGTAACGGCTGGTCTGGAGCGCGAGTTCGCAAGCACGTTCGCGGAGGATTTCTTCAAGAAGATTTTCCTTGTTGCTTGTGAGGTTCTTGGCGGGGTTACATTCTGCAAGACCCTTCATACCTACGCGGGCACGCACTGCGTCAATGTAGGGGAGAGCTTCGGTGCAAGAACCGCCTGACTGTATGATTGCCTCTGCATAGGTAAGATACATGTCGCTGAGAAGAAGCATGTTCCACTGTGGCTTCTGACGACGGAATGCTGTACCTGACAGATACTTGAGGTTGCGGTAACCTGTACCCCATACGTTGTTGTTGGTCTTTGCGTCGTTCTTGGCTACTGTGCCGCCTACGTATCCTTCGTAAGGTTCACCTGAACGCTTACCGCTGTTCCATTCAATCACACACTGCTGACCGTTGACAGCTGCTGTCTCATAGAGACGGGGGTCACGGGTGTACTTGACATTCTGGAGCATCTGGTTGCCTTCCACAAGGTCACCTTTCACGAACATTTCATCGAGTTTGCCTTCAGCCTTGGTCTTTTCCCAATCAAATGGAGTACCATCGGCCCAGGGGAACATTTCGATATATTCCTGAGTGGGGCAGTAAGAGTAACGGTTGTTGGTTGAGGTACCGTTGTTGGTGTTACCGAAACCGAGGTTGTACCAACCGTAGTCGTTACCGTTGGCGCTGGTTGACACGCGCACACTGTGGAGGATTTCAGGGCTGTCCTGAAGCATGTAGGATGAACGGTATGCGTAAGCATAATCTTCCTGAGTGGTTCCTGCAGGAACTACAAGGTGATAGATACCGTTTGCGTTGAGTGCCTGGAAGAATTCCTGGCAAGCCTGGCGGAGTTTGGTCCAGCGGCTTGCATCGTAACCTTCGAGCCATACGAATTCGGGGTGTTCCATGGTGTACTTGCCCTGGAAGTATGGAGCATCGGAGTTGAGAAGAGGAGATGCAGCGAACTGCAGAATCTGAATCTTCAGAGCCATTGCACCCGCGAGGGTCCAGTGACCGGTCTCGGAAGCGGCAGCCGCTCCGGTGTAGCCCCAGGGAAGATTCTTGGCGGCGATGACTTCATCAAGTATATTTACCATGAAATCAATAGTCTCGGCAGCCGATTTACGACCTTCGTAGCTTGATTCGCTACCGTTGAAGAGACCTGTCACGATTGGGAGACCTCCGTAGAAACGGAATGCATAGAAATAAGTGCTTGCCAACAGACAGCGGGCTTCATCCTTGATACGTGCTTTTTCAGAAGCGTCCATATCGGGCACTCCGTCAACACGGTCGAGAAGAAGATATGCGCTGCGCACGTTCTCCCAGATGTGCTCGTTGTGGTAGGGATACACATTGTAGCTGTTCTTGCTGTCGGCCATTGAGGTAAGCATGCCGTTGTAGTAGGCGGTGAACACCAATGGGGTTGATGAGCAAGCGTGGTATGTGTCGTCGAGCAGGTCGGGCATACCTTTCCAGTAGTTGCGGCACTGGGGAGGTTTGTTGGTGGAGCTGGTCGGCAGGTTATAGTATTGGTAACTATAAGCTTGCGCAAGGAAGTAACGAGTGTACTCAGCGTTGCTGAACACGGTGTCAGCAGTCACTGTACCGCCGGGAGCTTTCTCCAGGAATGAATCGCCGAAAGCGATTTTGTCGGTGCAGGAACCTAAGCCGAGGGCGAAACAAGCAAGCGCGCCAACGATAGGAAGATGCTTTATATTGAGTTTCATCGTAGTAGTTTAGAAGTTAATTTTCAGACTGAAAGTATAAGTTTTCTGAAGCGGATAAGAGGGAGAAGAGCTTGCGCGTGCTTCAGGGTCACCGAAGATGTAGGGGGTGAATGTCAGGAGGTTGTAACCGCTGACAGCAGCCTGCATGCTACGCATACCTACCTTCTTGAGCCAGGGGAAGCGGAAGGTATAGGCGAGCTGGATAGTCTTCAGACGGAGATATTTTGAATCCTTCTCGTAGAGTGTGGATTCAGCATAGTTGTTGTCCCAGGCATTCCATGAAGCGCGGGGATATTCGTAATCCTGACCGGGGTTTTCGGGGTTCCATGAGTTTGTAAGGTGATATGAGAGAAGACCACCGTCGTCACGACCGGTACGAGATACGAATGGCTGACGGAACACGTCGGAAATCATACGGCTCACGCCCCATGCACCTGTCCACTGCATTGAGAGTTCGAGGTCCTTCCATGCGAAACCTGCGTTGAGACCTGCTACCCATTGTGGGTCGTCGGTCCAGCCGAGGTCGCGGGTCATATCGTTGGCGTCGATATAGCCGTTACCGTCAAGGTCGACGTAGCAGGCATCACCATTCTTCATCTCGGTGAGCTGTTTCGGGAAGGGCTTGCCATATTTCTTTTCATAAAGTGCGGGGGTGTCTTCGTCGTAGAAACGGAAGAACTGGTACATCGAGCGGGCGCCGATGCGGTGACCTGCCGCATACTGATAGTCGTTGACCTGAGGAGCTTCCTTCATCTCCTTAACCACGTTGTGGTTGTGTGAGAGGTTGAGGTTAGCCCAGTAACGCCAGTCATTGTTGATGCGGTGGTTCCAGTTGAGGCTTATTTCAAAACCGTCGCTGTCAACCACACCGAGGTTGGCATAAGGAACGGCGAAGCCGATGTAGCTCGGAGCTGTCATGTCGCGGAGAAGGATACCGGTACGGTGTTCCTTATAGTAGTCGAATGTAGCCTTGAGTTTAGAGTTGAGCAGGTAGATGTCGAAACCGTAGTCCTGCTTGAACGCCTTTTCCCATGATACATCGGGGTTGTTCTTGGCGCTTTCAGCGTAACCGGGCATGAGGTTACCGTTGTTTACACCGAAGTTGTAACCGTAACCGCCGCGGGCTGCCATTGAACTGTTGTAGGTGAAGGGGTCGGAAGTGTACATGAAGCGTGAACCACCTACCTTGTCGTTACCTACGAGACCGGCTGATGCACGGAGCTTGAAGAAGTCAATCACATTGTTGAGGGGTTCCCAGAACTTTTCGTTGCTGACTACCCAACCGATTGAACCTGCGGGGAATGTACCGAAGCGGCGGTCGGGGTGGAAGTTTTCAGAGCCGTTGTAACCGATGTTGAATTCAGCCATGTAACGGTTGTCGAAGTCATAAGTCAAACGACCTACCACGCCTACGTAACCTGAAGGTATGTCTGAGTATTCTTTGGGATAATAGGTTTTGCTCTGGTTGTAGAGGAGGAGGGCGCCAACAGAGTTCAGACCGAATGTGCGGTTGTAGTTGAACGCGGTCTCGAAGTACCAGTCACGGGCCTTGGAGTTGGTTTCGGCATACGAGGGTATACCGTTTTCGCCAGACTTGCGGTAGAGCAATGTACCATCATCCTGAATCACTGGAGTGTAGGATGCGCGTGAAACGGTGATTTCCTTCTTAGAGCCGAACTGGCTGTTGTAAGAACCCTTGATGCGGAATGAGAGACCCTTGGTGATGAAGTCAAGTTTCTGATTCAACATAAGGTCAGACTGCAATTTGTTGACGTTGTTTGAGTATGAACCTCCGTTACCAGCACTGTTGATGTAAGTGAGACCGCTGCCACCGATGAATGGGAGTACGAGTCCGTCTGTATAATCAGTAGCGGCGTAGACGAGACGACCGTCTACAATACCGGGAGATGAGAACGGAGTTGCCTGATACATCTCACGAATCATACCTGCCGCTCCCTGCGATGTACGGGGCTTGTGGTCGGTTGATGCGATACCTGCTACATTGAATGTGATAGTGGTGGTCGAGGTCACATCAAGGTCGAGGTTGGCACGGTAGTTGAAGCGGTTGTAGCTGTAGTCGAAGTGCTGGTCATAGTCAAATTCCTTGAAGAGACCGCCCTGGGTCATGAGACCCATTGACACGAAGTAGCGCACGTTCTTGGCACCACCGCTTATGTTTACGTTGCTCTTGGTCTGGAGGGTTGAATTTTTCATTGTGTAGTCAGCCCAACGTACGCTCGGGAAGCGGATGGGGTCGGAACCATCCTTGAACTTCTGGAGAAGAGCGTCGGAGAACATTGGGGTGAACGCTGCGGGGTCGCCCTCGTAGTCGTTGCGCTGCATCATATTATAATAGGTGGCATATTCCCAGCTGTTTGCCTGCTCTACCATCTTGGTGGGTGTAAGTGCTGAGAACGAGGTGCTGATGTCGATTTTAGGTGTGCCCTCAGTACCACGTTTTGTGGTGATGAGCACAACACCGTTAGCACCGCGCACACCGAATACGGCAGTCGCTGATGCGTCCTTCAGCACTGTGATGCTTTCGATTTCTTCAGGGTCAATGTCGCCCATTGAGCGCTCCACACCGTCCACCTGGATAAGGGGGGCGGTGTTGTTCCAAGTACCCTGACCGCGCACGTATACGCTTGCGGCGTCGGCACCCGGTTCACCGGAGTACTGCACTGTGGTCACACCCGAGAGCTGACCGGCGAGAATGTTGTTGACTGAGGATACGGGAGTTTTTACAAGCTCGTCACCTTTCACGCTTGAGATAGCGCCTGTCACGGTGACTTTCTTCTGAACGCCGTATGCCACGACTTCCACGCTGCCGAGGACCACTGAATTGGTCTTCATCACGACGGTCATTCCGTCGACAGCGGGTACCACCTGAGTGTCGTAACCAATGTAAGAAATTTTCAGTTTCGCCCCTTGAGGAACTTTGAGGGTAAAATTACCGTCAATATCCGTAGGGGTTCCCTGGTTTGTACCGTCCACCATTACGGTGGCTCCGATAATAGGTTCTCCGGTGTTATCGACAATCGTACCTTTGACTGTGATGTCCTGTGCGAAAACAGTGGCTGCTAAAAGCAGGGACAAACAGCTGATTATCAGCCTTTGACCCCCCCTAAACAACTGACGATTAAGCACCGACAAGAATAGACTTTTTACGTCATTCATGACAAGGTTTCCTTTTTAGAGATTAATAAAATTGGGTTATTGTAATGATAATTATAACTTTCGTGAATTAAAACTGCAAAAACCGCTGAAACAGCGGTCTCTACGTCGTATCCGCTTTTAGTTAATCGTTG
>Ga0224483_100311_pt1 | contig 14786 bp, 7 predicted proteins | sample hydfratestSal1_FD_181453 | JGI IMG/M metagenome (GOLD analysis project Ga0224483, IMG submission 181453) | Metatranscriptome of mouse feces microbial communities from Columbus University, Ohio, United States - Sal1 (Metagenome Metatranscriptome) ... | reverse complement strand
TGGCTGCCGTTCCTTGTGTAAAGTCTTATTCGTTGCGGATCGCCGCGAGCGGGCTCAGCCGCATCGCGCGGAGTGACGGGATAAATCCGGCAACCATACCGATGACGACCGCAAACACGATCGCAAGCGGACTCAGCCACAGCGGAATCCTGCAGATCGCACCCGATATCTCCATGTTGGCAGTCGCGTCACTTCCAGCCACCAGCCCGTTGATCACCAGGCTCAGCAGATAGCTGAACCCGACGCCGACCACACCGCCGATAAAGCCGATAAAGCCCGCCTCCATCAGAAAGAGTCCCTGTATGTTCCGTATATCACAGCCGAGCACCTTCATGACGCCGATCTCCTTCGTCCGCTCATAGATGGACATCATCATCGTGTTGGTGATACTGATCGCCGCCACCAGCATTGCCACCGCACCGATCGCGCCGAGCACCACCTGTATCATGTTCATGCTGTCAATCTCCTGCTGGATCCACTCCACCGAGCTGTTCGCGTTATATCCCATATCGTTGATCATCTCTGTCAGTGCTGTCACATTTGCCATATCGTCGACCTGGACGACCATCTCCGAGTAAAACATCTCTTTGTAGGGCTTGCCGTTTTTCCCGGTGGGCTGCCCCGGTATGGGATTCTTCTTGAAAATCCGCTTCAGTTCCGCCTTCAGCGCATCCATGTCACACAGGACGCTCTGGCTGTAATTGTTGCCCCACTCCCCAAATTCGCCGTCCATCATACCGCATGCCTCTATGACATACTTCTTGGGCTGCTTGACCGGTGTCGACCCGTCCCCGGGATTTCCGCCTCCCTGCGAACCCCAGTACGCATCCTGGTCAAAGATCACGAAGATCGGATCGTTCATCAGATCGACATCCGGCATCTCGTTGTTCTCCCACCAGGGGGAAACGTTCGTCTTGTCAATGTAGAAATTCATCAGCACATTATTTCCGTAGAAAAACTGAAGCTCTGTGGACGAATCCGGCAGTTTCCCCTGCGCGATGGGAATATCCATCGTCGCAAGCTCCTCCTGCGTGACCCCGTAAATGTCCAGATATCCCCTGTACAGACCTACTTTCGCGATCGCGGAAAAATTCAGCTTGGGATAGACTGCCTCGACATGCTCCATGCCTTTAAGCTGCTGGACAAACGCATCGTCAAGACGTTTTTCCTCATCCTGGCCGCTGCTGGACGAATAAAATCCTCCGGAATAAATCTGTATCTGAGTCATAGAACTGTAGTTTGAATAGCTGTCGAGCATGCTCTGTTTCAGTCCGTTGCCAAGCGCGACCATGACGACGATCGATGTGATACCAATGACGACGCCCAACACCGTGAGCACGGTCCTGAGTTTTCGCTTCCACAGATTGGAGATACTCATGCGCAGTAAATCAAAGATTTTCATGATTCATCATCCCCATCCAGCAAATCCATGTCTTCCTTATGCTTCTTTGCCTTTTTCTTCTTTGAAATGACAACTGCGACGACCACGATCACAGCCACCACCGCAGCCACTATGCCGATGACAGCCACCAGCGGGATCTTCTTCTGGGCAGGCTCTTCCTCGAACGGCTCCGTGGGTACGTTTTCCATCATCCCTTCATCGAACGTCATCTCGTACACAAGGAGGTTCAGATCTTTCTCATAGCGGGACTCATTTCCCGCCTCGTCCTCATATGTGATCACGGCTTTCACGGTCCCGCCCCCGGTGTCCGGTGCGATACCAGTCAGCATGGAGTCGACATTTCCCGTATTTCCCGGAGCGATGTTCCCAAGGTATGTGATACCGCTGTCCACAGTCTCGCTCTCATAGTTCACTTTCACGTTGAACAGTGTCGTCTTGCCAGTGTTGAAAATGCTGAACATGACATTGGACTGCTCGCCCACCGCGATCGACTCCGGCATGATCTCCGCCGCGCCTGTGTCAAGCTTTGCCTCCTGCTTGATCGGCACCGACACATGCGCAACATCCGTCAGGTTCACCTGGTCTTCCGTGTCGTATTTCATGTTTACCGTGAGCACGTACGGTTTCTGGGAAAGGTCTGCTTTCGCCTCCATCTCGATGCTCATGTCATACGTCTCACCCGGTGCGATCCTTTCCTTGTAGACCGAGCTCGATCCCGATGTCGGCAGAAAAGCCGCGTAGGTGGCATCCGCATCTTTTCCCTCGACTGTCGCTTCCATATTAAAGAGCACATTCTCCACAGCAGTCTGCCTGGAAGTATTTTTGACGCTGACAGTCAGATTGAAAGTCGCCCCCGCATAGACCTCACCGGGATCCGTCCTGTACCCGGTCACGATGATTCGCGGATTGGCCGCCTTTTTGTCCTCATCGTCTTCATCCTTGATCAGCTTCTTCTTGGGATCGGAACCCTTTATATTGATATATGTAGTGATGTCTGTCTCCACCAGCGCGCCATTCTGATAGTAGGTCACATGGAAAGGCAGCGGGTAACAGCCTGTGAGTACGTCGTTCCTGACATTGAAGAACCAGCCGACATCCATGCGCTTGCTGTACGCATCCACCGTATTGTCCGCAGCCTGTATGATCTGGATCGTCTGCGCATCGTACGCCTGCCCGATGTTAAAAGGCCATTTCGTCTTGTCATTGGACACGGTCGGCGTTATCACCACATCGGTGATGTCTGTCTTTCCAAGATTGATGAAAGACAACACCACAAAAGTCTGCTCCCCGAATTTGGCATCGAGTATGGGAACCTCGTTGGAGAGCATCAGGAATTTCTCCGTTCCCGACGTATTCTCCTTGACGATCTCCAGCAGATACCCCTCGATCTCAGCCTCGTAGCTCGTCAGCTCGGACATTGTGAGCCCCGCATTTTTCATGTAAGACATGGCACTGTTATAAATCTTGTCCATGCGCTTGATCTTCTCGTCCGTCAGGTCATACAGGATCTTCAAATCGCTGTAGTAGCGGTTGAGTTCCCCGCGGATCTGATCCTTCCACGCATCCGACACATACTGGTCATAAGGCTCATCGGATGAGGAACCGCTGTCCCCGTCTCCCTCGCTGCCGCTGCCGCTCTCCCCGTAATTCACCGCGAACACTGTCGTCGCGTTTCCGCACAGTGCCAGCACCATCAGCATCAACACGACTATCCCTTTTACCTTTTTCATATCTCTCCTCCTTCTGTCCTTTGTGCGCTATTCCCCTGTTTTGCCCTGTGCGGCAGATACCGCATCGGCATTTCCCGTATTGTCGACCATGTCCACGATCTTGCCATCCACGATCCGTATGATCTTGTCCGCAAAGCCCGCCAGCGTGTTGTCATGCGTCACCATGATCAGCGTCCGCTTCTGCTCGCGCACGACATTCTGCATCAGGTTCATGATCTCCCTCGACGTATTGGAATCCAGGTTTCCAGTCGGCTCATCCGCAAAGATGATCTCGGGATTCACGACCAGCGCCCTCGCGACGCCGACGCGCTGCTGCTGTCCGCCTGACATCTGGTTCGGTCTGTGATCCCAGTATTTGTCAAGCCCCACCATATGTACCATCCGCTTTGCCCGCTTTAGCCGCTCTCTCCTGGACACGCCCTGAAAAGTCAGCGGAAGCGCCACATTCTCCACGGCATTCATTGTCCCCATCAGATTAAAGGACTGGAAGATAAAACCGATGTGCTCTCTCCGGAACCGGACCAGCTGGTTCTCGCTCTTGGTCTCCATGTGTTCCCCGACGATGACGATCTCTCCCTTTGTCGGCTTCTCCAGACCGGCAAGCATGTTCAGCAGTGTCGATTTGCCTGAGCCGGAAGTACCAACAATGGCACAAAACTCACCGCGGTTGATGCTAAAGCTCACGCCGTTCAATGCGCGCACCCTGTTCTCACCGATCCGATATACCTTATATAGATCCTTCACCATAATGACGGGCTTGGATTTTGCTGCCTCTGCCATCTCAACCTCCTCTGTACCTGATCCCCTTACCTTTTTCCTGATCTGTCTCCGTCGCGCGAACTGTACCATTCAGGTTAATACAGTCCACACGCATTCCAAAGAAATCATAGCACACATTATACAAAGTTGCAACCCATACTTAAAAATCTGACACGAATAACCGGAAGACTTTTTTTGCGCGCCGGGCACCCGTCAGCTTTTGCTGACATGCTTCCTCCGGGTGCCCGTGTGCATCAAAAAGGCAGGGGAACTGTCCGGATCCCCTGCCCGCTGGCTCTGTCTGTACTTTAATACTCATAGTCCACATACTCCGTGTCCTTGCGGAGTTTTCCGTGAACGACACCGCTCCTGTACTCGCTCGTGTCATCGGCCTGATATTTGATCCCTTTCCTGTGGTCAGCCATGATATTCCGCTGGTTGTCCGTCAGGGAGTTTGGAATCTCCGCCTCCGTGATCATGATGTCCGCCACCTGCGTGACCGGCGCATACGCAAACTCACTGAACTCCGTGTAGTATGTGTTCATCAGGATAAACTCACCTGTATCCATATCGGACGGATAGATGTCGACCGCCTTGTCATACCCTGTCCGGAACTGGAAGATCGCAAGCTGCCCCTTTAGCTCCACATCGTTGTTGAACAGGTACTGTACCGTCCTGTCCCCAAAATCATTGACCGATTCATGTTTCGACACGTTGAGGTCAATATCGCTCTTGATCTTATCCTCGTAGAGCATCTTGAAGGACACGCCGAGTTCATCGTCGATCTTTGCATACAGGATCACTTTTTTGCCCACATAGCTGTTGTAGATGTCTTTCTTGATGATCTTCTGCTTGTTCAGCGTCAGATAGACAAACTCATATCCCAGCTCCGCAGCGGTCTTCTGCGCATCCGCGATCTGATGATCCGCGTTGTTTTTGATACCGATCGCCCCCGCGGAAGTGACCGAATCCATCTTCACATAACAGATCACCCCGATGTTGATCCTGTACCAGCCGTTGGAGTACGCACCGATCACCTGCACCGGAATGTTGGCGCCTATCGTCGTGAGAACTGTTGACTTGTAATCAGGCTCTGCATAGACCACACAGTTTTCCTTTGTGTAGTACGTATCCTTCATCGCTGTATAGGTAGGTCCCTTGGCGTATGCCACCATATCCGCACTCGCTGCGGGCGCACACAGCACTGCGGCAGCCAGCATGACTGCAGCGGCTTTCATCTTAAACCCTTTTCGCATCTCATAACCTCCCCGCTATCAGTAATTCTCGATCTTTGTCCCCTCCGGAAACGAATTCGTCTGGTAGGAGCACTTCGAATTGACTGTTACCTCCTTGAACGCAGCGCCCGCGAACGCCGATGAGCCAATGCTGAGTGTATTCTTCGGTATGGTAACAGTCGCAAGCGCCGTACAGCCAGTAAATGCATTGTCTCCAACGCTGATCACCGACTTGGGCAGCGTCAGCTCCGTGATCCCTGTACAGCCTGAGAACGCGGATTCGGGGATCGCCTCGATCCCGGAGCGGATCTCAAGAGTCTTGATCCCGGTGCAGCCCATAAAGGCGTTGTCTATCATCGTCCGCATCGTGCCGGGAAGCCTGACGCTCTCGATCGCCGTGCAGCCCTCAAAAGCGCTCTCACCGATAAATTCCAGCTCATTGGGCCATTTTGTCAGCGCCATCGCCACACAGCCGGTAAATGCTTCCTTCTCCACCCGCTTCAACGAGGAGGGCAGTTTTGTCATCTCCATCCTGGCGCAGTTGTTAAATGCCTGCTCCTCGATTGTCTCGATATCACTCGATAGCCTGACAGTCTTCAGATCCGTACACTCGTTAAACGTCTTTTTGCCGATCCTGGTCACACCGTCGGGTATCGTGATCCGCGCAAGCTTTGAACAGCTGTCAAACGCGCCCTCGCCCATCTCGGTCAGTCTGTCGGGCAGCGTGACGTCGACCAGAAGTTCACTGCTCTTAAACACATTTTTCCCGATCTTCTCGACGGTGTCGGGGAGCGATATCCGCACTAATGTCTTCGAGCTGGCAAATGCGGAGTCCGATATCTCCGTGACCGGCTGACCCTCTATCGTGTCAGGAACATCGAGCGTCGCCGCACTGCCGATATATTTCTTGACGACCACATGATCCTTGTACAGCGTATACTCATACTCGCTGTTCTTCTTCTCCTCCGGCTGCACCTCTTCCGTGCTCGTGTCCTCCGACTCCGATTCTTCCTCCTCCGGATTCTCCAGGAAATAGTCATGACTGCCGTTCCTGTTTCCATCCACAGAGCCGTTTGTCCTCGGATCGCGGTCCGCCGTTCCTGTCGAGGACGCGGAACCTGTCGTCGTTCCCTGCGTCCCTTCCGCCTCCCTTGAAGCGGCAGCTGACGACTCATCCTCAAACACCTGCATCGCCTGTGCATAATTGCCCTGTGAATCCTCGATCAGGGACTGGATCTCAGCGGGGAACTCGCCGTCTGCCAGCATCTCCCCCTCAGTCCCGGTCTCAGTCTCTGTCTCGATCTCCGAGACAATCTCTGTCGAGGATTCCGGCTCCGCACCGATCACCCCCGTCTTATTCAGATACATACCCAGCAGGATCGCAAATGCAACCGTGCATCCGCCTACCATTCCCCAAAAAAGTTTTTCCATTCTGTCCTCTCCGGTTTAAAACTCATTTCTTTTATATTTTATTGATTAAAATCTTCCTCCGATATCTGTGTGCCGTAGAATGCACCGCGGACAACCGTCTTCAATCCCTCACAGCCCGTCAGGCCTGTCAGTGAACTGCAGTTGCGGAACGCCTCCGCACAGATCTTCTCCACAGAGGCAGGTATGGCTGCATCCAGTATCTCCGTGTGTCCCTTAAATACCTCGGAACCGATCTGTTTCACGCCCTCGGGTATCTCCACATGCTCGCTGTCCCCTCTGTACGCCAGCAGGATCCCGTCGCCGACAATCAGAAAATCGTCACCGGAACTGTCCTTCTCCCAGTTGTTCAGCCACGCTGTTCCCTCAAATGCCTTCGTGCCGATATCCGTAACCGAATCCGGTATCGTCACATCCGCGAGAGCCGTGCAGGACAGAAACGCCCCGTACTCGATCTCCGTGACATTGGCGGGGATGTCGATCGACTTCAATCCGCTCTCCGCAAACGCCAGCCGTCCGATCGTCCTGACATCCTCACTGATATCATAGTCTGTCAGATCTTTTTTCTTATAGTATGCCCTCTGCGCAATGCTGTCGCCTGTCTTGCTGCTATTCTCGACATCGACCGTTATGGAAGTGCTGCCCTCCTTCTCCGGTGTCTGATCCTGCTGCCCGGAATCCTCTGTGACAACATCCGCTTTCACGCCGCCCGGGATCCCGTACACCTGTCCCCTGCGGTTATCCATCAGCACAACCGCCCTGCCTGCCACGATCACCGTCTTGCCGATCACGTTGTCCGGTTCCGGGACGTCAAGCGGGTGGATATATCCCTCCGTGCTCGGATATCCCGAAGGATCCTGCGTCGTCTGCTGCTCATCCTGATCCGTGCTGTCCGGATCGCGGTCGGGTGTCGTCTGTGTTCCGCCATTCGTTGTCGTGGTCGTCGTCGTAGTTGTCGTCGTACTGCTGCCTGACCCGTTACCTACATTGGGCTTCTCCTCAAGTCCCGCATTGCTGTCCATGAAGTCCGTCGGATATTCCGCCTCATAGATCACAGGGATCTTGCGCTCCTTGCCAAAAGTGTCTGCCGTGCTGGACCTGGTCGTGTAAATCTTCATATCAGGACTGCCCGTGAACGCTTTCCTGTCGATGTTTACCACAGATGCCGGTATCACGACCTGTTTGAGGTTTACGTTGTTCGCAAACGCCTTCTCACTGATACCAGTCGTCGGACTCTGGATCACGGCATTCTCCACACTGCCCATGCTCGACATAGCCTGCCGGGGAATCCCTGCCACCTTGCCCGAAACCATCACGTTTTTCGTGTTCTGCAGGTTCCAGAAAGCGTACGTGTCAATGTTCTGCACCGTATCCGGCATCGCATAGTTCTCGCCCTCGCGCGCCGGGAGCACCTGATACAGCATCGTCATATTTCCGTTGTATATCGCGCCATTATAATACGTAAGGTACTCGTTGTCCTGATCGATCGCGACTGCCGCAAGGCTGTCACAGTTCGCAAAGACACCTGAGCCCCACGAACTCACATTCTCTCCTATCTCCACGGAAGTGAGCGATGTACACCCCTCAAAAGCGCCGGGTCCCACCTTCTCCACACTGTCAGGAAGGATCACGCCTGTGAGTGCCGTACAGTTCTTAAATGCATTGTAGGATATCTCGGTGACAGACTCCGGAATCGTGAGACTCGTCAGCGTCTCGTTTCCCGAAAACGCCTCGTCACCGATCGTTGTGATCGTGTCCGGGAGGTTGACATATGTGTCAGTCCCCAGATACTTTGTCAATGTCGTCCCATTGATGCGGAATCTGTCATCCTCCGCGGCTGTCACACCGCCGCCGATTCCTCTGGCAACAGTCACTAGCGAAAGGATTCCGAGTACTGCCAAGCTTAAAACAGCCATGTGTATTCTTTTCATATTGGTCTCCTTTTCATAAGGAACTGCAATGCGGCACGATGCCGCATGACAGTTCCTTACTTTGTTCTATGTCTATGCTGCCCTATATTTTCTGCGTTTCCGTCCATCACTCAGGACAAACAGCAAGATCGAAACACATGCCATACCGATCGCCGCAAACCACTTCGGATGAATCGGATCACCCGTCGCCGGTGTCGAGTCAAGCATCTGACCTGCGATCAGATTGTTGGTGTCCACATAGATCACATACGGTGAGAAATGCGGCGGTACGAATGATACACAAGCGATGCCGTCGATCGTCGTAAACCTCGGTGTGATCTGCTGCAGATTGCCATTGTCTGCCGCCGCGACACGCGCATTTCCGCCGTACTGGATCAGCACATCCGGAATCGGCATCGTCACTGTGATATTCAACCCTGTCGAATCCGTGATCTTGTTCTGACCTGTGGAATCGTAGAGTGAGATATCCATCGGCAGGTATGCCAGCCCGTTCAGCGATCCATATGTATTTGTGAGTGACTGCTCCACTGCCGCTGTCGCCTCCGGGGACTCTGTGATCCTGACGATAAAGTTATCTGTAGAACCGCTGACTGCCAGGGAAGCCACATCGGTATTGGAAATACCGTTCTTCGTTATATAAATTCTGTTGCCGTTGTTGTTGGTCGTCGTTCCGCTTGCGGGATTATTGACCGTGCCGTTTGTTCCCGTCGTGGACGTCGAGCTGCTCGGTCTGTTGGGCACTGTGCTGGTACTCGTGTTGGTGCCCGGTCTCCTTGACGGTCCGTCATCGTCGTCATCATCGTCATCGCTCGATCTCGTCTTGTAATTCGCCGTCACGGTGACGTCTGCTGCCGGCATCACGAAGGATGTCGACACCGAGTTGGCATTGGCAAATCCCAGACCGGAATTGTTGGTCGTCCATCTGGAGAATACCCTGCTCGAGGACTCCGGCGCGTTTGCCGTGATGTTGACTGTCGCGCCTGCCGCGTACTCGCCGCTTCCCGAACCATAGTTTACAGTTACTTTGTACTTCTTGCCGCTATCCGATCCGCCAGGGTTATTGCCGTCACCGCCTGGATTGTTGTTTCCACCGTTTCCGCCTGAAAAATTCGCTGTGACATTCACATTTGCCGCCGGCATCACGAAGGTTGTCGTAGCAGTCGTCGCGCTGGCAAACTTCACATCCGCTGTCGTTGTCGTCCAGTTCACAAAGGTCTGACCTGCAGGCGGTGTGTTGGCTGTGATCGTGACTGTAGCACCTGGGCGGTAGTTACCGCTGCCTGTACCGTTGTTGACCGTCGCCTTGTAGGTGCCGTCCGGGTTCGGGGTGTCTGTGCCGCCGCCGATCGCCGTGTTGGCTGTAACTGTGATGTCCGCATTGGGCATGGTAAACGATGTTGCGGGGCTTGAAGGATTCAGCAGCAGAGCTATATACGTACCCGGCTCGATCGTCCACACTTTGAAGTTCGTCGCGTCGTTTGCCATGATCGTCACAGATGTGCCACCCTTGACCGTTGTCGGGAAAGTCGTGACCAACGTTCCGCCGATCATTGCGTTTCCGTTTGCAACTGTGAGGTTGTAGTCTTTTCCATCCGGAACGATCGTAGTCGGATCCTCCACATAGTTTGCCATAATGGTTCTGTCTTCCGTCACATCCGTGTATGTCGCCGCTCCCATAAGAGGCTTGCCGTCCTCACCCCGGACATTTGTACAGATCCACTGATCAAACTTATAACCAGTCTTTAGCGGAGCTGTCGGCGGATTCTTGAGCGTTGTGCCTTTGTCGATTTCGATCGTATCGATCACATTGAACTTATCGTCCACGAAAGTTAGGAGACATGTTCTCCCCAGCTCAGAGAAGTGGATCCTGTTTCCATCCTTGCCACTCTTGTTAAGCTCTTCCTTGATCTGATTGTAATTGTAATGGCATATACTCTCCTTGCCTTTGTCATCCGTTGAGATCCCTTTGATAAACACTTCTTTTGTCGTATCAAAATCAAACGCATCTACAGCAATCGTACAATTAGGATTTTTGATCGTCACATACAGATTCCTCTTATCTGCCGCTCCCTTAAACGCCTTCTGGTCAATACCCATTGTTGTCTCCGGCAGAGTCACCTGGAATAAACCCTTACAGTTTTCAAATGTGCGCTGTGGAATATTCGTTATTTTGGAATCTTCCAGATTCACTTCTGTGATCTCATCACAATTTGAAAATGCACCTGTTCGGATACTTGTGACATTTGCAAGGTTTGAATCTACATTTGTGTTTTCTGCACCCTCCTCACCCTTGCTCGTGACAGAGCCTGTGTAATAATAATGTCCGTTATCTTTCTGACCGGCACCTCTGCCCTCCAGACATTGTACAATCTCATAAGAACCATCTTGTTTCGTCTCATAGAGGAGCATATTCTGGAATACATACTTCGTGTTTCCAGGATTGATGCTATACAAATTCTTGCAGCCTCTGAACGGAAGATCCCCCATGCTCTCGACCGCACTGAAACCTACAGTCAACAGGTTTTCGCAGCTGTCAAACGCATATTTGGGCAAATCTTTAACCCCACGCATATCAATCGAAGTCAGATAGTCATTTCCGGATTTATAGTTCTCCAAATATGTTTGGTTCTCATAAGGCTTCTCCCAGATTGCCGAATCCGTGTCGATCGATCTCTTAGCTTCATCAAAACCGCCGCTAAACAAACCACCGGTAGAGACGATCTGCTTGTCAGGATTAAGGACTGAATCATTATTTGTATAAGCCGTATCGCCGATCGCCTCAGCGTAACCAGAATCTACTACATAATTATGACCATCCTGTGAGTACAGGCTCTTTAAGTCATTCGCACTGCTGTCACCTGCATTGACTTTTTTATCCGCAACTTCCCATGTAAATTGACTTATTGTCTGGCTGTCTGGATATTTCTGATTATAATAATGATCGATGTATTCAAAATCCAGATCATTTTTGGACTCAGGCGCAAAGAAAGCCTTCGAATCAATACTCTCAATGCCGCTTGGCAGGTTCATATGGAGCGTCTGCATGATTGCCCTGCCCGCCTCTGAATCCAGCTTATTCTTCTCTTCATCTGTAGCGTTATCTTCGATATAAACAGCCTCAAATGCCTTGACGATCTCGCCATCCATATCCTCATAATGCGGATAGTTCACCAGTGTCGCCTTGCCATCCTTGCGGTTTCTGATCACGGTCAGGTTCAACGGTGCATCTGTCTTGTAACAGATCTGTGTATCTTTTTTCAACAGATCCGAATTGTTCGGAGACATCGCCATCTTAAAAGGTGCGTACTCTGGATTTACAGCCCCGTGGAAAGTCAATCGATCAGAATTTGTCTTAAATGCGTCACTGGCGATCTGCAGATCCTGCCAGTACTCGCTCTCCTCCGGGAAAGTTCCTGTCAATGTCTGGCTGAATACGACATTCTGCAGTTCACTACATTCTGCAAACGCCTCGCTCTCGATATTCCTGACACCGGAACCAATGTCAACCCACTGCAGCGCCGGCATCGCCTTAAAAGCTCCTGCCTTGATGTCTGTGACGCTGTCACCGATCGTCAGTCTGGTGATATTGTCCTTCAACTCTTTCGCACCGTCAAAGCAGCCCGGTTCAATGGAGACAACATTGTAACCGCCTACTGTGGTCGGTATTGTGATCCACGCCTCATTTACAACTGCATCTTTCTTATACGGGAAATAACTTACTAACGATGCATTATTCCCGTCTATCTCCTGTAGATTGGCAATATACTGAAGGTCTCCGTTTTCATCGCTGACACCCATCTCGAAGTGTACTTTACCAGTGCTGTCCGTGAATTTGTACGGCACTGACGGAAGCGCCCATATATCCTTCGGCGGATTATCACTTGTCGTTCCAGTCTTACCCGCCTTTGCCGCCCATGTCGTCTCTCTGGGCTTAGACCTGCTTCCCGGCTGATTCAAAAGTTCCGGTCCTTCCACATAAAATCCCGGATTTCCCCACACATCAGCAAACAATTTCACCGGATTATATCCTGCATTTTTAGCCCCTTCCGGAAATTTAACCCACGAAAGGTTATGACAGTTCGTCAATGTATTGTCCGGAACATCTGATTTGAGTTTTCCTGGAAAAGTCACTTCCTTGAGCGTATTTCTATTCGCAAGGATAAAATCATAATCATCAGTATTGCCACCAGTATTATAATTTACATCCGTATTCCCCCCCGGAAACTTAAAACTATTCAGACTGCCGCCGACACTGCTGAGGGCAAATACACCTTTTCCTATTTTATATTGACTCTGATTGTTCTCCGGAAACTTTACCTCTGTCAGACCATCGCAGTCATAAAAAGCATACTTTTCGATCTCAATATCACTTCCCCTACCTGTGTCCTCAAAAGTAACTGTCTGCAGGGCACGCACACCTGCAAATGCACCCGCACCGATCATCGTAACCGGAGCCGGGATCGTCACATCTTTGATCGCCGTCTTGTAAAAAGCTTTTTTGTCGATCGTTATGAACTTTTTGGAATCAACCTCGCCGCTGAATGAAAAGTTGACCGTTGCCAGACTGGTACACTCAGCAAATGCCTCCTCACCTATGATCTCGCAAACAGTGGTATTGATCGTAACCTCTGTCAAATTGGAATTGCCAAATGCCTGCTTCCCTATAAACTGCAGTCCCTGCGGAAGCGTGATCTTATTCAACGTCGTGCCAAAAAATGCATTGTTAGTATTATCATGGCTTGCAATTCCCTTAATCGTAACTTTGGAGTCAGCTGTCGCTGGCAGAAAATTGTTTTCATCCAACCATGTAAAACTACCTGACTCTGTGTACTGCGGAACATACACCGTCACAACATCTCCGCTGGCATTCTGCCTCAACAGGCTTCTCAGTCGATATTTGGTCAGGTCACTGTTTCCTTTCTTGCAGTGATTCCGAATGACATAATCAACAATGCCGTTCAATCCATTTTCAACATTCGCAAAATCAGTATATGCTTTAGACAGTTTAGCAGTACTGCCAAAATCAAAACCGTTTGCCTCAGTTACATAGCTATTCCACTCATTTGTATCATTATTAGTATCCCACGTATAACCATTCGCTGAAACCTTCGTAATAAAAGCATTTACTTTTGTAACAAAAGCATTCACACGTGCATTGTAATCATCTATCTCGGTAATCTTTGCGTCATAGAGCGCTTTACCAAAATCCTGCGAATACATATTACCCGAATCCAGATTGACCCTCCCAAAGTCAGTATAGCCCTGTGCATTGGAATTCGTGCCGATTGAAATCGATGGCGATACCATATTCTTATTAAAACTATCCTTTTTGATTGTTTTAACTGTTATTGGCGTTGTACTTGAATTTAACGAAGATGGAACTGCCAATTGTATTGATGAATCCTGCGGGAATGTCAACTCAAATGAGTCACTGCTAGCCAGACCATTTTCCACTGCACTGATAAAATCAGTATCAAACTGAACGTAATTGCAGTACTCTGTCTGATTGACCGTCAGCTCCGTCTCACCCTGGTGATTTCCATCACCTATGATGTCCTTTGTAATGATCGCACTCCCACTGTTATTTTTCTTAATCTCAAACAGATCCACAAGAGAGAGCGTACCGTTGTCATCCCTGATGCGCTGCACTATACCCGATGTGGCATAACCTGTCTCGTAACTATTACTATAATGCGCATTGGCATTGTCCAGATCCGTCGTAATGTCTCCGAGTTCCTTGCCATCCGCCGCCCGCATCGTACCATAGTTCTCCACCGGTATCGCCGCCACAACGATCGCCATGATCATGGTGAGTGCCGCGACCGTGCGCATGACCCTCTTTCTCAACTTGTAGTTCTTTTTCCTTCTACTCTTTGCCATCTTGTTTCTCCCCACTTCGTTATTTCTATTCCCTCTTATTGCCGGTATCACTTGCTGCCTCAATTTATGTAAAATCACGTTCCGGTCGTGCCGGAAGTGACAGTATATCCCTGTATTGACTCCCTATATGTTGTTCACTGCGTCTGCACCAGACCTGCCGCTTTCACTGCTCATCTATTTCATTCTCTCCCATCCTTTACGTCAAGGCTTTGGGCAGACAGGCTTTACTGACAGATGGAATTTTTATAATATTCCAATACCTTTTTGTCGTCAAACTCCCCGTCAGTACAGTTCTTCTTATATTCCAGGACTGCTTCCTTGATCCGCCCGATTAATTCGATGCTTTCTTCCACTTCCTCTGCAATCTCTTCGTTTGTCCTGCCTTTCAGCATCTTCTTATATACCATTTTGATCAAGCGCA
>Ga0224483_100310_pt1 | contig 14802 bp, 15 predicted proteins | sample hydfratestSal1_FD_181453 | JGI IMG/M metagenome (GOLD analysis project Ga0224483, IMG submission 181453) | Metatranscriptome of mouse feces microbial communities from Columbus University, Ohio, United States - Sal1 (Metagenome Metatranscriptome) ... | reverse complement strand
TGTATACACAGAGCCTTTTATCTCTTCGGGGTCAAATTCCCCATTTCCTATTATGCAACAAACTTGATTTAAGTTTTGCTACCCCGCTGCAAGCAGCGAAGGTAAATTCGTTTTACCGATATTCCCATTTATACAAGGAGGTTGTCTGCCATGGCTCTGCCCCTCATCATCCTTACAGGCCCCACGGCCGTGGGGAAAACCGACCTTTCCATCCGCCTGGCCAAGGCCGTGGGCGGCGAGATCATCAGCGCCGATTCCATGCAGGCGTACCGCCATATGGACATAGGCTCCGCCAAAGTGACCGGGGAGGAGATGGAGGGGGTACCTCACCATCTCATCGACGTGCTGGAGCCCACCCAGGCGTTTCATGTGGTCCTGTTCCAGAAGCTGGCCAAGGAGGCCATGGCCGAAATCTATGGCCGCGGACACATTCCCGTGGTGGCAGGCGGGACCGGCTTTTATATCCAGGCCCTTGTGTATGACATCGACTTTACGGAAAATGACGGCGACCCTGCCGTCCGCGCCCGACTGGAGGAGACGGCAAAAGCCAAGGGCGCCGGGTATCTCCACCATATGCTAAAGGACATTGACCCTGCCGCCGCTGATCAGATCCACGCAAACAATATCAAGCGGGTCATCCGGGCCATCGAGTTTTACGAGAAGACCGGCACGCGGATCTCGGACCACAATGAGGCGGAGCGGAAAAAGGAGTCCCCCTACGATTTTCTCTACTATGTCCTCAACACGGACCGGGCCGCGCTCTATGACCGGATCGACCGGCGGGTGGACCGGATGGTGGAAGACGGCCTTGTGGACGAGGTGAGGAAGCTGGCGGATATGGGCTGCACCAGGGATATGGTGTCCATGCAGGGGCTTGGGTACAAGGAGATTTTGGACTACTTAGACGGCAGATGCAGCCTTGAGGAGGCAATATACATCTTAAAGCGAGACACCAGGCATTTCGCCAAACGGCAGCTGACCTGGTTCAAGCGGGAGAGGGATGTGCGGTGGCTGAACCTGCCAGAGTTTGGGTACGACAGGGAAAAGGTGCTTGCGCGTATGCTGGAGGAGATCTCCCAAAAGGGTTGGGAAAATAAAACCATAACACAGGAGAACAGATGATATGAACAAAACGACCATATATACCTCCCTGGGGCTCACCCCTCAGGTGCTGAAATTTGGGGAGGAGATCGAAGCGTCTTTAAAGGACAGATTTGAGGTCATTGACGAGAGGGCGGAGTACAATCAGTTAAAAGTCATAAAGGCCATGCAGAAGAACCGGGTCAGCGATATCCATTTCGCGGCCACCACAGGATACGGGTACAATGACCTGGGCAGAGATACCTTAGAGAAAGTGTACGCCAGCGTTTTTGAGGCGGAGAGCGCCCTGGTGCGGCCCCAGCTTATGAGCGGGACCCACGCGCTCCACATCGCCCTGTCAGGCAATCTCCGCCCCGGGGACCAGCTTCTCTCCCCCAACGGAAAGCCTTACGACACCCTGGAGGAGGTTATAGGCATCCGAGAATCCCCGGGTTCTCTGAAAGAATACGGGGTCACCTACCGCCAGGTGGATCTTCGCCCTGACGGCTCCTTTGACTTTGACGGCATCGCCAAAGCCATCAACGAAAAGACAAAGCTGATGACCATCCAGCGGTCTAAGGGCTACGCCGTGCGCCCCACCTTTTCCGTGGACCAGATCGGTGAAGTCATCGCCTTTGCCAAAAAGATCAAGCCGGACCTGATCTGTATGGTGGATAACTGTTACGGCGAATTTGTGGAGCTGACAGAGCCCACTCAGGTGGGGGCTGACATGGCTGTAGGCTCCCTCATAAAAAACCCCGGCGGCGGCTTAGCTCCCATCGGAGGCTACATCGTAGGGCGGAAAGACTGCGTTGACCGGGCCGCCTTCCGCTTAAGCGCCCCCGGCCTTGGCAGGGAAGTAGGGGCCAGCTTAGGGCTGAATCAGTCCCTGTATCAGGGGCTGTTTCTGTCGCCCACCGTGGTGGCAGGGGCCCTCAAAGGAGCCATCTTCGCGGCCAACATCTATGAGAAGCTGGGATTTGCCGTAGTCCCTGACAGCAAAGAGGAGCGCCACGACATCATCCAGTCCATCACCTTCGGCACGCCGGAAGGCGTCGTCGCCTTCTGCCAGGGCATCCAGGCCGCTGCTCCCGTGGACAGCTTCGTCACCCCGGAACCCTGGGACATGCCGGGATACGACGCCCCGGTCATCATGGCGGCGGGAGCCTTTGTCCAGGGTTCCTCCATCGAGTTAAGCGCCGACGGCCCCATAAAGCCCCCCTACGCCGTATACTTCCAGGGCGGCCTCACCTGGTACCACGCCAAACTGGGCATCCTCATGTCCCTCCAAAAACTTTGCGACGCAGGCCTCACTGGTCTCACCCCCAAAAACATTACCCCCAAACCCCAGCCTCCCTGCCGCCGCCAGTAACACCCGCCCCATAACTCACTGCAGGAAATGTATCCTCAGCCACTCTACCAAAGATTTTTTTGTTACAATTTTTTGTAAATTTAGCCAGTAAAGTAGCCAGGTCATGCCCCATATTCCCAATGAGGGGTCTCTGACCCGCCGGACCTCCTATATACCCCATTGTAACCCACCCCGAAAAAAATTTTTAACTTTTTATAAACTAACTATACAGAAATACCATCTTATGGTAAAATGTCATGGAATCAAAATTTTACCACCCAAGTCCCCTGTTCCCGGCTTCGTACTATGGAGAGTCACGCGGCAAGGAGTGTACCAGTGGACGACCATATCAAGATGAAAGATATCCCGAAACAGGACCGCCCCTACGAGAAGTGCGTCTCAAAAGGTCCCGGGATCCTAAGCGACGCGGAACTGCTGGCCGTTATCCTCCGGACCGGCAGCAGGACCTTAAGCTCCCTGCAGCTTGCCCAGAAGGTGCTGGAGCTGACCTACCCCAAAGATGACGGCCTTCTGGGTCTGTGCCGTTTATCCCTGTCTGATTTTCAGAAGCTTCCGGGAATTGGCATTGTCAAAGGTATCCAGCTGCAGTGCATCGGGGAGCTGTCAAAGCGTATCAGCCGCCGCGCGGCAACTGTCACAAATACCACATTCACAAACCCCCAGTCCGTGGCGGAATACTATATGGAAGAGATGAGGCACTTACAGCAGGAGCATTGTTATGTCATGTTCCTTAACACCAGGCAGGCGCTTATCAAAGACCTGCTCATCTCCAAAGGCACGGTGAACACGTCCTTAGCTTCGCCCCGGGAGATCTTTATCGAGGCTCTGCGCTGCCAGGCTGTGGGCATCATCCTGGTCCACAACCATCCCAGCGGAGACTCCACCCCCAGCCAGGAGGACTGCCTTCTCACCAGGAAGGTCAGCGAAGCCGGAAGCCTTGTGGACATCCAGCTATTAGACCATGTTGTCATTGGGGACAATAACTACTGCAGCTTTAAAAAAGAGGGAATGTTATAGATGGAATCCAAACACAACCGTTATATTTTAGCAGGCCTGACCGTTGTTTGTATCGCGCTCATCGGCATCACCATGGTCACGGACCAGTGGCTGGAGCCTCTGCGCACAGGGGTGGGCTATGTGCTGATCCCCATCCAGTCCGGAGTCAACAAGGTGGGCGTCACCATATATGAGCAGCTGTCCGACTACGGGAAGCTGAAAGGGGCCGTAGAGGAGAACCGCAGACTCCAGGAGGAGATTGACCGGCTCATCGAGGAGAACAACCGGCTAAGCTCCGAGCAGTTCGAGCTTCAGAGGCTGCGGGAGCTTTACGCCCTGGATCAGCAGTACATGCAGTACCAAAAGACCGCTGCCCGGGTCATTGCCAATGACTCCGGCGACTGGTTCCAGGTATTCCGGGTCAACAAAGGCTCTGCCGACGGCATCCAGGTGGGCAACAACGTGCTGGCAGGCGGCGGCCTGGCAGGTATCGTCACAGACGTGGGAGCCCACTACGCCACGGTCCGCTCCATCATCGACGATTCCAGCCGGGTCAGCGCCATGGCCCTTCAGTCCGGGGACACCTGTATGGTAGGCGGCGATCTGACCCTTTACAAAGAAGGCAGACTGTCCATCAGCGACATCAAGAAGGACGGGGACGTGAAGGACGGGGACCGGATCGTCACCTCCAACATCAGCACCACCTACCTGCCAGGCATCCTGATCGGGTACGCGGCGGACATCACCGTTGACAGCAACCAGCTGACCAGCTCTGGGTATCTGGTGCCTGTGGCGGAATTTAACAACCTTCAGGAGGTGCTTATTATCACGGACCTGAAAGAGATCCAGGACCCCGCAGGAGGAGAGCCATGAAGCGGACAGCTATCAATCTACTGCTGATCATCGTCGCCTTCACCATACAGAACTGCGTGTTTCCGCTGATCCCCTTTCTGTCGGCGTCCCCAAACCTGCTGCTGATCCTGACCTTTTCCTTTGGATTCATGAAAGGCCAGAGGGCGGGCATGTTCTACGGCGTGCTGGCAGGGATCCTTTTGGATCTGTTCTACAGCGGCCCCTTTGGCTTTTACACCCTGTTCTACGTGTATGTGGGATATGTCAACGGGATCTGCACCAAATATTACTATGAAGAGTACATCACCCTGCCCCTGGTCTTAAGCGTGTTCAATGAGCTGGCGTACAATCTTTATGTGTACGTATTCCGCTTTCTCATCCGGGGGCGGCTCAACGTCCTTTATTATCTGAAGGAACTGGTAATTCCGGAGACCATTTTTACGGTTGTGACAACCCTTCTCATCTACCGTCTGCTGCTCTACATCGGCAGATGGCTGACTGAATTTGAAAATAGGAGAGATACCACCATTGTTTAGAGATTTGCTGGAACTGATACAAATTGGTTTAAAGAGGATTTTGACCTCCCGGATTTTTGCCCTGGCCGTGATCTTTGTGTGCATGTTCGCGGGACTTGTGGTGCGGCTGTTTGATCTGCAGATCGTTCAGGGGGAGGAGTACGTGAAAAAATACGAGTCCAAGATCCTGCGCACTGCCTACACCACAGGCACCAGGGGCAATATCTACGACTGCAACGGCGTGGTCCTGGCAAGAAACGAGCTGGCTTACTCTGTCACCATCCAGGACGTGGGGGCCTACAGCTCGGACAAGGCCAAAAATTTGATGATCCTGGAGCTGGTGCGGATCCTGGACAGGCAGGGGGAGACCATCCAGGGAGATCTGCCCATTGCCATTGACCAGAACGGGGATTTTGTGTACACCACCTCATCGGAGACTGCCAGACTTCGGTTTCTTCGGGACTTTTACGGGAGGCGCTCTGTCAATGAGCTGGACGACGAGGACGGCAAGTACCCCTCCAATGTCAGCGCCAGGGATGTCTTTGAGATGACAAAGGAGAAATTTAAGATCGGGGAGATGGAGGACGCCAAGGGGAATCCTCTGGTGCTGGCGGACGACGAGGCTCTGAAGGTGGGGATCATCCGCTACTCCCTTTCCCTGACCGCGTACACCAGCTACAAGACCACCACCGTGGCCTCTAACGTGTCGGAGAACACGGTGGTGGATATTTCCGAGCACATGGCTGATCTTCAGGGAGTGGACGTGGCCGAATCCACAGTGCGCATCTACGAGGACGCCCTGTATTTTGCCCCCATTATCGGCTACACAGGCAAGGTCTCCAGCGAGGAGCAGTTAGAGGAGCTGCGCCAGAGGGACGAAAGCTATGAGCTCAACGACATTGTGGGGCGTATCGGCATTGAGGCCACCCAGGAGGACAAACTCCAGGGGAAAAAGGGAGTCCAGAACATGTACGTGGACAGCCGGGGCAGGGTGTTAAAGGTTTTAGACGACGCCACGGAGCCGGAGGCGGGCAGCAACATTTACCTGACCATTGACCGGGAGCTGCAGATCGGTATCTACCACCTGCTGGAAAAGCATCTGGCCGGCATCCTGACAGACCGCATCGTGAACCGGGAGATGACGGAGCAGGAGGAGCGGGACTCCAGCAAGAAGAAGATCCCGGTAAAAGACGCCTACTACCAGCTGATCAACAACAACGTCCTGTCCTTAAAAGCCATGGAGCAGGAGGACGCTGGGGCTGTGGAGCAGGAAATCCACAGAAAATTCATCGCATCCAGGCAGCAGATCCTGACAAATATGAGAAGCCAGCTGGCGGACGTGAACGCGCCGCCCATATCTGCCCTTGGGGAAGACATGAAATCCTACATGCTCTACGTGTACTCATACCTGTCCCAGGACACGGTGGGGATCATCCAGAGAAGCAAGATCGACTCGGAAAGCCCGGAAGCAAACGGGTGGAAGGAAGAGTCCATAAGCCTGCGTGACTACCTGTACTACGGCATTTCCCAGGACTGGATCGACACCACCAAGCTGCCGGTGGACAACAAGTACTCCAACGCGGACGACAGCTTTCATGCCCTGGTGGACTATGTTATGGAGCAGTTAGAGAATGACACCCAGTTTACCAAGCGGATTTACCGCTACCTGATCAATCAGGACATCATCACCGGCCGGGAGTTGTGCATGGCCCTGTACTCCCAGAACATTCTGCCCTACGACGAGGAGCAGATGAGGCTTTTGTCGGTAGGGGGAGAGGACTACGCCTTTTCCTTCCTTATAGATAAGATCAACAACCTTGAGATCACGCCGGCTCAGCTGGCCCTGGACCCATGTACTGCCGGGTGTACGGTGATAGACGTAAACACAGGGAAGGTGCTGGCTCTGGTGACCTATCCCAGCTACAACAACAACATGTTAAGCGGCACTGTGGATGCGGCCTATTTCAGCCAGCTGAACGAGGACATGTCGCTGCCCCTGTACAATAATGTGACCCAGGTTGTGAAGGCGCCGGGGTCCACCTTCAAACCCATCACTGCCATAGCGGGCCTGGAGGAGGGCGTGATCACCACCGCGGAAGAGATTGACTGCACAGGCACCTATGAGGAGGTATTTCCCCCCATCAAGTGCTGGATCAATCCGGGACACCACGGAAAGCTGGCTGTATCCGACGCCCTGGGCAATTCCTGCAACTACTTTGTCTCCGAGGTGGCCCACCGCCTTTCCACCAATGAGGATGGCGTGTACTCCACGGACCGGGGACTGGAGATCATCCGGGAGTATGCCACCAAGTTCGGCCTGGACCATCCGTCGGGCATCGAGATCGCGGAGAGCTCACCCAAGCTGTCCACCGAGGACCCGGAGCGGTCCTCCATGGGACAGGGAACCAACGCCTACACCAATGTGCAGCTGTCCCGGTATGTGACCGCCCTCGCCAACAGGGGCAAGGTCTTTGAGTTAAGCCTTATCGACAAAGTCACAAGCTCCGACGGCACGGTGGTGGAGGACCATGTACCCCAGATCTCCAGTGTGGTGGATATCGCCGACACCACCTGGGACGCCGTGCAGAGCGGTATGCGCCGGGTGATCACCGACAGCTCCTCCAAGCGTATCTTTCGGGATCTGGAGGTGGAGATCGCGGGAAAGACCGGTACGGCCCAGGAGAACACCAGGGCAAACCACGCGTTTTTTATCTCCTACGGCCCCTATGCCAACCCGGAGATCAGCGTGACCGTCAACATCCCCTACGGTTATGCCTCCGCCAACGCGGCCACCATAGCCAAGAGCGTGTATCGGTTTTACTACGGCTACACCAGTCTGGAGGACATTATCGGCGCGGGAGCTTTGGACGCAAGTAATGTAGTCATCGGAGATTAGTTCAGGTAAAGAGGTGGTAGTGTATGAAAAGTTCAGTAGTGATCAAGAGCAACAAGTCTGGCATGACCGTGATCCTGGCCCCGGAGGTTCCCTTTGAGGAGCTTCTGGGGGATATCGCCAAAAAATTTGAGGAGAGCGCCAGGTTCTGGGGATCTGTGCAGATGACCCTGACATTGGCCGGGCGTCCCCTGGCCCCGGAGCAGGAATTTCAGATCGCCAATGTGATCATGGACCACTCCCAGATCGAGATCATGTGCCTGGTGGACCTGGACAGCAACCGCATACGGCGGTGCGAGAAAGCGCTCAACGAAAAGCTGATGGAGCTTAGCGCCTGCACGGGCCAGTTTTACAGAGGACACCTTCACAGGGGAGAATCTCTGGAGTCTGAGGCCAGCATCGTGGTCATCGGGGACGTGGAGCAGGGGGCCAGGATCACGGCTAAGGGCAATGTTATTGTCCTGGGGGAGCTTAAGGGCACCGTGGTGGCGGGGGCCTCGGGCAATCAGGAGGCGGTCATCGTGGCCCTGACCATGGCTCCCTACCAGCTGAGGATCGCGGAGTTTGAGACAGAGGTGAATGAGAAAGGACGCCGTCTGGGGAGGGGGCCTGTGACCGCCAGTGTGGAAGATCAGAGGATCAGCCTGACTCAAATAAAAAAAAGTTTTTTTGATGTGTTAAAATCTGTTTAAAATGTGGAAAAAATACTGGAAATATTAAGACTTTTAGGGTAGAATATCTATTGTTAAGGAATTTATTGCAGGAGGATGCAGATATGAGCGAAGTCATTGTAATTACCTCCGGAAAAGGCGGGGTGGGTAAAACCACAACCTCTGCAAACATTGGAACAGGCCTGGCTATGCTGGGCATGCGCACGGCTCTCATCGACACGGACATCGGGCTTAGGAACCTGGATGTGGTCATGGGGCTGGAGAACCGGATCGTCTACAATCTGGTAGATGTTGTGGAGGGGAACTGCAGGATGAAGCAGGCCCTGATCAGAGACAAAAGATACCCGAACCTGTACTTGCTCCCCTCGGCTCAGACCAGGGACAAGTCGGCAGTAAATCCTGAACAGATGATAAAATTAACAGAAGACCTGAAAGATGATTTTGACTACATACTCCTGGACTGCCCGGCGGGCATTGAGCAGGGGTTCCGCAACGCCATCGCGGGCGCTGACCGGGCATTGGTGGTGACCACCCCCGAAGTGTCGGCCATCCGGGACGCGGACAGGATCATCGGGCTTTTGGAGGCCAGGGACATGGGCCAGGTCCAGCTGATCGTGAACCGGGTCAGGACGGACATGGTCCGCCGGGGGGACATGATGTCCGTGGACGATGTGATGGACATTCTGGCTATCCCCCTTTTAGGGGCTATTCCGGATGATGAGTCCATCGTGGTCTCCACCAACCAGGGGGAGCCTTTGGCAGGCACGGACACGCCGTCGGGACAGGCATACCTTGACATCTGCAAGCGGCTTCTGGGGGAGGATATCCCTGTTACGGTCTATGACGGCGGGAAAAGTTTTATATCCAGACTGACGGGATTTTTAAAACGGGCTTAGGAGGGGGAGTATGTACCGCAGCAGACGCGTATTCGGGAACCGGTCCGGGGAGATCGCCAGAAAGCGGTTAAAGCTGCTTTTGGTAGCGGACAAGACCAACTGTTCTCCTGAGTTTCTGGAGATGATAAAAGACGATTTGTTTCTGGTCATCTCAAAATACCTGGACATTGACAGGGGGGATATGGAGGTGGGGCTGACAAAGGCCTTTTGCGGCAGGGAACAGATACCTGCCCTCTATGCCGCCGTACCTGTAGATGGAAGTCTTATAAGAGGACATTTTCATGCTGTTATTTGATTACAATTTCAAAAGATACAATTTCCGGGTGGTGCTTTACATGCTGGCTTTAAGCGTTATCGGCATTCTGGCCATCTGGAGCGCAACCAATCAGAATGAAGCCATGGTGGGAAAGCAGATTATGGGTATCGGCATCGGCCTGTTTTTGGCTGTGGCCCTGTCCCTCATTGATTATCACAAGCTTTTATCCATGAGCACCATGATCTACCTGGTCTGCGTGGTCATGCTGGTGGCGGTTCTCCTCATGGGTACCTCCAGAGGCGTTGCCACCCGGTGGATCGTGCTGCCGGTCATCGGCCAGATCCAGCCGGCGGAGTTTGTAAAGATCGGACTCATCATGTTTTTTTCCTGGTATTTCGGCAAGTATGAAGATCGGAAAAATCAGCCGTCCATCCTGGGTATCGGGGCGCTTTTGTTTGCGGTGCCGGCGTTTCTCATATTCAGGCAGCCAAACCTGTCCACCACCCTGGTGGTCACTGTGATCATCGCCTCCGTGGTGTTCGCGTCGGGAGTCAGCTACAAGTGGGTCCTTGGGACCTTGGCGGTGGTGATCCCCGCCGCGGGGATTATCATCTACCTGCTGCGCTACGACATGATACCGTTTATCGAACAGTACCAGGCCAACCGCATCCTGGCGTGGATTGACCCGGAGAAGTACGCGGAGGCCTATTACCAGCAGGAGAACTCTATCATGGCCATCGGCTCCGGGCAGCTGTGGGGCAAGGGCCTTAGCAACACGGAGATCGCCTCGGTAAAAAACGGCAATTTTCTCATTGAGGAGCAGACAGACTTTATCTTTGCCATTGTGGGGGAGGAGATGGGGTTTGCGGGAGCCCTCCTTGTCATGGGCCTGCTTTTGCTGATCGTCATGGAGTGTCTTGTTATGGCAAGCCGGTCAAAGGATCTCTCCGGCAGGCTGATCTGTGTGGGCATGGCCACGTTTCTCGCGTTTCAGAGCTTTGCCAATATCGCGGTGGCTACGGCGATCTTTCCCAACACGGGACTGCCGCTGCCGTTTATCAGTTATGGGGTCAGCTCCCTGCTGAGTCTTTACATCGGCATGGGAGTGGTATTAAATGTAGGGTTACAGAGAAGGACGAGAGAAGATTACTAGAATAGAAGAGAGGGAGAAGGTAAAGACATGAATATCGGTTTAATTGCCCATGATTCAAAGAAAAAACTGATGCAGAATTTCTGCATCGCGTACAGGGGGATCTTAAGCAAACATTCCCTGTACGCCACCGGGACCACAGGCCGCCTGATCGAGGAGATGACCAACTTAAATGTCCACAAGTATTTGGCTGGCCATCTGGGGGGAGGCCAGCAGCTCTGTACGGATATTGAGCAGAATCAGCTGGATCTGGTGATCTTTATGCGGGAGCCGGATATGCCAAAGAGGGTGGACCCGGCCAGCAGTCCTATTGTCCGGGTGTGCGACATGCACAACATCCCCCTGGCCACCAACGTGGCCACGGCGGAGCTTCTTGTGAAGGCTCTGGAGCGGGGAGACCTTGAGTGGCGGGAGATGTACAAGTGATGAGGCGAAAGAAAAACCTTAGGGCCGCAAAAGCCGGGGTCTGCCTGTCCGTCCTTGGGGTGTGGGCGGCGGCGTCCCTTTACGGATGCGGCTTTGGGGAGACGTCAAGCTTGGAAAAACCCTACTCCTTTGAGGAGCGGCCCTTTGTCACGGAAGAACTTGCCCAGGACGGGGAGACGCTTACAGTGCCTCTGTTTGCCCGGGATCTGTGCGTGGTGGCGGACGAGGCTGCGTTTGACGGGGAGGAGGTGGACTCGGAGGCAGGCGTTTTGTTTTCTCTGTCCGACGGGGAGGTGCTCTACAGCAAGAACGCCTTTGAGCGGCTCTATCCGGCCAGCACCACCAAGATCATGACAGCCCTCCTTGCGGTCAAGTACGGTAATCTGGAGGATATGGTGACAGTGACCGAGGACGCGGTGATCACGGAGGCAGGGGCTACTTTGGCGGACCTAAAGCCGGGAGATACCCTGACTATGGAGCAGCTTCTCTACGGTCTTATGCTGCCCTCCGGCAATGACGCCGGGGCGGCTATCGCGGTCCACATGTCTCAGAGCATTGAAAACTTTGCCGCGCTGATGAACGAGGAGGCGGCAAGACTGGGGGCCACAGGGACCCATTTTGTCAATCCTCACGGGCTCCACGACGAGAACCACTACACCACGGCCTATGATCTGTATCTGATCTTTAACGAGGCCTTAAAATATCCCAAGTTCCGGGAAGTGACGAAAACCGTGGCCTATACGGCCAACTACAAGGACAAGGACGGCGGGGACGTGTCAAAGGTGTGGGAGGGCGGCAACTGGTATCTGACGGGTAAGCGGCAGGCCCCAGAGGGCGTCACCGTGTTCTCGGGCAAGACCGGCACCACCCAGGCCGCGGGCTGCTGTCTGGTCATGGCGTCCAGGAATGGGGGAGAGAGCGGCGATGAGTATGTATCCATTGTGATGAAGGCAAAGAACAGGGATAACCTGTACGAGAACATGACAAATATAATTTCTAAAATTGTCAATTAAGTCATTGCCTTTTATCCCTATTTATACTATAATTAAGAAGAAATCTATCATCTTTTTATACAAAATCAATAAACCCAAGGAGGACACGACTATGGTTCAGATTATAGCTGGAAATAAGGGAAAGGGAAAGACCAAACATCTTTTGGACAAGGCCAACGGAGCCATTAAGGAGGCCAACGGGTCTATCGTTTACCTGGATAAAAGTTCCAAGCACATGTATGAGTTGAGTAACAAGATCCGTCTGATCAATGTAAAGGGGTTCGATATCGCTGACTGTTCCGGTTTTATGGGATTTATCCGCGGGATCATTTCCCAGGATCACGATCTGGAGTTGATGTTTTTGGACAGCTTTTTGAAGCTGGCATGCCTGGAGGGAGAGGACATCTCCCAGGCGGTTGAGGAGTTGGAGAAGATTAGTGAGAAGTTCCACGTAGATTTCGTGCTGAGCGTGTCCCTGGATGTGGACGAATTACCGGAGAATGCAAAAAAGGATGTTATCATCTCTTTATGATCATATATCATCGGATGACTGTATTGTACATAAGAGTGGGGTCTGCTTTGAGGCAGGCCCTTTTTATAGAGAGATGGACTTGAACTTTTTCCCATTCACGTTTATAATAGGGAGAACGCCGACATGATTCTTTGAGTTGACATAATTATTTTATGTTAATTTCATAGACGCAAAGAAGGAGGTGATCGCTGTGGCGAAGAAAAAGGGCAGCAACGTCATTAATTACAATCACAGGAAAGCTTCCATGAATTTTAATATCGGGATGCTGATCTTTGCCATGATCTTTATCTACCTTGTGTTTACGGTGTACTCCTACATGACAAAGGAGAAGATACAGTTTTACGAGGTGACCGACGGGTCCATTGTGGATGACAAGAGCTACACCGGCATCATCCTTCGCCAGGAAACCACCCAGTACGCGGACAGCGCGGGGGCTATTAATTACTATGTGCGGGAGGGGAAGCGGGCTTCCGTGGGCACCAGCATCTATTCCATTGATGAGCGGGGAACCGTGTCAGCTCTTATGGAGGAGCAGAATCAGGGGGCCGGGGCTTTGACGGACCGGGATATCGCGGATCTTAAGAAGCAGCTGAACACCTACGTCCTGTCTTATTCTGATGAGAGTTTTGACGATGTTTACAATACCAGGTATGCTCTGGAGGCCATGGCTCTGGAGTACGTGAATTTTAATACCCTGGACACCCAGGGGGAGATGGCGGCCCAGATGGGCAATGATTTCAGGCAGATCACGGCCCCGGTCAGCGGGGTTGTGTCCTATGGCATTGACAATTTCGAGACCCTGGCCCCGGCACAGATCAGCGAGGCGGTCTTTGACCGGAGCCAGTACACAAAGGCCATCACCAGGGCCGGACAGTGGGTGGAGCCGGGGACGCCCATCTATAAAGTGATCACGGATGATTGCTGGTCCGTGGTCTTTCCGGTGACGGAGGAGGATGGGGTGGCTTTCAGCTCCCAGGGCACGTTAAAGGTCTCGTTTCCGGCCCAGAACCTGACTACAAACGGCGCGTTTTCTCTGATCACTGGCAGCGACGGCAAGGCCTATGGGAAGCTGGATTTTAACAAGTATATGGTCCAGTTCGTGTCGGACCGGTACGTGGATTTTGAGATCCTTACCAGCGTCACCGAGGGACTTAAGATCCCTATAAGCTCTGTGACCACCAAGAATTTTTATCTGATCCCTGTGGATTTTCTCACAAAGGGAGGGGATGGGTTAGAGGACGGGTTTAACAAGGAGGTGTACTCCGAGGCGGGGACTTCCGTGGAGTTTGTGCCTGTGCCCATCTATTTTGGCAATGAGGAGTACTACTATATTGACTGTGACAAGGAAGATTCTATCCGGGCAGGGGATTACCTGGTGCGGCCTGACTCCCAGGAGCGGTTTCAGGTGGGCATCACGGCTTCCCTCCAGGGAGTTTACAATATAAATAAGGGCTATACCGTATTCAGGCAGGTCGAGGTGCTGGCCCAGAGCGATGAATTTTATACCATCCGCAAAAATATGAGCTACGGGCTCAGCGTTTATGACCATATCGTGCTAAACGCGTCGATGATCGAGGCTGAGGGCACGCTAATCTATCAGTGAGAAAGGTGGTTTGTATGGGTGATATTCAGAGAAATTTACATAGGATCCAGAGGGAGATCGGACAGGCCTGTCAGAGGGCGGGAAGGGCTGAGGGGGAGGTGACCCTTATCGCGGTCAGCAAGACAAAGCCAATCGAGCTTTTGCGGGAAGCTTACGACGGCGGAACCAGGGAGTTTGGGGAGAACCGGGTGCAGGAGCTTCTCTCAAAGATTCCTCTGATGCCTTCGGACGTAAGGTGGCATCTCATCGGCCACCTCCAGACCAACAAGGTGCGGCAGGTCATAGGAAAGACATGCCTGATCCACTCCGTGGACTCCCTGAAGCTGGCCGGGGAGATCGAGAAGGAGTCCAAACGGCAGGACGTGGTGACAGATATCCTGCTGGAGGTAAATGTGGCAAGGGAGGAGAGCAAGTTCGGATTTTTGCTGGAAGAGGTGGAGGAAGCCCTTAAGACCATAGGGGGATTTCCCCATGTCAGGGTCCGCGGGCTCATGACCGTAGCTCCTTTTGTAGAGGATGCCGAGAAAAATCGCGCTGTTTTTAGAAAATTATATGATTTTTATGTTGA
>Ga0224483_100307_pt1 | contig 14841 bp, 27 predicted proteins | sample hydfratestSal1_FD_181453 | JGI IMG/M metagenome (GOLD analysis project Ga0224483, IMG submission 181453) | Metatranscriptome of mouse feces microbial communities from Columbus University, Ohio, United States - Sal1 (Metagenome Metatranscriptome) ... | reverse complement strand
ACAAATCTGCCGTATTTTTTATCTTCGGAAATATCCGTAATTTCAATCTTAGGCTTATTAAAATCAAACACTATAAGACACCTCCTTGGGTGTTACCTATTATTTAGAGTATAACTCGACGATGAGCATCTCATCCACTGGCACATCGATCACTTCTCTCGTGGGGAGCTCTTTTACGACCCCTTTCAGGTTTTCCTGGTCAGAGTCAAGCCACTCTGGTACAAGTCTGCCCGCAGTGATCTCCAGGACACCTTTGTACCTCTCGGAGCCTTTACATTTTTCTCTGATCTCGACAACATCGCCTGCCTTCACGAGGAAAGAGGGGATGCTGACCACTTTTCCGTTCACGGTCACGTGTTTATGGCCGACAATCTGCCTTGCTTCCCTCCTCGTCCTTGCAAGACCAAGACGGAAGATGACATTGTCAAGTCTGCGCTCTAAAAGAGACATCAGGTTTGCACCGGTCATGCCCGGCATCTTATCGGCTTTTTTATAATAATTACGGAAGGGTTTTTCCAATACACCATAAATAAACTTTGCTTTCTGTTTCTCGCGCAGCTGAAGGCCGTATTCGGATATCTTCCGGTTGGTCCTGCGCAGCTGCCTTGTGGATTTCTTATTGATCCCAAGATACATTGGGTCCAGATCCAAAGATCTGCATCTTTTCAGTACTGGCACACGATTTACTGCCATGTTTAGCTACCTCCTATATCAATCTCTATGAAAAATGGACTATACTCTACGGCGTTTCGGGGGACGGCAACCGTTGTGGGGAACGGGTGTCACGTCGCGGATACTTGTCACTGCCAGACCACATGCCTGCAGGGCACGGATCGCTGCTTCTCTTCCTGAACCAGGACCTTTTACCATTACATCTACCGTCTTCAGACCATGTACCAAAGCAGCCTTCGCAGCAGTCTCCGCCGCCATCTGTGCTGCATAGGGAGTAGATTTCCTTGAACCTTTGAATCCCAGGCCGCCGGCGCTCGCCCATGACAGAGCGTTGCCTTCTGTATCCGTCAATGTAACAATGGTGTTGTTAAAGGATGACTGGATATGTGCCTGTCCTCGTTCAACGTTTTTCTTGACACGACGTTTTGTCGGTTTCTTTGTCGTTTTTGCCATTTTAAACTAACCTACACTTTCTATACATTCTTATTTCAGAGTTATCTATTTCTTCTTATTAGCAACCGTCCTCTTCGGACCTTTCCTTGTCCTGGCATTTGTCTTGGTGTTCTGGCCACGGACAGGCAGTCCTTTCCTATGGCGGATCCCCCTGTAACATCCGATCTCCTGGAGCCTCTTGATGTTCATGGCGATCTCCCTGCGCAGATCACCTTCCACGATACAGGTCTCCTCGATCGCTTCACGGAGCTTGTTCACCTCTGCGTCCGTCAGGTCCCTGACGCGGGTGTCCGGGTTTACGCCGGTCTTCTCCAACAGTTTGTTTGAAGTTGTCCTGCCGATCCCATAGATATAGGTCAGGCCAATCTCTACACGTTTGTCTCTCGGTAAGTCCACACCAGCTATACGAGCCATAATTTCCTCCTCATCTCTTTACAAGACTTTTTGTTTCCATAAAAAATTTTCCTAACTGGGGTGCGCTGCAAATGCACCCAGCCGCATCCGTCCTTATAGAACATACTCTATGCGGCCTTTCCGGGGTCTTCCCGGTATTAGGCGTATGAATGTGAAGACTGTTCTTATACCCGTGAGCCAGATGATCCGCCAACAGATTTCCGGTATTGCCAGAGGATAGGCAGATCATCTGGCAGATAAGTATGCTCGTGAGTATAAACATGACAGCATCCAGGTCCTATGACTTTCGCCGGATGCCTGTGCCCACAATTCTATAAAACAAAGGAACAACACACCCGGGTGGTTCCTGTTTGTTCCTATTTTTCGCCTAAATCTTTGATCCTAGATCCTTAACCCTGTCTTTGCTTATGCTTGGGATTTTCACAGATGACCCTGATCCGTCCCTTTCTCTTGATGATCTTGCATTTATCGCAGATGGGCTTTACAGATGATCTTACTTTCACTGGAAATCCTCCTTCCGTTATCAGATCTGCCCCTTCGGGCAAAACACAAAAGTTCGCTTAATATTGTATCAAAATATCTTCCATTATGCAAGTATTTTTTATTTATCTCTCCAAATGATCCTTCCTTTAGACAGATCATAAGGGGAGAGCTCAATGGTCACTTTATCGCCAGGTAAGATACGGATAAAATTCATACGCAGCTTTCCGCTGATATGGGCCAGCACCACATGCTTGTTCTCCAACTGGACTTTGAACATGGCATTGGGCAGCTTCTCCAACACGACACCTTCTACTTCGATCATATCTGCTTTCGACATGGAAACCTCCTATGGATTATCATAATGATTGGGAGAGTGTTAATATCTCCGGCTCTCCGTCCGTTATCAAGATGGTGTTCTCATAATGGGCGGAACGCGAGCCATCTTCTGTCACTACCGTCCAGTCATCATCCAGCCACACCACATCCGCGCGCCCTTCGTTGATCATCGGCTCGATGGCGAGCGTCATGCCTGGATACAATCTCATCCCCCGCCTCTTCTGTTTGAAATTGGGGATCTGGGGTTCTTCATGGAGCTTTGTCCCGATCCCGTGCCCCACCAGGTCCCGCACGACCCCGTAGCCAAAACGTTCCGCATAGGCGCCGATCGCCCCGGAGATCTCAAATAGATGTTTCCCGGCTTTTGCGTATTTCAAACCTTCAAAAAAACTCTGGCGCGTCACCTCGATGAGCTGGCGGGATTCTTCTGATATCTCGCCCACGCCGTACGTCCTGGCGGCGTCCGAATGGTAATTCTTGTAGATCAGGCCCGCATCCAGGCTGATGATATCGCCCTCTTTGAGTATCCGGTCCTTTGAAGGTATCCCATGGACAACTTCCTCGTTCACAGAGGTGCAAAAGGAAGCCGGAAAACCATTGTAATTGAGGAAATTCGGCACACATCCCCGGCGGCGGATCAGATCCTCGCCCACTTTGTTGATCTCCCAGGTGGAGACCCCCGGTCTGATCGCTTTCGCCAGCTCATCGTGCACCTGTTCCAACAAACGTCCGGCCTCCCGCATCCGTTTGATCTCACTTGATGATTTGATTGATACCGACATCCCTTATTCTCCTAAGATCTTCTTGATCTGGCCGAATACTTCCTCCAGATCCCGGGTGCCGTCCACTTCTTTTAAGACGCCTTTTTGTGCATAGTAGTCGATCAGCGGCTGTGTCTGGTCATGATAAACGCCGAGGCGCTTCTCCACAGTCTCCGGTTTATCATCGTCGCGGAGGATCAGACCCTCTCCGCAGTGGTCACACACACCGTCCTTCTTTGGCGCTGCATATTGGAGATGATATGTAGCTCCACAGTTCACACATGCCCGTCTCCCGGACATCCGTTTGACGATGGCCTCATCCGGCACATCCACATTGATGGCATGATCGATCTGGCTGCCGCTCTCTTTCAAAGCCGCATCCAGGCTCTCTGCCTGCGGGATCGTACGCGGAAAACCATCCAATACATATCCGTTCCTGGCATCCGGTTCCTGGAACCGGTCCATCACGAGAGAGATCGTCAGCTCATCCGGCACCAGCATCCCCTGATCCATATAGGATTTCGCTTTCTTTCCCAGCTCTGTCTCATTTTTTATATTCGCGCGGAAGATATCCCCTGTGGAAATATGGGGGATGTTGTATTTTTCCGCGATCTTCTTGGCCTGCGTCCCTTTACCTGCACCCGGCGCACCCAGCATTATGATCCTCATAGCACTCTACCTCCTACCGCAAAATATCACCAAAGGCTGCGGCGCTGCCACCACAACCTTTTCGATGATCTATTCGTTTAAAAAACCTCTGTAATTGCGCACCAGCATCATGGACTCGATCTGTTTGATCGTATCTAAGACCACACCCACCACGATGATGATCGATGTTCCGCCAAAGGACACCTGTGCGCCAAACACGCCGTTGAAGAAAAACGGGATGATCGCCACGATCACCAGACCGGCCGCACCGATAAAGATGATGTAATTCAAGATCTTCGTCAGGTAATCAGTGGTCGCCTTACCCGGACGGATACCAGGTACGAACCCGCCCTGTTTCTTCATATTGTCGGCTACCTCTATCGGATTAAATGTGATGGAGGTATAAAAATAAGCAAAAAAGATGACCAGCACCACATAGACCAAAAGCCCGATCGAGTAGATCGGCCGCTCCGGATTGCACCAATTGTTGGAGGACAGCATCCGCAGCACTTCGCTGCCCATCCCCGTCCCGTTAGCCTTGCCCAGGACACTGGCGATGATCGTGGGGAACGACATGATCGATGACGCGAAGATGATCGGGATAACGCCCGCCGTGTTGACTTTGAGCGGTATATGGGAGGACTGGCCGCCCACCATCTTTCTCCCCTGCATCTTTTTCGAGTATTGTACGGGTATCTTCCTGGTCGCATCATTTAAGATCAGTACGAATACGATCATGACCAACACGATCGCGCAGATGATCAGTGCGGCCAGCGCACCTTTGGCGATCGTCTTTCCTTTTACAAAAGTCTCATATAAGCCTGTGAAATCATTGGGCATGGTGGATACGATGTTGATCGTCAGCACGATGGAGATACCGTTTCCCACGCCTTTTTCCGTTATACGTTCACCGATCCACATCAGCATGGCAGAACCAGCAGTCAGGCATACGACCACAACAAACGCTGCCGCGATCTTTTCAAATACCGAAGAACCTGAACCTGAAGAAAGTACCGGGATCAGTCCCTGACGGCCAAAACCGATGGACATGGCGATGCCTTCAAATACAGAAAGTCCTATCGTCAGGTAACGGGTGATCGATGCGATCTTCTTCCTTCCCTCTTCACCATCTTTATGCATCTCCTCCAACTTGGGGATCGCGATGGTCAAAAGCTGCATGATGATGGATGATGTGATATACGGAGTGATGTTCAACGCAAAGATCGACATCTGCGTAAAAGATCCTCCTGTAAATGCATCAAAGAAATTGAACGCATCTCCTGACTGGCTGTCGAACCAGTTTCTAAAGTAGTCCCCATCTGTTCCTGGGACAGGCAGCTGTGACCCGATCCGGATCACAATGATCATCAACAGTAAGAAGAATAACCGCCGCCTGATATCTTTTACTTTAAATACGTTTGCCAGGCCATCGAACATTAAATCACCTCTGCCGTTCCGCCAGCTGCTTCAATCTTTTCTTTTGCGCTGGCACTGAATGCATTGACTTTGACATGCAGCTTTTTCGTCAATTCCCCGTTTCCAAGGACTTTCACGCCATCTTTTTTGTTGGAGATCGCACCGCTGCTCAAGAGGTTCTCGATCGTAACCTCTGCGCCGTCCTCATAACGGCGGTCCAGCTCTTCCACATTGATGATCACGATCTCTTTTGAATTGCGATTCGTAAACCCTCTCTTCGGGATACGTCTGTACAAAGGCATCTGACCGCCTTCAAACCCGGCTTTCTTTGCGCCGGAACGTGCCAACTGACCCTTGTGCCCTTTGCCGGCTGTCTTGCCGTTGCCTGAACCGTGTCCCCGGCCTCTGCGGAAACGGCTGTGCGTAGAACCTTTTGCCGGTTTCAGATCATATAACTCCATTTTGACACCTCCTCTAGTCTTCTACCTGTACCTCTTCTACTTTCACTAAATGCTGTACCTGATGGATCATCCCCCTGACTGCGGGATTATCAGGCATGACCACGGTCTTGTTGAGTTTGCGCAGACCCATGGCTTTTACTGTCTTCCTGTGTTTTGGGATCGCACCGATCGTAGATCTTACGAGGGTGATCTTTAATTTAGCAGCCATTTATTTAGCCCTCCTTATCCAACAATTTCTTTTACTGATTTTCCGCGCAGCCTTGCCACCTCTTCCGGTGTCTTCAGTTGTTTGAGCCCTTCGATCGTGGCGAGCACAACATTTTGCTTATTATTGGAACCGAGGGATTTTGTACGGATATTCTTGATCCCGGCTAACTCGATCACGGCACGGACCGGACCGCCTGCGATCACACCGGTACCGTCTGGAGCCTTTTTCAACAGAACTTGGGCGCTGCCGAATTTGCCGATGAAATCATGGGTGATACTCCCGTTGTCGTCCCTGGCTACAGTGATCATCTTCTTCATCGCGTCCTCTTTGCCCTTGCGGATCGCCTCGGGGATCTCGGTCGCTTTACCTAAGCCGGCTCCCACATGTCCATTGCCGTCGCCTACAACGACAAGGGCTGTGAAACGGAAATTACGACCGCCTTTTACAACTTTTGTTACACGTTTGATGGCTACTACTTTATCTTCTAACTCAAGCTGACTGGCATCAATGATATTGCGTTTCATGTGTCTTTTCCTCCCTTTCTAGAATTCCAACCCAGCTTCTCTTGCTGCGTCAGCTAAAGCTTTGACTTTTCCATGATATAAAAAGCCGCCTCTGTCGAACACTACTTTTTTGATGCCCTGCTCAACTGCCCTTTTTCCGATCACTTCGCCTACTTTGGCAGCGGCTTCCACATTGTTGGTGTGCTCCAAGCCGGCCTTTACCTCTTCCTGGAGGGTAGACGCAGATACTAAAGTCCTGCCAACTGTGTCATCGATGATCTGCGCGTACATATGGTTGTTGCTCCTGAACACGGCTAAACGAGGAGCCTGTGTTGTACCGCTTAAGCGATGACGGATCCTTCTATGCTTTTTCTGACGGATTTTCGCTCTTGAAATCTTCTTAACCATTTTCACACACTCCTTATTTATTTCTTACCGGTCTTTCCAACTTTGCGTCTGATCACCTCATCGACGTACTTGATACCTTTGCCCTTATATGGCTCCGGTCTCCTCTTATCCCTGATCTCCGCAGCATACTGGCCTACTTTCTGCTTATCGATCCCCTCAACGGTGATCTTGTTGCCGTCCACTTTCGCTTCCAAGCCTTCCGGATCTTCCATCTCCACCGGATGGGAGAAACCTAAGTTGAGCACCAGCTTCTTGCCCTGTTTCGCAGCCCTGTAACCTACGCCGTTTACTTCCAATTCTTTCTTGTAGCCTTCATTTACGCCTGTCACCATGTTCTGGATCAAAGACCTGGTCAGACCGTGCAGGGATTTCATCTTCTTTAAGTCGTTGGGCCGGGTGACTACGACCGCCCCGTCTTCCAACTTGATCTCCATCTCTACAGGGAGCGCTTTTTCAAGTGTTCCCTTCGGGCCTTTTACAGTTACATGATTGTTCTCTTTGATCTCCACGGTTACTCCGGCAGGTACGGTTACCGGTAATCTTCCGATACGTGACATCTTTCTTTCCTCCTTACTTAGATTGTCGGAAGGGGTTCCTATGACCTCCCCTTCTGTTTTCAGTTTTTGATCTGTGTCTCGCCGTCTTACCAGATAAATGCCAGGACTTCTCCGCCGACGCCTTCTTTTCTGGCCTCTTTGTCTGTGATCACGCCCTTGTTTGTGGAGATGATCGCGATGCCCAGACCTCCTAATACTTTCGGGAGCTCATCTTTTCCTGCGTATACACGCAGACCCGGTTTTGAGATCCTCTTTAAGCCGGTGATGATCTTCTCGTTCTTGTCTTCGCCATATTTCAAGGTGATATGGATGGTCTTGAAGCTCCCATCCTGCACCAGATCGTATTTTGCGATATACCCTTCATCCAACAGGATGTTCGCGATCGCGATCTTCATCTTGGATGCGGGAACGTCTACAGTGTCATGTTTTGCAATATTCGCATTGCGGATCCTTGTAAGCATATCCGCGATCGGATCACTCATTGTCATGTAAGTTTCCTCCTCAATCCTTGTTAGACTTTACATGTCCTTTGTCTACCAGCTTGCTTTCTTAACGCCAGGTATCTGGCCTTTGTATGCCAATTCACGGAAACAGATCCTGCAGACCCCGTATTTTCTCAGATATGCATGGGGACGCCCGCAGATCCTGCAGCGATTATATTCCCTGGTGGAAAATTTTGCTTTGCGTTGTTGTTTGATCTTCATTGCTTTTTTCGCCATGGATCTTTCCTCCTAATCTTTAACTTGCGAATGGCATATTAAATAATCTCAACAATTCCCTGGCTTCTTCGTCTGTATGGGCTGTAGTCACGAAGATCACGTCCATACCCCTTACTTTATCGATCTTGTCGTATTCAATCTCCGGGAAGATCAGCTGCTCTTTGAGCCCCAGCGCATAGTTGCCCCTGCCGTCGAACGCATTGGGGTTCACGCCGCGGAAGTCACGCACGCGGGGGAGCGCCAGGTTGATCAGGCGATCTGCAAATTCATACATCTTCTCGCCGCGCAGTGTCGTCTTGCATCCGATGGGCATCCCTTCCCTTATCTTAAAGTTTGCCACTGATTTCTTTGCTTTACAGGGAACTGCCTTCTGTCCGGTGATGATCTGCATATCTGCGATGGCAGAATCTAAGATCTTCGCGTTCTCCTTCGCTTCACCAACACCCATATTTACAACGATCTTGTGGAGCTTTGGCACTTCCAGTTCATTTTTGTATCCGAACTTTTTCATCATGGCATCCACGATCTCATTTTTGTAGATATCTCCAAGCCTACTCACTTACTTTGCCCTCCTCTCTTACTGATCAATTACCTCTCCGGTCTTCTTTGCCACACGGACTTTACGGCCGTCTTCTAAGATCTTAAATCCGATCCTGGTCGGCTGTCCCTTGTGGACATACATCACATTTGATATATCGATGGGGGCTTCTTTCTGGATAATACCACCCTGCTGGTTTGCAATAGAAGGTTTTGTGTGTTTTGTCACTTTGTTCACGCCGTCCACGAGGACTTTATTCCTCTTTCTGTCCACAGCGAGTACTTTGCCTTCTTTATCTTTATCTTTTCCGGTGATCACTTTTACTGTGTCGCCTTTTTTAATCTTTACCATTGATCGATCGCCTCCTATAATACTTCCGGAGCGAGAGAAACTATCTTCATAAAATGCTTCTCACGCAATTCACGAGCTACTGGCCCAAAGATACGTGTTCCCCTGGGGGTCATATCTTCTTTTATGATCACTGCGGCATTTTCGTCAAATCTGATATATGAACCATCTGCACGGCGCGTCTTGTTCACTGTGCGCACGACCACTGCCCGGACCACATCGCCTTTTTTGACAACGCCGCCTGGTGTTGCATCTTTGACAGTAGCTACGATGACATCGCCGATCTTTCCATATCTCCTTGTGGAACCGCCCAGTACGCGGATACACAAAATCTCTTTTGCGCCTGTATTATCAGCAACTTTCAGTCTGCTCTCCTGTTGGATCATGGATCTTCCTCCTTATATTATTTTACCTTCTCAACGACTTCCACAAGTCTCCATCTCTTTTCCTTGGACAGGGGCCTTGTCTCCATGACTTTCACGGTATCGCCAATACTGCACTCATTGTTCTCATCATGAGCTTTTAATTTATATGTTCTCTTTACGATCTTCTTATAAAGAGGATGTTTTACATGATCTTCAATCGCAACAACAATGGTCTTGTCCATCTTATTGCTCGTCACTTTACCCACGCGGGTCTTCCTAAGATTTCTTTCCACGACTGATACCTCCATTGTTATTTCGCAGCAGCTGCATTCTGAGCGATCACTGTCTGGATCCTGGCAATATTCCTGCGGACTTCTTTGATCCGACTGGTATTGTCCAATTGATTGGTTGCATTCTGGAACCTCAGATTAAAAAGTTCTTTCTTGGCAGCTACTAACTCTTCTTTCAATTCTGTGTCAGATTTTGCCCTTAATTCCTCTAAAAATTTATTAATCTTCATTGTGATCACCGCCTTCTAAGTCTGCGCGAGAGACAATCTTACATTTACATGGAAGCTTATGCATTGCCAGACGCAACGCTTCGCGTGCTATTTCCTCTGAAACGCCTGCGATCTCAAACATAACGCGTCCTGGTTTTACTACTGCTACCCAGTATTCTACGGCACCTTTACCAGAACCCATACGTGTCTCAGCCGGTTTTGCTGTCACCGGTTTGTCCGGGAAGATCTTGATCCATACCTGGCCGCCCCTCTTGATATATCTGGTCATGGCAATACGGGCTGCCTCGATCTGATTTGACCTGATCCAACATGGCTCTGTAGCGACCAATCCGTACTCGCCATAATTGATCTTGTTGCCCCTCATCGCTTTTCCTCTGATGGATCCGCGGAATTGTTTACGATGTTTTACTCTCTTAGGCATTAACATGATTATTTATCGCTCCCTTCCTTTTCTGCTTTTGTCGGAAGAACTTCGCCATTATAGATCCAGGCTTTTACGCCGACTTTTCCATAAGTGGTATCTGCTTCTGCAAATCCATAATCAATATCTGCGCGAAGTGTCTGCAACGGGATATTCCCCTCGCTGTAAAATTCTGTACGGGCCATATCTGCGCCTCCGAGACGTCCGGATACGGCGGTCTTGATGCCCTTTGCGCCTGCTTTCATCGTCCTGCTCATGGTGGATTTCATAGCGCGGCGGAATGAGATACGGTTCTCCAACTGGAGTGCGATGTTCTCTGCCACCAGCTGTGCATCCCTGTCTGGCCTTTTTACTTCTTTGATGTCCACGATCAGCTTTTTATCTGTGTAGTTCTGCAGCTCGGCTTTTACTTTTTCGATCTCTGAGCCGCCTTTGCCGATCACGATACCTGGTTTCGCTGTATAGATGATGATCTTCACACGGTCGGAAGCCCTCTCGATCTCAATCTTGGAGATACCGGCTGTGTATAATTTCTTCTTTAAAAATTTACGGATGTTGTAATCCTCGATCAGATAATCTGCAAACTCTTTTTCCGCATACCATTTGGAATCCCAGTCTTTGATGATCCCCACGCGAAGGCCATGTGGATTAACTTTCTGTCCCATCTTTTCCCTCCTTATTTCTCATCCAATACGATGGTGATATGACTCGTCCTTTTCTCGATACGGTAAGCCCTGCCCTGTGCTCTGGGTTTGATGCGCTTCATCGTCGGTCCTTTATTTGCATAGCACTGGGCAACATATAAGTTGTTTGCCATCAGTCCCTGATTGTTCTCAGCATTTGCAATGGCAGACTCCAACAGCTTCTTTACCAAACTGGACGCATACCTGGGGTTGTAAGTCAGGATGCCGAGCGCTGTCTGCACATCTTTTCCACGGATCGCATCCAGCACAAAACAAGCCTTCTGTACGGATACACGCGCATAGGATAATTTTGCATGCGGCCTTGTCTCTCTATTATTTGCATTCCTTGCTCTTTTGATCTGGGATCTATGTCCTTTAGCCATGGATTTTAGAATCCTCCTTTCGCTACTCCTGTCTGATTCTCTCTATATTGCGGGCGCCGATTCCTTGTATTACCGGCGCACCCCTGATTTTTTCTCATCCTTACCGTGTCCCCGATAGGTCCTGGTTGCCACAAATTCTCCTAATTTATGTCCGACCATATCTTCTGTCACATACACCGGCACATGTTTCCTCCCATCATGGACCGCAAATGTATGACCTACAAACGAAGGGAAGATCGTGGAACGGCGTGACCATGTTTTGATTACTGTCTTTTCATTCGCAGCGTTTAACGCATCTACTTTTTTCAGTAAACTTTCGTCTGCAAACGGTCCTTTTTTCAGTGAACGAGCCATGCTCTAACCTCCTTTATTTTGCTAATGCCTTGCCATCTCTTCTACGTACGATGTACTTGTTGGACTGTTTGTTCTTCTTCCTTGTCTTGAGGCCCAGTGCAGGTTTGCCCCATGGCGTGCTCGGACCTGGACGGCCGATACCTGTCTTACCTTCACCACCACCGTGCGGATGGTCGTTGGGGTTCATGGCAGAACCACGTACTGTGGGACGGAATCCCATGTGACGTTTACGTCCGGCTTTACCAATATTGATCAGGTTGTGGTCTCCGTTTCCGACTACACCCACTGTGGCGCGGCATACGATCGGGACCATGCGCATCTCTCCGGATGGGAGACGTACAGTCGCATATTTTCCTTCTTTTGCCATCAGCTGTGCGCTGTTGCCTGCAGAACGCACCAGCTGGCCGCCGCGGCCTGGATACAGCTCGATGTTGTGGATCAGTGTACCGACTGGGATCATGTTCATCGGGAGGCAGTTGCCTGTGCGGATCTCTGCATGTTCACCGTTCATGACTTTCTGGCCTACTTTTAAGCCTTCCGGCGCCAAGATATAGGTCTTCTCGCCGTCTGCATAGGCCAGCAGCGCGATGTTCGCGGATCTGTTCGGATCGTATTCGATGCTCTTTACGGTTGCCGGAACATCGTCCTTTCTCCTCTTGAAATCGATCAGTCTGTATTTTCTCCTGCTGCCGCCCCCGCGGTGCCGGCATGTGATCTTTCCTTGATTATTACGCCCCGCATTCTTCTTCAGGGATACGACCAGTGATTTCTCTGGCTTTGTCTTGGTGATCTCGGAGAAATCAGATCCGGTCATATGCCTTCTGGATGGGGTATATGGTTTATATGATTTGATCGCCATTGTGATCCTCCTTTCGAATTTCCGGCTTATAAGCCTTCAAAGATTTCAATATCCTTGCTGTCCTCTGTCAATGCCACGATCGCTTTCTTCCTCTTGGCTGTCCGGCCGTATACCATCCCGCGTCTCTTTTTCTTTCCGGGCAGGTTCATGGTATTGACTCTCTTTACTTTTGTCCCCTCGAACATCTTCTCAACAGCCTCTTTGATCATGGTCTTGTTGGCTTCCGGGTGTACGAAGAAAGTGTATTCTTTCCGGCCCATAAGCTCCATGCTCTTCTCTGTGATCACCGGCTTTAAGATAACGTCATAATATTGTATATTTGCCATTATGCGAACACCTCCTCGATCGAAGCTACGGCATCTTTTGTCAGGATCACCGTGCTGTATTTCATGATATCATATACGTTGAGCATCCTGGCATCGATCGTAGCGACGTCCGGGATGTTCCTTGCAGAGAGCATCACGTTCTCGTCCACTTCCGGCATGACCACCAGTGCTTTGTTTACTTTTAAGTTGTTTAAGACTCTTACCATCTCTTTCGTCTTGATCTCGTCTAATCTGAGAGTGTCTAAGACGATCAGCTTGTCTGCTTCCACTCTGGATGAGAGTGCGGACTTGAGTGCAGCCCTCTTCTCTTTCTTATTCATCTTCTTGGAATAATCCCTGGGTGTTGGCGCAAATACAACGCCACCGCCTGTCCACTGCGGCGCACGGATGGAACCCTGCCTTGCATGTCCAGTCCCTTTCTGCCTCCAAGGTTTCCTGCCACCGCCCCGGACTTCAGAACGGGTCTTCGCTTTCTGTGTTCCCTGGCGTTTGTTGGCGAGATGACGCACTACAGCCTGATGCACCAGATGTTCATTCACTTTTACGCCGAATACGGCATCGTTCAATTCGATTGTGCCGACTTCGTTGCCTTCCATATTATAAACAGATACATTTGCCATCTGTGTATTCCTCCTTTCTCCGTTAGACGATCACCTTGACGGTCTCTTTGATGGTGACCATGGATTTCCTCGGTCCTGGTACAGCGCCTTTGATCAGCAGTAAGTTGTTCTCCACGTCCACCTGCACGATCTCCAGGTTCTGGACCGTCACTCTCTTATTTCCCATCTGACCGGGCATCTTCTTGCCCTTGAATACCCTGCTGGGGTCGGATGCCGCGCCGTTGGAACCTGCATGGCGATGATATTTGGAACCGTGGGTCATAGGTCCTCTGGACTGTCCGTGCCTCTTGATCGCGCCCTGGAAACCTTTACCTTTTGAGATTGCGGTGGCATCGATGTGATCGCCCACCTGGAAGATGTCCGCTTTGATCTCCTGGCCCACCTCATATTCGGATGCGTTCTCGAATTTGAATTCCCTTAAGTATCTCTTATAAGGAACGCCTGCTTTATCAAACTGACCTTTGAGCGGTTTGTTCACCAGTTTTTCCCGTTTGTCCATATAGCCTACCTGGATTGCGCTGTAGCCGTCGTTTTCTTCCGTCTTGATCTGTGTCACCACACACGGCCCTGCCTGCAGGACGGTCACTGGGATCAGATTCCCATTCTCGTCAAAGATCTGGGTCATACCTACTTTTGTCGCCAATATGCCTTTTTTCATATTTTCTATTTTCCTCCTTATAGCGGATCGCCAGCATTTTGATCTGCGGCGGTCATATAGTCATTGCCTGCTATTTTTTCTTCATCTTGATATCTATATGGACACCTGCCGGCATCTCCAGCCTGGAGAGCGCATCAACAGTCTTCTGGGTCGGTGTCAGGATATCGATCAGCCTCTTATGTGTCCGCTGTTCAAATTGTTCACGGGAGTCTTTGTATTTGTGCACTGCCCTTAAGATCGTCACTACCTCTTTCTTTGTGGGCAGCGGCACCGGCCCGCTCACCTTTGCTCCGTTCTTTTTCACCGTCTCAATGATCTTGCTCGCTGACGCATCCACCAGTTGATGGTCGTATGCCTTCAATGTGATCCTCATTACCTGATTTGCCATAAAAAAAGCCGCCTCCTTTTCGCACTTTCTGGATCAGTACGACAAGCGGTGACTGTACACTTCTCCGTGTGTGTCCTAGATGACTTCACACGTTCCCTCTCTCGGGATCTACTGCATGATAGGGGGTTTCTCCGCCCAACAGTTCTCTATTGTACAGTGACTTGTCGCCAGTTTTATTGGGGTATATCCAAAAGGACCTTCCTTCGATACACCGAACTTGACATTCGCTCCACGGAAAAACCTGCACATAAAAATAGAGCAGCAACCTCACGCTTCACAGCTATCAATGTCACAACGTAGTTTAGTATAACGTATTTCCAGATATATTGCAAGTTATTT
>Ga0224483_100306_pt1 | contig 14845 bp, 15 predicted proteins | sample hydfratestSal1_FD_181453 | JGI IMG/M metagenome (GOLD analysis project Ga0224483, IMG submission 181453) | Metatranscriptome of mouse feces microbial communities from Columbus University, Ohio, United States - Sal1 (Metagenome Metatranscriptome) ... | reverse complement strand
CACCAATGTTCCCATCAAGGCAACATAATAATCACGTCCTCTATTCGTTAATATTATAATATGAGGTTTATCAAAAACTTAAGGCAATCAGTCTTAGTGATACTCTCACTCTTGACTATGATTATGAGCGTTAACACAAACGCCCAAAAATCATCTAATGCCTACAGTTTTCTTGATATCCCCACCTCTACACTCCGTTACGGACTGGGAGGAATCAATATTTCATCAATCGAGGATGACATTAATAGCATTGACCAGAACCCAGGATTGCTTGGAGCTGAAATAGACATGCAAATCGGCATCAATTATATGCGATATATCGGTGACAGCAATTTCGCAGGAGTAAAATTCGGTCGTAATGCCGGTCAAAACTCGGCATGGGCTGCAGGAATCCAGTATCTCGGTTATGGAGAATTTAAAGGTGCCGACAGCAACGGAACGCAGACAGGAAACTTCTCGCCAAAAGACATGATATTCTCAGGCACATATGCACGTGACATTTCAGGCTATTGGCGCGGAGGAATCAATCTGAAATTCATATATTCGAGTTACGATTCCTACTCTGCAGCAGCAATCGCCACTGACCTTGGTGTGAATTATTTCAATCCTGAATCTGACCTGTCGTTTTCAGCTGTGGTAGCGAATCTCGGAGGACAGGTAAAACGGTTTCAGGATAATTACGACCGACTACCGATAGATATCCGTCTTGGTCTATCCAAATCGTTCGGAACGTTGCCGATTGTGTGGTCAATAACCGCCTGGAATTTGACTAAATGGCATCTACCATATTACGACAATGGAGATGGCAGCGAAGACGATAATCCTAAAGTAATAGACAATTTCGGTTCAAACCTGTTTCGCCATCTAGTATTCGGAGCCGACATAATACCCTCCGATAAATTCCATCTAGGAATTGGCTACAATTACAAGACCCGCACCGACATGTCGACTTACAAGCGCAACTTTTTATCCGGCTTCTCTACATGCCTTGGATTAACCATCAAAAATTTTGCGATTGGAGTAGCTCTAGCTCAGCCTCACTCTGGAGCTACCACCCTAATGTTGAACTTATCCACAAATCTATATGAATTCTAACAAAATAACAATAGCTATTGACGGCTATTCATCATCAGGCAAAAGCACCATGGCGAAACAGCTCGCCAAAAACATCGGTTACCGCTACATCGACTCCGGTGCAATGTACCGTGCGGTGACTCTTTATGGAATGAAGAATGGCATAGTATCACCCGAAGGCAATGTCAATATTCCCACCCTAATTAAAATTTTGCCTGAAATCTCCATAGATTTTCACCTCGATGGAGATAAACAATACACCATGCTCAACGGAGAAAACGTTGAAAACGAAATAAGGACTTTACAGGTATCAAATTGCGTATCACCTGTAGCCGCCATTCCCGAAGTGCGCCACGCATTAGTAAGAATGCAACGAGAGATGGGCAAAAGCAAAGGCATCGTGATGGATGGCAGAGATATCGGCACAGTTGTATTTCCTGATGCCGAAATGAAAGTATTCTGCGATGCGAGCGCTGAAAAACGCGCTGAACGCAGATATAAGGAATTAACTGATAAAGGCGAGAATGTGACATATGAGGATGTACTTGCCAATGTAGTAAAAAGAGACCACATCGACGAAACACGCGACGAAAGCCCTCTACGCTGCGCACAGGATGCAGTACGTCTTGACAATTCAGGCATGACAATTGAAGAGCAAAACAAATGGCTCATTGACCTTTTCCATAAAATAACCAATCAAAAATGAGCCAATACCCAACTGCCCCCAAGACTCCATCGGTTGAAATTGATGCCCGTTCCGGATTCTGCCACGGAGTAGTGACAGCAATCCGCAAAGCGGAAGAGGAACTCGAGCGGAGCTCTGAACCACTCTACTGCCTTGGCGACATAGTCCACAACAGCGACGAAGTGGAACGTCTTGAGAGAAAAGGGCTTTCCACAATCACCCATGATAATCTTGCGAATCTAAAGAATGTGAGAGTATTACTCCGAGCTCACGGGGAACCACCATCCACTTATATTACCGCAAAACAACGTGGCATTGAGATTGTCGATGCGACTTGTCCGGTTGTACTACAGTTGCAACGTCGCATCAAGGACACATACGATAACACAAGCCCACGTCCCCAGATAGTAATTTATGGCAAATCAGGACATGCAGAAGTCAATGGTTTGGTTGGTCAGACCAACGGGGAAGCTATCGTAGTGGAAAATACCAATCAGCTCTCGCGAGTAGATTTCAACAGAGATATCGCTTTATATTCACAAACCACAATGTCACTACAGGGACTTGACGAGATGGTCAAGGAAATAAACCGTAGAATCGCACCTGGAGTCACATTTAATTATTATGATACAATCTGCCGTCAAGTAGCAAACCGTGTAAGCCATCTGCGAGAATTCTCGGCTGCTCATGATGTGATTCTATTTGTAGCCGGAGCCAAAAGTAGTAACGGGAAGGTCCTCTACAATGAATGCCGGGGAGTAAACGAGCGTTGCTACCTGGTGTCACGTGCAGGTGATTTCCGTCCGGAATGGATATCAGGAGCAGAAAGTATAGGAATCTGCGGAGCCACATCAACTCCACGATGGCTTATGGAAGAGGTTAAAGAAATCGTCAACCAGCATATCTGAACAAAGCTCAAATGAATGATTTTGTAGCAATCGATGTCGAAACTGCCAATGGCGAACGTACTTCCATCTGTGCCATAGGGGCTGTAAAAGTTGTAGATGGCTGCATTGTTGACAGATTTTACGAATTGGTGAAACCTGAACCTGAATACTACTTCCGCCATTTCACACTCAACATCCACGGCATTGGCAAAAGTGATACAGAAAATGCACGCACCTTTGATAAAGTGTGGCATGATTTGGCAATTATGATTGGGTCTCTACCATTGGTAGCTCATAACAAAGCTTTTGATGAATCATGCATCCGTGCTGCCCATCGAGCCTACAGTATGGACTATCCGGATTACAAATTCCTCTGCACCCTCACCTGCGCCCGGCAAACTATACCACGCAGCCAGCTCACCTCTTACTCCCTCCCATATGTGTGTGAATTTCTTGGTATCCCATTTTATAACCACCATAATGCTTTGGCCGATGCCGAGGCATGCGCAAAAATAGCGATGACTTTATTATGACATCAAAACTAACTATATTTATAATCTTAACTGCATTGTGCACCTCAGCTGCCTTCTCGAGTTGCAGCAGCGATTCTGTCAAGAATTCAACGAGGCAAACAGAAAAAGTATCAGGGAAAGTACTTGACTGGAAGGCATACAATCTCGGCGCCGAGCATGCAGAAAAAGTCATTGGCATCGCCAATGATGAAGCCGCACTCCAGGATGCGCTACTCGATGTGAGAGCGCGTATAACAAATATCGAGACTAAACTTGGCAGACAATCTGCCACCGACTACGAACGTGGATTCACAGAATATATCCGCACCGAGAAAGACTCCTTGGCAAAAATCATCTTCTAAGAAACAGGCTAAGAGACCGGCAAATTGCTCAAGCACAAGACCAAACAAAATTTTAACAGTTTATAAGTTTTTGTTTTATTCCTTTACACGGATTTTTTATAATTTTGCTAAGAAACTATTTAAATTCCGCAATTGTTCTGCAAACAGATTCTTACCTGATTCAGATTTTGAAAAGAACGGCTTCTAAACGACTGAACTATTTTAACTTATGCGTTTTTACAGCACTAACAGGCAATGCCAAGATGCCTCGCTTGAAGAGGCTGTGATGACTGGTCTCGCTCCCGATGGAGGTTTGTATATGCCATTGCGTATACCGGAAATTCCGCGTGCCTTCTTCAATAATATAAATGAAATGTCGATAGCCAACATCGCGTATGTTGTAGCCAACACAATGCTTGGTGATGATATTGACGCGGCACAGCTCAACGCTATCGTTACTGACACATTTTCATTTGACATTCCACTCCGTAAAATAGACAACAGAATATATGCTCTTGAACTATTCCATGGACCAACTTTAGCATTCAAGGACGTTGGAGCTCGTTTCCTTGCCAGAATCATCAGCCATTATTCTTCATCACTGACCGACGAGGTTAACGTACTTGTTGCCACATCCGGCGATTCCGGCGGCGCAGTTGCCAATGGATTTCATAATGTACCGGGAGTAAAGGTTTTTGTGCTTTATCCGGAAAACGGACTCACAGAGATGCAGAAACAGCAATTCACCAACCTTGGGGGGAATGTACATCCGATTGCAGTAAAAGGCACCTTTGACAACTGCCAGCAACTTGTAAAAATGGCTTTTCAGGACGAAGAGCTACGCAAGTCAATGCTGCTCACATCCGCCAATTCTATCAACATCTGCCGTCTTTTACCACAGATGTTTTACTACTTTTACGGTTTCGCACAATTGTCAAATCTGACAGACAATCTTGACAATGTGGTGGTATCTGTACCATGTGGAAATTTGGGGAATCTCACAGCCGGGCTATTGGCGAAACGAATGGGACTCCCGGTTAAACGATTCATCGCTTCTAACAATAAGAATGATGTATTCACCCGCTATCTTAGAGATGGTAATTTCTCTCCATGTGTGTCAACAAGAACCATTGCTCCGGGAATGGATGTAGGAAACCCATCCAATTTTTCCCGCATAATGGATATGTATGATTCCGATTATACAGCCATATCGCAAATAATCAAAGGGTATTCATATACCGACGATGAAATCAAGGAAACACTTGTTGATACATATTCAATAAACAGCTACCTGCTTGACCCTCATGGAGCCACAGCTTACAGGGCACTGAAGGACGACTTAAAAGATGGAGAAGTAGGAATGTTTTTAGAAACCGCTCATCCCTCAAAAATGGCACGGATAATGAAAGAAGCCACAGGTGTGGAATTCAAGGGCATGCAAACCGTAGGTAACGCACACTCCAATCATCCGTCGAGCATACCTCGCATTTCATCATCCTACGATTCCCTCAAAAAAATCCTGCTTACCACAACATAATGTCAAATTTTATTGTTAAATTTGCATTATGTTACTCACATTAAATCATTAACAATAATGGCTTCTAACAAACGTTTACTAAAGAAGGAAATCCGCAGCATCTGCGGTGCCCTTGCAGGAGAATGCGTAATTGCTAAAATCACCATTCCCGGCATCAATCCCGAGACTCTGAATAAAATCATTTATGAGCTTGCCGACCTCCAGTCAAACGCTCTTCGCCGTGTATCTGTTGAGTTTCCTCAGTCACCCAAAGCTTTCGCTACTGTGAAGGAATACAAGGATGCCCGCACAAAATATTTCAAAGCAGCCTTTACGTCGCTTAAGAATGAGTTTAACGCCCATGTCGAGAAAATCGTAAAGGATATGAATGCCGCTCTCCCCGCTGAACAGAAAGAAGCTAACAAACAAATACTGGCTGAGAAATAACGAATGTCGTTTTCCCGCTTCATATTAAAATTATTCGGGTGGAAAGTCCTGTGCTCCGTTCCTGATTATCCCAAGTGCATAATCTGCGTGGCACCACATACATCCAATTGGGATTTCGTGCTTGGCAAGTTTGCCTACTGGTCTGTGGGACGCCAAGCCGGATTCCTGATGAAAGAGACATGGTTTTTCTTCCCAATGAAATACCTTCTGAGAGCTTTCGGGGGTATTCCTGTGCCAAGGAAACGAGGCTCATCTTTGTCAGAAACCATTATCCGCAAGTTCAACTCTACTGAACGGATGACACTTGCCATCACTCCAGAAGGCACCCGCTCAAGAGTCACCGAATGGCGTACCGGATTTCTGCATATTGCATATGAGGCTCACCTCCCAATAGTGCTCGGCGCGATTGATGCGGAAAACAAATTGATACACTTGCAGGAATCATACATTCCTACCGGCAACATATCCACTGATATGCGTGCCATCAAGAATTATTACAAACAGTTCAAAGGTATTAAACCTGAAAATTTTTCAGCTGAGTAAAAGACTTAAAACCACTATATCTAATGAAAGTCTGCGTAATTCCACTCGATATAATATGGGCTAACAAGGAAGAAAACATCATCTCCGTGGCCCATCATCTACATCAGGTGGAACCTGACACAGATTTAGTTGTACTCCCTGAACTGTTCACTACTGCTTTTGTACCCGACAAATCCACCGTGGAGCGCCTTGCCGAGACAAACAATGGTACCACGGTAACAGCCCTTAAGCGTTGGGCAAAGTTTTTTGGTTTTGCAATTGCAGGTAGTTTTCTTGCCACTGATGAGAAGGGACATTATTACAATCGGGCATTCTTCATCGAACCGATTGGCGATGCAACCTTCTACGACAAACGCCACCTGTTTCCTCTCTCGGAAGAGAATCTAACCTATACTCCTGGCTCTTCGTTGGCTCCTATAATCCGATACAGAGGATGGGATATAAAATTGATAATCTGTTTCGATATTCGCTTTCCGGTTTGGTGTCGTAACCAGCCAGGACAGTTATTTGACCTGCTCCTCGTCCCTTCCAACTGGCCTCACTCTCGCGAGTTCCAGTTCAAGACCTTACTATCAGCCCGCGCGATAGAGAACCAGTCGTATGTAATAGGTGCCAACCGTACCGGAACCGACAAGTATGGCGAATACCGCAATGGTCTTTCCGCCATCTATGACAATCTTGGATTCGCCATTAGCGAAACAAGAGCAAACGGACATCTCTACGCTATAATGCACCGTAAAACTTTAGTCGAAGGCAGAAAAAGGTTTCCAGCCTTTGAAGCTGCCGACTCCTACACAGTTGACCTCAATAAGAAATTGACATTTGAAAGATAAACAAGCAGTTTTTCTTTTAACTTATTTTAACCCTAACGTACTGAACTTTTCCCCGTCCTGATTGTATTAGAGATGTAGACCTTAGTTTACACCTGACACTTTGTAATATCTATATTAAATTTTTCATATCTAACATCAACCACAATGGAATTTTACAATGGAATCTTCACACCTGTTCACGAAGAATTCTTCGGGAGCATCGTTGGCGCCCAGAATGCCACAGTAAAAACTACAGCCTCTCAAGACTATGTGACAGAGTGGTCAATGCCGACATCCAACAATTAAAAAAAACGGTTTTGATATCTATTATTGAAACCCAAGCTAAACACTAACCCCTCTCAACGAAAAAGCAGGTCTGATTTATTTTAAACCAGACCTGCTAATTTTTATAATGTTCTTTTTTGTTTAACCGCAACGCGATGAACCGCAGGAAGTACAAATCAGACATCCTTCCTGATATATCAAAGTTTCCTGACCGCAGTTAGGACATTTTTGCCCCTTAGCCGGAGTGCCGGTAGGAAGATACTTTTTAAGCGCACGTTCCACACCCATCTTCCAAGTGTTGATTGACTGGGAATCAAGCTCCAGACCATTCACAAGTTTTATCACCTGGTCAATCGGCATACCATAACGTAACACACCCGATATCAACTTGGCATAGTTCCAATACTCAGGATTGAATTTATCAGAGAGTCCTTCTATAGTAGTCTTATAACCGCGCTTGTTGATAAACTGGAAATCGTAACGTTTGTTACCCTTATCATCCATTGCTTTGATAATCTTACCTTTCGACACTGATTTAGGACAGAATATACCATCATCATCGTCAGCAAGCCCGGTGAAGATTTCGTAGGGACGGTCATTTTTCAAACCTACAAATGCAATCCATTTCTCTTTATTGTTCTGGAAACGTACCACATCAGCCTCAAGCTCAATCGGACGTTTCGCTACATGGCGCTCCTCATTTTCATCCATTACTGACGAATCCTTAGGTTCGCCACTTTCTGCTGCTCCACTCTTCTCCTTATCTTTTTTCTTATTTTCATCAGCTGAGATGAGTACACCAGAACGACTACCGTCGCGATAAATTGTACATCCTTTGCAACCCACCTTCCATGCTTCGAGATAAAGGCGGTTGACAAGCTCAACGGTAGTATCGGCCGGCAGATTTATAGTCACAGAAATAGAATGGTCAACCCATTTCTGCACAGCACCTTGCATCTTTACCTTTTCCAACCAATCAATATCGTTTGCAGTAGCTTTATAATAAGGAGACTTTGCTACTAAAGCCTCAAGTTCAGCATGAGTATAATCATCGCGGCGTTCTATACCATTGATTTCCATCCATTCAAGGAATTTAGGATGATAAACCACAAACTCTTCAAATGCCTCACCTGATTCATCCACAAAATCAATATGGACATCCTTATCATTTGCATTAACCTTGCGGCGACGCTTGTAGACAGGCATAAACACAGGCTCAATACCCGATGAAGTCTGAGTCATCAATGATGTTGTGCCGGTAGGTGCTATTGTAAGGCATGCAATATTTCTTCTGCCATACTTTTCCATTTCAGCAACTAATTCAGGGTCAGCCTCTCTCAATCGAGAAATAAATGGATTGTTCTTCTCACGGGCTGCATCATAAATTTCAAAAGCTCCACGCTCTTTTGCCATCTCTACCGATGACGCAAATGCAGCCAAAGCCACATTACGATGCACTTCCACAGACTGAGCTGTTGCCTCCGGTGTACCATATCTGAAACCAAGGGCAGCAAGCATATCACCTTCGGCAGTGGTACCAAGACCGGTACGGCGCCCCTTAAGTGTTTTCGCTTTTATTTTCTCCCAAAGCTTCAACTCTGTACCCTTCACTTCAGCAGTCTCAGGGTCCTGTTTAATCTTATTGATGATGGCTTCAATTTTTTCCATCTCCAAATCGATTATATCATCCATGATTCGCTGCGCTTTCATGATATGATTCCTGAACAGGTCATAGTCAAAGTAAGCTTCCGATGTGAAAGGATGCTTCACATAAGAGTACAAATTTATCGCAAGAAGTCGGCAACTGTCATAAGGGCACAGCGGTATTTCACCACAGGGATTGGTAGATACTGTTTGAAATCCGAGGTCAGCATAGCAATCGGGGATTGATTCACGAAGAATAGTATCCCAGAACAACACTCCAGGCTCAGCTGATTTCCATGCATTATAGACAATCTTACCCCATAAAGCTTTTGCATCAATTTCAGAAGTCACCACCGGATTTTGGCTATCGACAGGAAATTGGCGCATGTATGGCTTCTCCTCCTCAACAGCACGCATGAACTCATCATCAATCCTTACAGAGACATTGGCTCCGGTAATCTTACCCTGCTCCAATTTGGCATCTATGAAACGCTCGGAATCAGGGTGCTTTATAGCTACTGACAGCATCAAGGCGCCACGTCTACCATCTTGGGCCACCTCTCTTGTGGAGTTGGAATAACGTTCCATAAATGGCACAAGACCTGTTGATGTAAGCGCAGAGTTTTTAACAGCCATACCTTTCGGACGGAGGTCGCTCAAATCATGTCCCACACCTCCGCGGCGTTTCATGAGCTGTACCTGTTCCTCATCAATCTTAGCGATACCACCATATGAATCCGGATGTCCATCCAGACCAATCACAAAGCAATTGGACAACGAACCGGTTTGGAAATTATTTCCAATACCGGCCATCGGACTCCCCTGAGGCACCACATATTTAAATCTATCCAATAAGCTGAAAATCTCCTCCTCACTCATTGGATTTGGATAGTTGTTCTCGATACGGGCTATCTCGCCTGCGAGGCGATGATGCATGTCTGCTGGTGTCAGTTCGTAAATATTGCCTTCGGAATCCTTCAATGCATATTTGCTGACCCACACTTTGGCAGCAAGCTCCTCACCTCCGAAATAATCAACGGAGGCTTTATAAGCCTCATCAAACGTGTATTTTGGTCTTTCCATTTAATATAAACTTAAGGAATAATTCAGGTTGCAAAGTTGACCATTAATTTCCGTTCTACCAAAAATTTCCTAAGCAAGTTATTTACATCTGAAAATAAAGTTGTAACTTGCATAAAATTTTTAATATCGCAATATTAAAACCATAATGTTTATGCACTCCAACAACTATTTTACCACCCGACGCACAATACGTCGATACGACACTACTCGCGACATCCCTGAATCTACAATAAAAAAGATGCTGCAAGCCGCCTCGCAGGCTCCAAATACTGGAAACATGCAGATATATAGCGTTATTATCACCAAAAGCGAGGAAGGCAAAAAGGCTCTCGCCCCGGCTCATTTCAATCAGCCGTCAGTAATGAGAGCATCCGCAGTCCTTACATTTTGTCTTGATATAAACAGATTCAACCATTGGTGCAGAATCAATGACGCTATTCCCGGGCTTAACAATCTACAAGGATTCATGTGGGGCATAATTGACACCTCCATTTTCGCTCAACAATTCTGCACAATAGCTGAAATGCACGGCTTCGGGACATGCTATCTTGGCACCACTACTTATAACGCTGAAACCATCGCAAAGGCACTCGAGCTTCCAGAAGGTGTCATTCCTGTTATAACTGTCACCGTAGGATATCCTGATGAAACGCCCGAAATTTCCGACCGCCTTGACATTGACTCAATAGCCCACACTGAAAAGTATCATAATCCCGATAGTGATGAAATCAAAAAAATATATGCCTCGAAAGAATCACTCCCCTCTTCACAGCAGTTTGTAACCGAGAATTCGAAAGACAATTTAGCTCAAGTTTTTGCTGAGGTACGTTATCCACGCGAAGCCAACGAAAAATTCTCAAAAGTTTACCGAGCTTTTCTAAAGAATCAAGGCATAGAACTATGAGTTTGATTTGACTCCACACAGGTAAAACAAACTAATATATATCCTTTTTCACGTTTATTCGCACTTAATTTCAAAAAAACCGCCAAAATATTTGCGTATATCAAAAGAACCACCTACCTTTGCACTCGTTAAAACAAAACAACCACTTCACCAAGTGAATAAAGCGTTAAAAATTCGCTTCAATCACAAGAAAACCAAGGAGAGATGGCAGAGTGGTCGATTGCGGCGGTCTTGAAAACCGTTGAGGGTCACACCTCCGGGGGTTCGAATCCCTCTCTCTCCGCCAACAACCTAAGCAAAATCGCTGTAGCTTACAAAGCCGCAGCGATTTTTATTTTTATTCCATACAAAAACACATACAATATCGGGTCAATAGATTTTTGGCGCATAGTAAAAAACCTGTGTTTAGGCATATAGATTGCAGAGACGGAAGATGAAGAATTTTGTATCATTCACGCCATGGAGTTTGGCTCGGAATACCTTTATTTTTAATACAAAAATTTCACTTTACAAGAAAAGCCTTGATAGGAAGAAGAGTAACTCCCTATGCTTGCCTACGTAAGGCTAACAGAGCGAATCCGAGCGAAGATAGAGAACACACGCCCAATAATATGAGGGTGGTGGACATGATGTCACCCAGACCTACAAGCGGAGACACAACACTCCCTGAAAGAAATCCCGACGCTCCAAACACTGCAGATGCCGTTCCCACCATATGTCTCCCTTCATCCATTGCCAAGGTGGTTGATGAGGTCAATATAAATCCAATACTAACAAGCATCAAAAACGTCAACACTTCGTAAATCCAAAACGTCGGAAATAACACATAAGTTATTACCTGAAGAGCGACAGACAAAACCACTCCTGAAGTCCCAAATAAAGCAGCATCATACATATTCTTGAATTTCAGAGACAAACCAGAGCCGATACCTATCCCTATGGCATTAACTCCAAACACCACAGCAAATTGCAGTTCCGTGTAGCCGAAATGATTTTGAATAATAAATGAGGCTGATGATATATAGGAAAATAACACACCACATGTAAAAGTATAAAGAAGGGTGTATATAACAAAACGTTTTTGACGAAAAATCTCGGCAAACTTTTTCAATAGACTCATCACAGAACCTACATACCTCCTATCAATAGCGCATGATTCCTTGAATACCATGCACATCAGCAATATCAGCATTCCCAAACCAAACAAAATCCAAAATATGCCTCGCCAACCGACCGAACCTGCTACTATACCGCCAATAACAGGAGCCGTCACAGGCGCTATACCATTAACAGCACCTATTATAGCAAGAGTCTTTGCCAACTCTCTGCCAGAATAGCAATCTGTTGCGATAGAACGTGAAAGCACTATACCTCCAGACCCGCCAAGTCCTTGAAGGAACCGACAGAAGTTAAAAAACTCAATGGATGGAGAATAGATACTTGCTACCACAGATACCGCAAACAGCGCCATGGCTGACACCAACACCACCTTACGACCATATTTATCACTCAACGGTCCGAAAAAAATTTGCCCGATAGCAAGTCCGAACATACTTGCAGCTAACCCCATCTGAACAAGTGAAGGAGTGGTATTAAACACATCAGCCATCGAGGGAAGAGTGGGAAGATACATGTCTGTCACAAACGGTCCAAACGCAGACAACATCCCCAGAAACAAAATCAGAAATAAATAGTATTTTTTGCTAAACTGCGACATAATTATTTTTTTGCACAAACTGAATTTTCAAAAAACGCATCAAAAAACCACCAACTTACCAATAACAACAGTAAACAACCGGAAATACCCCATATCGTCATGAGTTAAATCTCCGGTTGTAAAAGTCGTTTAAAATTTATTTTTCAAGCGTTAATTGTATCCACCTGAAAAGGTCATCAAGATTATAATCTCCTGAATGCGGACGGTTCCATGGAAGAGCGAAATCCACATTCTTCCCGGAATTCATCAGCCTTGTCGCGAGATTTATAGGGACCAGGAAGGAAGTATCTCTATCCTTAGCTCCATGCCGAATATACCAATTGGAAGCAACAACAGATTTGCCAGCACCGATATAATTCATTGGATTCATCATTTCAACCCTTTTTATCATACTCTCATCAAGGGTAGCGGACAAATCGCCAAGACGATGCCTTAGACTGAATATCGTAAAATTAGCGGGAACTCCATCGTCATTGCCAAACACCTTGTTTTCAGGAGATGGGACATCAATCAATACCCCCATCTGGTCAAATGCCGGCGGCGTTTTCAACGGTGTCACTGAAGCAACATAGCTAAGATATTTATTAAGATTAAGACCTGTTACAAAATCCGAAGTCTTATTGAATCGAGGAGCATTAGCTGGTCCAAAAGATGGAGCTTCTCTATAGTCGCCTGCAGGCGACCGCTTCGCGTCCTTATTTCCCTTATCTCTCATCATAACGCCTCCACCCATTGGACCTGATTTATCACGATAAAACACAAAGCCGATACTATCAGGAATCTCACAACCTTCCTCCAGTGCACGATGCGCCGATTCCATAAGAAATTTCGTAAGATACTCCTTATAATTTTCCGCAGTCAATTGTCTTCCATCCTTATCGACCAGTCCAAGCGAATTAATATATTCGGGACATTCCGCCGCCAACTCTTCCGAAATTTTAATCTGAGCATCATTGAGATGCCTTACTCCGGTATTGGTGCAACCATACAACCATTCATACTCCATATCAGCATGATTAAGGTCTGTAATCGGACAGTAACATATAGCGGCGTAAACATCATCACGAACATCTGCCGCCCCCATTTCTTTAAGATATGGGTCATATTCCTGCCCATTTCCTGTCGCCCCAAGGAGTGCCGACATCGCACCTCCGGCACTCGTACCATCAGTAAATATCAGCTCGGATTCTCCCGGGATAAACGCATCATTATAACGGAGATAACGCACAGCAGCTTTGAGGTCAAGAAGCCCATTGGGCGCCATGCCGGTATACATTATCTTGCCATTGCGCTCCACAGTGGAATTATTTCCTCGCGAACCGGGAATACACACCACATATCCTTCTTTCAACGCTCGTCCTGTAGCATCCGATGGTGATGGAGACTTAGCTGTTGATGCAGCATACCCACCTACATAAGTACGAAGAAGAATAGGCACCCGACTCTCAGTCGACATCTTCTCAGGCACATATATATTAAGAGTTTGATAGATGGAATCCTCTACATTAGTAACATAAAATATCCCTTCGTAAGCTTTATATGCCACCCTACTTCCATCAGGCATCCCAAGTTCCTGATTGGTATAATTGTCAGGATTAAAACGCAGCGGACTTGTCTCCGCCCAACACGTCGACAATCCAGCGACAAACGCCATGAGAGAAAGTATTATTCTACAATTAATATGCATAACTCAATTATAATATACTGCGATTTAGTATCCAATTGTAAAACGTTCTTTATGATGCGCAGGCTCTGCAAGTTCATCAACCATAGCTTTTGCATAATCCTCCACCGAAATGAAGCTGTTGCCATCTTTATCGAAAATCATATCATCCTTACCGAGACGATAAATACCGGTACGCTTTCCAGGACCATTAGCACCCATATCACCAAGATTACCTGCTGGCGAAAAGAAAACCCAATCTATATTCTTCTCAGGCACAAGCGTATTAAGATAAAACTCACCAAGTGACTTCACTCCTGGAAGCCATTCATCAGGCAATGTGCCGGTATCCACAAGTCGCACTCCTGGTTTAACAAACAGAGTACCCGCACCACCTACAATCAGCAGTCGTTTTACACCTGCCTTTTTCGCAGCCTCAAGAATTTTAGGATAATTTTCCAAAGTTTCCTCATATATATTGGGATTCTTCCAACCTGGATTGTAAGCACTTATTACATCGTCAAAACCTTTGAGCTGTTTTTCAAGTGCATTCTCATCCGATACATCGACTTTAACCACATTCAATGCCGGACTCTGAATCTTAATTTTTTCAGGATGATTTACTAATGCTTCAACTTCATAACCACGGTTGAGCAATTCATTAAGAATAGCGGAGCCTACAAAGCCACTCGCGCCGATAAGAGCTACTTTAGTTTTCATATTTATCTGTTT
>Ga0224483_100305_pt1 | contig 14855 bp, 12 predicted proteins | sample hydfratestSal1_FD_181453 | JGI IMG/M metagenome (GOLD analysis project Ga0224483, IMG submission 181453) | Metatranscriptome of mouse feces microbial communities from Columbus University, Ohio, United States - Sal1 (Metagenome Metatranscriptome) ... | reverse complement strand
CGTGGCTTTATTCCTCACTGGCTATTCTTCTGGTTCCGTCCCATATGTATCCAGATACTTCTGTACATCCTTTTTGAAACGATCCCATGAATCTTCATTTTTCACATAATAAATCGGGCATTCTTTCCCTGTCACATCATAATGGCGGATTACTTCATCCACTGGAAGGTTGAATTTCCCACAAAGCCATGCCGTTAATTCTACCAGGGAATCATATGTCTCCTGGGTAAACTGCCCTGTCTCATCTTTGTGGCAGCATTCAATGGACAATGTGTCGACATTGCGGTCATTGGACGCATAGGAAATCTCTGTGCTGGGAATGCACTGGACAATTTCCCCCTCAATTCCCACCACAAAATGGCTGCTGGCTTTTGTTTTTTGTGTATCCTTTAGGCTTTCAAAATAACTACGGTTTTGTTTCGCCGTCGTCCCTGGGTTCGCTGTATAATGGACTACAATCCCCTTCACTTCCTCTAACGCCGTCTGGGGCCTGGAATATGGGTTGGGCGTTAAAAGCTCCACCTGGTAATCTGGCGCCTGGGCAATTACTTTTTGCTGGAACCCTTTGTCTTCTTTTTCCTTTTCCTTTTGGGAAACGTCGGAAGCGACCTTTTTGGCCTGCACTTCATCCGGGGCCTTTTCCTGACGGAAAACCCTGGTAATCCCAAACACAATTAAAAATAACCCGACGCCTAAGACCGCAACCCTTTTTATAATCTGTATATTCCTCTTCCTTCTTCTTCGCCTTTTTCTGGCCATGTATGCTTCTTTCCTTCTTCTTTCTTCCCTGGTCACTTTGCTCTCTCCGCTCTTATTGTAAATTTTATTCCTGCAACCTCCCATGCCTGCACAGATATTTGGCAGCCGCCGCAAATTATAGCTTGGGCTGGCTGAAGCGGGACATATGCCAAATACCTAACGGCCCTGCTGCACGCAGCATATCCGACGCCCTGCTACAAGGCAGTAAATGAAAAACTCCCTTGCTTTTCCCTTCCCCTATCATTTAAGGTATACAATTGGCTTTACATTATAGAAAAGAAAAATTCTTTTTTGCCCCCATAAAAAGAATCTGATAAACCGTCAATCTGGCGCTGCCAGCCCCCTTTCTTTTCCTGTTTTATCCTTTCACTTATTATAGCATCATTTATCCACAAAAAGAATTAACTTTCTTTAAATTTTTTGTAAGAAAAAAGTAAGGAATCCCAATTCCTTAGAAAAGTGCATTTGAAAAATATTCTTCCATAATCCCTAACGTTCCATGCAGCATTTCTTGCGTATGCGCCAGAGACAAAAACATTGCTTCAAACTGGGACGGGGCCAGGTACACCCCATGCCCAACCATATAATTGCAGTACTTTGCAAATAGCTCTGTATCAGAAGTTTTTGCACTCCCATAATCCACGACTTCTGTCTCTGTAAAATACAAGCAGCCCAAAGACCCCACATGGTTTACCCGCCAGGGCTGCCCGCAGCGCCTAAGCGTCTGCTCCATTTCCCCATAAAACTTATCTGCCTGCTGGTTCAAATCTGCATAACACTCTGGATGCCCTTTTAAAAAGGTAAGCTGCGCGATGCCGGCCGCCATAGCCACTGGGTTGCCGCTTAAAGTCCCTGCCTGATAAACGCCGCCTACCGGGGACACTAACTCCATAATTTCCCGCCTGCCGCCGTAAGCGCCTACTGGCATCCCCCCGCCAATGATTTTCCCAAAGGTGGTAAGGTCTGGCGTTACGCCATAGAACCCCTGCGCCCCGTCCAGCCCCAGCCGGAACCCGGTAATCACTTCGTCAAAGATAAGCAGCGCCCCATATGCGTCGCAAAGTCCCCTAAGCCCCTCCAAAAAACCAGGCTTGGGAGGCACTACCCCCATATTGGCCGCCACTGGCTCTACAATCACCGCGGCAATCTCTTCCCCACACCGCTCAAAATGCCCTTTCACACTATCCAAATCATTATAATTTGCAGATAACGTATCCTTGGTGCATCCCTCTGGCACGCCCAAGCTGTCCGGAACCCCTGCTGTCATCACGCCAGACCCTGCCGCTACCAAAAGCCCGTCTGAATGCCCATGGTAACAGCCTGTAAATTTGATAATTTTATCACGCCTGGTATAGCCCCTTGCCAGGCGGATGGCGCTCATTACCGCCTCTGTGCCAGAATTGACCATCCGTACCATCTCAACCGAAGGCACCAGCCCGCATACCAATTCCGCCATTTCCACTTCTGCCGCTGTAGCGGCCCCAAAGCTTAAGCCACGCTTGCATGCCTCTATCACGCCATCAAGGACCTCCTGCCTGGCATGCCCCAAAATCATAGGCCCCCAGGACCCTATATAGTCAATGTATTGGTTCCCATCTTCATCATACAGGAATGCCCCTGCAGCTTTTTGGATAAAACGCGGCGTAGCGCCAACGGAACCAAACGCACGCACTGGCGAATTGACTCCGCCTGGCATTACCTGAACGGCTTTTTGGAATAATTTCTCTGAATTTGTCATTTCCTGCTCCTTTCCCTGCCTTGTGGCTAGCCCTCCTTAGCCAATCCTGCCTTCCTCTATGCATTTTGCCAACTCCTGTGCAAAATATGTAAGATAAATGTCTGTCCCAGCCCGGAACGCGCTGACCGCCATCTCACACATAATGCTGTCCCCGTCAATAAAGCCAGCCTGGGCTGCCGCCTTTACCATGGCATATTCACCGCTGACAGAGTAAGACGCCACCGGGATATTGGTCTGCCCTTTCACCTCCCGGATTAAATCCCCATAAGCCATTGCCGGCTTAACCATAATAATGTCTGCGCCTTCCTCCACATCCAGCATCGCTTCCTTTAAGGCTTCCCTGCGGTTGTGGAAATCCATCTGGTATGACTTACGGTCGCCAAATGCCGGGGCGGAACCCGCCGCATCCCGGAATGGGCCATAAAAAGAAGATGCAAACTTCACTGCATAGGACATAATAGGCGTATTGCAGTAACCATTTTTATCCAGCATCCCCCGGATTGCCGCCACACGCCCATCCATCATATCAGAAGGGGCTACCATATCCGCGCCCGCCTGCACCTGGGAAAGGGCTGTTTTCGCCAGGTATTCCAACGTTTTGTCATTATCCACTTCCTGCCCGCACAAAATCCCGCAATGCCCATGGGAAGTATATTCACACATGCAGACATCCCCAATTAAATATAGCCCTGGGCAGGCTTCTTTCGCCTTGCGGAATGCTTTTTGGACAATGCCATCCTGGGCATATGCCCCGCTGCCCATCTCGTCTTTTTCCCCTGGGATCCCAAACAGCATAACGCTTGAGACCCCTGCGTCCTGAAGCTCAACCAGCTTTTCTTCCATTCTGTCCACACTGTAGCGGTATTGCCCCGCCATGGAAGGGATTTCTTCTTTCTTATTTTCCCCTTCCATGACAAACATAGGGTATACCAATGCAGATTTATCCACCCTTGTCTCCCTTACCATTTTACGTAACACAGCATTCCCGCGCAGTCGGCGCGGACGGTCCTTTAATTCCATCTTCTTTTTCCTCCCAATTTTGTATTCCTTTTGCTATTTGTCCCCTATCTGGCCTGCCACTTCCTCTGGAATCATATCCCCCAGATAATTCTTCCCTGTTTCCTGCTGCTGGGCGAATTCCTGGCAGGCAGACGCTATTGCGGCCTTCAATTCCCCCTCAAATTCCCTTGCAGAAATCAGCCCGCAGCCTTGCCCGCGGATAATAATCTGCTCTAGCCCGTCAGAGGTCACCACTACCACCCGGTATTCCTTTGCATGTTCATGGGCAAATTTTTCAATATACTGGTCAGCTGTTTCCGCCTCTTTTGTAAATACCACATGGATATTATGGTAATCCAAAAGCTCCGTTTTATGGTTCTGGACCCGGTAGGCGTCAAACACCACAATCAAATTGCATTTCCGAACCCCCTGATAATTGGATAAAAGGTCTAATAGCTTCCCCCTCGCCCCATCTATATTCTCTTTGGCCAATTCTTTTAAGTCCCCCCAGGAAAAGATCACATTATAGCCATCCACCAGCATATACTCCTCTTTTGGCGCTTCCCTGTGATATGTGCGGACCACAGAGGGGCTTCTGCCAGCAGGGGCGCCCCCCGCCCTGCCTGATTTTTTGAGGTAGCCCCTGCGCCCTGCCTGATTCTGACGTTTATTTGCGCCCAGCGTATGGGAAAGTATGGCTTCCACCTCCTCTTCCCCAATCCACGGCTCCTCCTTTAGCGTTCCCTCTTTTGCCCTGGCAGGCAGCGGATTTTGCCCTTGCGCGCCTAAGCCGCCCTGACACAAAAACGGCGGGCTTTCCACATGCATATATTCCTTTACCTGATCCCATTTCACAGGAAACCCTGCACCATGGGCGCAGAAGATAGAGCTTGGCGAATGCTCCAGGTCGCTTTCTGGGTCATAAGACGCCGCTTCCACAATTTCCTGCTGGTTTTGGCATGGCCCATACCCCTTCCATGTACAAGACAGCCTGCCTTCCCCTCTGGTATAACCAACCACTTCCTGCTGGTAACCCCTCATAGCCGCCACTGGGGCGCTGCCTGTAAACACTGCCATCCCGCCCTGCTGCACTGGCGGCTCAAAGGTACCACGCATCCGCTCTATATCCATCATGGCGCGCCCTACAGCCGCCTCTGGCACCTCCAATTTGAAATTATAGTAAGGCTCCAACAATACAGATTCTGCTTCCATCAACCCCTGGCGCAGCGCCCGGTAAGTTGCCTGGCGGAAATCACCGCCTTCTGTATGCTTTAAATGGGCGCGCCCAGCTACCAATGTAACCTTTATATCCGTAATCGGGGATCCCGTCAAGACCCCTTTATGCTCCCGTTCCTCCAAATGGGCCAGCACCAGCCTCTGCCAATTCCTATCCAGCAAATCTTCGCTGCAATTGGCGTCGAACCAAAGCCCGCTCCCTGGCTCTCCCGGCTCTAACAATAAATGCACTTCCGCATAATGCCGCAAGGGTTCGTAATGCCCCACCCCTTCCACTGAGTTGGCAATCGTCTCCTTGTACAAAATATTTCCGGCGCCAAAAGACACCTCCACCCCAAACCGCTCCAAAATCAGGCTTGTGAGGATTTCCAACTGCACCTCGCCCATAATCTGCACCTGGATTTCCTGCAGGCGCCCATCCCAGGAAATATGGAGTTCTGGCTCTTCCTCCTGCAATTGGTACAGCTTGGGCAGCATGGTAGACGGGGCGCATTCCGGCGGCAAATCCATACGGTATGTCAAGACAGGCGCCAAAAGGGGCTGGGAGGCATCCTGCTCCGCCCCCAGCCCAGTGCCAGGGCGTGCCGTCCCCAGCCCAGTCACCGCACAGACCATGCCTGCCTCTGCCTGCTGCACCACTTCATACTTTTCCCCAGAATAAACGCGTATCTGGTTGACTTTCTCTTGCTGCTCCGTTAAAGGCATCTTGACCTTTAGCGCCCCGCCTGTGACTTTAAGATAAGTAAGCCTGTTCCCTTGGCTGTCCCTGGCAATTTTATATATTTTCGCGCCAAACTCCTCCTGATATTCTGGCGCGTCAGCATATTGCCCAAATCCTTCTAGGAATTCTGCAACCCCATTCAGCTTCAATGCGGAGCCAAAAAAGCATGGGAACATTTTTCGCCCTGCAATAAGCCTTTTTATCTGCTCATTTTCCAGCCTGCCATGCGCTAAGAAATATTCCAGCGCATGCTCCTCGCACATCGCAGCATCCTCATAAAATTCTTCCGTACCCGCCTGGGTGAAATCCACGCAGTTACCATCCAACTCTTCCTGCAGCTGTTTCAGCAACGCCTCCTGACTTGTCCCCGGCTGGTCCATTTTATTGACAAAAATAAATACTGGAACCTTATATTGCTTAAGCAAACGCCATAGCGTGCGGGTATGCCCCTGGATGCCGTCCGCCCCGCTGATTACCAAAATCCCATAGTCGAGGACTTGCAGCGTGCGTTCCATTTCTGCCGAAAAATCCACATGCCCTGGCGTATCCAGTAAGGTAACCACTGCCTGCCCCATCTTTAATACCGCCTGCTTAGAAAATATGGTTATGCCCCTGGCCCGCTCCAAGCCATATGTGTCCAAAAAAGCGTCCCCATTATCCACCCGCCCCATTTTTCTAATCGCGCCGCTTACATACAGCAATGCTTCTGACAACGTAGTCTTGCCTGCGTCCACATGGGCAAGCATGCCCACGCTAATATATTTGTTTTGCCTCTTCTCAGATGCAGCGCCCATTTACAATGCCCCTTTCCCTGGGGAGCGCTTCAAATCCATCCTTTTCACCTACGCTCCCCTCCCAACAACATCTCACAATCTATTTTAATCTTCCCATACCCGCTCTCTGCTTTGGGCAAGTCCGATTCCATATGGGCTTGTTCCAGGGCGCCGTCAAATACGTTAGCGCTGGACAAATAAATAATTTTCCCATCCTTATATTGGACCAGATATTCCCCAAGGACCTTATGCGCCTCCATTTGCTGATGGAAACTGCCCCTAAGGCAGGAAACCACCAGGGTTGGGCGCACCTCATAGAGCAGCCTTTCCAACTCCCCTTTTGTCCCAAGCGCAAATTGATGCATAGACGGGTCACGCCGGAATTTTACCTGCCTGGTCTTATAAGCGCCATAAACGTCCATAAATTCCTGATCCAGTTTTTTCTTAATACAGGAGCCAGTATAGCCGCTTGCCCCTAAAATTAAAATCCTCATCTGTTTCCTCCCAAATTTACCCCCACACTCCACCCTCCTACAAGTCTATCACAATATTTTAATTTTTACTATCCTATATTATGTGGATTATGCTACAACTATCAGTTGTCACTTTCCAGAATTTCGGCTGTTTTTACAATCTTACCGTAAATGTTACAATAAATTATGTTCAGGTTGACGGAAACACAATCTGAGCGTGAGTAGAAAGAATCATACATAAAAAAGAGGAGGTGTAAATGTTATGATCGAAATTCTATCTCTTATCGCTGCTTTTGGTGGCGGTGTATTCGCAGCTTCCATTGGTGGGTTGCCGGCATTTATTTTAACTGGCGTATTTGCCATCTGTGGATCTGTGGCAGGCATGTGTGGTGCGGCTGACGCGTCAAATGTCCTGTTAAACTTTATTGCGTTTGGGCCGTTCTTCGGACCCCACATTGCATTTGGTGGAGGCGTTGCTGCTTCTGCATTTGCAAAAAAGAAAGGGCTTCTGGAAAGCGGCGCTGACACAGCTACAGCCCTGAGCGGCTTCAATGACCCCAGCGTATTGTTAGTCGGCGGCGTGTTTGGTGTAATTGGCTATCTGTTCAAAGAACTCGTTGTTATGAACGTATTTGCAGGGACCATCTCAAACCGTCTGATCACAGATGCGCCTGGATTCACGGTATTCTGTTCCGCAATTGTTGTCCGCCTTGTCTTTGGCGGGAAGCTTAGGACTGGAACAGAAGTGCTGAGCAAAGGGAACGCCCTCGCAACCACTGTGTTAATCGGCATTACATACAGCTTGGTAGTAGGCGGGGTTTACACAGGGGCCATCGCAGCAGGCGTCCCAGTAGAAGCTTTTGGCGGGGTATATCCTACTTTGATTTTCGGTATGGCGGCAGTAGGGCTTATCTTCGCAGAATTTGGCCAGCCATTCTTTGGATGCCACCATATCGTAATTATTGCGGCGGAAGCTGCCGTTCAGTCCTATGCAACTACTGGAAGCCTTTACATGGCTTTATTGATGAGCGTTATCTTCGGCCTCATCGCAGCAATGCTTGCAGACTTTGAGGGGCATTTCCTGAACAGCGGAACAGACTCCCACATTGACCCGCCGGCATTCGCTATTTTGATTATGACATTTGTTGTCAATGCATGTTTCCCAATGTAATGCATTCGCGCAACAAGTTCCTCTCAAAAATGTATGGTAACTAAAATGTTCCTTTGAGTGGAGGGAGAATATTCCACTCGCCCAAAGGGCCGCTTTTCTAACTGCTATGGAAAAGCGGCCCATGCCCATTTTATGGGCATATGTTTGGGAACAGGGTAGATTCTGCCCTAAATGACGTATCAGGGAATACCATACTGCACTTTTCTTTTGCATAATCAATATAATGCTGCGTCTCCCTATCTGGGTAAACGCCTTTTAGCGTAACCAAATGCGTTTCTATATACATTTGCGAGCCATCTTCCAAAAAAAACGGCAGGAACGTGATTCCTGGAAAACTATAATAACGGTACAGCAATTTACTGCTGAACCCTACCAATTCTTCCTTGGCGCATAGGATTGACAAAAATTCATTCAGCGCCACCTGGTTATAGACGGAATAGGAAATCCCCAATTGCTCTGCATGCCGCAAAATCAACCCATTATGCCCCTCGTACAAATTCAGCAGCAACAACGGGCGCCCTTCTAAGTCTGCTATTGCAACCTTCCCTTTCTCTGCAAGGGGATGGGCATTGTTCACTGCCACATACAAAGGCTCCCTTCCTACAATTTGATGGGACTGGAACTCCTCTGGGATGGGCGGCACCATATAGGCAATATCCCCTTTGCCCTCTAACATGCTTTGCACCATCACCTCTTTTGGCTCTTCCATATACATGGTCTCAAATTCTGGGTAAAGCTTCCCATATTCTGCAAATTCATCTGCATCCGTGGCAAGGGCAAACCCTGGAGTAGCAATAATTTTAAGCACTCTTTTTTGATGGACAGATGCAATTTCCCGCTGCAATTCCTGATATGAGTCTAGGACCTTCTTAAAGAATTCATACAATTTCACTGCAGATTCCGTAGGGGTGACGCCAGAAGAAGTACGCCGAAATAAAGGAAATCCCAGTTCCGCCTCTAGTTTGCTGACAGACTTACTCAACCCCTGCTGGGAAATATACAATGCCTGGCTGGACTTTGTCATATTGCAGTCTTTATATAATTGAACAAAATACTGGATTTGCCGTAATTCCATTCTTTCCCTCCTTTTCGGCTCCCCATCCATCGTCCCCTATAATAATGTTTTCAACAATTCCCGAATGCCTTTTGTAACCTCTGCAGCCTTCTTGTGGTCCCTGCCACCGGCTGTCACCCCTACCGTAATTTCCCCTTCCCTTGCAATGCCTGGAAAATAAAAATCACATTTACTCCTGTCAGAGGCCACGTTTACCAAAATATTTTTTTGGCGGCACTCTTGAAAAATCATGTTATTTACAGCCTCATCATCTGTTATGGCAAGGACCATATCCTCTTCCTGCAGCTCCCCCTGCCGATATGGACGTTGCTCCAGCGTAAGCTTCCTTTGCCCCTCTGCCAGATCCACCAGCGCTTTAGAAATTTCTGGCGCAGCCACATGGACCTCTGCGCCAAATTCCAGCAGGGCAGACACGCGCCTTGTGGCAATGGCCCCGCCGCCGAATACCCGCGCCTGCTTGCCTTCCAAATCAATAAAAATTGGAAAATATGCTCCCATAACCATTCCCTTTTAACGCCCGCATGCCAGATACAATAGAGCGTTTACAATTGCCGCCGCAACATTGCTTCCGCCTTTCCTTCCTTTTGCAACAATATATGGGACAGGAAGCTGAAGGACCATTTCCTTTGCCTGCACTACATTCACAAACCCCACAGGGACCCCAATAATAAGCTCTGGCTTCAATTTCCCTTCCTGTACCAATTCATAAATCCGCACCAATGCCGTAGGCGCATTCCCCACTGCCACAATTAACGGGCGGTTTAATGCCGCCGCTTTATCCATACTTGCTGCAGACCGTGTACTCCCAGAAGCCTTTGCCTGCTGCACCACATCCTCGTCCGATATAAAATTATATGCTTCCACCCCAAGTTTTTGCATTGCATTTGCATTGATGCCCGCTTTTGCCATCTTAGTGTCTGTGACAATGCAGGCTTTGTTTTTCAATGCCTCTAAAGCATGTTCCAAAACATTAGGGGAAAATACCAGATTATCCACATATTCAAAATCTGCTGTGGTATGTATGACCCGTTTCACGATAGGCGCATACTTTTCGTCCAGCTTACGGCTGCCAAGCTCTTCTGTAATAATCTCAAAGCTCCGTGCTTCTATCTCTTGTGGCAGCACTTGCTCTAACTTTGTCTCCATGATATAACCTCCTTTACCATTCAATCCCCCGCCTTGCCGCAACCCCCTGGGCATAGGGATGTTTTTCCATCTGCATGATTGTCACATAATCCGCGTGGGCTAACAGCTCTGGGGCAGGGTCCCTTCCAGTAAGCGCCACCTCTAAATTGTCTGGCTTCTGCTCCAAGAAAGCCAATAATTCCTGGCGGTCTACCATTCCCTGGTTATAAGCTGCCAAGATTTCATCCAGCACTAATAAAATGCCTGGCGAATGGGAATCCCCTCCGTTCCCTTCTGCATACTGGGAACGAAGGCTTGCCGCCTGGCATGCCAGCCGCGCCTCAGCCAGCACTTTGCTGAGATGGGCGCTGTAATACTCCGCCGCCTCCTGTTTCTGCCCTGCCGTCATCTGGAACGTAAACCCAAAGCTTTTCCTACACAAAAAAAGCTTCACAGGCTCTAACTGCCCCAGAACTGCCAGCTCACCAGAAGTATCCTTTTTTAAAAACTGGGTGAAAAGGACTTCCCCGCCTGCCCCGGCAAACCGGACAGTAAGCCCAATGGCTGCGGTTGTCTTCCCTTTCCCCTCCCCAGTATAGATATGGACAAAACCTTTCTTTTTCATACGCCGCGCTCCAAAATTTCATATATTTTCCCCATATCCAAATGCCTGCGCAACGTATCTGCCAACAGGTCATACTGCCGCTCCTTGTACTGTTGGCGGCTGACGGATTCCGCCGAAAGGGATATGCCCTTTTTCGTTGCCAAAATTTCCACAATCGCGGACGCAATCCCTTCCCCATCAAAAATGCCATGGACATATGTCCCATAGACATTCCCATATTGGCTTCCATCTGTATATTGCCTGTCCCTTTCCAAAGCTTCCCTGCCTGACTGCACCTGGAATGCAACCAATTCCCTGCTGGCATCTTTCTGGCTATTGGTCTGGCCCATATGGATTTCATAGCCTTCCAGGGCCATCCCGCTTAAGCCCGCCAATGCGCCGTCAAGCGCCTTGAACTTCCCAGACACCCTTGTCCTGGTTTTCTCCTGGGTAAACACAGTCTCCACCGGAAGCAGCCCCATTCCCCTTAAGCTCCCCCCTTCTTCTACCTGTTCTGGGTCTGACAACCGTTCGCCAAGCATTTGGTAGCCCCCGCAAATCCCAAAAACCACGCACCCACGCTCTGCCGCACGAAGAATGGCGCCTTCCATCCCACTTTGCCTTAGCCATTTCAAATCGCCCATGGTATTCTTTGTGCCTGGAAGGATAACCATATCCGCACCCTCAAGCTGGCTTGCTTTGGAAGCATAGGTAAGGGTTACCTGCTCCATAGATTCCAGCACTGCAAAATCTGTAAAGTTAGAAATCCTCGGCAGCTTGGCAACTGCAATATGGATCGGCCCTTTTTCTTTGCCAGGGACAAACCGCTCCGTCAGGCTGTCCTCTTCCTCTATGTCAACCTGCATATATGGAACCACCCCAACGACGGGGATTCCCATTACCCCTTCTATCATCCCCACTCCTGGATCCAAAATACTTTTGTCCCCACGGAATTTATTAATAATTGTCCCTTTCACAAACTTCTTCTCTTCTTCTGTAAGAAGCAATGCCGTCCCTGCTAACTGGGCGAACACGCCGCCCCTGTCAATATCCCCTGCCAAAAGCACTGGGGAGTTTGCCATTTTCGCCATCCCCATATTTACAATATCGTCCTGTTTCAAATTGATTTCCGCCGGGGAACCTGCCCCTTCCATTACAATAATGTCATACGCCTCTTCCAGCGCATGGTAAGCTGCCAAAACCTCCGGGATTAACTGCTTTTTATAAGAAAAATACTCTCTGGCCCCCATCGTCTTATGCACCTTCCCATTTACAATAACCTGGGAACCTGTATCGCTGGTTGGCTTTAATAAAATGGGGTTCATTTCCACAACAGGCTCTATCCCAGCCGCCTCCGCCTGCATCGCCTGGGCGCGCCCCAGTTCCAGCCCTTCTTTGGTAATAAAGGAATTCAATGCCATATTTTGGGATTTAAAAGGCGCGGTTTTGTACCCATCCTGCTTAAAAATCCGGCATAAGCCTGCCGTCAGCAAGCTTTTCCCTACATTTGACATGGTGCCTTGAACCATAATTGACTTTGCCATTTTCCACCTCTTCTTCATTTGCCGTTCAACATTCTTTTCCATTATAGCAAAAGTAAACGTATGCCACAACAAAAACCGGAGAGTTTCAATAGAAAATCCCCGGCCCTTGCCTTATCTATGTATACGCTGCATAGAAATTCTTTCTTACAGTTCAGATGGCAAATTAAATTTACCAATCAATTCATCCAGGCAAATTGCCTGTGCTGACAACTGCTCGCTGGTTGCAGAGGACTGCTCTGCAGTGGCTGAATTGGACTGAACCACCTCTGAAATTTGGTTTACGCCTTCTTCTGCCTGCTTCATCGCTGTTGCCTGGTCTGCAGCCGTGCTGCTTACCGTCTTAGAGGAAGATGCAATCCTGCTGATGCCTTCCACTACAGTCTGGATAGAAGCAGATGCCCGTTCTGCCGCTTCATTCCCTTCTGCCACCTCGCGGATTGTCCCTTCAATCAGCTCCCTTGTCTCTACCGCTGCATTAGAGCTTTGCTCTGCAAGCTGACGGATTTGGTCTGCCACTACAGAGAAGCCCCTTCCAGCTTCCCCAGCCCTTGCCGCTTCAATAGATGCATTTAAGGATAACAGGTTGGTCTGGGATGCAATGTCCTCAATTTCAGAGATAATATTGCCAATCTTCTGGGACGCTTCATTGATACGCCCCATAGCCGCCACCAGCATCTCCATTTCCCCACGGCTCCTGTCTGCCTCGCCTACATATTTCTGTGCTAACTGATAAGACTCTTCCGCCTTCTCTGCCGCCATCACAATATTGTCTGTAATAGTCATAATTGTCGCCTGCATCTCCTGCACTGCCCCAGCCTGTTCTGTCGCGCCTTCCGCAAGGCTCTGGGATGCCTCTGCCAGGTTCGTGGAGCCTGCAGACACCTGTGTGGACGCCTCATCAATGGACTGGATGGTAGTTACCATCTGTTTCTTCAATTCACGCAAGGAACTGTAGATTTGTTCAAAATCACCGGTGTATCTGCTGTCGTCTTCCGAATACACATCATAATTGGATTTTGCCATTTCCCCAAGCAGCCGTTCTTCATCTGCAATGACAAAATTCAAAGTCTCTGCCATATGCTTTGCCACCTGTACCATTTCTGCAACTTCATCCCTTGTATCCACTTCCGGGAATGGGGAGGAGAGGTCCCCTTGCGCAAAAGTCTCAAACCTGTCTTTTAATCTTATCAATGGAACTGCAATGCTCTCTGCAATCTTTGTGCCAAGATGGAGCGCAAAAAAGATCGCAACCACAATTGCCACTGCAACTATGGCTGGCAATACAATGCTGAGGGCGGAAAGCTGCTTGGATAAAGACGCCCCTTTAGAAACTTTAATCTCCATTATCTCTGTCAGATGGCTATAAATTTCGTTGTACATAGGCGCTAACTCACCCATCGCCATATCCTGAGCCTGAATACATTTCTCTATGTCTGTTGTGGCGCCCAATTCAATGATTTCCTGCTCTAATACCCAGTATTCCTCAAGGTCCGACTTTAATTCCGCATACAGTTCCTTGTTTTGGGCGGTCACCATGGTTTTGTCAAGCTCCGCAAACCCAGCCTCAAAATCTTCTTTACAGTCCTTATGCTGTTCTAGCATGTCATCAATAGCGTTTCTTTCATCATACCCGATAATGCCGCGCAGCGCTGACCTTGCATCTGCAAAGCTTGCCATTGTCTTGCCAACGTCCCCTTGGGCAAAGCCATAATTTACCAGCGCGCTAGAATAGAGGGTTGACACAACAATCATCCCAATCACCCCGATTGCCGCAACGACCGCCAGCATCCCCGATATCAGGGTAAACGACTTCTTCAAACGCTCCCGAATCTGCATATTATTTAGTTTTTCTAACATTCCTCTCTCCGTCCTTCTTATAGATTTCCGAACTTCCCGACATACCTTATTACCTGATTACGGGCCATATCTGGCTTTCGGATAGATGCCATGTTTGGAATGCAAACCAGAGCCCATGCCCCTCCCATAGGATGAAATTCTAAGTTTGTATTTATCTATAACATCTGCACTCTCATTTTACCCCCTTTTCCTATATTCGTCAATCATTTGATCAAATTTGCGCTGTTTTTCTACATATTGAACAATAACTTCTGCCAGCCTTACCAAATTCCCTGATGCAATTTGCCTTTAACCGAAATTATGCGGACAACTAACCTCAGCAAGCGCCGCCGCCAATGCTTCATTCTCTTCCCTGCCCCGCACGGCAATCCGGTACCAGCCCTCCCTAAGCCCACGGAAATTGCTGCAGTTACGGATCTTTATTTTATATTTTTCCAGTTCCTTGTCCAGCCCAACGACGCTTTGGAAAAAAATAAAATTTGCCGCATGCCCGTATGTCTGGATAAAAAACGCCCCTTTGCCTTCTCCCGGCTGGTAGGCAAAAAGCTGTTTTAAAAGGAATGCTTTCTCCCGCCCCACTGCCTGCCTGGTTTCTTCTAGGAACGCCTTTTCTTTTGCGGCCGCAATGCCTGCCTCCTGGGCTGGGACAGACACATTCCATGGCTGCGTCACTTCCTGCATCCTCGCCAATAGGCCTGGATTGCTGCAAATGCCATAGCCCAGGCGCAGCCCGGGCATCGCAAATATTTTTGTAAATGCTTTCAATATAAATAAATTCCG
>Ga0224483_100301_pt1 | contig 14910 bp, 12 predicted proteins | sample hydfratestSal1_FD_181453 | JGI IMG/M metagenome (GOLD analysis project Ga0224483, IMG submission 181453) | Metatranscriptome of mouse feces microbial communities from Columbus University, Ohio, United States - Sal1 (Metagenome Metatranscriptome) ... | reverse complement strand
TTTTTGTGGTAATTTGTGGCGTTTGTATCTCGGAGCTAAAAAATAAATTGATAAAGGGGTGTCGGGTGACGTTGATGAGGCTCGATGGATGCAAACATTTTCGTTTATTCGGGGATTTCTTTGTAACTTTGTGGTCACGATGAAGAAGATTGACAATGCTACAGTACAAAGAATCCTTGATGCTGCCGATATAGTTGAGGTGGTGGGCGACTTTGTGAGTTTGAAGCGGCGGGGCGCCAATTATGTGGGGCTTTGTCCGTTTCACAACGACCGTTCTCCATCGTTCTACGTCTCCAAGGCAAAGGGTATGTGCAAATGTTTCAGTTGCGGCGAGGGCGGTAGCCCGGTGAGCTTTCTGATGAAACTGGAGCAGATGTCCTATTCCGAGGCGTTGCGCTATCTTGCCCGCAAGTATAACATTGAGATTGAGGAGCGGGAAATGACCGCTCAGGAGCAGCAGGCGGAAACTGACCGCGAAAATATGCTCGCACTCAACGATTTCGTCATGCGGTACTTCGAGAAAAATCTTGTCGCCACCCCCGACGGACGCGACATCGGTTTGTCGTATTTCCGCTATCGTGGTATAAGTGACCAGATGATAGAGCGTTTCCATCTCGGGTATGCGCTTGAGGAGCGTGATGCTCTGTTCAAGCACTCGGTGGAGCGCGGTTATAGCGAAAAGTATCTTCTTGAGACCGGTTTGTGCTCACGCACTGATGATGGAAAGGTATATGACCGTTTTCGTGGACGTGTGATATATCCTGTGCTTTCGCTCTCGGGTAAGGTGGTAGCCTTCGGTGGCAGGACGCTGAAAAAAGAGAAGACTCTGGCGAAATATGTCAACTCGCCAGAATCGACCATATATCAAAAGCGAAAGGAGCTTTACGGACTCTATCAGTCAAAGCAGGCGATATCGAAAGCGCAGAAATGTATACTCGTTGAGGGTTACATGGACGTCATATCGATGCACCAGGCGGGTGTATGCAATGTCGTGGCATCGTCGGGCACAGCGCTTACGGTTGAGCAGGTGCGCCTTATAAAGCGCTTTACCAATAATGTGACGTTGATTTATGACAGTGACGCCGCCGGTATAAAGGCTTCCCTGCGAGGTATCGAACTGCTGCTGCAGGATGGCATGGATATAAAGGTGTTGCTTCTGCCAAAAGGAGAGGACCCCGACTCTTTCGCGCAGACACATAGCTCTACCGAGGTTGAGGAGTACATAGCTGCCAATGAGACTGACTTCATCAGCTTTATGGCGGCGACTCTTATGGGGGAGGCTGCCAATGACCCCTCCAAGCGAGCAAGGGTGATCACTCAGGTTGTCAAGACTATAGCGCTAATTCCTAATGAAATCACCCGCAATGTGTATGTGCAGGAGTGCTCGCGCATCCTCTTTATGGATGAGGAGGTGTTGCAGCGTGAGGTGGGAAAATATTTCAACGAGTATAGTCTGAAGTCGCGTGAAGATAAGCTCAGGGCCGAGAGTCTTACGGTCGATGCTGCCCAACCGCAGGTTTCGGGCACGACTGGTGTGCCCGCTGGTGGAACCGCAGTTCCTGTAGCTCCACAGGATGCATCGCAGGGTGCACCCGAGACTGTGCCATTGGAGGTTCGTCATGCTAAATTTCTGCGACCTTACGAACTCGCGGTGGTGAAGCTTGTGGCAAGATATGGCAATCTTGCTTTTGCCGAAGGGGTGGATGACGACGGAAATACGATGCCTGTCACTGTGATTGAGTATATCCAAAGTGACCTGTATGCAGATGGCATAAGCTTTATTAATGCTGATATAGAAAAATTTATGACAACGGCGTTGACTCTTAGCCGCGAGACCTGGACTGAGGACCTGGCGCGCCATCGTGAACGTCTTGAAGAGGGTCGTCGACAGGAATTTGCCGCCGGCGTGGCTTCGATTCGTGAGAAGGCTACCGATGTGGGTAGTATAACAGCAATGGAGCGTGTGCTTCAGGAAACGGTGGATGCCAACTATAACCGGGGTGTTGAGGAATTCAGTGCCAGATATCTTGCCAAACTGATGTGCTCATCGCCCGATGATGTGGTGCGCAACCTTGCGACAGAGCTTGTGGTGGAACGCCATATATTGAGCAAGGTGCACACGAAGTATGCCAAAGTAGATAGCGAGCAGGACCTTCTCGGCGAGCTCGTGCCGCGTGCTCTCCATGAATTGAAAGATGCTATCCTGTGGACGCGTCTGGATGACGCGCGTCGTGAACTTCGTGAATGTGCCGGTGACTATGACCGCGCGATAGGTCTGATGGCTCGCATGAAGGAGATTGAGACCTCCCGCTCCGAGCTTGCCAAGCTGATAGGCGACCGCGTGATAGTGCCGAGAAAATAGTTGCGTCTGACCCTGTTGTCCACCTTGGTGTCCGACCTGCCGACTTTCTGTTCGTATGGCTGAATCAGCCGCCTTATATGCCAATTGAGCCTATTGGTTTGATTTGTTATGTTTTTTTCACCATTCAAGGGTGCTACTTAACGAAATTGTTGTTAACTTTGCATCTTGAAAAAATATTTCGCGCATTATGACTATTAATAAGTTACCTTTATATTTTTTGATTGCCATCGTGTTGGCGGCGTTTTCATCGGGTTGCAACAGCGACTCGGACGCTGTGATTATTGATGGTGACTTCGGAAATTGCACCGTCTCCGCCTTCAATCTCAAGGAGGATGACAGTGTGCTTGTTAACCTTGACTCAGTGTATTTCTCCATTGATTTGGTCAATGGAGAGATATTCAATGCCGACTCGCTGCCCAAAGGCACTGACGTAAGCAAAGTGCTTGTAAATATCAGCACAACTTCCGCGAGCAAATGTGACTTGACATGGCGCATCCCCGGTACACAGCGTGATACTACTGTAAACTACATCGAGCATCCTGATGACAGCGTGAACTTTGCTGACGGTCCTGTGAAAATGTTGGTTACCTCATATAACGGACAGACCAAGCGTACATATAATATCCGCGTAAATGTGCATCAGGTTGAGCCCGATACCCTCTATTGGGGAAAGCTCGCCATGAGCGCACTTCCCGGCAATGTGTCTCATCCCACTGCGCAGAAGACCGTTGAGTTTGGTGGCAAGGTGCTTACCCTCACCTCTGATGGTACAGCTGCATCATTGTCGATGTGCGACAATCCCTATGACGCCAGCTGGGCCTCTCAGACAGCTATGCTTCCTGCCGGTGCTGACGTGAATTCATTCACCGCTACATCCGATGCCCTCTATCTGATTGATGGGGTGGGCAATCTTTATACTTCGGCTGATGGTACATCATGGACTCCCACCGGAGCAGTCATGTCATATATATATGGTGGCTATCAGGATATGGTGCTTGGCGCCCGTTCTGATAATGACGGATGGAAACATGTGACTTACCCCGCCACTACTGAACTTCCTGTCGAAGCCGGTTGCCCTGTTGGTGGTACCGGTCAGATGATGGTCTATGAAACCAAGTGGAGTGTGATGCCTCTCGCCATGTTTGTGGGTGGTCGTGACGCTTCAGGCGTGGTGGTAGGCTCGGCATGGGGCTACGACGGTAAAATCTGGGCTAAAATAAGCAACACGGATATAGATGAACGAGAGGATGTCACTCTGTTCCCTTACTTTACCCCCAAAGTCAACACTACCAACTGGAAAGTTACCGAGCGTTCCGTGCTTGTAGCTTTGGGCGGCAAGTATGAGACCACTGAAGGGACTGTGACTTCAAAAAATGTATATGTATCCTACGACCAGGGTCTTAACTGGAAAGAAGCTGACAGCTATATGCAGCTCCCCGAACATATTCCCGGTTTTGTCTCTGCTCAGGCAGTGGTGATGGATGCTACGATTTATGCGTCACGTTCATTCAGCGATGTCTGGACTCAATTCCCCTCACGGCAGCTTCCAGCTTGGGCTGTGCGTCTTGATGACTCACAGATGAGCCGAGTGATTAAGCCCGAGACACAGTGGGAGTGTCCTTACATATATCTGTTTGGTGGAGAGGATGCCGATGGCAACCTTTTCGATACGGTGTGGCGAGGAGTGATTACCCGCTTTACCTTTAAGCCGCTTTGCTAAGCAAGCATCCCCACGGAGTTGAGGACGCTGATAACAATATTGGTGCTCATGGCGGCATTTTCGCACGCTGCCCACGCCCAGTCGCAATCGCAGATGGAAAACTACCGGTTCGACATAGGCGCAGGTGTAGGAATGTCGGGATATCTCGGAGATGCCAACGAAAGCAACCTGTTCTCCCATCCGGGAGTGGGATTGAACGCATCTTTCAGATATCTGGTAAATACCCGCTGGGCATTTCGTGGAACTGTCACGGCTGCCTCGCTTAGCGGTTCTACCGAGAATATGAGCAATGTGCTGCCCGGAGGGGCTGCCTATAATTTCAAATCATGGGTTTATGACCTCGGCGCACGTGCGGAGTTCAATTTCTTCAACTACGGATTGGGGAAAGGATACCAGCAGATGAGCCGATTTTCTCCTTACCTGTCGTTAGGTGCAGGCGTGGTGATGGCGTCAGTTGAGGGCGACACGTTTACTGCTATGTCAATCCCGATGGGGTTGGGCGTGAAGTATAAGCTTCAACCGCGTGTCAACCTTGGTTTGGAATTTACTATGACAAAAGTATTGGGAGACCATATCGACGGAAAGGACCTTTCTGACATATATATGATTAAAAGTTCCTTTCTTAAAAATACCGACTGGTATTCGACGCTTATGTTCTCTATAAGTTATGAATTTGGCGAGCGATGCGTCACTTGTCACAGGATTGATTAAAACACCTTCTGAATATAAAATATGATAGAAGAAATAGATAAAAACCGGCTACCCCGCCACGTCGCCATTATCATGGACGGTAACGGACGATGGGCGCAGGCGCGTGGTATGGACCGGAGCGAAGGACATGTGGAGGGGGTAAATACCGTGCGCCGCATCACTGAAATCGCTTCGGAAACCGGTATTGAATATCTGACTCTATATACTTTCTCCACCGAAAACTGGAATCGACCTAAAGCTGAGGTGGATGCGTTGATGCATCTCATCGTCATAGCAATCGAGCGTGAGACCCCCGACCTGATTAAGAACAATGTGCGTCTCAACATTATAGGCGATACTTCCCGCATACCCTCCGAGGCTTACGCGCGACTACGTCAGTGCATAGAGGATACATCGCACTGCACCGGTCTCACCCTTACGCTCGCCATAAGCTACTCGGCACGATGGGAGATACTTGATGCCTGCCGACGTTTCGCTCTCGATGTGGAGGCAGGAAAGCGCAAGGCATCGGAGATGACTACCGACAATCTGTTTGAAAGCTATCTCACCACCTCGGGGATTCCCGACCCTGACTTGCTAATAAGAACAGGAGGCGATAACCGCGTGAGCAACTTCCTGCTATGGCAGATAGCTTATTCCGAAATATATGTAACTGACACATTCTGGCCCGATTTCTCCAAAGAGGATTTCTTGAAAGCTGTTGCGAATTTTCAGCATCGGGAACGCCGATTCGGACTCACTTCCGCCCAGATTAAATAAACCAATCCATACCTTTACATTCCCAACGTCTCATTATGCGTTTTAGAATATCAATCCACATCGCACTTCTTCTTATAGTGCTCTCTACTGCATTTGGAGCATCGGCGCAACTTCCCACCGATACAATCTATAGCCCCAACGTGCTTTTCACCGGTCTTCCCAGAAGATACGAGATAGCCGATATCCAGGTGAGAGGTGCTGACAATTACGACGAGAAAAATGTGATAGGCTATACCGGCTTGAAAATCGGTGATATCATCGAGGTTCCCGGTTCAGACCTGACCGATGCCGCTAAATTGCTGTGGCAGCAACTCCTGTTCTCAAAAGTGCAGATTACCATTGATAAGGTGGTGGGCGACAAGGCTTGGCTCGTGATAAACCTGCGCCAGCAGCCCCGCATCTCCGAAATCAATTATAATGGAGTGAAGAAAGGGGAGAAGCAGGACCTTGAAGAGGCGCTGCAGCTCATGAAAGGTAACCACATTACCCAAAATATCGTAAATAGTGCCGAGCGAATCATCAAGAAGTATTACTCCAACAAGGGTTTCGGCAACGCACAGGTGAAGATTAATCTTACTGATGACCTTTCACACCCCAACGAGGTGATAGTGGATATAAATATCAACAAGAATGACAAGGTAAAAGTCCACAAGATTTACATCGATGGCAATGAGGTGATGAGCGATAACCAGTTGCAACGCACCATGAAGAAAACCAACGAGAAGGGTAAGCTTCTGAACCTCTTCCGCCAAAAGAAGTTTGTGGAAAGCGATTATCATGACGACTTGAACCGTATCATCCAGAAATATAACGAGAAAGGCTACCGCGACGCTGTGATTCTTGCCGACTCTGTGGTACCCTACGATGAAAAGACTGTGGATGTGTACATCAAAGTGGATGAAGGTAAGAAATATTACATCAACGATGTGACTTGGGTGGGTAACACCATCTATCCTACTGAGGCTCTTGACCGTGTGCTCGGTGTGGAAAAGGGCGACGTGTACAATCAGAAGTATCTCTCCAAACGTCTGCAGGAGGACGACGATGCGATTTCGAGTCAATATATGAACCATGGTTACCTCTTCTTCAATGTAGTTCCTATTGAGAAGAATGTCAACGGTGACTCCATTGACCTTGAGATGCGTATAGTCGAAGGTCCTCAGGCGCGTATCAATAATGTAATCATCAATGGTAACGACCGTCTTTATGAGAAGGTAATCCGTCGTGAGCTTCGTGTGAAACCCGGTGAACTTTTCTCGAAGGAAGACTTCGTGCGTTCCGTGCGTGAAATCGCCCAGACAGGTCACTTCAACCCTGAAAACCTTGATGCGCGTCCTGAACCTAACCAGGAAGACGGGACTGTGGATGTGGTGTTCAATCTCGAATCAAAATCAAATGACCAGTTTGAGTTCTCAATGGGTTGGGGACAGACAGGTATTATTGGTAAGGTTGCCATCAAGTTCACTAACTTCTCTATAAAGAATCTATTCTATCCTAACTCCTACAAGGGTATCATTCCGCAGGGTGAGGGTCAGCAGCTTACCATCTCGGCGCAGACCAATGCCCGTTACTATCAGTCATACGGTATATCGTTCCTTGACCCATGGTTCGGAGGCAAACGTCCCAACTCGCTCTCTGTCTCAGCTTACTATAGCCGCCAGACAGGTGTGAACTCATCGTTCTACAACCGTAATCTGAATAACTATTATTATGGTTACAGCGGTCTCTACGGCGGATATAACAACTATTACAACGATAACTACTCATACGAGAACGCTTACGACCCCAACAAGTATCTCCAGATGCTTAACTTCGCGGTCGGTTTCGGTAAGCGTCTCAGCTGGCCTGACGACTACTTCACATTCCAGGCTGAACTCGGTTATACCTGGTATAGCCTCAAGAACTGGGAATACCTCTTCGAGATGCAGAACGGTACATCCAACTCCATCACCCTCGGTCTGACTCTCGCACGTAACTCTACCGACAACCCCCTGTATACCCGTTCAGGTTCAAATATCTCGCTCAATCTCCAGCTCACACCTCCTGCTTCGCTATTCGGACGCAAGAACTGGAAAGACCTGTACTATATGAAGGAGCAAGCTACAACTGACCGCGACCGCGAGAAGCTCAATCAGGCTGCCCGTCAGATGTACCGTTGGATTGAGTACTGGAAGTTACGTTTCAAATCACGCACATACACTCCGCTCAACAATGCCGAACAGTATACCCTGGTGCTCATGACTCGTGCTGACATCGGTCTTCTCGGAAGCTACAACCGCTATCTGAAATCTCCGTTCGAAACATTCTATGTGGGTGGTGACGGTATGTCAGGTTCATATACATACGCTCAGGAGACAATTGCCCTCCGTGGTTACGACAACGGTCAGCTCACGGCAGGTGGCGCAGGTTATGCCTACACTCGCTTCGGCATGGAAGTTCACTTCCCGTTCATGCTCCAACCCACCACCACTATCTATGGTCTTGCATTCATCGAAGGTGGTAACGCATGGACCTCTGTGAAGCAGTTCTCTCCCTTCGACCTCAAGCGTAGTGCCGGTGCCGGTGTCCGCATCTTCCTCCCGATGGTTGGTATGATGGGTATCGACTGGGCTTACGGTTTCGATAAGGTATATGGCGAGAAGGGTGGTTCACACTTCCACTTCATCCTCGGTCAGGAATTCTAAGATACTGTTTCCATGGGTTTGATTAGCAATCATGTAGATGATTAACATTTATTGTTAAATCCTCTCTGAGAGATTGATTAAACTTTTCACCCTGTAGAGCGTCTATATATTATATAAGAAACAAATCTATTGACACTTACTTATGAAGAAAATATTCCTAACCTTAGCTATAGTGGTGGCATGTGCTTTCGGCGCAAGCGCCCAGAAATTCGCTCTTGTCGACATGGACTATATCCTCGGCAGCATCCCTGACTATGAGATGGCGAACGAGCAGCTCAACCAACTCTCGCAGCGTTGGCAGAAAGAGGTCGAGGCTGTGGCAAAGGAGGCTGAGACAATGTACAAGAATTATCAGAACGAAATGGTGTTTCTGACCGATGACCAGAAGAAGCAGAGGGAAGAAGCCATCGTGGCAAAGGAGAAAGCTGGCGCCGAGCTCCGTCAGAAATATTTCGGACCGGAAGGTGAGCTTTACAAGAAGCGTCAGGCTCTCATGAAGCCGATTCAGGAAAATGTCTACAATGCAGTCAAGAAGGTATCGGAGGAGCGTGGTTACCAATGCATATTTGACCGTGCATCCTCAGCTGATATCATTTTTGCCTCACCCCGCATAGACGTCTCCAACGAGGTGCTTGAAAAGTTAGGTTATTCCAAATAAATTACTTATCTTTGCACGGCAAATAAATTAGGTCAGAGGGTGCGATAGCGTGTATTCCCTCCCATTCTGACAAAGATTTAATAAGGTAACTAAAACAAAAAACTTCAGAATACAACAATGATTAAGAAACTATTGCTCGCAATCATGATTGCGCTCCCCATGAGCGTGTTCGCACAGAAATTTGCTGTTATCAACACTCAGGAACTCATGGAATCAATGCCTGAACTCCAGACCGTGAAGGAACAGATGGAAGCCTCAAACAAGAAGTACGAGGATGAATTTGCAAAACTTCAGGAAGAATTCTCAAAGAAATTCGAAGAATTCCAGTCACTTGAGGAAACAACACCCCAGACTATCAAGGAGCGCCGTATGCAGGAGATGCAGGAGCTTGAAAATAAAATCAACCAGTTCCGTCAGACTGCCACTCAGGACCTTCAGCGTCAGCAGCAGCAGCTCATGGCTCCTATCCAGGAGAAGGTGCTCAAGGCAATCCAGACTGCAGGTGCCGAAGGCGGTTACACTTTCATCTTTGAAAATCAGATGCCGCTTTACACCGGTACTGATGTGACCGACATCACTTCTACAGTGAAAACCCGTCTCGGCATAAAGTAATGCCGCAGTTTCCGTCAAGGATATAAAGATTTTAAAGGACGTGTGCCTAAACCCTTGCGGTTTGACATACGTCCTTTTCAAAACATAACAACCTTTTTCTAACGGTTGTGATTTAATCAACCTCCAAATCAAGTCATATTCGCCCGCTATGTTTCGTATCAAGCGCATGGACATATTCATCCTGCAGAGCTTTGTGCCTCTGTTTCTGATGACGTTCTGTATCTGCTTGTTTATAGTGCTGATGCAATTTCTATGGCGTTACATCGACGACCTTGTGGGCAAAGGGCTCGGGGTTGATGTGATAGCCGAGCTGTTTTTCTATGCAGCCCTCACCATGATACCGATGGCTCTTCCGCTTGCCATACTTCTGGCATCGCTCATGACTTTCGGTAATCTCGGCGAACAGTTCGAGCTTACAGCCATGAAGGCATCGGGTATATCCCTGATACGTACCATGGCACCACTCATCGTGCTGATGGTGATGATTGCTACCGGCGCATTCTTTTTTCAGAACAATGTGCTGCCGATAGCGCAGACAAAGATGTGGACGCTCCTCTATTCCATGAGGCAGAAGTCGCCCGAGCTGGAAATCCCCGAAGGGGTGTTCTATGACCAGATTCCGGGTTACAATCTCTTCGTTCAGGAGAAAAACCGTGAGACCGGTGTGCTCTACGACATGATGATTTACGACGTGTCGCGCGGATTTGAGAATTCATCCATCATTCTTGCTGATTCCGGCAAGATGACCATCACTCCTGACAAGACGCACCTGTTTCTGCGTCTTTGGAAAGGAGAATCATTTGAGAACCTTAAGGATGCGGGCGCATCTAATATGAAGAATGTGCCTTATCGCCGCGAGTCGTTTGACACAAAGGAAATCATGCTTAAGTTCGATGCCAATTTCAACCGCATGGATGAGCAGGGTATGCGTAATCAGTATGTAGGTAAGAATATGGCTGAGTTGCAGGCTACCATCGACTCCGTGAGTGAGCGTGTCGATTCGCTCGGTAACCGTTATGGCAATTCGTTGCGCGAACATCCCTATTTCAATGTGATAAACTATCGTGTCGCGCCCGGCAATGTCGCCGTGGTCAACGAGGAGACCGGAGCGGAGGAGGATGTCAAGAGGGTGCGCATGCCCGACGTGAAGATGGAAAAACCGATGGATGTTGATTCGCTATTCCGTGGCTCCTCTTCCGGTTATACACTCAATTATCTTAATCAGGCGCTCACCAAGGCGCAACGCATGAAACAGGAGTATGAATACAAGAGTCTCGTGCTTGCTGACGATATGAAGACCATACGCCGCCATGCCATAGAGCTCCAGAAGAAATTCACTCTTTCCTTCGCCTGCATTATTTTCTTCTTTATCGGCGCTCCGCTTGGAGCGATTATACGAAAAGGAGGTCTCGGCACACCGTTGGTGATTTCGGTGTTCCTGTTCATATTTTACTACATCATTGACAATATGGGCTATAAGCTTGCCCGCGATGGCAAGTGGGAGGTATGGGAAGGTATGTGGCTCAGTGCCGCGGTGCTCCTTCCGCTCGGTATCTTCTTCACTTACAAGGCTGTCAACGACTCTGCTGTTTTCAATAAGGATGCCTATCTGAACTTCTTCCGCAAGTTCTTTGGTGTCAGCGAGACACGACACGTGGAGATGAAAGAGGTGTTCATGACAGAGGTGGAACCGCTTGTGGCTGAGGAACGTCTTGAAAAACTCAAGGTGCGTGTGAACGAATATCTCGCCGCCAATCCCGCCAAGCAGAGTTACACGGCTTATTGGCTCAAAGGATATGACCGCGATGAGTTGCACTCGCTGCGTGACGAGCTGGAGGGTGATGTGGAGTACATTTCCAATTCGCGCGAGAAGATGGTGGTACTGAAACTTATGGATATGCCTATACTCCGCAGCCTGTGGTTTCATGAACCTTCCCGGCGCAAATGGCTCAGCTGGAGCATGATGGTGCTGTTCCCGATAGGATTGCCAATCTGGCTTTACGGGCGTAAGACCCAGCATCAGCTGCGCGACGAGCTCGCTTCGGTCATCAAAGTTTCCGACGAACTGATTACATTGATATATAAGAAATAATAAGGGATATACAGCATATCACTATGGATAAAATAAAACTAAATACTATAGAGGAAGCCATTGAGGATTTCCGCCAGGGCAAATTCGTGATTGTGGTCGATGACGAGGACCGTGAGAACGAAGGAGACCTTATAATTGCTGCCGAAAAGGTTACACCTGAGCATGTTAATTTCATGATAACCAATGCTCGTGGTGAACTGTGCGCACCGCTGTCAATATCACGTTGTCATGAGTTGAAACTTGACCATCAGGTGGCTGACAATACCTCGATGCTCGGAACACCTTTTACCATTACCGTTGACCTCCTCCCGGGGTGCACTACGGGTGTGTCGGCTCATGACCGTGCCGCCACTATCCGTGCTCTTGCCAATCCGGAGTCACGACCGGAGGATTTCGGTCGTCCCGGACATGTGCATCCCCTCTATGCCCAGGATGCCGGCGTGTTGCGTCGCACAGGTCATACAGAGGCAGCCATCGACCTTGCTCGTCTTGCAGGGCTGCAGCCGGCCGCATCGCTCATAGAGATTCTTAATGAGGATGGCACCATGGCACGTCTGCCGCAACTCCGTGCCAAGGCTGATGAATGGGGTTTGAAGTTGATTTCAATTGCTGACCTTGTGGCTTACCGCCTGCGCACCGAATCGCTCGTGGAACAGGGTGTGGAAGTGGATATGCCCACAGCCTACGGGCATTTCCGCCTTATACCATTCCGTCAGAAGAGCAACGGTCTGGAGCACATCGCATTAATCAAGGGTGATATCACTCCGGGAGAACCGGTGCTGGTGCGTGTACACTCTTCGTGTGCAACCGGTGATATCTTCGGCTCGATGAGATGCGACTGCGGCGAGCAGCTTCATAAGGCTATGGAGCTGATTGACAAGGAAGGCAAGGGAGCCATAGTCTATCTTAACCAGGAGGGCCGTGGTATCGGTCTGATGGAGAAAATAAGGGCTTATAAACTTCAGGAAGAGGGACTCGATACCGTTGATGCCAATATACACCTCGGACATAAGGCTGACGAACGAGACTATGGTGTTGGTGCTCAGATTCTGCGTCTGCTCGGCATCGAGAAAATGCGTCTGATTACCAATAACCCCGTGAAGCGTATCGGGCTTGAAGGTTATGGTCTGGAAGTTGTCGAGAATGTCCCGATTGAGATTGAACCCAACAAGTACAACCGTCGTTACATGCAGACTAAAAAGGAACGCATGGGGCATAAACTCGATATATTCTAATCAATCGGGTGTTTGTGCTTATCATTCACTGAGAATTCAATAAAGAAACTATAAGAGCGTATCAAATTCCATCATGGGATATTCGATACGCTCTATTTATATTATCTCTCCGCTAATCGACATAATCATAGAGAAGATATGCATAATAGCTTTTGGTTTCAGGTGGTCGTGGGTGCCTGCGCCGTGTTTGTTGGCAATCGTGTGGAGCCACGGGTGAAAAAGCGTGTGACCAACATTGTCATGGCATGGATTGTCACGTTTGCAATCACAGTTGTCGTCACATTGGGTGTGGTGTGTCTGTTGGACCTCCTGCTCGGTTGGCTATTATGAAATTGGCACTGTACTGCGGTTATTCCTCGCAGTCGTAATGCACTTGGTGGTGGGGTGAGTGGCATTCGTGTAGGGAGTGGTCGATGATTAGGTGTCGGTTTGCCATTCCGGCTATGGTTGACATTTCGTGTGAGACCAGAAGCAGGGTGGTGGTTTTCGATAGCTCTGCTACCAAATCGTAGATATAATGTTCGAATTTCTTATCGACGTAGCTTAATGGTTCGTCGAGTACCAAGACCTCCGGGCGAGAGATGATGGCTCTGCCGAGCAAAGCTCTCTGCAGCTGTCCGCCCGACAGGTTCCCGATGCTGCTTGAGGCATGGGCGGTGAGCCCCATAAGCTCTGTGACTTCCGCCACACGCGCTTTGACCTCTTCGGTAGGTAGTTTCTCGCCTATGAGACCTGAAGCTATCACCTCCTCCACATTGATGGGAAATCGGGAGTCAATCATATTCTTTTGTGGTAGATACCCTATAGGCAGATGCTTCACCGGCGTCCCTCCCGCAAGGTATGTCACAGTCCCCTCGGTCGGTTTGAGCAGACGAAGTAAAATGCGGAGCAGTGTGGTCTTGCCCCCGCCGTTAGGACCTGTTATGGCTATGAAATCGCCACGGCGCACATCGAAGTTTATATCTTCGAGCACGGTTTTCTTGTCCCAGCGCTTTGATATGTTGCGCAGTGATATGATTATATCTGATTCCTGATTGAGATGTTGCATCGTTGTTTATTTAGAGGCAAGGGCATCGGCAAGTGTAAGCATCTCATTCTCCCATTCATAAGCCATAGGGTTGATGCTCACCTCTCTGGCGCCTATCTGTGAATTTATGGCCGACACCTGGCGGCTGTCGAAATCCTTCTGTGTGAAAAATATGTCGGCTTCATGCTCACGCGCATGTTCCACAACCTCCCGCAGGCTTCCGAGAGCCACATCCTTATGTTCGGCGTTCCCTACCACTACTTGCTCCAGACCGTAGTCGCGGGCGAAATAGCTGAGAGATGGATGCCATACCAAGAACGCTTTCCCATGCACATGTGCGAGTTTGGCGGTGATGGCATTGTCAAGTGAGTCGAGGTGACTGGCAAAACGGGTGTAGTTGCGCTGATAGTAAGCCTTGTTGGCAGGGTCGATTTCTATCATTGCGTCAAGCATGTTTTTAGTGATTACCTTGGCATTCTTGACTGAGCTCCATGTGTGCGGGTCTACATCGCCGTGGATTACACCGTTGTGGCTATGAGTCCCTGTGATAAGGGAAATTCCATCGGAAGTGTTGTAGATAGGCAACTCGGGATTGGCTTGGTGGATTTTGTCGAGAAGAGCGGACTCAAACCCGATATTTCCCATGCGCAGGAATCCCATCGACTTCTGCAGATTCATGAGATGAGTCACCGAGGGGTCGTATGTTTCAGGATTTGCGCCGTTGGCGAGGAGACACCTCACCTCCACACGGTCACCGGTGATTTGTTCGAGCAGATATTTCTGCGGTTCGATGCTGACAGTCACAATCTTGCTTTCGGATGGAGCCGATGTGCAGGCCGCCACGATTCCAAGCGCGAGCAGGAGTCCGGATATAATAAGAAATATGTTGAATGAAGATTTCACGAGTCAGATATTTTTGCAAATATAAGGTTTTTTTAGCAATTTTTCGTCAATTGTTAAAAATATTTTACGTTTTCAGTTTTTTATTAACATTGTCGGACGGAATTATGTTGAAAAAGCCGCTATCCTCCCATGTGTTGGATTGCTCAA
>Ga0224483_100298_pt1 | contig 14966 bp, 13 predicted proteins | sample hydfratestSal1_FD_181453 | JGI IMG/M metagenome (GOLD analysis project Ga0224483, IMG submission 181453) | Metatranscriptome of mouse feces microbial communities from Columbus University, Ohio, United States - Sal1 (Metagenome Metatranscriptome) ... | reverse complement strand
TAAGGGCAGCTTTGGGCAGATATTTTCGGAGGGGCAAAGGGGGAATGGACAAGCTGATGAGAGGAAAGGGATATGAGGATAAGAGAACAGGAAGTGCAACTTAAAGATGGACGGAGGGTTTTGCTAAAAAGCGCCTCGAAAGAACATGCAGAGGCTTTGGTAAGGCACAGGCGTGCCACTTCTGATGAAACATATTTTACGGCGGCCTACCCAGAAGAATGGGAGAGGGCTGCAGGCAGGGTAAGGGACAGGATTGCCGCTTTTGAATCAGATGGGGAAGAGTTTCTTGTGACAGCTTTTTTGGATGGGGAAATTATTGGCGACGCTGGAATTTTTAAAGTGAAAGGCTCTGCTAAATGCCAGCACAGATGCGGGTTTGGCATTTCTATTTTACAGGAGTATGGGAACCTCGGGTTAGGGAGCCTGATGCTAAAGGCAGCATTGGGGCAGGCAAAGAAAAATGGCTTTGAGCAGGTAGAATTAGGCGTATTTGAAGATAATGTAAAGGCGATACGCCTATATGAGAAATATGGGTTCCAGAAAATGGGGCGCTGTTTTCGGGCTTATAAGCTGAAAGACGGCACTTACCGGGATGAAATTCAAATGGTTCGGGTTTTGGAGGAAGGGGTTCTTTTAAAGAGCCAAGAGTTTCAGAAGGGAAAGGCGTTCCCGTTTCTGGATACTGGATTTCTGGAGGATGGGGAGATAAAGCTGGTATTGGTGAAAACAGCCCAGGAAGACCAGAAAAAAGGTTACCTCCCAGCGTATTATTTTGATATTTGCGATAAAAATGGGCAGAAAATGGGTATCTGCGACTTACGGGTAGGGCATAATGCCAATACCCATTATAGTGGGAACATCGGCTACCAGGTTGAGGAAGCATATCGGGGGCGCCACTACGCAGGGAAAGCATGCCTGCTGCTGTTTGAATTGGCAAAAAGGCATCAAATGGACTATTTATCCATTACCTGCAACCCAGACAATTATGCATCCAGAAGGACTTGCGAGTATGCAGGAGGGGTTCTGCAGGGGATTATTTCCCTTCCAGAATGGCATGAGATGTATGGGGCGGGGGCACTGGAAAAATGCCACTACCATGTTGATTTCAGGTGAGGGGGCTTTGCAGCCAGAGGCTTGCTGGAATGCTTGGCGCGCCTAGCATTTCGGGCTTTTGTAAGATGGAAATAGTTCAATAGAAATGTGGTAATTGTATATGAAATTTCGATAATTTGGTAGTTTCGCAATTGCCTAACTAAGAATTTTAGGAGAAAGGAAGCGAGGATATGCCGGAAATGAGTAAAGCGGTACTCCCGCCGCATATGGGGGACAAAGTGCCAAGTGAAAAAATCTTAAAGCTTGGAAGGAAGATCACAGACGTGGCAAAGCACAAAATCAAAGGCGTTACGGTGGCAGACCCAGAATATTGGGGGCTGGCTGAGATTGTCACAGAAGAGATGGCGGATATTGCGCTGGGCATGAAGGTGCGCCGCCATTATAAGATAGAAGAGCTGTGGGAAATGAACCAGGTACAAGAGGGGCAGAAGGCACATTTTCAGGAAGTTCTGGATGAAATGAGCTATATTGGGCTTCTGGAGTATGATTATGGCAATAATTATGACCATTATGGCTCTATACCAGGGCCTTCTGACCGTAGGTACTGCCTGCCAATGTTTGTGCCTGGCTCTGCAGAGCTGTTTAATATGGAGGAAGGCCCAGAGGGGAATAAACGCCTTAGGGAGCATCCGGCGTTGGCAAGCTTTTTTGAGCGCATGACATTTATTCCTTTGGATGGCATTACCCATATGGTCCCACCAGGAGGGGCTGGCATTGGGATGCATGTCATTCCAGTGGAACAGGCAATTTCCATGGAAAATGGCACAATTGATTTGGAGCATATTTCTTATTGGCTGAAAAAGTATGAGGGGCATATTGGCGTAGGGCAATGCTCCTGCCGCGTTAGCCGCCAGGTGTTGGGCGAGGGCTGCGGCGATGACGAAATGAATTGGTGCATTAGCGTGGGCGATTTTGCAGATTATTGCCGGGAAACTGGAAAAGGGCATGACGTTACCTATGAAGAAGCCATGGAAATTTTCCGCAAGGCAGAGGCGAACGGCTTTGTGCATCAGATTACAAATATTGATGGGGAAAATAAAATTTTTGGTATTTGTAACTGTAATGTGAATATATGCAATGGGCTGAGGACTTCCCAGCTATTCAATACCCCAAATATGAGCCGAAGCGCCTTTACTGCAAAAGTGGAAAAGGAAAAATGCGTTGCCTGTGGGAAATGCGTGGAATACTGCCCGGCAGGGGCGGTAAAGCTGGGGCAGAAGCTGTGCAAAAAAGATGGAAGCGAAGTGCCTTACCCCAAACATGAGCTGCCAGAGGGGCTGATATGGGGCAAGGAGAAGTATGATGAGGATTACCGGGACAACAACAGGATTAATTGTTATGAGACCGGGACTGCCCCCTGTAAGGCGGCATGCCCCGCCCATATTGCAGTGCAGGGCTATATTCGGAAGGCAAAGGAAGGGAAATACAGGGAGGCTCTGGCATTGATTAAGCAGGATAACCCCTTCCCAGCTATTTGCGGACGTGTCTGCAATAAGCGCTGCGAGCTGGCATGTACCCGCGGGACCATCGACCAGCCAGTGGCGATTGACGATATTAAGAAGTTTATCGCAGAACAAGACTTAAAGGAAGAGACAAGGTATATCCCCCCGGTTGTGATTGCATCTAACCGCCTGTCCCACTGGGATCAGAAAATTGCAATTATTGGGGCGGGGCCTGCAGGGCTGTCCTGCGCGTATTACCTTGCCGCCAAAGGGTATCAGCCTACGGTATTTGAGAAACATGCATGCCCAGGCGGGATGATGACTTATGGTATCCCTTCTTATAAATTAGAAAAAGATGTCATTGATGCAGAGATTGAGGTTATCCGCCAATTGGGCGTTGAAATAAAATGTGGCGTGGAGGTAGGCAAAGACGTCACCTTAGAGGAGCTTCGGGCAGAAGGGTATCAGGCATTTTACATTGCAATCGGCTGCCAGGGAGGGAAACTCCCTGAAATCCCAGGGGCAGACACTAAAGGAACCCAGCTTGCCGTAAGCTTTTTGCACGACGCAATTGAAAATCAAGACCAGAAGATGGAAGGGAAAACAGTAATTATTGGCGGGGGCAATGTGGCCATTGACTGCGCCAGGACATCTTATCGGTTCGGTGGAGAGGATGTGGCAATGTTCTGCCTGGAATCCAGGGAGGAGATGCCAGCTTCCCAAGAAGAAATCCAGGAAGCCTTGGAAGAGGATATTACAATCCATAATGGCTGGGGGCCAAAAGAAATCCTCAAAAATGCAGATGGGGGAGTAAAAGCAGTAGTTTTCCAAAAATGCACCTCAGTATTTGGGGAAGACGGGAAATTTAACCCGAAATATAAGGAAGAAGAGCAGATGACAGTGGAATGCAGCCATGTGATTTTTGCAATTGGGCAGTCTATTGAATGGGGAAAATTACTGGAAGGGACAAAAGTGGAATTCTGGCATGGCAATTATCCAGTGGCAGATGCGCTTACATACCAGACGGCGGAGCCAGATATTTTCGTAGGCGGGGATGTCTATACAGGCCCTAAATTTGTGATTGACGCAATTGAAGCGGGCAAGAACGCGGCTGTGTCCCTGCACCGTTATGTCCATCCGGGAACCAGCATGACGATTGGGCGCAACCGGAGGGAGTTCCATGAACTGGATAAAGAGGATATCAAGCTAGAAGGGTATGACACGATTGGGCGCCAGGAAGCTGGAATGGAAGGAAGCATTGACTATAAACACTCTTTCCAGGACGCCCATAAGACATTGACGGAAGAGCAAGTCCACTTAGAAGCAAGCCGCTGCTTAAGCTGCGGGGCTTCTGTGGTGGATGAAAATAAATGTATTGGGTGCGGCATCTGCACAACAAAATGTGAGTTTGACGCTATCCGCCTGCACCGTGACCATCCAGAATGCTCTAAAATGGTCAGGTCGGAAGACAAGTTTAAGGAAATTGGCGCATATATGGCAGGGAAGGCGGCAAAGGCTGCATTTACAAAAACCCCAGTTGTGACAAAGAAAGTTGCGGAAACTGTGAAAAAATCAGGCAGCGCAGCAAAGAAGGCGGCAGGGGCGGTCCGTAAAGCCGCGGTATCTGCAAAGAAAGGCAAGAGGCCTAGGGCAAAAGCGGCAGGGGAAGCCAGGAAAGAGGCAAAGCAGGCAAGGCCGTCTGGGGCTTCTAAGAAAACGCCAAAGAAACCATAGGCGTCATGGAGGTTACCAATGCATGAATTGGGGATTGTGTTCCATATAGTGAAAACCGTAGAGAAAATTGCCACAGAGAACCAGGCGTCTAAGGTCGGGAAAGTGGTGCTTCAGATTGGGGAGGTTTCCACCGTGATCCCATCTTACCTGGAAGACTGCTGGAACTGGAAATGTTCCAAAAGCAAGCTTATGGAAGGGTGTGAGCTGGTGGTAGAGACAATCCCTGCCATTACCTTTTGCGAAAGCTGCGGGGAGGAATACCCAACGTTGGCTTATGGGAAAACCTGCCCAAATTGCGGCAGCGGCCATACATATCTGGTGCAGGGGAATGAACATGAAATTAAAGAAATAGAAGTCTGTTGAATTGTAGGGGAAACGGGGCGTAAGTCAATGGCTTACGCCTTCGTCTTCCTTATGGGGAAACTTTAAAAATTGTATTGTAACAGGCGGCGGTTTGTGATAGACTTACTTTCATATTGTGAAAGGGAACAAAAGAAACGGACAGCAAACGGAAGGAAAAAGTATGGGGCAGGATTTTTTGAAAAAATGTATTGGCGACAAAAAGTTTTACCGTATGGTATTTTTAATTGTGGTGCCTATCATTATACAAAATGGCATAACAAATTTTGTGAGCTTGCTTGACAATATTATGGTAGGGCAGGTAGGCACGGAACAGATGAGCGGCGTGGCGATTGTCAATCAGTTTATGACGGTGTTTAATATCTGTATTTTTGGCGGTGTTTCCAGCGCCGGTATTTTTACCGCCCAGTTTTATGGGCAGGGGAGCCAGGAAGGGGTCAGGAACACATTCCGCTTTAAATTTATGGTCTGTATCCTAATGGCGGTGCTGGCCATTGGGATGTTTGGCGTTGCGGGGGACAAGCTGATTATGCTCTACCTCCATGAAGGCGCCCAGGGCGGGAATATTGCAAAGACGCTGGAATATGGGAAGGAATATCTTGCGGTGATGGTGTTTGGCATTGTGCCATATGCCGTATCACAGACATACGCCAGTACTTTGCGTGAGACAGGGCAGACCGTGCTGCCTATGAAGGCAGGGATTGTAGCAGTTTTGGTGAACCTTTTGGGAAATTACCTGTTAATCTTTGGAAAATTTGGCTTACCGGCTTTGGGGGCGGTAGGCGCAGCTGTCGCAACTGATATTGCCAGGGTAGTGGAATGCGCCATATTGGTAGCCTGGACCTATTGCCACCGGAAAGAACACCCTTTTATTGCAGGGGCGTTTCGGACGGTAAAAATACCCAGGGACTTAACCGCCAATATTGTGAAGAAAGGCATCCCCATTATGCTCAATGAGGTGGCTTGGTCTACCGGGCAGGCATTTTTGCTGCAGTGCTATTCTGTCCGCGGGCTGTCTGTGGTGGCGGGGCTGAATATTTCCAGCACCGTCTCGAACCTGTTTAATGTGGTGTTCCTCTCTATTGGCGGCGCCATCGCGATTATTGTAGGGCAGCTATTGGGCGCTGGCAAAATGGAGGAGGCCAAAGACACTGACCGGAAATTATTGTTTTTTACAGTCTCAACTTGCTTCGTGTGCGGGAGCCTGCTGGCTTTGATATCCCCATTTTTCCCGTTGATATACAATACTTCTGGGGAAGTCCAGTCCCTTGCCACAAGGTTTATTTTAATTTCTGCCGGATGCATGCCGTTGTATGCGTTTATGCATGGCTGCTATTTTACCCTGCGTTCTGGAGGGAAGACATGGATTACCGTATTGTTTGACAGTGTGTATGTGTGGGCGATAGACATCCCGCTCGCCTATGTGCTGGCGAATTTTACCGGGCTTCCCATTGTGTGGGTATATTTAAGCTGTCAGTTAGTTGAGACATTGAAATGTATTTTGGGCTATGTCTTGGTGAAAAAAGGTATCTGGCTGCAAAATATTGTCGGTACATAACAGAAAGAGGAAATTATGGAATATACATGTTTTGACCTGGCGTGCCTGTTCTTTGTTTACAGTTTCCTTGGCTGGTGCCTGGAGGTGGCTTATGCCGCGGTAGGCAGGAAAGAATTTGTAAATCGGGGGTTTTTGAATGGGATGCTTTGCCCAGTGTACGGCCTGTCAATGGTGTTTATGCTGGTATTTATGGATTCACTTAGGGAAGAATGGTTCTATTTATTTCTGGGCTGCATGATTGTAGGGACCGTTACAGAGCTTTTGACAGGGTTATTATTGGAAAAAGCATTCCATTTAAAACTTTGGGATTACTCCGGGCATAGGTTTCAGGCAGGGGGCTATATCTGCCTTACGGCTGCAGCTATTTGGGGTGCGCTTGGCATTTTTGTGATAAAATGGGCAAACCCCATGCTGATGGGGGTTATAAAGCAGATACCTTACCTGCCAGGCATAGCCGTGCTGGCTGTGCTTTGCCTGATACTGACGGTGGATAGTTTTATGACAGTGACGGCGCTTTTGCATATCAAGAACCAGAGCCATGCGATGGCAGAGATTGCAGAAGGCTTAAACCAGGCTTCCCACTCGCTGCAAACCGTGATTGTAGGGCTGGTGGACAGGCGTATGAACCGCGCCTTTCCTGGCTTGGAAAAGAAAGAAGCAGAGACAGAGGAGGAACGGCAGGAGCTGATACGCCAAAAGGAAGTGTTTGCCTATGGGTGCAGTTTCCATAAAATTGCCTGGATATTTGTCCTTGGGGCATTCTTCGGGGCATTGGTGGAAATGGTGTTCTGCCGTTTTACCATGGGATGGTGGATGAGCAGGAGCAGCCTGGTCTATGGGACGTTTAGCCTGGTGTGGGGGATTGGCGTTGCAGGGGCTACGGTTGTGCTGTACCGTTACCGGAACCAGGAGGACAGCCATATTTTCCTGGCAGGGACATTGTTGGGCGGGGCTTATGAGTATATCTGCAGTGTATTTACGGAATTGGCGTTTGGGACGGTATTTTGGGACTACAGCGGCATCCCCTTTAATTTGGGCGGTCGCATTAACCTGTTATACTGTTTTTTTTGGGGAATTGCGGCATGGGTGTGGATAAAAAAACTGTATCCGCTGATGTCACGCTGCATTGAGAAAGTGCCAAAAAGGATTGGGAAAATGCTGACGTATTTATTTTTACTGTTTCTGGCATGGGATATTGGGATTTCCGCCCTTGCCCTTGCCCGTTATGGGGAACGGGCAAGGGGAGTGTCGGCAGAGGGCGGGCTGGCCGGCTGGATTGACCAGGAATTTCCAGACGGGCGCATGGAAAAGATTTACCCAAGCGCAAAGACAATGGATGAATGGCGGCCATGATGGGGGACGGCAGCTTGGAATAACAGAGGATTGGAGAAAATAATGGAAGCAAAAGAGTATTTCAGTAAGAAGCGACGGGTAGTTGTAAAAATAGGCTCGGCATCCCTGCACTATGAGGCCACGGGAAAGCTGAACCTGGGAAAAATGGAACGGCTGGTAAGGGAGCTTTGCGATATCCGAAACCGGGGGAGGGATGTATGCCTGGTAAGCTCTGGGGCTATTGCCGTGGGGCGCAATGTGATTGGGCTGGCAGAACGCCCAAGCCATATTTCTACCAAACAGGCATGCGCGGCAGTAGGGCAGGCAAGGCTGATGATGACATACCAGAAATTGTTTTCCGAATACCACCAAACTGCAGCCCAGGTCCTTATGACAAAAGGGACGATGCAGGACAATGTATCTAGGAAAAATGCCCAGAATACATTTGAAGAGCTGTTCCGCCTTGGCATTATCCCAGTGGTAAATGAAAATGACACTATCTCAACATATGAGATGCAGTTTGGGGACAATGACACGTTATCTGCGTTGGTGGCGTCTTTGGTGGGGGCTGACCTGCTGGTACTTTTATCAGATATTGACGGGCTGTTTACAGATGACCCCCATAAAAATCCAAACGCCAAGTTGGTTCCAGTAGTGGACCAATTGGATGAGGCGGTGGTATCCATGGCAAAGGGTACGACTGGGAGTGATGTTGGCACTGGGGGGATGGAGACAAAGCTGACGGCGGCGAAGATTGCCACATGTTCTGGCGCGGACATGGTGATTGCAAATGGGGCGGACGTGAGTATCCTCCATCAGATTTTTGAGGGGGATTTTGTGGGGACGCTTTTTCGGGAACACCGGGACGAGGATTTTTATATTGCGGATTTTATTGATAGGATGGAGGGATACTAATGACAGAGGGGCAATGGGCAACGATGTGGAAAGAGGCGATTGAAAAGTCGCTGGCAGAGGAAAACGAGTTGAGAGAGAGGCTGCGCCCGGTGGAATTTTCTTCTGATTTGTGGAACGTATTCCGTGGGGCGTACGGCGACGTCAGGGAAGACGTGGCGTTTCTATTCTGCCCAAAGGAGCTGATGCCTGAGATGGAAAAGGTTATCCGTCTGGACTTTGAGGAAAAGGAATGCGACCAAATTAATTTTGACAATTTATGTGAAAATTTGTCGCACCAGCTTTCTTTTTACAATGCCACCTACTTAGCAATGCCATATTTACTGTTGTTTTTGGAGAAGAAACGGAAAGAAAAAGACGTGAGCTGGCAGATGCAGATTATTTTGCAGGCAGGGATTATTTTATCCACAGATTTTCATTTAGGCAAGGAGGGCAGGCAGGGCGTTTCCGAAGATATTTTGGAGAGCTACCAATTAAGCGTTGGGCTGCTGCGTGAAATGGCGAAAGAATTCTTACAAGCAAATATGCAAGCGCTGAAACATAAGGACCCAACAGACCTAAAGTATTTTTGTACCGGCCTGCTGGCCATATTTGGGGATCCCGGAGCGGCGTATCAGTTAGTGGCAGGCGGGTGGGAGCAAGCTCCGGTGGCTTGTGTAAATTGCGGGTATTTCGACGAAGATATGGAGGCGGATGGGTTGTATGACGAAGAGCTGGTAAAAGGGAGGATTGTCCCTGCCGAGCCTGTCTGTGGAAAATGGGATGGGAAAGATTTTTCAGACTCTTATCTTTGGCTTAGTAACCTTGCGCATATACTTGGGATAGAGGATGCATGGAAAATCCCATATTATTATGGGACGTATACCTGCCCGGAATGTGGGAGCAAAGGGATTTTAATGGATTGGATGAAAAAATATGAGGAGTAATGGAAGATGGACCAGGGAAAGATAGACAGAATTAATGTGCTGGCGAGAAAATCAAAGGCGGAGGGATTGACGCAAGCTGAGAAGGCAGAGCAGGATTTGCTGCGGAAAGAATATATTGCAACTATCAGGAGGAACCTGCGGTCACAGCTTGATAATATTGATGTGGTGAACCCAGACGGGACAACGGAGAACCTGGGGGAAAAATATGGAAACAAAGGGGCAAATTAGGGAAAGGCTGAAACAAAAGCGCAGCAGCCTTACATTATGCCAGGCTATGGGGAGGTCTGATAAAATTTGTAGGGAAATCCGGGAGTTGCCATGGTTCCTTCAGGCAGAAACCATCTGTTTTTACCACCCAATTGGCAGGGAAGTGGACCTTCTGCCCTTAGCGAAAGAGGCTCTGGCTTTGGGCAGGGACGTTGCGTTCCCCAGAGTGGAGGGGAAAGAGATGGAGTTTTATCAGGTGGATTCCTTAGATGGCTTTGTAGAAGGCAGCTTCCATGTGATGGAGCCTGCAGCCGGAACGCCCATGGCGAAGCCAGGCATGCTTGTGCTTGTGCCGGGCGTGGGCTTTGCCCAGGATGGGAGCCGGATGGGCTACGGGGGAGGCTACTATGACCGTTATTTTGCCAGGCATAGGGACTGCCTGAAAATCGGGGTGGCATACAGCTTCCAGCTTGTAGAAGGGTTGGAGCCGGAAGCCCATGATATCCCTATGGATGGGGTAGTGACAGAAGAGGGGGTATTGGAGTTTTGGTTACAGAAGAGGAATTGGGGTGTTTCCTCCAGGAATTGAAACAGCAAAAGAGTATTTATGATTTGCTGGTCCTATTGTATATACAAATTGAAGGGGCAAAGAAGCCCCAATATATCCAAGAGTACTATGAAACCCAAAATGATTTGCCGGCTAATGGCTGGGGTGGCCTGCCATTGGCAACAAATGAAATGTTATCTGAAACGATAACGTTTGAAACCTACAAAAAGCTGTTGTCTGACTGCATACGCAAAGAAAATTTGCATAATGTTGCAATCAGGCTGTTGTTTGAATTTGATGAATATTTCAAGAAAAGGTCAGATTACCCTGCACTGTGCCTGGAACCGCAAAGCTTTGTGGGGGATATATTTATGTTAGGCCCCTTGAATACGGTAAAACAGGAATATTGTTTTTATTTAATGCCTGACTGCCATTATTTTAAGAATTTTAATAAAGAAGGCGGCAATGGCATACGTTTCTTGAACCAGTCAGAATTTACCGCGGTGGATGAAAGGGTTACAAGCTATAAAATAATCAAGGCAGGCCGTTTAGATAAGAAGGTAAAGGTTAAATATTATACAGGGATACCAAATATAGAAAAATCCCACCCTGAATTAAAAGTTGGCATTATCCCTGTGGCAAAACAGCTTTGGTGCAAACCAAATTATTATGAATATCCTGAAAAAAATTATTTTGAATTGGAAAATGATGAAAAATATAATGATAAGGTCAATGGAAGGTATATCCAAATTTTACAAAAATGTATAGAAGAAGAAATACAAATCGTGGTTTTTCCAGAATTGGCAATGAATAAAAAAACATTAGGCGCAATCAGGGAATTTCTAGTGAAAACTACATGCTATGGGAAAACTTCACTAGAGTTAATATGCCTTGGTTCCTTGTGGGAGGATGGGGTGAACGAAGGTTTTATGATGAGCGGCGCTGGGACAATATTAGTCAGGAACCAGAAAATCAATCCATTCTTCTTAAAAAAAGATGGAAAGGTATATTGGGAAAAGTTAAAGCAGGAGGCACAGGAAGTAGAACTGATTGACCTCCCTAAAATTGGGCGCATCCAGTATTTAATTTGTAAAGATGGGCTAAATGACAGTTGGCAGCATGATATGTGGAATATTTTTGAAATAGCATTTTCAGTGGTTTCATCTTACTCTGAATCACTCAGCCATTTTGAGAGTATAGGGGGCAGTTTTAGTGTGCAATATGCAGGGGTTCAAATTTTAGCCAATGCATGCGCCCCAAGGTTTAAGCCAGAGCCAGCAAAAGGCAGCCAAACCCTGCAAAATGAAATTGGCTTTATTATGGTTCCATGCTGCAAGAACGAGAAAAAGGATGCATCGTACCAGAAAGAACCTTATGCACCCACCCACCATTGCAAAGAATGCTGTTTTGGCGGGTGCATCCAGGTATTTAAGCTTAACCCTTCCCTGATACGGGAAAATGTCCAGATTCTAAAATATGGGGAAGAGGGCTGTGTGGACAAATAAAAGAAACTATTGTAAAATATAGATAATAAATAGGACAGTGTTTGCTGCATAGGAGAGAAGGGATTTTTTATGGGTATGGACAAAAAACATGAAAAAATGCTTAACAATTGGGATAAAGCAATGTTAGAAAACCAAATCCCTATTATGAGTAGAAATATAGAACAGCTTATAAAGTTAATGGTAGATGGGATTTTGAACCAGGAATATAAGGAACTGCAGGACTTATTCCAATTGGGTGGGAAACGGATTGAAGCATGGGGCAACCAATTGAATATAGATGGGAACGAAGAGTATTGGAAGGTATTTTCTTATGCTAGCCTTTGGATATCAAAAAAGATGAGTGAAAGGCTGTACAACGAATTTCAGAAAGAAATTGACATGCAGAAAAAATATGAAGAAGTGAAACAACTGAAAGATTCTAAATATATTGAACAGGTATTATGTTCACTGGAAAAAAGAGGGGACGTGAAAAAGGAGATACTGGCAAAGGAGTTATCCCTGCCAGTGCAAAAATTGTCTGAATTGTTGGAACGGACAGAACAATATAAATTTTGGAATTACAGAAATGTCGGGAACTATGTTTATTTTTCTATTACCAGTGAGGGGAAACAATATCTGCATGTGGCGTCCCACAAACAATATCAAGCAGAAAACAATATAAACCATATCGTCCTGTTCCTGATAGACTGCATTGTAGAAGAGTCATGCAAGCCATATCCCAGCACGGACCATATTATTCATAAATTTAATACAAAATATGGAAATAATCATGCAATTTTTGGAAATGAAATTGATAAACTAATCATACGTAAATCAGTACGTAAAATCCGAAATAACAACAGGCGCAGGGAATGGGCAATGGATTACTTTTTAGAAGAGGGTGATGATTCAACGAACGGTTTGGATAAAAGGTATAGTGCGTTAAAAAAATATGATGACTATCTATGGGAGCAGAAGGGGGGATGCCAAAATGCCTTTGTTGGAGAATAGGGAGCCAGAAGGTAAATTGTATGATGATATTCTTCAGTCTATCAAGAAAATTACTGCAATTTGCGGTACAGAGCATATAGAGGAGATGGCGTTAGGCTTAGAAGATGAAGAATATAAAATATACGAAAAAGAGTATAACAATATTGTATATTTGATCCAGGAGATTGTAAGGCGGCAGGAAAAATTATTTGATTTCTCCATCCTAATGAACCAATTGCCAGACGAAGGGTTTTGGAATAGCATAAAGGAAGATGTGGATTGGGCGGTAAAGAAATTTATGGCTGTCCTTCCTTATAGAAAGCTTGACAAGCAAGAACGCTTGGAATTATTAGAAAAGTCCTTTCATATTATTTACCTGCAGCGGGAAAATAGGAAATTTTTATTAGAAAGCATAGGGGATCCTTTATTATTTGAGGCAGTTTTTGAAATCCTGATGGAAAGCGAGTATATGGTTGTTGTCAATTATGCTTCCAAACGGCGGTTTAAAAAATTTCTGATTAGCAATGTAATGTTAGAGGAAGATGATTTAAATTATATTTGGGATTTGTATAATCAGAATTTCTCTATTGTCTTGACTTATGTTTCTTTAAAAAATGATTCCCGCATTATGGAACACATCTATAATTTGGAAGAAAAATTTGAGGATTTGCTCAATACCCTTGGCCTTGCGGCTAAGATGCAAGAGTCAAATACCCCGTAGCAAGCTACGGGGCATGGCCTGGATTGTTTTTCCGCCCCAAGGGGCGGGGTATTTGCAGCCGCAGGGGATCCTGTTTTAATTCCTTAACAGCCCCTTGATAATCAAAAACAGCAGCAAAACAGGGAGGACATACGTCACATAAGGCCGGATCCACCGAGGGAGTTTTAAGCCGTTGCCTGTATTGGCTTCTTTCCTGTAATTTTCAAATCCCCAGCCAAGGCGGGTTACACAGAATAACAGGTAGCAAAGGGAGCCGATGGGCAATATAATGTTGCTTACCAGGAAATCCTCCAAATCTAAAATGGTGCTGCCCTGCCCAAGGGGCTGGAACGCGGACCACAGGTTAAACCCAAAGACACAAGGCAGGGATAAGGCTGTGATTGCAATTAAGTTTGCCAGGCAGGATTGCTTCCTGCTCCAGTGGAACAAATCCATGCCGCAGGAGATAATGTTTTCAAATACAGCCAGTATAGTGGAAAACGCTGCAAAAGTCATAAAGACGAAAAAGAGCGTACCCCAAATCCGGCCGCCTGCCATTCCATTGAATACATTGGGCAATGTGATGAAAATAAGGCTTGGCCCTTTGTCTGGGCTGATGCCAAAGGAGAAACAGGTTGGGAAAATAATCAGCCCAGAAACAAACGCCACGAAAGTGTCTAATATGGCAATGTTTATGGACTCGCCCAAAAGGCTGCGGCTTTTGTCAATGTAGCTGCCAAAAATGCCCATGGCGCCAATGCCTAGGCTTAAGGTAAAAAATGCCTGGTTCATTGCGGCTGTTATGGTTTCCCATACCCCCACTTCTTTCATTCTCTGGAAATCGGGCAGCAGGTAGAATTTCAGCCCTTCGATACTGTTTTCCAGCGTAAAGCTATGTATTGCCAGGATAACGATAATAGCAAGCAGCATTGCCATCATAACCTTGGTTATTTTTTCCACGCCTTTTTGAAGCCCGCGGGAGCAGATAAAAATCCCAGCAACGACAATAATTACCATTGTGCCTGCCAGCACCTTGGGGCTTGCCAGCATATTCTGGAACATTTCCCCTACCTGCCCTGCATCTTTCCCTTCAAATTTGCCAGTAAGCGTCTGGTAAAAGTAGTACAGCATCCAGCCTGTAACTGTAGTGTAGAACATCATTAAAAGGTAATTGCCCGCCATCCCAAGATATCCGTTCAGATGCCATTTCTGCCCAGGGCGTTCCAATTCCTGGAAACTTTTCACAATGCTTTTTCTACTGGCGCGCCCCACGGCAAATTCCATTGCCATTACAGGGACGCCCATGGTAATCAGGAAGAACACATAGAACAGCACAAATACCCCTCCGCCGTACATCCCTGCAATATAAGGGAACCTCCATACATTTCCAATCCCGATTGCGCAGCCTGCGGACAATAAAATAAATCCGAGGCGTGAACCTAATTTTTCTCTTTCCATTTTTTTGTGTAGGCTTATCAGGCCATGCCCCGTCGGCTAGAAGCGGGGATTTGTCTGAAGAAGCCATTTTCTCCTTCCATTCTTTTGCTGAAAAGCCAGCAGATGTTATTTATTTTAACACAAAGGGGAAGAGTTGGAAAGCGGCAGTTACAGCATATTTGCAAATAAGAAAAATATTTCCATTTCCCCTTGCATTTGCACTT
>Ga0224483_100297_pt1 | contig 14973 bp, 9 predicted proteins | sample hydfratestSal1_FD_181453 | JGI IMG/M metagenome (GOLD analysis project Ga0224483, IMG submission 181453) | Metatranscriptome of mouse feces microbial communities from Columbus University, Ohio, United States - Sal1 (Metagenome Metatranscriptome) ... | reverse complement strand
GTTTTTGCTCACATTGTTTTGGTTTATTTTGGTTTAATCGGGGGAAGGTTGTAACTTTGCCAATAAATTACCTTTCATTCACGTTTTATACATATCATTTTTATCCTATGGACAAAAAACTCGGATTATCGCTCCTGCTCGGCTCTGCGCTGATGCTTACCGGATGTGGTAAAAAGATGAATCAGTTTGCCGCTGATTACTTCACCACCAACCCCAATCCCCTTGAAGTTGTGGGACAGAATGTACCTGCCACTGTGACAGGTCGCATCCCTGCCAAGTTCTTCCAGAAGAACGCAACTGTAACCGTGACCCCCTACCTTACCTACAACAACACTGAAAAAGCTGCCGCACCCATGACCTTCCAGGGCGAGAAAGTGCGTGGTAACAATCAGGTAATTTCATACGAAAACGGCGGTACTGTAACAATCCCCGTAAACTATGTATATGAACCCGAGATGCAGCGTTCAGAACTTTACCTCGGCTTCACCGTTGACCAGAAGGGCAAACAGTACGTGCTTCCCCGCGTGAAGGTGGCTGACGGTATCATCGCTACCGCTGCTCTTGCTGACGCTGCAACTGTTGAACCTGCAACCGCAAACGACAAGTTCCAGCGCATCATCAACGAAAAATATTCAGCTGACATCCACTTCCTCATCAATCAGGCTAACCTCCGCAAGAGCGAGCTTGAAAGCGCTGAAGTGCTCAACCTCAACCGCGACATCAAGGCTGCTGCCGGCGATGAATCTCGTCAGATTGAGGAAATCAACATCAAGTCATACGCTTCGCCTGACGGTACAATGGAATTCAACACCAAGCTTGCCCAGAACCGTGAGACTAACACCACCAAGTATCTTGAAAATCAGCTCAAGAAGGACAAGGTGACTGAATTCGGCGAACTTACCGCCAACTTCACTCCCGAAGACTGGGAAGGCTTCCAGAAGCTCGTTGCCGCAAGCAACATCCAGGACAAGGACCTTATCCTCAGCGTGCTCTCAATGTACAAAGACCCCGAAGTGCGTGAACGTGAAATCCGCAACCTTTCAAACGTGTTCGATGTACTCGCTGACGAAATTCTTCCCCAGCTCCGTTACTCTCGCATCACTGCAAGCATCAACGTGATTGGTAAGAGCGACGAGGAAATCGTAGCTGCCTACAACACTGACCCCGCTACTCTTACTGTTGACGAGCTCCTTTATGCAGCTACTCTGACTGACGACCTCAACCGCAAGAAAGCTATTTACACCAGCGCAACCCGCCTCTTCCCCAACGACTTCCGTGGCTTCAACAACCTCGGTAAGGTACAGTACCAGCAGGGTGACTTCGACGCTGCCATGGCAAGCTTCAAGAAGGCTGCACGTCTCGAACCCGCTTCTCCTGAAACCCAGATGAACCAGGGTCTCGTAGCACTTGTTAACAACGACTTCCGCGCTGCCAATACTTCATTCGGCAAGGCCGGCGGTCTCGAAGGTCTCGGCTCAGCACTCGGTGTTTATTACCTCCAGCAGGGTGATGTCAAGGCTGCCGCTAAGGCATTTGGCAACGACAAGAGCAACAACGCCGCTCTCGCTCAAATCCTCAACAAGGACTACAGCAAGGCTAAGTCAACTCTCGCAGCTATCAATACTCCCGACGCCACTACTTACTACCTCATGGCAGTACTTGGTGCACGTACAGGCAACGAACAGATGGTTACATCTAACCTCCGTCAGGCTATCAAGCTTGACCCCAAGATGTCAAAGCGCGCTGCTTCCGACCTCGAATTCTCACGCGTAAATCTCTCAAGCGTCCTCTAATCCCGGACCTTAAGTAATTTATAAAAACACTGTCCCCGGAATTAAACCAGATTCCGGGGACAGCTGTTTTTTATTAAGAAGCTGTTTTAATTTTATTTGATACAGTTTCTACAGGTTGTTTATAAAACAGCCCTTCATCGGGTGTACTCAACGGACCCACTCCGCTTCAATCAGTCACCATCGACACATCATCACGACCAACTATTTATTTCTTCTCATCATGGTAAGTCCGGAAACAAAAAAAATCGTATTACGCATTATCAACTGGGTTATAATCACTCTTTCGATATTGCTTATCACTTTCATATCCATCGATACCTTCAACAATATCGATTTCCTTGAAAACCCTCGCTACATGGGTTTCCAACTGTGGGTGTGTCTGATATTTCTGCTGGCATTTTTTATCGAACTATTCATGAGCGATAGCCGATGGAGATATTTCCGGAGCCACTGGCTGTTTTTTGTGCTTTCAATCCCTTACCTCAACATGCTCCATCACTTTGGTGTGCAGCTCGACCCGGAGCAGATGTTCTATGTGCGCTTCATCCCCCTTGCCCGCGGAGTCATGGCAATGGTGATAGTGGTGAGTGCCATCTCCGGTTACCGAATCACCTCTTTCCTATGTTCCTATATGGTGATACTCTGCTCGTTCATCTATCTCGGAAGTCTCATATTCCTTTATAAAGAGCATGGCGTCAATCCGATGGTCAATGACTTCGGCTCAGCTCTATGGTGGGCATGCATGAATGCCACCACACTCGGCTGCACCATCAACCCGGTCACCGTAACCGGGAAGATAATAGGTTGTGTAGTTTCAGTAAGCGGCATAATAATGTTCCCGCTATTCACCGTCTACTTCACCTCTCTAATCACCCGCTACAAGCAGCGCAGAAACCATCAGTAAGCCGCAGGGATAAAATAAGAACAACCAAATCTCATCAAAACGAGAAGCAAGTGCTGTAAAAATGGTTATCAATCTGGTAATATTGGTAATGGTAATCTAAAAGATTCGCCTTAACTTTGCACCATGCTTACCACTACCTTATTACTTTTAGCATCAACATACACCACAGCCAATGGAATGCCTACCGACACTATCCCTGCGGAGCATTTGGGCGAGGTGATAGTCACCGGAAGCAACCAGGCAGTCGGAAAGGACCTGTTGCCATTCACAGTAAGCACCATCACGAGAGGACAAATCGAATCATCAGGCGAAAGCCAGCTCCTGTCAGTACTCTCAGGGAGGGTGCCAAGTCTATTTGTTACCGAAAGAAATATGATAGGCTTCGGTGTCAGCAATGGTGGTTCCGGACTAATCAAAATACGTGGCGTGGGCGGAGAACCAACCAATGCCATCCTCATGATGGTCGATGGACAACCTCAATATTCGGGTGTATTCTCTCATCACGTCGCTGACTTCTATGACACTGAATATGTCGACAAAGTAGAAGTGCTCCGCGGACCGGCATCTGTGCTCTACGGCTCCAATGCCATGGGAGGCGTGGTCAACGTAATCACCCGTGACGCTGAGCATGAGGGAGCCCGCACTTCACTCAAGGCATCTTACGGCTCACACAATACACTTCTGTCATCAATCACCAACACACTGCGCTACGGACGTTTCTCATCACTTGTATCAGTGAGCTACGACCGTACAGACGGTATCCGAAAAAACTTTGATTTCAACGAAGCTGCCGCTTTTGCCAAGATTGGCTATAAGCTAAGTGACAATTGGCGCACTACCGCCGACTATTCTTTCATGCGCTTCAAGGGGAACGACCCGGTGTATCCGACTCTATCCAACCCCAAATCCACCGACATATACCGACAGAATGTAATACGAGGCGAAGCTTCTTTAGGTTTTATCAACCGATACGATTCGACCGACGGATGCGTGAGAGTATATTACGGCTACGGCAATCATATCGTAGATGACCCTCGCCACTTCCGCAGCACCGATGACCGCCTTGGAGTAATCGCTTATCAGAATTTCTCTCCCTGGCGCGGAAGCCATGTCACTGCAGGATTCGACTTCGACACATACACGGGACGTATCCCGATGTCGGGCGGCAAGCCTCATGAAGATGGCTCCATGACTACATTCTCCCGAAAGAGGGTAAACGAATACTCACCTTACGTTACCATTTCACAAGGACTTCTAAATAGTTTCCTGAACCTCAACACCGGTCTGCGCATGGTAAATTCCAATAAATTCCATACCCAATGGATTCCGCAGGCGGGATTCGTGATACGCCCCACGGAAGAGTGGAGCATCAAAGCATCCATCGCCAAAGGATACAGAAATCCATCATTCAAGGAACTATACCTCTACCGCATGGCTAACCCCGACCTACAGCCCGAACGGATGATGAACTATGAAGTCTCGACCGGAAGCACGCTTACCAGGTATCTTATCTGGGAAGTCACAGCCTACTACAGCAAAGGTTCAAACATGATACAGCAGGTGGAGATGAAGAACCGTAACACCGGAAGTTTCATCAACAAAGGAGTGGAAATCTCCCTGACAAGTCATCCGGTATCAAATCTCATGATTAATGCCACTTACAGTTATCTCCACACTTCGCTCCGCAACCTCACAGGAGCCCCACGCCATCAGTATTTCCTTGGAATTCGCTGGAACCCATTCAACAGGTTCTCAGTCGATGCCCAAATGAAGGGCATCGGGCATCTTTATGTTGCAGACAATCTGGAGCATGAAAACTACATTACCCTTGACCTCCGCGGGGCTTACCGCGTATGTTCACCACTCCAGCTTTTTATAGAGCTCGACAACATTACCGATACCCGCTACCAGATAAACCGAGGATACGATATGCCAGGATTCACTGCAATGGGTGGCTTCAAGTTAGACTTCTGACGCAGATGGCATAATTCATTACATAAATCAATCAAAACAAATATAATTTATGCATCACAATTTCCTCTCCGCGCTCGTTAAGCGCACCATTACAACGGCATCCATAACGCTCGGCTTGCTCTGTTCCATCTCATGCTCCGGTTCGGCAAAAGCTGCCGGGACTGATGCTGATGCCGCTTCATCCGATTCACTCCCAACCGTGTATCTTATCAAGGATATTACTCCTGAAAATATTGTGAAAATATACCATGCACTGGGACTTAAAGCCGAAGGAAATGTGGCAGTAAAAATCTCCACAGGTGAGTCTGAAAAGTCAAATCACCTGAGACCTGCATTGATTCAGCCCCTTGTAAACGAGGTAAACGGTACAATCGTAGAGTGTAACACTGCATACGGCGGCAACCGTTCTACCACTGAAAACTCCTACAAGGCTGCTGCCGACCACGGTTACACAGCTATAGCGAAAGTTGATATCATGGACGGACCGGGCGACACCACCCTGATAGTAGAAAATGGCAAACATATCCCCTACGACATAGTGGGCAAAAACTATCTCAACTATGATTTCACTGTGGTTCTGTCACACTTCAAAGGGCATGCCATGGGAGGTTTTGGAGGTGCGCTCAAAAACATATCCATAGGTATAGCTTCAGCCGACGGTAAAGCTTGGATTCATACTGCAGGCAAGACACGCAATCCGGCCGAGCTGTGGAGCAATCTTCCTGAGCAGGATGACTTCCTGGAATCAATGGCAGAAGCATCAAAGGCAATCATTGACCATGCCAACGGTAAAATTCTATACATCAACGTAGCCAACAATCTTTCAGTGGACTGCGACTGCGATGGCAACCCTCATGCGCCCAACATGGGAGATATCGGCATCCTTGCCTCGCTTGACCCTGTAGCACTCGACCGTGCATGCGTCGACATGGTGCTCAATGCTCCAGACGAGGGAAAAGTTGACCTCATAGAGCGCATCAACTCCCGCCACGGCACCCATATATTAGATTATGGCGAGAAAATAGGTCTCGGCTCACAGAAATATAATCTTGTGACAATAGAATAGCATCTCTCCACCATATATTTAACACACCGTCAGTAATTCCACATATAATTAAGCGCAAGGGGGAGCATCCAGCCCAGGAAGCTCCCCCATTTTTTATATTACTGATTGGTATGAACTATACTTGATACCTCCACGCCCGGGGTAATGGCTGACAAATAAAAAATATCGTCATTTACCAACCGTGGTGTCCGGGAATCTACAAGATATGTATACGGTCTATATTGATATTGAAACCATCAGAACCGTAGCGTATACCCTTTTTGGTTATCCATTCCTGAGTAATCCCAGTGACCTCCAACCTCAGCGTATAGTCATCTTCCGGAAATGCCGGACTCACATATCTCACACCTTCTGCCGGGACTTTGCTATAGAAATCCACCAGAGAGTTCACTACAATATTTCCTTTTGAGTCAATCACACTCACCTTACCGTAGCTGCTTACATGGTCCGACTTACCCACTATGGCAATTCTACCACCGGAAAATGGAACCTCCATATATCCTCCCGGTTCTCCGCATGAATAGCGACAGCAGTCCGACTCCCAAGCAGCCGCCTTATGAAACGTAGCTTTAGAATAGTCCACCTCACGTACATCGGCAAAAGGTTCCTCCTTGGTAACGCTTACAGGATTCCAGCTCTCCCAATATTCAGGTATTGAAAGAGTGCCATCCTCAACTTTAAGCGGAAGCCATACGTAGGTAGCCGAGGATGCCTGGCGGGGATATGACCAACGGTCGCCCATATACATCGGCACTGTATCGGCCCCGACCTTCAGAGGGAAAACAAAAGTTGTCTGCGAATTATACGTAAGGCTCCCCTCCGGAGCAAAGCATCCGCGACGAGTCCAGGGACCTTCCACCGCAGGGGCTGTAAAATAGAAATTGTCGTTACGCTCCCAACCGGTAAGACCTGAACCAAGCAAGTAATATGTGCCATCCTTATGGAACATTGCCGGCGACTCCCCGGAGTCCTTGAGCCCGGAGAGCACTTTAGCCTCAGCAGATTTGTAGTCATTACTTAACCGATAGATAACGCCATGGTGAATCAACAGATATCCGGTACCATCGCTATCCTGAAAGGTACCCATATCCCACCGTCTGATTGGCTCCCCTTCAAAGAGGAGCGGACCTTGAAATTCATACTCTCCGTTGATGGTGCTGCATGTGGCATATCCAACCTGGGGGTCCTTGTAATTCATATTATCGGAGTGCATATACATCACGAATTCACCTGTTGAGGGGCATTTCATCACTTTCACGCGCTCACCCACTCGGTCAGGACCCATGATACCATCCTTCTGAACCCCAAGCACAACCCGCTCGAAGTGCCAATTGACCAAATCATCAGATGAATAGCAACTGAAACCCGGGAAAGCATTGGACTCGTCCGATTTCCATTCACCAAACATGTAGTAGCGACCTCCCTCCTCCACTATGCATGCCCCGTGGGCATTAATCACATTGCCGGCATCGTCAAAACGAGGGATACCATTAAAAATCACTTCATCCGGTCCAGCGGCAGATACTGACTGGGATATCACAAATATCCCGGCGGCAAATAATCCGCACTTCAAAAAACTTTTTAGCAAAACTGACATTAATTTAAGGTAGAATACAACTTAATTACCGAACACTCTGTGAACGGCATCCATAGGAGAGAACATCTTTTGCGAAATTAGCAAATTAAAACGGAACCGTCAAAACATCCCTCCAAAATTCCTTTGTCCGCATAATTATTATCGCTAACTTTGCATCGTGAATCCCCGTATCAGGGATGAGATGTCACCGCCGCTCACATCAAAACAAATGAAATCATGGAACAGACACCGACCATCCAACAACGCGTCGATGAGGTGATAGGTCGCCTCGGCAGTCTTGATGACATGCGTCATGTATGCCCGTCCCGCAAGGGAGAGGGTGAGCCTTTATTGTCAAACGCATCGGTCGAACGCATTGTGGCATTGTCCCGTCAGCTTATGTTTCCTGGATTTTACGATGAATCGGTGGAACGCTCGGTGCTCCGCTCGGTCATGACACTTGACTGCCGTGAGCTGCTCACTCTGCTCCATCAACAAATCACCGCCAGTTTATGCTTCGACTCTCAGTACTGTAAGGCTGACGTCACCACCCTGAGCCGCCACGCCAAGGAGACTGCGGTGAAATTTATCGAAGCCCTCCCTGCCATACGCCATCTACTCGACTCCGACATTGACGCCACGTATCTCGGCGACCCGGCCGCAGTGTCGACCCACGAGGTCATTGCTTGCTATCCCGGAGTAAAAGCCACCATGAGCTACCGAATAGCTCATGAGCTTCATCGTCTCGATGTGCCGATAGTTCCGCGCATGATTACCGAGCAGGCCCATTCGACTACCGGAATCGATATCCACCCTGCCGCCACCATCGGCGAGGGGTTTGTGATTGACCATGGGACAGGTGTGGTAATAGGTGCGACAGCCATTCTTGGAAAAAATGTCAAACTCTATCAGGGCGTGACTCTCGGAGCAAAAAGTTTTGTGACCGACGACTCCAACAACCCTGTGAAAGGAATACCCCGTCACCCAATAATAGGCGACAATGTGGTGATTTATGCAAATTCCACCATCCTCGGACGTGTCAACATAGGCAACAATGCTATAATAGGAGGTAACCTCTGGGTGACACGCGATGTGGCTCCAGGCGAGAAACTAATCCAGGCGAAAGCCGACAATTTCCGCTCTGTGGAGAATTAGTATTCATTTCACCACATATCCAAACGAAGCCCGGGGAACAGGGTGGAAACGCCCCTCACTCCCCAACGACTGTAAAGCTGAATAAGAAAAAAGAAGAAAGATAAAACAATAAATATGGAACACCAATTTGAAATGGTTGCCAAGACCTTGAAAGGTCTTGAGGAAGTACTCGCTGAAGAGTTGCGCCAACTCGGCGCAGTCAATGTGGAGCCTGGACGCCGCATGGTCTCTTTCGAAGGGGACCTCGCCATGATGTACCGTGCCAACTTGTGTTGCCGCACCGCCCTGTGCATCCTGCGCCCAATCTACAAGTTCATAGCCAAGGACCCCGACAGTCTCTATGAGATGGTCAAGGAGTATGACTGGTCAAGCATCATGACCCTCGACAAGACATTCTCCATCGACACCACCACTCACTCCTCCGAGTTCACCCACTCACGCTTCGTGACCTACAGGGTCAAGGATGCTATAGTCGACTATTTCAAGGACCGTTTCGGCCCGGACAAACGCCCCGGGGTGCGCTTGAACGATGCCGACGTCATGATTAACGTACATATCGATGGCGACCGTATCACCCTGTCGCTCAACTCTTCCGGCGAATCACTCCACCGTCGCGGCTGGCGCGTGGCCCAGACTGAGGCGCCCATCAATGAGGTACTTGCCGCAGGCATCATCCTCAAAAGCGGTTGGAGAGGAGATTCACCTTTCGTTGACCCGATGTGCGGTTCAGGAACATTCCTGATTGAAGCTGCCATGATAGCTGCAAACATCAAGCCCGGAAGTTTCCGCAAGAGTTTCGCGTTTGAAAACTGGCATGATTTTGACGGAGAACTGTTTGAAAAAGTCCTTAACGAGAACTCAGAACGCCGCGATGTACCCTTCAAAATATACGGTGCAGACATCTCACCCAAGGCTGTGGCCATAGCAGAACGCAACATTCTCTCAGCCGGAGTGGATGAATATATCAACCTGCGCATCAAGCCTCTGCAGCAGTGGGATGCCGCTCCTGCCGATGGTGTTCCCGGTGTGCTCATCACCAATCCCCCCTACGGCGAACGAATCAACGTAGAGGATATGGAAAACCTCTACAAACTAATTGGCAACAAACTCAAACGCGTGTTCCTCGGCTACCACGGCTGGGTAATATCGTCAAATGTTGACTACCTTGCCAATATCGGTCTGACCCCCTCTGTCAAGGAAGCGATGCAGAACGGCGGATTGGATTGCGAGCTGCGCGAATATGTGATATTCGAAGGCACCAAGAGTGAATTCCGTCGCGACGGTGGCAAAATCAAGAATGAACGCCCTGCACGGGAAGAGCGCAAAGCTCGTGGACGCAAGAGCGACGAAGAGTGGAAACGTGATGCCCGCAAACATGGCATGGGTGGCAAGGATGCCTCAGCTGCTGCCGGTCGCCGTGACAAGAAGAAACCTAACCGTCTCGAAGATATCTACCGTCCCAAGAAGGGTGGATATGCACGTGACGAGGAACGTCGCCGCAAATTCAAGGAAGAGACAGCTACCCAAAGCGAAGCTGAGGAACTGCTCTCACGCCACCGCAACGCACATGCGCTGAAATCGCTCGGCGAAACTCCGAAGATGCCCTCAATCCCCACCCCCGACGGACCTTTCATGCGCACACGTCGCCGCTGGAAACGTCCCGACACCAACAGCTCATCAGAAGAAAATAACGATTAACCCATCATAACATTCCACCATGTCTATACAGCAGAATCTTAACACCTTACGTCATCCCGTAAGCAACCAACCCGAGAAAAGCCCCTTTAATGCCGGCGAAACATTGCAGGAACAGACCTCAAAGCTCAACGTGCTACTCCTCGGCTCAGGCGGCAGAGAGTGTGCCCTCGCTTGGAAAATGGCACAAAGTCCACGTATGGAAAAACTCTTCATCGCTCCCGGCAACGGTGGCACCGGGGAGTATGGTACAAATGTGGCGATTTCTCCGCTTGATTTCCCCGCAATCGAGAATTTCGTAGCTGACAATGCTATCGACATGGTGGTGGTAGGCAACGAAGACCCACTCGTGGCAGGTATCTACGACTACTTCGAGGGTCGTGAAGGTGCGCCTCTGATAGTAGGACCGTCAAAAGCGGGCGCCGCTCTGGAAGGGAGCAAAGATTTTGCAAAGCAGTTTATGGTGCGTCACTCCATTCCCACTGCCCGTTACCGCAGCTTTACAGCCGACAATCTGGAGGAAGGCTACGCTTTCCTTGAACAGCTCAAGGCTCCCTATGTACTCAAAGCCGACGGACTGGCAGCCGGAAAGGGTGTGCTCATAATCGACTCACTTCAGGAAGCCAAGGACTCGCTGAAGGAGATGCTCGGCGGAATGTTCGGACAGTCATCAGCCACAGTCGTGATTGAGGAATTCCTCAGTGGCATAGAATGCTCTGTGTTCGTCCTTACCGACGGCAACGGTGGGTACCGTATCCTCCCTGTGGCAAAGGATTACAAACGTATTGGCGAAGGTGACACCGGACCCAACACCGGAGGCATGGGTGCAGTAAGTCCTGTAGTGTTTGCCGACAAGGAATTCATGCGTAAAGTAGAAGAACGCATAATCCTCCCTACTGTCAACGGACTCGTTAAAGAGGGCATCACATACCGCGGCTTCATATTCCTCGGACTCATCAATGTCGATGGTGAGCCGATGGTGATTGAGTACAACGTCCGCATGGGCGACCCCGAGACCGAGGTGGTAATGCTCCGCATTGCCTCCGACCTTCTTCCTCTGCTTGAAGCTGCTGCCCAAGGCAATTTATCAACTCTGCCACTTGCCGAGGACCCGCGCTATGCCACCACGGTGATGGTAGTGTCAGGAGGCTATCCCGGCAGCTACCCCAAGGGCAAAGTAATCACAGGCACTGATAATGTTAAGGACGCCACCCTCTTCCATGCAGGAACAAAGCTTGGCGAGAACGGAGAACTTCTCACATCAGGCGGTCGCGTGATAGCATGCAGCGCCTACGGTGAGAATATCGACGAGGCTCTTTCCAACAGCTATGCAGCAGCAAATGCTGTGGAATTTGACGGTAAGTATTTCCGCCGCGACATCGGTGCCGACCTTAAGAAACTGATGAAATAAAACAGCGTTTGACCCACACACTTACGCATGACCCGCAAAGAGGTAAATTTCACACGCATCATACGTTCCCGGGGGGTGGCTATACTCATAGTCATCGCCTCGGTGTTCATGATATTCCAAGCCTGGCTTTTCGGGAAAGTGCCACCACTTGCGAGCAGCATGACAATCGCTTTCCCTTCCCCGGCGGGATGGATAGGTGACACATGGCTCTCCATGTGGGTAAATACCGCTCTGACTATAGGCACAGGGCTTCTGCTCATAGCCATCAACCGAAGCTTCAATCTGCTGAGGACTCTCTCGGTATTCTTCGCGGCATTTTTCATCTTTGCCACAGCCTCTACCCCTATAGTGGCAGGACAGCTATCAGGCTCAGCACCACTCGCCATTGTCATCATCATGGCTATGTGGATACTGTTTACTATCTACGGGGTACGTCAAAGCTCCCGCAGAGTGTTTCTTAGCTTCTTCCTGCTTGGCTGTGGAGCCATGGTGCAATACGCATTCCTGCTCTACGTGCCAGTATTTCTGGTTGGCTTGGGACAGATGAGAATATTCCGTTTCAAGAAAGTGATAGCGGCACTCTTAGGGCTTCTCTCACCGCCATGGATAGTGTGGGGACTGGGACTTGCCCCGCTCCCGGAGATGCCGGTGTTTCACTTCACACCACCGTCCATGCTGCTCACTGCGCCCGGTGGAGCACCATTTCTGGCAGCTGTGGCATTCACCCTCGTGCTCGGGTTCATGCTCGGGATGGTCAATCTCATCAAGATTATAGGATTCAATGCCCAGGCCCGTGCCTATAACGGTCTGCTCTCGCTCATCTCTATAGCCACCGGCGTGTTTGCCATAATCAATTTCACCAACCTGGCGTTCTACGTCACACTGCTCAATGCCTGCGTGGCATTTCAAGTGGGTCATTTCTTCCGTTTCACCGCCATGCGGCGCGGCTATCTGTTCATGCTCGCCTTCATGGCTGTATACTTAGGACTTTATTTCTGGGCTTTGCTGTCATGAAAATAGTAATTGACAAAAATATCCCGTTCATACAAGCACCGCTTGAGAATCTGGGGGAGACAATATATCTGAAAGGCGACGCCATCACTTCGGAAGTGATGCATGATGCCGACATACTTCTCACACGCACCCGTACAAAATGCGACAAAGCCCTCCTTGATGGCTCGCGCTGTTCATTTATAGGGACTGCCACTATCGGGACTGACCATATCGACCTGGCATATTGTCACGACAATGGCATCACTGTAGCCAACGCACCTGGCTGCAACGCACCGGGAGTGGCTCAGTATGTCATGGCTGCGGTAAAAGCGGTGATGACAACCACCCGACCGTTTTCCGACCTGACCATAGGTGTTATAGGTGCCGGAAACGTTGGTTCGCTTGTGAAGCAATGGGGTGAGTCATTAGGTATGAGAGTGCTTGTCAACGACCCACCGAAATATGGAAGTTCGCCGCTTAATACCCCCCTCGACGTCATTGCCAACCAATGTGATGTGATAACGGTCCATACACCTCTCACACGCGACGGAGAACACCCTACCTATCATCTCATCAACCAAGAGTTTCTATCAAAGGTGACACGCCGACCACTGCTAATCAACTCGGCGCGCGGAGGTGTGATTGATACTGTGGCTGTGAAACGGGCGCTTGACAATGGCACACTTTCGGCTGTCGCGATTGACTGCTGGGAGGGTGAACCGGAGATAGACAGCGAGCTGCTCGACATGGCAGTGATAGCCACCCCGCATATCGCCGGATACTCTTACGAGGGTAAGGTACGCGCCACAAAGATGGTACTTGATGCCCTCACAGCGCATCTGAGCGGCAAAGGTATAGCACCCGCGCCACTCGACATACCTCTCAATCCTGTACCATCAGGCATTACACCTGCAATGATTGGCTATGATATCATAGCTGACTCCAGAAGCCTGAAAGAGGCAAGCCATACACCAACTTTGGCTGACACATTTGAATCACTCCGGAACAACTATCTATTCCGCCACGAGCCGGGACAATAAAAAACCGGCAGCACCCTGACAACAGGACACCGCCGGTAATTATCTTAAAGGCTTATTAATTCCATTTCATAGGATGCTGGATAGGGCTTGTATCCTTTCCTTTGCCAAACGACAGATTGGTTATGGGGAGAGACTTGGTGCTGAATATGATATGCAAATCGTGAGGAGTCTGCCATATACCTTCATAGAAATGGTTTCCGTCATACTTTTTCCATGAGCTCCAATAGTCGTTGAACGCTGCATTGTTGGCTGACGAAGCAAACGGAAGCTGTTTTTCCGAGCCACCGGAAGTACCTATAAACTCATCCGAGGGGATAAGGTCAGAACGGTCGGTACGCGCAATAGCCACAGCTTTCACCTTTTCCTCATAAGTAAGTTCACCACTCCTTTCGGTGCATAGCATCACATAGTTGTGCTGCATACGACCGTCAATACCATCCTGACAACTGTTGCCGCGTCTCACCCAACCCTTGTGGTTATCATCATGGAACCGCACGCTCGAAAATCCATCGCAATCGCTGTCATATCCGAGAGCGTAGTACCAATAGTGACCATTGTCAGTCTTTGCCGTGATATACTCATCCTGATTTGTCTCAAGACAGTAACCGTGCTGAGAGGAATAGAAATGACGGTCGGTAGCCATCATGGGGAAGTAGACATATTTCTTGCCATCGGGACCAACACCTACAAAAGATTTCGCATCACCCTTCTTATGTCCGTCAGGACCTATTTTCATCATCACGTCCGCCAAAACCAATGGGTCGTCCTTAATCGGCTCCACCTTTGAGTCATAGTATTCATCCACATACTTCTCAACGGCTGCTTTGCGGTCCTTGTCAAGTATGAAATCAGAGATTGGGAGCAGACCGCCCTCTCCATCGCTGTCGAGCGTAGTGTAGCTAACTATCACCCACTTGGAGGGTGCTTCGGTAGAGAATTTGTCTTCCCAGGTAGTTATGTCGGTGTCACCATCGCCCCCGGTTGCCACTACCATATCAAAATAACCGGTAGCTTCCTGATAATCATAATCGTAGCTTGATACATCCACACTTCCGGAGATATAAGGGCTGTTGTGCTTGCGTTGATACTGCTGAAGCCACGTGGTAGCCTTGCCGCTCTCTCCCGGAAACTTAAGGGTGATATTGGCTGAAGCATCGCGGCTCACCGAGGTCTCATAGGCATTCTCACGTCTGCCATACATATAAATATAGTTTCCGCCAAAAGAAGCCTGGGTAATCACATGAGTGCCATAATGGTCAAGAAACTTGAACACACCATCGCGGTCATTGGAATACTGTTTGTAAGCACCACTCCCGGGATTGTTAAGGGCATCGTTGGCTGTGGCATCGAGCAGAGCGAAAAGCTC
>Ga0224483_100292_pt1 | contig 15021 bp, 14 predicted proteins | sample hydfratestSal1_FD_181453 | JGI IMG/M metagenome (GOLD analysis project Ga0224483, IMG submission 181453) | Metatranscriptome of mouse feces microbial communities from Columbus University, Ohio, United States - Sal1 (Metagenome Metatranscriptome) ... | reverse complement strand
GTTTCTTTGTATATTTTATGAAGTTCGTGTATATTTGGTACTTTTTTCCCTTTAAGTTCAAGATGGAAGGCATTCTTCCCTTTTGTTTTCCGGGAAATCTCAGGCTTGGAACTGGCAGGCTTTCACCTGCATCGTGTGGAAATTCCACAGAACCCTTGTTTGATGGTAATTCGCAAGATTAGATATTTCTCATTTCCATGCTTTTGCTGGCATTGGGATTGTGTTATACTAGAGGAAGGAATGGTATATGGAAGATACGAAAATTCAGTGGCATCCGGGATTTGTGGCAGCCATGAACTTAGAGTTCCTGCAAAATAAGGACGATTTGGTGTTTGTAAAGGAACACAACTTGAATACAAAACCCTTGGAAATTGACCTTTTGGTAATCAAAAAGGGGGGTTCTGCAAAGATTTCCAATGAAATTGGCAGGATTTTCCGTGTGTACAATATTTTTGAATATAAGTCACCAGGTGACCATTTGGATGCGGATGTATTTTTTAAGGTTTTGGGATATGCTTGCCTTTATAAGTCCTATGGGGAAGTTCTGGATCTCAGGAAGGCGGAGGAAATTACAGTTTCTTTTGTCAGGGATTCAAAACCGCTGGGGCTGTTCCGGTATTTAGAGGAGAATAGGTATGCAGTTACCTGCCACAGCCATGGGATTTACTATGTGGAAGGGAATGTGCCTTTTCTGGTGCAGATAGTTGTTACGAAAGAACTAGACAAACATGCACATGCCTGGCTCCGGGCTTTGTCCAGCAACCTCCAGAAAGAGGATGCATTAAGGGTGCTGTATAAGATTCCGGGGCTGGACGGGGCTTTTGAACGGGAAATGGCGGATTCTGTCCTGGCTGTTATGGCAAAAGCAAATGGTTCACTTGTGGATGGCCTGAGAGGAGAGAATGGTATGTATTATGAAACTTTGTTTAAAATTTTAGAGCCGGACTTGCCGAGGTTTATGGAGAAATCCATAGAAAACGGGGATAGTGGCATATACGAATCCTTGTTCAGGGCTCTTGAACCGAACTTGCCAATGCTTATGGAAAAATCTATAGAAAATGGGGAAAACGATGTGTATGAAGCCTTATTCACGGCCCTGGAACCGAAATTCCCCATGTTACTGGAAACAGTACGGAACGAGGATATTCAGCGCACTATTTCCGTACTTCGGGATTTTGGGCACTACGATAAGGATATCAGGGCCGCTATTATGGATAAATACAGCCTTACCCCAGCCAAAGCTGACGAGCTCTTAAACACGCCCCCTGCTGCCAGCAAATAAACATAGTACACAAAGCAAAGATATTCAGCCATCGGCTATGCCATTGAAAATCTGCGGCAACCAGAGAAACACCCCACAAAGAAATTCGCATTTCTCGGATTAACGGCAAAATTCTTCGATTTTGTCGTTACAGGGTTGAAATTCCAAGCAGCAGTATATAAAATAATTACGGACGGCGGTTATCTGCTGCCAAATACATACAACACTTTTACAAAAGATAAAGGGTATTAGGGAGGGAAGTATGCTTCAATATTTACTCCTGCTGGAAACAGACAGGGAAAAGGAATTTTTTACTTCAATTTACACTGCCCACAGGGAGGAAATGTTTTTCATTGCATATGATATCCTGCACAACAATGCGGATGCTGAGGATATTGTGCATGAATCGTTCCTGTCGCTGATTGACCATGTGGACAAAATCATCGACAAAGAACCGTATCAGGCGTGGCACTATATGAAAACCACTGTCAAGCACAAATGCTTCAACTTGTACCGACGGAGAAAATCTCTGGAAGAAGTAGAACTGGATGAAGGATGGATGCAGGAAGAACATGCCACAGACAAAGGCCCTGACCTCCTGATAGAGGATTATGAGCTGCAGGAAGCCATGTCCGGGCTGCTGAAACAATTGAAAGAGCCTTATCAGGAAGTCCTTGCCCTGCAATACTACCATGAACTGACACCAAATGAAATTGCAAAAGAAATGGGAAAGACACCGGACAACATCCGGCATATTTCTATGCGGGCAAAACGGAAACTGCAGGACATTTTAGAGCAAAACAAGAGGTGGAACGGATAACCCCCTCCGCAAAACACAGCCCCCTTTCTGCGGCGGCAAATAATGCGGGACGCTAAGAGAAAAACTGCTCCAGCACATTATTTTCATACAAAAGCCGCAGCAAGGGGTTCTGCTGGATGGATTCCATCATGGGCCTGCCCCACTCCGTCCCCTGGCAGAGGACGATTACAAAAAGGAGAATCCACACCACTACAACCCCTTCCAGCAAGCCCACTGCAAGGCCGCCAAGGTGGTTAATGCTTTCGATGACCGGCAATTTTGCGAGGATGTCAAGGACATGGACCAGAACCCCAAGAAGGATGCTTATCAGGATGAAAGACACAATCCAGGCAATCCTTTGGGCCGCCAGATTTGCAACCTGCTCTATGCCCCCTCCAAGGCCTATGCTGCCTTCCAGGTCCAGCCCGATATTTTCCTGTATGGCTTCTATGCATTTTTCCTGGATAAACTCCTGCAAAGGCGTCTGGGTCTGCAGGAACTCCCCTACATATGGCGTTGCCCAACAGGCAAGCCCTATGGCAAGGAAGGTTGCCGCCAGGGAAAATACCATCCTTACCATCCCCCTGAGATACCCATGCAGCCCAAAACATCCCAAAATTACCAGTACTGCTATTAATAATATATCCATCTGCGTTGTACTCCATTTCCAGCTTTTCTTATCCAGCCCCATCTTCCCGGCGCAGTTTATTTCAGCCTGACCCGCTGGGTTTCCCCATCCATCAGGAATACATAATCCCTGATCCTGCCCAGTGACATGGCTTTCCAGATACTTTTCTCGAAATTTGCATGGAACTTTTCCACGCCCCGCAAGGTAAATATGGCACATTCCAAGTCATTCCGAATGCATATTTCATCATTTTCCAAAAACCCGATTTCCTGATATTCCATCTTGAAATCCCTGGAAACGACTTCTGCCCCCCGTAAGTCATGGATCTGCATTTTATAAGAGGATTCTGCATTTTCATTTTCAAATACAAAGCCAAAATAGGCGTCATTATAAAAAATGCTGCGGATTTCCTGTTTCACTTCCACTTCTTTTTTCATTTTGGGCTTCTGGGAACCTTCAAAAATAATGGTTTTCTTGCTGCCAAACGCCACCATTACGTCGTTTGTCAAAAATTCCACTTTGGGGACAACCATGTCTTCATAGGAGTACTGGCCCACAATATTGTCAATCTCGTTCTGCCCTACCGCATCAAAATTAAAAAATGTAATGGTGGTCTTTACATTCCCGCTATTTACGTCCAGCAGGGACACCGCAAGCTTCTTGCCGTCATTGGAAACAGCAATGTCCAGCGGGTAGCCGCTGTTTTCTGTGTGCACTTCCCCTTCTGCGAGAAATTCCCCCGACTTATCGTACATCTGGATATAGCCGGTCCCGCCCTGCTCCATCAGTACGGCAACCATCCCTTGCCCTGCCGTTTTCACCCGCTGGATGGGCATGGAGGTCTTGAGTTCCCCACAAGGGCCTGCGGCGTCCATAATATAAACCCTGTCGCCTTTCTTGTCTGCAATTGCCACATAATTTTCACAGAAATCCACCATGGGCGACTGCATTTCAAAGGTCTGGTTCCAGATAAGCTTATTATTCACGTCCACAAGGGAGGCTCCGTCTTTGCTGTATTTCAGGATATTTCCATTAAAAATGCGGAATTGGGTCCCGGGGGAGTCTTCCCGTTCCACAGATTTCAGCACGTCATACCCAGTATACGTCCTTGTCTGCAGATAGATATACACCCCGGCAGCCCCAATCAGCACAGACGCCGTCACAAAAGCAATCCAGCGGAGGATTTTCCTCCGGTGCTTCTGGATTTTCTCATTCATTCCCTTTACATCCGATTTTACAACCCGGTATGCTTTATCTGCCAATGCTACACCTCCACGCAAGCCCGTCCTGCAAGGTATATGTTCCACAGGAGGCAGTTCGTCCCAAATTTTTACGGAAGGACCAGCTTCTGGCCTACGTAAATCTTATCTCCATTGTCAATTCCGTTTGCTTTGCACACTTTTTCCATCATGCTTTGGTCATGGTAAATGCTGATACAGATGGAGCCCAAAGTATCCCCCGGCTTCACGGTATAGTAGCGGGGCTGGGCGGCAGAAGTTTCTTCGGTGTCTTCTGGGCCGCTGGGCTCCCCGGCGCCGCCGTCTGGCTGGCTGCTGCCTGCAACTCCTGTATCTTGGGCAGGCCCGGTTTCGGAGCCGCTGCCTGCTGGCTGGCTTGTCCCACCGCTGCTCCCGGATTGGGATTCCCCGTTCTCCTGTCCGTTCCCTGCTGTCGGCTGGCCTTCCCCGCTGTCAGCTCCGGTTCCTGGCGTATCGGTTTCTGTCCCATTTTCCGCTGCTGGCTGGCCTTCCCCGCTGCCAGCTCCGGTTTCCGGCGTATCCGTTTCTGCCCCGTTTTCCGCCGCTGGCTGGCTTGTCCCGCTGCCTGTCCCTGGCTCCGCTTTATCGGTTCCCTGCCCGCTCCCTGCTGGCTGGCCTTCCCCATTTTCCTCCAAAGGTTCTACTTCGGACATAACGCTCTCCACCACCGGGCCGTCTTCCACTTCTGCCCGTTTCCCATCGGAAGTTTTGCCGCTCATAATATGCAGCACGTCTTCCACTTCCTGCATTTTCCGGTAATTATTAATGGTGGTAATGCCCAGGACACAGACGGCAACAAGAAAAAAGGAAGACGCCGTGTACAGGAATTTACGGTTCTGGCGCGCTATCTGCCTGCCCTGGCGCTCCAATATCATATGGCGGTAAGACTCCAGCGCTTCTTCTGCCTGGGTTTTGGGTTCTTCCAAATTATTTTTGGCAAAGATCTTTTCCGGGCTCCCTGTGGGGATTTCTTTTTCCAGTTCTTTGTGGAGTTCCTGGAATTCCTTTTTCAGTTCCAGGTATTCCTTAACCCCTTCGCCGGTTTCTATCCTGGCCCGTGTGCCTGCTTTGGCACGTGCCTTTGCCTCTGCGCCTGATCTTTTCCCTGCCCGGGCTTCCGGGCTAAGGGATCCAGGGGCAGTTCCTTCCGGCTGCCCATCGCCAGCCCCGCCCTGGCTCCGGGAACTGGCGCCTTGCTGGTTTGCGTCCCCTTCCGGCTGGGCGTTTGCTTCCCCGTTTAATTGGGATGCATCTTCTGTGCCAGGACCTGCAGGTTTGCCTGGTTGGGATGGGGAGTCCGGCTGGGATCCTTCCATTTCCGGCCTTCCGGCTATCCCTTCATCATCCTGCGCTTCCGGAAGTTCCCCGTTTTCCTGTGCTGGCAAAACCCCGCTGCCCTCTGCCTGTCCCCCTGCATCTTCTTCTTTTTTCTGGACCATATATTCCTGCATGGGCAGGTTTTTCTCATAATAAATATAATACCCTTCCCGCTTCTGCAGATACCCCTGGTCATAGATAAAGAACACTTCTTCCTGCTCCAAAATATCCATCAGCATCAGGATTTTATCCCTGCCAGGGAAATATTTCCGGTGGGCGGCCTCCACAACCGGGGCAAGCTCCATGGCCTGTCCCGTTTTCCCCAGAAACCAGCCGACAATCTCCTTTTCCGGGAAATACCGCTGTTTTTCCCCTTCAATATGGCTCCAGAAATTTTCATCCAGGCAAATGCTGTCCCATTGGAATACCCCGGGGCCGCACTCCACCGCCCCGCTGACAAACGTATAGCGGATTTCCTTCGCAACCTGGCTTTTGCCCAGAAACACCACCGCACAGGATTCTCTTTTTTGTGCTGCGGCTTTCAAATATGTATAAACATAATCTTCTATGTAAATTTTATGCCTTCCCCTTGGGCTTCCCACTTGGCGGATATTTTTGGGGAGGCATAGCTTTTTTTCTTCTTCTTGTAACCCGTTTTTGCAAACAATTTCTATCATGCCTTCACCTCTTTTTTGACATGGTAGCATAATACGTCTGCAATTTTTGGAAATCTGTGTCACGCTGTAAAAAAACATTTCGACTGTATTCTACAGCAATACCCTGCAAAATTGGCGCTGGCAGCGGCAAAAATGCCCAGCCGCCCCTATAAGGCCCTACGGCTTCCCTCTGGCAGGGCTGCTCTGCTATAATTCCACCCTTCCCTCCAGGGCCCGCAATAACGTCATTTCGTCAATGTATTCCAAGTCGCCGCCCACTGGGACGCCGCTGGCAATCCGGGTGACTTTGATTCCGGTGGGCTTAATCAGCTTGCTGATATACATGGCGGTAGTTTCCCCTTCCAAGCTGGAATTGGTGGCAATGATTACTTCATCCACGTCCTCCTGCAGCCGCTGCATCAGCTCCTTTAGCTTAATGTCGCCGGGGCCAATCCCAAGCATGGGGGAAATCGCGCCGTGGAGCACATGGTACACCCCGGTGTATTTCTGGGTTTTCTCATAAGCCGCCAAATCCCTTGTGTCCTCCACCACCATAATGGTCTTATGGTCCCGCCCCGTATTTTTGCAGATGGGGCAGAGTTCATGGTCGGTCAGGGTATAACAGGTTTTGCAGTACCTGACATTCCGCCTTGCTTCTGTAATTGCCTGGGACAGGCCTTCCGCCTGCTCCATTGGCATATTCAGAATGTGAAAAGCAAGCCGCTGTGCCGACTTGCTTCCAATTCCGGGAAGAGAAGACAACTCCTCGATTAATTTACTGATTTGTTTGCTGTAATAGTCCATGCTGTCCTCCCGGCGTTAAAATGGGAATCCCCCTCCCATTCCGCCAAGCCCCCCGGTTATTTTCGACATGGACTGCTGGGACGCCTCCTCAATCTGGCGTAAAGCTTCATTTGTTGCCGCCATAATCAAATCCTCCAGCATTTCAATGTCGTCCGGGTCAACCACTTCTTCTGCAAGCTTTACCTTTGTCACCTCCCGCTTGCCAGATATGGTGACTTCCACGGCTCCGCCCCCGGCGGCTGCCGTAATTTCTTTTTCTTCCAGCTCCTTCGTTGCTTCTTCCATCTGCTTCTGCATCTTCTGGGCCTGTTTCATAAGGTTATTCATGTTCCCGGGCATCATGCCGCCCGGAAATCCTCCACGCTTTGCCATCCGTATTTCCTCCTGATTACCTGAAATTATTATATTTCCCATAAAACAAAAATTATTCCGCCGGATATCTATCCCACACAGGGATTATTCGTCCTCATCCTCAATGGTAATTTCCATATTGATTGCCTGTTTGATTACGTTCCCAAGGTCCACATAGGATTCTTCAAAAGGCTGGCCTGTTTCATTCCTCTGGATTTTCACTTCCACTTCTTTCCCAATCCTTTGGCTGATCCCCTCTTTTAATTCTTCCATATGGGCTTCCGTGCTGACAAACCCTTCTGCCACCTCGTCGTCCAGCACCACCAAAAGCTGGTTTTCCCCGGCAAGGCTGAGATGCGCTGCCTTTAAATAGTTTTTCAGCCCGCTGGAAAGGCCTTCGATAATAGGGCGCCAGTTTTCCACTGCCTCGCGGATATCTTCTGGAATTGCCTTGGGCAGCTTCTTTGCTGTCCCTTCTTCCCTGCCTTCCTCCCGCCCGGGCAAATGGGCGGCTGGGTCCTGGAAGCCATGTTCCTGGGCTGCCATGGCGGGCACAAAAGCGCCCTGCTCCAGTTTCTGCTCCAACTGGGCAACACGCTGGGCTAAGGAACCATAATCCCGCTCCATTTCCGGCTTGCAAAGCTTAATCAGGGCAATTTCAATCAGCACCCGCTTCTGGGCTGCATACCGGATTTGGTTGGAAAGTTCAGAAAAAATGCGGATATACCGCATAAGCTGCTCCCCGTCCGCCATCTGGGCTTCTTCCTTTAGCAGCGCAAGGTTCTCACTGGAAATATCCAGCACATCTTCCATATTATCAGAACTTTGCAATAAAAGCAAATTCCGCAGATACCATGTAAAATCCACCACAAACTGGCCGGGTTCCCGCCCCTGCACCAGCAGTTCTTCCAGCAGGGCAATGGCTCCGATAATATCCTGTGCAATAATTTTGCGGAGCATCCCGGAAAATACTTCTACATCCACGGCCCCAAGCACTTCCAGCACATGGTCGTAGGTTAAGCTTTCCCCCAGATAAAAGGCAATGCACTGGTCCAGCAGGCTTAAGGCATCCCGCATGGAGCCGTCTGCGGCCTTTGCGATATAACGGACGGCCTTCGGCTCCGCCCCCACCTGTTCCCGGCTTAACAGTTCTTCCAGGCGGGCGGATATGGTGTCTATGGAAATCCGCCGGAAATCGTACCGCTGGCAGCGGGAAAGTATGGTAATCGGTATCTTATGGGCTTCTGTGGTTGCCAAGATAAAAATAACATAGGAAGGCGGCTCTTCCAATGTCTTTAGCAATGCATTAAAGGCCCCTATGGAAAGCATATGGACTTCGTCGATAATATAGACCTTATATTTGCCTTCCGCCGGGGAATAGGCTACCTCCTCACGGATTTCACGGATATTGTCCACCCCGTTGTTGGAAGCAGCGTCAATTTCGATCACGTTCATGGAACTGCCTGCGGCAATAGCCCTGCAGGACTTGCAGATCCCGCAGGGGCTCCCTTCCACTGGGCTCTCGCAGTTGACTGCCTTTGCAAAAATTTTTGCAATGGTGGTCTTTCCGGTCCCCCTGGTCCCGCAGAACAGGTAGGCATGCCCGATCCTTTCCGCCTTAATCTGGTTTTTTAACGTTGTCACAATATGTTCCTGCCCCCGGACGTCCTCAAACTCCTGGGGGCGGAACTTGCGGTATAGCGCAGTATATGGCATTATTAATCCCCAAAGCTGATGCCAATTAATTTCGCTTCTTTAATGATTTTAGAATTTGGCTCAACCATCTTTAATTTCCCGGCTACTTCTTCCAACGGGACTTTCTTTGTATTTCCATTAATTAATCCTACCATGTAACCATAATCTTCTTTTAAGATTAAGTTTGCCGCAGCGGCCCCAAGCCTGGTGCAGAGCACACGGTCATATGGGCAGGGGCTTCCTCCACGCTGGGTATGCCCGGGCACGGTAACCCTTACCTCGCTCCCTATCTTTTCCTCAATGCGCGCTGCAACTTCATAGGAAACGGATGGGTATTTCCTGTTTTTCATTTTTTCTTTAAAATCTTTCTTGGAAAGCTTTGCATCTTCCTTGGAGATTGCGCCCTCAGCAACGGCAAGTATGGTGAACCCTTTCCCTGCCTTGTTCCTTCCTGCAATGGCGGAAACTACTTTATTGATATCATAGGGAATCTCTGGCAGCAGGATAATGTCCGCGCCCCCTGCAATCCCTGCATACAATGTCAGCCAGCCTACCTTATGGCCCATGACTTCTACGATAAATACACGGTTGTGGGATGCTGCTGTGGTGTGGATGCAGTCAATGGCATCTGTTGCAATATTGATGGCGCTCTGGAACCCGAAAGTCACGTCTGTGCCATAGATGTCATTGTCGATAGTCTTGGGAAGGTGGATGATATTTAAGCCTTCTTCCCGGAGCAGGTTTGCGGTTTTCTGGGTCCCGTTCCCCCCAAGTATGACAAGGCAGTCCAGACGGAGCTTATAGTAGGTCTGCTTCATGGCCTCCACTTTATCAAGGCCTTTTTCATCCGGTACCCGCATTAATTTGAACGGCTGCCTTGAAGTGCCAAGGATTGTCCCGCCTTTTGTTAAAATCCCTGAAAAATCAGAACCTGTAAGCAGACGGTAATTCCCATAGATAAGCCCTTTGTAGCCTTCATAGAACCCGTATACTTCCAAATCCTCTACATTCTTGCTTAAACCTTTTACAACTCCGCGCATTGCTGCATTCAGCGCCTGGCAGTCGCCCCCGCTTGTCAACATTCCAATTCTTTTCATTGTTCTCCACGTCCTTTCCTATCGTCCGTTTCCCTGTTACATAATTCGCATAACAAAAATATTATAGCTCAAAATTTTACCTGCCACAAGATTTTTCATTTGCATTTTTGAAAATATTTGGTATAATGGTTATTGTTCACTACTTTTTCCTATCTGGGGACAGAAAGTACCGGATGGGTTCTTAACTTGGAGGAGTACCCAAGTGGCTGAAGGGTCTGGCTTCGAACACCAGTAGGCCGGTAGTCCCGGCGCGGGGGTTCAAATCCCCCCTCCTCCGTTCCCTTATTTTCCTTAAAAAAGAACAGAAAAAATCCCTGCAGCCTTCACAGGCACAAGGATCTTTTCGGAGCTATACGTTTGTCGAGAATTTTTATACCCCTTACCCAATACTCCTGTTTAGGATTATAGGCTCTTTTAAGCCAAAACGCCATGTACTTTGAGGAAAATTTTCACTTTTCTGGGGAGAGTGCATTTTTTCCTCAAAGTTAATGGTTTTTCCAATATTTATGTGCTATACTCTGAAAGACAATATACAAAAGATACCAAAAGCCCTAATTTCCATTATTCAAAAAGGGGGTTCCAACCTTACTATGGCATATTTTGATGACCTGATAGAGTATTACTGATGGTATCCAGCCATGTTTCTTTCAGGTAAACTCTTAACCGTTCGCACTGTCTTACATTGCCAAGGGCATAAAAGGCGCAGTAGCCCCTTAGCAAAGACTCCTTTGCCTGTTCTTCTTCCTGCTGTTCCAGAAGGGCCAGCCCTTTGTTAATCAAAAATTTGGGGAACAGGCAGAACCGGTTATTCTCCTTGCTCATTGCTATGCCCTGGTCGCATAAGTCTATCACGTCGGCATATTGTTTTTTGTCCAGCAGCATATTGGAAAGGTTAAATAAAATCATCGGGTACTTCTGCACTTTTTCCGTCTGGTCTATGATGTGGGTGTCCATATAGCGTTTCAGCCCATAGAGGATTTCTATGCCTTCCTCCCTCCTGCCCAGCTTCCGGTAGCCCCGCGCAATGTTTATCAGTATTACGATTTCATTGTAAGTAAGGAGCCCCTTTAATATCCCCTTCATCCCAATCCCGTCGGGCTTTGTCATCCTAAGGGTTTCTTCCAGTTCCCGGATGCCCTGCTCCCAGTCCGGGTTTGTTTCCTGCTGCAAAATAATCCGGGTAAACCGGCAATATTGGGAATTCAGGATATCTTCTTTTGTAATGGTGCTTTCAAACTGATCAATCAGCGTTTCCAGCCCTTCATAATCGTAGTTTGTGATCTTCTGCACAATCTGGCTGCAGATTTCCACCTGTTTCATTTCTTCCCTGCTGGAATATTGCAGGAAGGCTTCCCGGCATCCCAGCCGCTGGGTAATTGCTTCCACGGTCTTGCGGTTTGGCATCCGCGTCCCGTTTTCAATTTTCGACAGATTCCCTACCGAACAGATGCCGAAGCACAGTTCTTCCTGGGAATAACCGCGTTCTATCCGCATATCATGGATATAATTTCCAATTTCATATACCGCCATTCCCTATCGCCCCCTATCTTTTCACTCTCCCCATTGCCTGTCCATTATAAGTCATATCATTTTCCTTGTCCATGAAATCCGCAATTCTCCGTTTTTTACTTCTGCGTCCTTGCCTTTTGTTTTGTTTGCATTTATAATAAGATTAATATATCGTGCAGAAAGGATTTTCCATGAAAAAATTGTTCCCAACCTTACTATGCATGTGCGTGTGCACTGCTTTCTTTTCCGGCTGCAACGGGCCAAGGAAAGATGCTGCTGAATCCATAAAGGCAATCTATGAATTATATATTTTAGGCAACACGGACGGCATCGCCGCCCTTGGCATGTCGGAGGAGGACATCAGCAATGCCAAAAACACCTACGATGCATCCTTAAAAGAAACCATCCGGGCTAAATTCTCCGCCAGCGGGCAGGAAATGGACGAAGATGTGCTGGATGAACTCTGCGCCGCCCGGAAAACAGCCCTTTCTAAAATGCAGGCCACGGCAGAAGTGGTTTCGGAATCCAGCGGGAAGGCCACTGTCGTCGTCCATACGACTTATTTTGATGAAATCGGCCTTGATGCGGATGCTTTTTACGCTGCCCGGGAAACTGCGCGGCAGAACAGCTTTCCCTCCCTGGATGAACAGCAGTCGTTCCTTATGGACATTTACACAAAAAACCTGATAAAAGCTTACCAGGACGTTACGCCTTCAGAAAAAACAACGGACATCACCGTGGAATGCGTGATCCAGAACAACACCTGGGTGCCCGCCAGCATGGCTTCTTTCGGCTCCGACCTTGCGCTGGCAATTACGGGGGAAAATTAAACCGGGCAAAAGAAATATGCATAACTCCTGCAAAGCCGGAATAGGATGTAAAAAGTTTTGTGGGAGTGCAAAAATGTCTGAATTCCGTCGAATGATTACATACCTTTATTTATATGAACAAGGTGCGAAACGCCACAATGTAGGTTTTGCAAAAATAGAAAAAAGGGGCAAAAACTGCCTGATTGAAATACATATGAAGAACACCGGACACAGCTCGCCTTCCATTCCGGTGTATTTCTATGCCCGGAATAACCAGCGGCTGCCGGGGATCCTGATTGGTTCCATGGGGCTTTCCCGGGGAAACGGGGATTTTAAGGCGGTCCTGGAGGAGGAGCCATTTGCCGGGACTATCTATTCCTTAGAGGACATCAAAGGCATCTTCCTTCCCCTTTCGGATCAGGTTATGTTCGTGAGCCAGTGGGACGACAGTGAATTTGTGCGGGAACAGTTTGTGGACCTGGCAAAAGAAGCCGCTGCGCAAAAAGAAGCTGGCAAAGGGGGGCAGCAGGGGAAAATGGCTGGCAGGAGAGGTTCCCAGCAGGGGGCTTTGGCTGGGCGGAAAAATGGCCCTGAAACCTCCGGGACATCTGCAGCAGTTCCTACGGCTGCAGATGAGCGCAAAAATACAGACGGCTCCACGGGCTTGGGAAACCCAGGCCCGGACGCTGCGGCTGCTTCCGGGCATTCAGATATAGACAGGGAACTATCCTCTGGCTCTGATTTTGGCGGCTCTGCTTCCCCTGCCCCACATAGCCCTGACTTTGGCGGCCCTGCCCCACATAGCCTTGAGTTTGGCGGCTCTGTTAGCCCCCCACACGCCCCTGTCCCTGACAGCCCTGAGCAAGGCAGCCCGATTGGCCCTGCAGATTTAGAAGCTGCAGAAGCCGCCCCAAAGCGGATGCCGTCCGGCAGCAGCGCCACCCCTTTCCCATCCCAGCCGGAACAGGAGCCGGAAACCCTGCCGGAAAACTGGGAGCAGAAATGGAAGTTCATTTTAGAGAATTACCCTGTCATGACGCCCTTTGCCGGGGATGAGGATACCATCTGCGTGCGGCTGGAATTAAAGGATATCCGCCTTCTGCCAAGGCCTTACTGGTATCTTGGCAACAACAGCTTCTTGCTCCATGGTTTCTTCAATTACCGCTATCTAATACTGGGGGCTATGGAAAAATCCGGGAAAAAACGGTGGTTCCTTGGGATTCCCGGCATCTACCAGAACCCAGAGCGGGTAATGGCAACACTTTTCGGGTTCCCGGAATTCCGCAATGAAAAATCAGCCCCTGTCAATACAGGGGAATTTGGCTACTGGTTCCGGTACCTGAATTAACCGTCTTTCGGGGGCTGGGCTGCCCTGAATTGCTGCCCAGCCCGAAAGCCCCCTTATCGGCCCTTCCCTGCAATGCCATCCCACTGCCCTTCCCCAGCAACCAGCGCATACAGATCATTGTCCCGCCAAACCCCACGCATCCTGACGCTTTGCCTTTTTATGCCCTCCTTTTGGAAGCCTATGCTTTCCAAAAGCTTCCGGGAAGCTGTATTTTCTGCCAGCACATAAGCTTCCACCCGGTGCAGGTTCAGCTCCTGAAAAGCAATCCCAATACACTTTAAAATGCTTTCCTTCGCATATCCCCTTCCCCAATGCCTTTGGTCGAACTTGTATCCGATTTCGCAGGACAGGTAAGACCCCCACCTGATATTATGGAGGGAAACCGTACCAATAATTTTGCTGGGATGCCCTTTTTCAAACACCCAGAAGCGGAAAAAATCCTGCTTCACAGCAAGGTTGTATTCACTTTGGAGGATAATTTTCTGGAATGGCTCGGTATAAAACTGCTGGGGCCTGTCTGTTTCAAACTCCTCAAAAATTTCCTGGTTATCCAGATAAAATTGGAGCACCTGGGCTGCCGCTGTGTCTGTGAGTATTTTCAATTCCAAACGTTTTGTCCGATATGACATCTGCATCTGCATTTTCTCCTGTAGTCCTGCAAGTGATTTGTGGTATAATATGGTAAGCCCTGTCGCTGCCTGCGGCGAATTTGCCATTCCGGCAACCGGGCATTATGCTATATCATAACATAAAAATACAGGAGTGCCTATGAACCAGGAAGAAAAATTTATGAAAGCAGCCATAAGGGAAGCCAAAAAAGCAGGAAAAATCCAAGAAGTCCCCATCGGCTGCGTCATTGTATCAGACGGGAAAATTATTGCCCGGGGCTACAACCGGAGAAATATTGATAAAAATACCCTTGCCCACGCGGAACTTTCCGCCATCAAAAAAGCCAGCAAAAAGCTGGGGGACTGGCGGCTGGAGGGGTGCACCATGTACGTGACTTTGGAACCCTGCCAGATGTGTGCCGGGGCTATTGTCCAGTCGCGGATGGACAAGGTGGTAATCGGCAGCATGAACCCAAAAGCCGGGTGTGCCGGTTCCCTGCTGAACCTGCTGCAGTTCCCTGCTTTTAACCATCAGGCGGAACTGGTAACGGGGGTATTGGAGGAAGAATGCTCCGCCCTCCTCAGCGATTTTTTCCGGGAGCTAAGGGAGCAGAAACGGAAGGCAAAACAAAAACTTCCAGAACAAAAACCGCAAGAATAGTTGACTTTTCCCAAAAAACAAGCTATACTTAAATCTCCGAGCAGCTGGGGCGTTAGCGGTGCCCTGTACCAACAACCCGCTATAGTTGGAGTGATGCTTTGCCCCGGGTTTTTGCCTGTGGGGCTGCCTTTTATAAGTGGTGATGACGTTTGGGTCTTACGCAATGGAACTCTGTGAACCGTGTCAGGTTGGGAACAAAGCAGCACTAAGCAGAACCTT
>Ga0224483_100290_pt1 | contig 15028 bp, 16 predicted proteins | sample hydfratestSal1_FD_181453 | JGI IMG/M metagenome (GOLD analysis project Ga0224483, IMG submission 181453) | Metatranscriptome of mouse feces microbial communities from Columbus University, Ohio, United States - Sal1 (Metagenome Metatranscriptome) ... | reverse complement strand
TTTGCGGTGGCTGCTTACAGGCTATTTGGCTTGACGGTAAAGCTGCAAAACCGTATAATACCTATAAGGCAGCCAGAAAGGAATACTTTTCTATGCCCCAAATTTGAAATATGGAAAGAGGTGACACAAATGGTAGAATTAGACCAGTTCAAAACAACGCTGAACACATACAAAGAGCCATTAGTGGAAGTGAGGGATTCACTTTGACTTAGCAAATAAGGAAAAGAAAATCCAGGAGCTGGAGCGGGAAATGGAAGCCCCGGATTTCTGGGACAACACAGAGGTTTCCCAGATGAAAATGAAGGAGCTGAAAAGCTTAAAGAGCGATGTGGAAACTTACGCCCGGCTTGCCAGCCAGTACGAGGACATTGAAACCTTGCTGGAAATGGGCTATGAGGAAAACGACGCTTCCCTGATCCCGGAAATCGAAGAATCCCTGCAGGAATTTGAAGCAACCTTTGAAAGTATCCGCATTAAGACGCTGCTTTCCGGGGAATACGACGGGGAAAACGCAATTGTTTCCCTCCATGCCGGGGCTGGCGGGACGGAATCCTGCGACTGGAATTCCATGCTTTACCGGATGTACAAACGGTGGGCGGAAGACAAGGGCTTTGAGGTGGAGGTGCTGGATTCCCTGGATGGGGAAGAAGCGGGCATTAAGTCCATTACCTTTGAGGTGCGCGGGGACAATGCCTACGGCTACCTGAAATCGGAAAAAGGCGTACACCGGCTGGTGCGCATTTCCCCGTTTAATGCAGCAGGCAAGCGGCAGACTTCCTTTGCTTCCTGTGACGTAATGCCGGATATTGAGAAAGACCTGGATATTGAAATCAAGGACGACGAGCTTCGGATTGACACATACCGTTCCAGCGGGGCTGGCGGGCAGCATATCAATAAGACGTCCTCGGCCATCCGCATTACCCACCTTCCCACCGGGATTGTGGTGCAGTGCCAGAATGAGCGTTCCCAGCATATGAACAAGGATAAGGCTATGCAGATGTTAAAGGCGAAGCTGTACCTTCTGAAACAGGAGGAAAATGAGAAAAAAGCTGCGGATATCCGCGGGGAAGTAACGGAAATCGGCTGGGGGAACCAAATCCGTTCCTATGTCATGCAGCCCTACACCATGGTAAAAGACCACCGCACCAACGCAGAAACTGGGAATGTGGACAGCGTGATGGACGGCAAGCTGGATTTATTTATCAATGCTTATCTGAAATGGAAAAGCCTTGGCAAGTAAACAGTGCAGGGGAATCCTCAGGAACCTGGGATGGCCTGCATGGAAAAGCAGATAAGGAAAAAGGAGTATGCTGCAAAGGGCAGCACAGGAGGGAAAAATGGGTATTATCAGAGCAGCAATGGAAGCTGTATCCGGCGGCCTTGCGGACCAGTGGCTGGAAGTATATGAGCCGGACGACATGGGGGAGCGGACCGTATTTACCAGAGGGGTGAAAACCAGGAAAGGCCAGAATGCCAGGGGCAGCAGCGATACGGTGAGCAACGGTTCCGTCATCCATGTCTATGACAACCAGTTCATGATGCTGGTAGATGGCGGGAAAATTGTAGATTACACGGCAGAACCGGGCTATTATAAGGTGGACAATTCTTCCTTGCCCTCCCTGTTCAACGGGCAGTTAAGGGATGCGGTAAAAGAGTCTTTCCAGCGTGTGAAGTTTGGCGGGCAGACCCCAGCCATGCAGAAAGTATTTTATATTAATTTGCAGGAAATCAAAGGGATTAAGTTCGGGACACGGAACCCGGTCAATTATTTTGACAGTTTTTACAATGCAGAGTTATTCCTCCGGGCTCATGGGACATATTCCATTAAAATTACCGACCCTGTCCGTTTTTATGGGGAAGCCATCCCAAGGAATGCGGAGCAGGTGGAAATCGAGGATATCAACGGGCAGTACCTGTCAGAATTCCTGGAGGCCCTCCAGTCAGCCATCAACCAGATGTCTGCCGACGGCATCCGCATTTCCTATGTGGCTTCAAAAGGCCGGGAACTGGGCAAATACATGGCGGATACCTTGGACGAGGACTGGAACCGGATGCGTGGCATGGAAATTCAGGTTGTGGGGATTGCCAGCGTTTCCTATGACGAAAAATCTACGGAATTGATTAATATGCGCAACGAGGGGGCAATGCTGGGCGACCCCACTGTGCGGGAAGGCTACCTGCAGGGTCATATGGCACGGGGCCTGGAAGCGGCAGGGTCCAATGCCAATGGGGCAATGGCCGGGTTTATGGGCATTGGGATGCAGGCAGGGGGCAGCGCTATGGGTGCGGCTTCTGCCGCCAATATGCAGCAAATGCAGATGCAGAACCAGAACATGGGGAACCAGCAGCCATCGTGGCAGGGGCAGAATGGGAACCAGCAGCCTTCATGGCAGGGACAGGGCAGGGGGCAGCAGGCAGCCCAGCCTGGCGCATGGACTTGTTCCTGCGGTGCAGGGAACACTGGGAAATTCTGTTCTGAGTGCGGCAAGCCAAAGCCGCAGGAACCAGAAAGGTGGGCCTGCAGCTGCGGCCATGTGAATACTGGGAAATTCTGTTCGGAATGCGGCAAGCCAAAGCCAGAAAACCCTGGCGCATGGACTTGCGGCTGCGGCGCGCAGAATACTGGGAAATTCTGTGCCCAGTGCGGGAAACCAGCAACTTAAATTAGCATGGAACAAGGAGAATACAAATGGCAGTTGTCAGTTTTAAATGCCCAAACTGTGACGGCGAACTGGTATTCCATCCAAGGACGCAGAAGTACAAGTGTGAATACTGTGCTTCTGCGTTTTCGCAGGAAGAATTAGACCAGCTCCTGCCAGGGCAGGGAAGGCAAATCCAACCAAACAGCGGCCCCCAGGCAGGGCATGCCGAAGGACGGCAGGAAAATACCCCAGTTTCTGAAAGGCAGGCGGAAGAAGGGAATATCTACCAGTGCCCGAGCTGCGGCGCCCAGATTGTGACAGATGATACCACGGCAGCGTCTTTCTGCTATTATTGCCATAATCCGGTGGTGCTTTCCGGGAGGGTGTCCGGGGAATACCTGCCCCACAAAATCATCCCCTTTGCCATCGACAAGAAGCAGGCCACAGAAAAGTTTCTGGATTATGTACATAGCAAAAAATTTGTACCAAAAGCATTTTTCAATAAGAGCCAAATCGACAAGATTTCCGGCGTATATTTCCCATACTGGATGGTAGACATGGATATGGAAGGTTCCATGCGCGCAGAGGGGAGGAACGTCCGGGTCTGGCGCAGTGGTGACACGGAATATACGGAAACGAAAATATACCATGTAGAGCGCGCTGGGGAACTGCATTTGGAGGACATTACAAAAAATGCCCTGAAAAAAGCCAACAGCAAGCTATCCTCCGGCGTGCTGCCCTACGATATGGCAAGAGCAAAGGAATTCCATATGGGATTCCTGTCCGGGTTCCTGGCGGAAAAGAGGGATATGGGGCAGGCAGAGTTAGCCGGGGAGGTGCGGGCGGAAGCGGAGGAATATGGGGAGAAGCTCCTTAAGGATACTGTCCATGGCTATAGCTCCCTTTCTGTCCGGGACTGCCGCCTGGACTGCCGGAAGGAAAACTGGGAATATGTCCTCCTTCCTGTCTGGACTGTCACTTACAAGGGCAGGGATGGGAAGATGTATTACTATTCCATGAACGGCCAGAATGGGGCCGTATATGGGGAGCTTCCCATTGACTATAAAAAAGTATGGATGCTGAGCGGGATGGTATTTCTGGTTGTATTCCTGCTTGGGCTGGCAGGAGGGTTTTTCTTATGAATGCTAGAAGTGGAAAAAACGGAAAAACACCTGCTTTGCGCGCCTTTGGGATATTGCGGGGCGGTCATTTGGCAGGATGGAAATTATTTCAGACAGTTTTCTTGCTGGCAATGTGCCTGCTTATTGCCCCAGCCAATGCCATGGCGGCGAATATGCAGCTTACCGACCAGGCTGGGATTCTGGCAGAGGAGGATGGGGAGGCCATTGTCCGGCAGATTGAAAAAATGGAATCTGCCACCGGATGGGATATTATGGCTGTCACAACAGAGGACGCCGGGGGAATGGATGCAGAAACTTATGCAGAAACATGGTTTGACGACTATACGGAAAATGACAGCGGCGTGATCTGCCTGATTGACATGGAGAACCGGGAAATTGCCGTAAAGGCTTTTGGGGAGTGCAGGTATTACGTCACTGATAGCCGGAGGGATAAAATTTTAGACGCAGGCTATGAAGAAATTACCGGGGAACGGTATGGGCAGACGCTGGAAGCTATGCTGGCAGAAGTGGAAACTGCATTTGAGGAGGAAAACCCTAAGAAAAACTCCCTTTATGATAAGGATACGGGGAAGGTTACCAGCTATGGGGAGGAGCGCCGCGGCATTAGCGGGATGGAAATGGCGATAGCTGCAATTGCGGCGCTTGCAGCAGGAGGGGTTACCGCAGGTTCCGTCATTGGGAGATACCGCCTGAAATTTGGCGGCTGCCGTTACCCTATGGAAAAAAACGGCAGCGTCCGGCTGCGGGCAAAGGAGGACCGGCTGGTCAGCCAATTTGTTACCCACAGGCATATCCCGAAGAAAACTTCCACAGGCAGCGGCGGAGGAGGGGGCAGCAGCACCGTCCATACAGGGGCCGGCGGGCGCAGTTCCAGCGGGGGAAGCAGGAAATTTTAAAAACAAGTTGCATTTCAAACATAAATGTGCTAATATCTTTCCTGTGAGCACAGATGTATTCCACAGGCACACAGAAGGCCGTATGCCTGTGGCTGGAGGACAGCATGGAAGAAAAAACAAAATATTTTGTATTGAAAAAAAAAGCAGTCCCGGAAGTGCTGCTGAAAGTGGTGGAGGCAAAGCGGCTGTTAGAGTCGGAGCGGGCAGAATCCGTGCAGGAAGCCACAGAACTGGTCGGCATCAGCCGGAGCTCCTTTTATAAGTACAAAGACGATATTTTTCCCTTTCATGACAATGCCAAAGGGAAGACAATCACAATGGTCATCCAGATGGACGACGAGCCGGGCCTGCTTTCCGTGGTCCTTGGGATTGTGGCGGAGTTCCACGCCAACATCCTGACAATCCACCAGAGCATCCCGGTCAACGGGGTAGCATCCTTGTCATTAAGCGTGGATGTGCTCCCAGACACGAAAAACGTATCCCAGATGGTGGAAAATATAGAACAGCAAAAGGCTGTCCATTATGTGAAAATATTAGCTAGGGAATGAAAATCTGAAAGAAGCGAAAAAAGAAATCCCCACCCTGCAGCGCCAAGCCCATGGCCTGCCAGTGGCGGGATCCGCATGGGAATCCATGCAGAATGGAGGAAATCATGATAAAGATAGCAATTTTAGGGTATGGGACAATAGGCTCCGGCGTGGTGGAAGTGTTAGACACCAACCGGGAAAGCATCGCCAAGCGTGCGGGGGATGAAATAGAGGTAAAATACATTTTGGATTTAAGGGATTTTCCGGGGGACCCTATGGAAGGAAAAGTCATCCATGACTATGGCATCATTGCAGAGGACCCGGAAATCCAAGTGGTAGTGGAAGCCATGGGGGGCGTGGAGCCAGCCTATACTTTCGTAAAACGTGCGCTGCTGGCGGGAAAGAGCGTTACCACCTCCAACAAGGCCTTGGTGGCAAAGCATGGGGCGGAGCTGATTGCCATTGCAAAAGAGCAGGGCATTAATTTCCTGTTTGAAGCCAGCGTAGGGGGCGGAATCCCCATTATCCGGCCCTTGAATTCTTCCCTGACTGCAGATGAGATTCAGGAAATTACAGGGATTTTAAATGGGACAACCAATTACATGTTAAGCAAGATGACGTTTGAAGGGCTGGAATTTGACGACGTGCTGAAAGACGCCCAGTCCAGGGGATATGCAGAGGCAGACCCAACGGCAGACATTGAAGGGTATGACGCATGCCGGAAAATTGCGATTCTGACTTCCCTGGTATGCGGGCAGCAGGTGGATTTTGAAGAAATTTACACCGAAGGCATTACGAAAATTACAGCTGCGGATATCCGTTATGCCAAGGCCATGGGCAGGGCAATCAAGCTTTTGGCAACCAGCAGGAAAACGGAAGAAGGCTACTGCGCCATGGTTGCGCCGTTTATGCTGGCACAGGGGCATCCCCTGTACAATGTCAACGATGTGTTTAACGCTATTTTCGTCCATGGGAATGTGCTGGGCGACGCTATGTTTTACGGCAGCGGCGCAGGGAAGCTCCCAACTGCCAGCGCAGTTGTGGCGGATATTGTGGACATTGCAAAGCACCTCCACAAGCATATCCTGATTTCCTGGAGCTCAAGGAAACTGGATTTGGTGGACTACAAACAGGCAGAAAGCCGCTTTTTTGTAAGGACCACTAAGGAAAAAGAAGAAATCCAGAAAGCCTTTGGCAATGTGGAATTTGTGGAAGCAGAAGGGATTTCTGGTGAAACAGGGTTTTTGACAGAAGTGATGGCGGAAGAAGCATTTGCCCAAAAAGCGTCTGTGCTGGGGGATATTTTGCAGAGAATCCGTGTGGTATAAAGGAAGAACATTTATTGTGAATTTGCATAGTGTATAGAGAGGAATTTTATGAAATATGTAATTGTGCTTGGGGACGGGATGGCAGACCTCCCAGTGGAAGAACTGCAGGGTTTGACGCCCTTGGAATTTGCCAGGACACCTTGTATGGACAGCCTTGCAGCGGCAGGGGAAATCGGGACGGTGCATACCATACCGGATGGGATGGCGCCGGGCAGCGACACGGCCAATCTTTCTGTGCTGGGGTATGACCCTCAAAAATATTATTCGGGAAGATCCCCTTTGGAAGCCCTGAGCATTGGCGTAGATATGAAGCCAACCGATGTGTCCCTGCGCTGTAACCTTGTGACGTTGACAGAGGAAGAACCGGAATTTGGGAATAAGAGGATTTTAGACCATAGTTCCGGGGAAATTTCCACCGAGGATGCAGCCATTTTGCTGGAAGCAGTGAAAAAGGAGCTGGAAACCGAAGTTTACCAGTTCTATGCAGGAACCAGCTACCGGCATTTGCTGATTTGGCAGAATGGGGAAGTGGTTTCCCTTGCCCAGCCCCACGATGTGCTGGGGCAGGAGATTGGGCAGTACCTTCCGCAGGATAACATGCTGCGGGACATGATGGAAAAGAGTTACCAAATCCTTGTAAACCATCCCATTAACATAGAACGGAAAAAACAGGGGAAAAACCCCGCCAACTCCTGCTGGTTCTGGGGTGCAGGCACAAGGCCGTCCCTATCTTCCTTTCAGGAAAAAACAGGCCTTAAGGGCGCCATGGTGTCTGCCGTAGATTTGCTGAAAGGCATTGCCGTAGGGGCGTCTATGAAAACGGTTTTTGTGGAAGGCGCAAACGGCGGCCTTCATACCAATTACCGTGGGAAAGCCCAGGCAGCCGTTGACGTGCTGACAAAGGAAAATTATGATTTTGTGTATGTGCATGTAGAAGCCCCGGACGAGATGGGGCATCAGGGCAGCGCGGAGAAAAAGGTGCAGGCGATCCAATGCCTGGATGGGCAGGTAATTGCCCCTATAAAAGAAATGCTGGAACAGGCTGGGGAGGAATTCCGCATGATGGTCCTGCCCGACCACCCTACGCCAATCTGCATCCGCACCCATACAGGGGACGACGTGCCTTACCTTCTGTATGACAGCACCGCGCCCCAGCAGAATACATGGAAATACAATGAAAAAGAAGCTGCAGGGAGCGGCTTCCATATTTCCAAAGGCTGTGAGCTGATTAATTACCTGATTGGAAATGGAATGAAAAAGTAAAATTTCAGGAGAACAATATGCTAATAGTAAAAAAATTCGGAGGGAGCTCCGTTGCAGATAAGGAACGGATTTACCATGTGGCAAAACGCTGCATGGAGGATTACCAAAAAGGGAATGATGTGGTGGTGGTGCTCTCTGCCATGGGGAAAACCACGGACAGCCTGCTGGAGATGGCGAAAAACATCAACCCGGATCCATCCAAGCGGGAGCTGGATATGCTCCTGTCCACCGGGGAACAGACGTCCGCCGCATTGATGTCCATGGCAATGGGCGCACTGGGCGTTCCAGCCATTTCCTTAAATGCATTTCAGGTAATGATGCAGACCTCCTCCCGGTATGGCAATGCCCGGTTTAAGAAAATTGACACCCAGCGCATCCGCCATGAGCTGGATAACCGTAAAATTGTCATTGTCACAGGGTTCCAGGGGGTGAATAAATATGAGGACATTACCACCTTGGGCCGGGGCGGCTCCGACACCACCGCCGTTGCGTTGGCCGCCGTGCTCCACGCGGATTCCTGTGAAATTTACACAGACGTGGAAGGCGTGTACACCGCTGACCCGCGGATTGTCCCTAATGCAAAAAAAATCCCGGAGATTACCTACGATGAAATGCTGGAGCTCGCGACGCTGGGGGCGAAAGTGCTGCACAACCGCTCCGTGGAAATGGCGAAGAAATATGGGGTGCAGCTAGTCGTCCGTTCCAGCCTGAATAATGCCCAGGGGACGGTAGTAAAGGAGGAAACAGACATGGAAAGTATGCTTGTCAGCGGAGTTGCAGTGGATAAAAACACATCAAGGGTTGCAGTGTTCGGCGTCAAGGATATCCCGGGGATTGCATTTAAAATATTTGATTTACTGGCAAAACACCATATTAATGTAGACATCATCCTGCAGTCCATCGGGCAGGAAGGGACCAAGGATATTTCCTTTACCGTGGCAAGGGAAGATGCGGATGAAACCGTTGCCATCCTTGAGGAACATAAGAACCGGATTACTGCAAAGAAAATCGAAAAGAACGACGCAGTAGCGAAGGTTTCCATCGTAGGGGCAGGGATGCAGTCAAATCCCGGCGTGGCTTCCCGGATGTTCGAAGCGCTGTATAACGCAGGGATAAATATCCGCATGATTGCTACCTCCGAAATACGGATTACAGTCCTGATTAACGAGGAGGACGTGGATAAGGCAATGCGGGCAGTCCATGACCAGTTTATAGAAGATTAATCCTTAAGCAAGCCATGGCAGGGAATATTCCCTAATGGCGCCTATGGTTAGCCTGTGGAAGGGCTAGCCATAGTGAGGAATAAAGATACCGTGTTTGCACAGTTGGAACGAAGGCAGGGGGCGGCCTGGAGGCTGCTCCTTTCCGGCGGCTACCTGAAAGTTTTGGATGTTTTGGGGGAACATACCGCCTTGCCATTACCAATTATGAAGTAAAGAAAATGTTTGGAAACATGATTCAAGACTGCAAAAGCAGCCTTAAGGCAAATTGTGGAAACACGCTCTAGGAAGCTTCCTTTGGCGGCAAAGGGATTCCCAAAGAGTTACTTACGCAAATATGGGTTTGTATTTGCAGGAAAACGGGTGCTTTTGACACTCTAAAGATGGAAATTTTCCAGCAAATCCACATCCCACAGAATTAATAGCAGGTTCTTTACCACAAAATTCACCACCACAATCCCAAGCGCCGCCCACACATACCCATCCCGGTACCTCATGCCAATCCTGATCCGGTGCCGGGAAACCCGCTCAATGGTCTGGCTGGCCAGGAACCATCCCCCTACAGCGGCAGTATACAGCACCAGCGGGTGGCAGATAAAGGAGCCGGCGAAATCCCCCCGCAAAAGGGCAGCCACAGCCCGTGTCCCCCCGCAGCCAGGGCAGTAAACCCCAAGGGCAGACTGCACCACGCAAGGCAGCATCAGCCTGGAGAAGGGGAGGGGGAACAGCTGCCAGAGGATTCCCAGAAGGCATAATATCAGGACCAAAGCCCATCCGGTATAAAACAGGGCAGTTTCTTCTTTTTCACGTTGCCGCATAAAACAACCATCCTTATAATAAGTAAATGCAATCAGTTCTTTGCCTTTATGGCATAAATCTCTGTTTACGCATAAAATAATATCGGGCAATAACCGATTTCACTGTAATGCAGTATAATCCTTTTTTTCCTATTTGTCAAAAGCGGCCTGTTATGTTATAATAACAGCAGCTATGATAGTTACTGTTCACTCCTGAGCGGTGCACTGTGCTGCACGGCTACAGGCCAATACAGTAATCTATGATATTGCCTGAAGCAGCATTAATGAAAAAGGCACTATATGAACAGGCGCAGGCAGCCGATATATGAAGAAAGCACAGTATTTCTTTAGGGCAGGATCTGGATATTCAGCGGGAAAGTCAAATACCCCGCAGCAAGCTACAGGGCATGGCCTTGCTTGTTCTTTCCGCCCCAAGGGGCGGGGTTATTTGCACCCGCAGGGCACTTACCCTCGCGGCATTCGCCAAATATCCGCGCAAGCGCGGCTGCCTGGCTCATTGCTCGCGGGAATAAAAAAGGGAATGAGGTGTTGTTATGGTAGGGGCTATTGGAGCAACCAGCGGTTACAATTATGGAAATTACAGTAATTATGGCAGTTCCCAGGGAATAAGCGCATCCGGCAGGGATGGCGGGGAACAGGACGCCATGGCTGGCAGGATAGGAGGAGCCCATGGGGACAAGGCTGGCAGGGTCTATGGAGCCGATGGGGTCTATTGGGAAAGGGGAAGCGGGGACGGTTCCGTGAAAAAGGTTGGGGAACGTTGCCAGACCTGTGCGGAACGGAAATATCAGGACGGTTCTGATGAAAATGTTTCCTTTAAGGCGGCAGCCCATATTTCCCCGGAAGCAGCAGGCAGCGCAGTGCGCGCCCATGAAGGGGAGCATGTTTCCAATGCCTATACAAAGGCGGCAAAGAATGATGGGAAGGTTGTGTCTGCATCCGTCAGCATCCATACTTCTGTCTGCCCGGAATGTGGCAGGACGTATGTATCGGGGGGAACCACATCCACCCGGATTAAATACCCGGCTGACCCTTATGAAAAGAGCAAAAAGGTGCTTGGGGAGGAAGAAGCCAAAGGGAAAAATATTGATTATGCAGCTTAATTTAAGGAGGTAAGAATGATGAAGAAATTCAGAACGAAAATAACGGCAATGATGTGCATGATGTTCTGCCTTGTGGCGGCAGGGGTGCTCTTAACCCCTAATACGGCATTTGCGAAGAAAATTACCCGGGACAGCCAGGCCGAATCCATGGCAAGGAAAAAAGTAAAAGGCGGGACTGTCGTAGAAGTCGACAAAGATTACGAAAAAGGGAACCTTGTTTATGAGGTGAAGCTTATAAAAGGGACCCGGGAATACGACCTGACTTACCGGGCGTCCAATGGAAAATTAATCCAATATAGCTGGGAGGAGCATAAGTTAAACCGCAGCACCAAGAAGAAAATCATCAGCCGGAGCAAATGCAGGAGCCTGGCAAAGAAACAGGTGAAGGGGGCAACGGTCCTCAGCCTTCGGTTAAAGTATGACGATGGGATTGACCAGTATAAAGTTAAGATGAAAAAAGGGAATAAAAACTATGAGCTGGACTACCATGCAAGGACTGGCAAATTAATCGGCTATGAATGGGAAGAATTATTAAAGCCCAAGAACAGCAACAATGGCTATATCGGAGTGGAAAAGGCAAAGCAGATTGCCTTGCAGAAGGTTCCCGGCGCAACGGTGGTAAAAGCAAAATTTGACCGGGATGACGGGAAAGCAGTATATGAAATTGAACTGATAAAAGACATATATGAGTATGACATAGAGATTGATGCAGTCACAGGGAAAATCCTGGATTTTGAACAAGATACCAGAGATGATTACGGCTATGACGATGATTACTATGATTATGACGATTGATGCAGGCTTTGTCCCACAGGCAGAACGGGGCTGGCGTAAAATGGAACTTTAGAAATGAGGCGTAATACGAATGGAACGGACATCAGCAGAATTAAAAAGACTGGCAAGGGAGAAACTGGCAGGCCATTGGGGGCTGGTAATTGGGGCAATATTGCTGCAGGCCCTGATCGTGGTGGCCATTTTGCTGCCTTTTGAGTTCCTGTTCATTTTCAGCGGCGGCGGGATGGTGCAGTTTGTTGCCTATCTGGTTGCGGCAATGATCCTGGGGATTATATCCACAATTATGCAGTGTGGGATTACCCGGATGATGCTGTGCTTTGCAAGGGGGCAGCAGGCGGGAATCGGCATGATGTTTGGGGAATTTACCAAAAGGCCAGACCGCTATATTGTGGGCACATTACTGATGTTTGGGATTGAGATGGCCTGCCTGCTGCCGGGCAGCCTGTGCTGGCTGGTGGGGGTCCTGCAAGGCCGGATGCTTGCCAATGTCATTGGGGCTGCCCTGTATTTGGCAGGGGCAGTGGTGATGGTAGTAATCTTCCTGCGCTATGGGCTTGTATTTTTCCTGCTGGTGGACGATCCCCAGATGGGAGCCTTAGAGGCTTTCCGGGAAAGCGCCCGCCTGATGGATGGAAGGAAAGGGCGGCTGTTTTATATAGGCTTAAGCTTTATCGGCATGTATCTTCTTGGGGTGTGTTCCTGCGGCCTTGGGATGCTTTGGGTAACGCCTTATACGGAACAGACCCTGGTTAGCTTTTACCTGGATACCATAGGGGAATTGGATAGGATGCAGAAAGAAACCTATGCAGGGGAAGGGATGCCATTTTAAACCGGAATGAGGTATGGCCAACGTAAGAACCCAAGGCTCAAAGCAGCCCGCTTTGAGCCTTGGGTTTTATAAACGTTTCATTTCCAGCTTTTCTAAGCAGGGGAACCATTCCTAATAAACGCCAAAGATAAGCAAAGCCAAGGCAACAATTCCAAAAGTCCAAAGCCAGGAAAAAACAGTGTACCTGTCTGTTCTTTTTTCAGGATTTCCTATCCCATCACCTTTTTTAAATTCAATGGCTCTATTCTTCAGGTATTTATATCCAAAATATTCACCTGTTAAAATCATCCCTATGAAAAGTACGGCTATTGGAAAATCAACCTTTATAAGCAGGATAATGAATGCAATACACCGGAACCAGGCAGAACCGGGGCTAATATATCTATTTAATTTTTCTTCCGGATTCAGAGATGCATATTTTTTCAAAAGTATCCCTCCTTCCTTTGAAATCTATCTTTTTACGGCCTGGTTGGGTCGAACCAACTTCCTTGTACAGGACCATAAATTTTATTCGCATTTGAAACAGATGTTTTATAGAAAGTAACGTTTTTATTGATAAAAAGTACCATTTTAATCACGTCCTTTCTAAATTTATTTTTCATTTATATTATCTCATAAATTAATTATATTTCAATGATTATAAATATTATTTCTTTATGTTATAATAAAAATACCTGGGATTGGTTTTTCTTCCACAGAAGAATGGAATCAAAAAAGAATCCTAGAGCGTGTCTGAAAATTCATTCCTACAATTTTGCTCCCCATTTTACACCGGATTCTATGCTGAATTTCGTCAATGTAGCCCACTACACCTCCCAAATCCAGCATAAAATCTGATGCAAACTGGGACGCAATCTTGCAGAAAGCAATTTTCAGACACGCTCTAGGCTGTATGTTCCCAAAGATTTCCATGTCCCGCCTGCCCGCCATGGCCATGGGTTCCAATTTCTAAATACAGTCTTCCACCGCCCAAAGGAACATCTCATATTCCTTCCGGCAGCTTGGATCCCCATTCCGCATATCGAATTTATCCGAAATCTCCCGGGCTTCCCTGCCGAAGTATTCCGCCAGTTCTTTTGTCTGGTAATGAGCATCTTCCCGCTGCCAGGGCTGGTTGCCCGGTAAAGAGAGCCGGACCGTTTCCTTTCCCTGTTTCAGCAGGCTCCGCATCATAATTTCAGCGCCAATGGAAAATTCCATTTTGTATAGGGGCGTCGTCCCTAAAACCTCATGGGGGGCTTCTTTCTGGAAAAAACTCCAGGCAGAATTCAAATCTGTCTGCACAAGATAGACAATGGTATCGGAAAAATAGGGGGTGTGCATCCGGTATTTTTTGCATATCTGGCGTAACAGCCGGTAATAGGGGGCGGCATGTACGGGATCCCGCCTGCGGACGGCATAATAGTAAAGGAGCCGCCCGTATTCATAAGCCAGCCTTTGGCTCTGGGGAAAATGCTTTTCCAGCAGCTTTGTAGTTTTTTCCAAGGTTTCTAAGTCATCATACCAACATGCCACCTCCCCAATGAAATCCAAGGTGTAAGAATCCCTGTAGTGGTCGGCACGGCAGAGGGCCTTGAAATCTTTTACATACTGCATGACCTGTTCCTTGCTGCCGGCCTGCCAGTACAGCCGTGCAGATGCTATGTAGTAATTGTACAGGGGGTATCCATGCATTAGGCAGAACTCCTTGTACTTTTCCAAATATTTTTCCATGTCCCCAATGGGTATCTGGTAGAAAAAATCAGCGCAGCAGACCATTTCTGAGAAAATATACATTACAGCCTCAGCTGCCGCCTCATGGCTGCTCCCTGGCAGCCGGATGCCAGGGTTTTCTTCATAAAGAGCCAGCAGTTCCGGGAAAATCAGGTAGAGGTGGAACAAAAAGCTGCCGTTTTCATCCTCACTGCATTCATTGGCATAGGCACAGCGGAAATACAGCATATAGCTGCTGTCATTGGCTAAGTCCGCTTGCCGGATTGCCTCCCGGATGCCGGAAAGCCGCGCTTCCCCGGGATTTAATTTTTGGTATTCCTCAATCAGTTCTTTGGGCTGGAACATACTGTTTTCCCTTTCTATAACATATCATAAAAATCATAAGGGCCAGAAGAATTAGGATAATTGATGTCCTCTATCAATTCCTCGATGTATTGCAGGTATCCGTCCAATCCGCCGAACTCTGCCATCAGCGTGAACACGGAATATGTAAAAATCAGAATCCCACAGATAATGCCGAGGATCCCAAGAGCCAGCCCCGCTTTCCCGTAGCTGTTCATATGCAGTTCCCCGCCTTTGGAAAGCAGCGCAAAGAGAATGGCAAGGGAGCCGAAAATAACCGGCGGGTAGACGCAGCAGCCCATGGCAAGCCCAAGGATCCCCATGACCAGGGATGCCACGGACATGCCGGCAGAACGCATTTCAATGTAAGATTTATTTGCTCCATAATCCATAAAAACCACTCATTCCTT